>Ga0075019_10001081_pt1 | contig 15456 bp, 13 predicted proteins | sample ColStrG_CSR_2013_FD_71473 | JGI IMG/M metagenome (GOLD analysis project Ga0075019, IMG submission 71473) | Freshwater sediment microbial communities in response to fracking from Pennsylvania, USA - Cold Stream Run_MetaG_CSR_2013 | ecosystem: Environmental > Aquatic > Freshwater > Creek >...
TTCAGCACCGGCCGCACATGCAGACACCCGACCGAGGCATGCGCGTACCACGTCCCCTTCGACCCGTACCGCTCGAACACCCCATTCAACCGCTCGGTGTAGTCCGCGAGATCGTCGAGATCGACGGCGCAATCCTCGATGAAGGAGACCGGCTTTCCGTCCCCCTTCATAGACATCATGATGTTCAGACCGGCTTCCCGCACCGCCGCGATATCGGCCTGAAACGAAGGATCGACCGCCCGGACAACGTCGGGGGAGCCCAGGCTGCCCATCAGCTCTTCCAACTGGTCCAGCTTGCGCAGCAGCGGCCCGTCCTCATGCCCGTGGAATTCCACGATCAGCAGCGAATCCGGCTCCCCGATCAAACAGCGGTCGATGGTCTTGCGGTAGATCGCGATGCTGCGCCCGAGGTCGATCATCGTGCGATCCACCAGTTCCACCGCTTCGGGGTCCAGTTGCACGATGTGGCGCGCCGCCTCCATCGCCAGCCGGAACGTCGCGAATTGGCAGATGCCCAGCACCTTGCGCGGCTTGATCGGGTGCAGCATCACCTCGATCGCGGCCGAGAACGCCAGCGTGCCCTCCGACCCCACCAGCAGACGCGCCAGATTCTCCCGCCCCGCCGCGCGCGACGCCGGGGTCAGCACGTCGATATTGTAGCCGCCGACCCGGCGAAGCTGCTTGGGGAACCGGGCCGCGATCTCCTCGGCTTCCGAGGCGCCGAGCACCCGCAGCCGCTGGATCAGGTCAGCGATCTGGGCCGGGGTATCGGCGCCGAGATTGTCAGGAATCGCGCCGAACCGGTGCCGCGTGCCGTCGGCCAGGATCGCGTCGATCGCGCTGACGTTGTCCGCCATCAGCCCGTAACGGATCGATTTCGATCCGCAGGAATTGTTGCCCGCCATGCCACCGATGGTGCAGCGCGCATGGGTCGATGGATCGACCGCGAAAAACAGCTTGTCCCGAGCGAGCTCGCGATTCAGGAGGCCCAGCGCCATGCCGGGTTCGACCCAGGCGCGGCGGTTGGCGGCGTCCACGCTCAAGACCTTCCGCAGGTGCTTGGAGCAATCGATCACCAGCGCCCGGTTCACCGTCTGCCCGCACTGGCTGGTGCCGCCGCCGCGCGGCAGCACCGGGATACCCTCCTCCCGCGCGATCGCCAGCGCCGCGGCGACGTCGTCGACCGTCTCCGGGACGATCACCCCCAACGGTTCCATCTGGTAGATCGACGCATCGGTCGCGTAACGCCCCCGGCTCGCCCGATCGAACAGCACTTCCCCCTTGATATTGCGGGCGAGTTTCAGGGCGAGGCCGGAATCGCCGGGAAGGATGGTCGTCTGGTGGGATGCGCTCATGCTGGCCTGTCCGGTGGCTCGATAGGAAGCGTCATGACCGAAAAGGCAGCCGCGGACGACTGGATCACACGCCGAACCAAAGACCTAAACCAGGATACGCGCGCCCGCCAGCGGCGATCCCGGCCGAGACCCCGAGATCGGCCCGAACCAGCACGCACGCTTCTACAACCGCCCATCCTGGTCTAGAACGACCCCGCGAAACCGGGAGCATGATCGATGGCCGACTACGAAAACATCCTCGTCGAAACCCATGGTCGGGTCGGCCTGATCCGCCTGAACCGCCCCGCCGCGCTGAATGCGCTGTGCGACGCGCTGGTGAAGGAACTGGGCGCCCAGTTGCGGGCATTCGACGCGGACAAGGGGATCGGTGCGATCGTGATCACCGGCAGCGAGCGCGCCTTCGCCGCCGGCGCCGACATCAAGGAAATGCGCGACCAGACCAATCCCGACGCCATGATGAACGACTTCATCGGTGCGAACTGGGAAGCGGTACTGTCGATCAAGAAACCCGTGATCGCCGCCGTCGCCGGTTTCGCCCTGGGTGGCGGCTGCGAGCTGGCGATGATGTGCGACATGATCGTCGCCGCCGACACGGCCAAATTCGGCCAGCCGGAGATCAACCTCGGCGTCATTCCGGGCGCCGGCGGCACCCAGCGGCTGACCCGTGCGGTCGGCAAGTCCAAGGCGATGGACATGATCCTGACCGCCCGCATGATGGACGCGGCCGAGGCGGAACGGGCCAACCTCGTGTCCCGCGTCATCCCCGCCGACACCATGCTGGACGAGGCGATCAAGATCGCCGCGCGAATCGCGTCCATGTCCCCCGTCGCGGTGCAATTCGCCAAGGCCGCGGTGAACCGGTCCTACGAGATGACCCTTGTGGAGGGCGTACGGCACGAACGGGCGTTGTTCCTGTCTTTGTTCGGAACCCCGGACCAGAAGGAAGGCATGGCGGCTTTCGTCGAAAAGCGGAAGCCCAGTTTCAAACTCGACTGACCGGAATACGCTTTTTCCGTATTTAGGGCTTGTTCGACAATAATCGAATCGGTTGGCAGCGTCGAACAAGCCCTAAGCTTATGTTTTGTGCGGCAACTTTGCTGGCGTGCTGACGCGCTTATTTGCCAGCGTTGCCTTAGCGACCGTCGACCAGAATCCTGGATTCCTCTCGCAATTTTGGGAGCACTTGCATATACACGCAGCCATGAACCAACGGTCCGTGACCTGTTCGGCCCCTTTGGCGCCGAGGCCCCCCTTGAACGTCCTGCTCGTGGCCAGCGATGAACGCTGGTCCAACGCCGTAAACGGGGCTGCTTCCGAACTCAACGCCAGTGGTGTCTCGGCCTGCGACGCGCGCTCGGCGCTCATACGACTGAGCGACACCCGCACCCCTTACTCGCACCTGCTCGTTCAACCCGAATCGGCGGAAGGTTTGATCGGCGCGCTGGCCGATGTCACGTCCGCCCCTGCCGGGTCCAAGACGAAAATGCTGCTGCTCGGCAACCCCGAAAATACCCTTCCGGGGATTGGCGTGATACAATGCGCCAACTCGCAGGCAGTCCGCACGGCGCTGTCCGCATCGCCCTCCACTCATCCCGATCAGGAACGGGCCATGCTGCCAGACGAATTACGCGCTGCACTGAACGGCGCCATGATCGAAATCCGCTACCAGCCGATCGTATCCCTGGCGGATGGAACGCCGTTCGCGCTCGAAGCCCTCGCGCGTCTCAACCATCCCGAGCTTGGCACGCTGTCCCCGAACCACTTCGTCCCGCAGATGGAAGACGCCGGTCTCGCGGGGCAATTGACCGAAGTCGTCTCGCGCCAGGCCTTCGCCGACATGACCGGTCCGTATCTTCGGGATCTGGGCCTACGCGTGACGGTGAATTTTCCGCTCGATGTGCTGCTGGCGCCGGACGCGCTGGAACTGCTCGAAGAACAGCGCCTTGCTTCGGGTATCGCACCCGAACGGATCATCGTCGAACTCACGGAAAGCCGCCCGGCGGATGACATGCCGTCGCTGCGGGCGTCGCTCGATTGGTTGCGCGCGCATGGCTACAAGATCGCGATCGACGATGTCGGACCGGCGGTGCCCCGCTTGACCCCGCTGCTGGACCTCCCGTTCACGGCAATCAAGCTCGATATGTATCAAGTGCGGCAGATCGCGACCGACCCCGAGATCAAGGCATTCCTCGCGCGCTCGACCGAACATGCGCACCGGCGCGGGATGGCGGTGGTGGCCGAGGGCGTGGAGACCGTCGAACTCTGGAACGCCATGAAGGACATCGGGGTGGACGCCGCCCAGGGTTTCCTGGTCGCACGTCCCCTGCCCGTCGCCGCGGTTCCGATCTGGCTGACGGCCTGGAAAAGCGCGCCGCCGATTGCCGCCCCTTAAAAAAACGCGGCGAGATTCCGTCGGATACGCGTCAATACCGGCTCCGAGGCATCGGGATACGCAAAGGCTTGGCCAGTGATCCGTTCGAACGCGTCGATGTAGACCTGGGCCGTCGCCAAGACGATTTCCTCGGGGATTGAAGGGATCGGGTCTTTGTAAGGGTCGCAACGCGCTGCCACCCAGGCGCGCATAACGTCCTTGTCGAAACTGTCCGGCCGCTCCCCCGCCTCGAACCGAGCGGCATAGGACTCCGCGAACCAGTAACGGCTGCTGTCCGGCGTATGGATTTCATCGGCCAGCACGATGCGTCCGGCCGGATCGGTCCCGAACTCATACTTCGTATCGACGAGAAGTAACCCGCGTTCCGCCGCCATGGCCTGACCACGAGCGAACAGCGCCAGCGCATAATCCGTCACCGCGCGCCACTGGTCGGCCGGCAGCAGTCCGGTGGACACGATCTCCTCCGCCGTCAGCGGCATGTCGTGCGCCCCATCGGCGGCCTTGGTCGTCGGCGTGATGATGGGGTGCGGCAGGATTTGATTGTCCCGCATCCCCTCCGGCAGCGTGACGCCATAGACCGTCCGCTGGCCTTTCTTGTACATCGGCAGGATCGAGGTTCCTGTCGTCCCGGCGAGGTAGCCGCGCACCACCACCTCCACCGGCAGAATCTTGAGGTGCTGCCCGATCACCACATTCGGATCGGGATAGGCCAGCACGTGGTTCGGACAGATGTCCTTCGTCGCCTCGAACCAGAACCGCGCCGTCTGGGTCAGCACCTGCCCCTTGCAGGGGATCGCTGCCAAAGCGATGTCGAACGCGCTCAAGCGGTCAGTGGTAATCAGGATCCGACGCCCATCCGGCAGATCGTAATTGTCCCGCACCTTGCCCTTATAATAGTTCGGCAGTTCAGGTATCGCGGCGTCGTCCAAAATCAACTGGGCGCAGGCCTGTAGCGCGGGAGAAATCATCGCTCAGACACCCGGCCGGTTGCTGGCCGCGCCGATCCATACCTCACGGTAGAGCGAAACGATCTCCGCCGCGTCCGGCACCCGCGGATTGTTGTTCGGACTGCCCGAGGCCAGAGCCTGTTCCGCCATTAACTGCATCTTACCGTTCCAGGCTTCCTCGGTAATCCCGAACGCCGCCGGCGTCGGTACCTTCAACTCGGCGTTCCACGCTTCCAGGCCCGCGATCAGCTTGGCGGCGGCGACGGCGTCGGAATCGGATACCTCGGCGAAGCCGACACGGCGCGATGCCTCGGCATAGCGCGCGGGGGCGCCGCCGATCGAATAGCGCGTGATCGCCGGCATGAGCATCGCGTTCGACAGCCCGTGCGGCACGTGGAAATGCGCCCCGATCGGCCGCGACATGCCATGCACCAGCGCGACCGAACTGTTGGAGAACGCCAAACCGGCCTGAGTCGCGCCGATCATCATGCCTTCCCGAGCGGCGGCGTTGCGGGGTTCGGCATAGGCGGTGCGGAGGTGCTTGCCGATCAGCTCCATCGCCGCCAGGGCGAACGCGTCGGAGAACGGATTGGCACGCTTGGAGACATAGGCCTCCAACGCATGGGTGAAGCTGTCGATTCCGGTATCCGCCGTCGTGCGGGGCGGGACGGTGAAGGTCAGTTCGTAGTCGACGATCGCCGCCAGCGGCAGGCAACCGAAGCCGGCGATCAGCATCTTCTCGTCGCGTTCATGGTCGGTGATGACGGTGAAGCGGGTGCACTCGCTGCCGGTGCCGGCCGTTGTCGGAATGGCGATGACCGGCATTTTCCCGATGTCGGCGGCGAACGGCACCTTGTAGTCGCGCATCTTGCCGCCGCCCATGGCCAGGATGGCCATCGCCTTGGCGGTATCGATCGGCGAGCCCCCGCCGAAGCCGATCAGGCAGTCGTAGGTCTCGCCCGCCATCGCGGCGACGCCGCGCTCGATCACGGTGTCGTCGGGTTCCGGCACGGTATCGCTGAACACGCCGGACGCGATGCCCGCCTCGTCCAGGGGATCCTGCACCGAACGGATCAGGCCGGATTTGACCATGAACGGATCGGTCACGATCAAGGGGCGCGACAGGCCGAATTTGGCCAGGACGTCGGCCACCTGTTTCACCGCGCCGCCGGCAACGAGCAGCATGCGGGGCGCGGCGATATTGGCATTGACGACAGTCATGGGAGAAGACTCACGGCGGTCATGGGCAGGAACTCCAGGCGTATAAGCCGGGTTTACGCCAGGACGCGCGCGGCGTCACGGTCCCGTCATGCGGTCGGCCGCTGCCATCCGAGCCAGGCGATGACGCCGCGTCCCATGACCTTTTCCAGGTCGTTGCCCTTGAGCCAGGGCAGTTCCTCGGTGAAATGGGTCACGCACTGGCGGTAGGAGCAAGGCATACGGGTGATATCGGTGCCCCAGAAGAACCGGTCCGGCCCGTAGGCATCGAAAATCCGCTGCAACCCGTCCGAGATGTTGCGGAACGGATAGGCTTGCGAGGATGTACTTGGCGCCCCCGTCGCCTTCACCGCGATGTTCGGGTATTTCGCCAGCGCGACGAGTTCGGACAGATCGCCGTACGCGGCCTCATCCTTGCCCGACCGTGGCGTGCCCAGATGGTCGATGATCAGTTTCAGGTTCGGATGCCGTTCGGCGATCTGGCCGAACAGCTTCAGGAAGCGCCAAGCCATGGTGGCGACTGGCGTGCCGGCCTTCTCGGCGGCGGGCCACAGCCAGTCCATCGTGCCGTCTTCATGCCAGGTCTGCTGTTCCGGCCGGGTCAGCGCCCAGCGCAGGCCCAACATGGCGGGCCGCTGTTTCCAGGTCTCGATACGGTGCCGCTGCGCGGGGTCGTTCAGCGGAAACCAGCCCAGGGTGCAGAACTTGTCCGGGTACGCGGTGCACGCCGCATCCGCCATTTCATTCGATCCCAAATCCCAGCTTGGCGGATGCAGAACCGCACCGTCCACGCCGGCTTCGTCCATCTCCTTGATCAGCGTCTCGGCCGAAAAGAGCGAGGTCTGGCGGTGGTGCGGGGTCGGCGTGCCGCTGCCCCAGATATGCACCTGCGCGTCGATGATCAGCATGGTCCGTTCCCTTTTGCATTGACCCCGACACTGGCAAAAACCCCAAACCCGTGCAACACCGGGCCGAACCGAACCGGAGACCTACCGTGCTGGACCGCGTACTCCTGACCAACGACGACGGCATCGATGCCCCAGGGTTGAAAGTGCTTGAGGAGATCGCCGCGCAGATCGCCCGCGAGGTGTGGGTCGTCGCCCCCGAACACGACCAAAGCGGCCAGTCCCACGCGGTCAGCCTGCATCATGCGTTGCGCGTGACCGATCGCGGCAACCGCCGCTATGGCGTGACCGGCACGCCGGGCGACTGCGCGGCCATGGGTCTTTGCCACCTGATGAAGGACAATCTGCCCGATCTCGTGCTGTCCGGGGTCAACCGTGGCTTGAACCTGGGGCTGGAGACGGTGTTCTCCGGCACCGTCGGCGGCGCGATGACGGCGATGATGCTGGGCGTGCCAGCCTTGGCGCTGAGCCAGGCCTTCGTCGATCGCAACAACGTGCCGTGGGACTGCTCCCGCACCCTCGGCGCCGGTGTCGTGCGCCGGCTGCTGGACCTTGGTTGGGGCAAGGACGCTGTTCTGAACATCAATTTTCCGCCCACCGCGCCCGCCGAAGCCGGTGAGCTCACGCTGGCGCGGCAAGGCGTGGGCATGGTCGCGGGGATGAATGTGGAAACCCGCACCGATCCGCGCGGCATGACCTACCACTGGCTGAACTTCCGCCGCGGCGACCGGCCGCAAGGACCCGAGAGCGACTATTCCGCGTTGAAAGCCGGCCGGATCGTCGTCACGCCGTTGCGCTACGATCGGACGGACGAGGATGCTTACGCGGCACTGGCGGAGAAATTGCCGCGACTTCCGTCGTAGTTTGGCGGCAAAGTATATTTAGCCGCCGATGCACGCCGGTTCACGCGGATGCGGTGTACCGGACCGAAAATCGTGGACGACTCGTTGCACCTGGACGCGGGATTTGCCGAAGTTCAGCAACAAACAAAGGTGCAGGCCGGTTGCGGCCAGATAGTTGATGCATTGGGCGACGTGTTGATCGTTGAGTGCCTGAACCGCTTTCAGTTCCACCAGGACCATATCGTCGACCATCAGGTCGGCAGCGTATTCGCCAACAACGATTTCGTCATAATGCACAACGATCCGCTGTTGCTGAACGACGCATAATCCTGCCTTTCGCACCTCATGCGCCAACGCGTTTTCGTAAACCTTCTCGGTAAAGCCCACGCCGAGCGTGTTCATGACCCGAAAAGCACAACCAATGACGATCCCCGACCGTCGATCCATCTCCGAAGCATCCGCGTGAATCGGCGTGCATCGGCGGTCAAAAACCCTTTCTTGCGACACTTCGTCCATATCCGGTCTCCCAAAACAGAAAACCGTCGATAACAGCGAAAGGTTAACATTCGGTTAACGACCTCGTCTTTCAACGCCTACCCCGACTTCACCCGAAGTGCGGCAAGAAAGAAGATTCAACCGCCGATGCACGCCGATTCACACGGATGCCGTGTGCCGAATCAAAAATCGCGAGCGACCTGTTGCTGCCGGACGACCGCCGCCCCGTCTCCACGGCATCCGTGTGAACCCGCGTGCATCGGCGGCAAAAAACCTTTCTTGCGATACTTCGTCCACATCCAGTCCCCCAAAACAGAAAACCGTCAGCAGCAACAGACTAACGTCCATTGCACGGCCTCGTATCACAACGCTTACCCCGGCTTCAGTCGTAGTGGCGGAACGAAGCCCACGCCTTATCGAGCGATATGCGACGTCCCCTACAGATCCAGACAATTTCGTCATTCAACCAAGACATGGCCAACGGTTGATCGATGGTTCCGACAGGTTCGACCGAAGCATAGGCCCGCGGTAGGCCATCGTGACCGCCGCCGATGCGGATCACGACGCTGCCATCATGACCTTGTGCGCCCCATAGGTCGTAATTGTTATGACCGCTAATCGAAGCCATGCCGCCCAACACCTGATCGGCCGAGGCATCGCCGTAGTTGGAGGCGAAGACGATCGAACGCGCCCGTTCCTCGGGCGAAAGCCTTTCGTAAGCCTACCGAACGAGCGCCACCATTTCCGGCCATCCGAACATGTCGGCGTAAAGCCGCGGCAACGGTCCAGGTTGAACGTAGCGCTGATAGGCAATGAAGGTTTGGATCGGCAACCCGAACGGCAGCCCGATCGCGCCGAAAACAACCGCCGACGTCGCGACCGCGTGGCGGGTCGCCGAACGCTCGATGACCACCGATCCGGCCGCGAACAGAATTGGATAGGAACCAGCCGGATAATAGGTCTTGCCATGCAGCACGATCATCGCGGCGATCAGAACGGCGTAACCGATGGCGAAGCAGCGCAGGCCGGAAAATCCGCGCGAAAAGGCGAACGCACTGAGACCGGCCAGCCAAATCGGCAGGGCGCCCGCGTTCAAGTCCTTCGCCTCCCCCCACATGAAAGCCATCAAGGAAAGCGGCGGGTTCTTGTGCGCGACCGCGTAGCCGCCCAGTTCCAGGAACGGGAACCCGTGCATCGCCTGCCAGAAGACGTTGGGCAGAACGACCACCAATGTCACCCCCGCCGCGACCCAAGGCCGGCGATCCGCGAGAACCCGCCGCGCCGGCGTCGCCACCAGACCGACGAACAGGGCGGCAAGCCAGAACGCTATCATGTATTTCGACCACAGACGGATCGCCGCCGCGCCCGCCACCGCCCATCACCAGCGCGGGTCGTTCTCCCGCTCGATCCGCACGATCGCATAGGCGCAGACCAGCGAGGTCAGCGGCTGAAACCCGTCAGTGCTGAGGATCGTTCCGGTCGTCAGAAACACCGGCGCGCCGAGGACCGAACCCGCCGCCAAGGCCTGGGCGAAGCCCCTGCCCCCCAGCCGGTGCGCCGTTTCCGCCGCCGGTACGACGGTCGCCGCATGAGCAAACCCACTGATCAAACGCATAAGCCATGGCGACGTCGGCGCCAGGAAGTGGGTCGCCGCGGCGATCAGCGGCACCAGCGGCGGCTGATCCACATAGCCCCAGTCGGGATGCCAACCGCGGACGATGAGGTACAGCTTCTCCCGAACCCCGCCATAGCGGCATTGGCGAAGGCGTGCAGCGCCAACGTGACCGCTCCAAGGATCCAGCCGGCGCGGCCCATTCAGCCGGACTGACCGCCCGTCACGTCGATGGTCAGGCCCGTTACGAAATCCGCGTCGGACGACGCCAGGAAGCAGATGACCTTCGCCTGATCGGACGCATCGGCGACCCGGCGCAGCGGCGTGCTGGCGATTTGCGCCGACTGCGCCTCGGGCGAACGCTGGTTCCAGTGCGGTGTAATCCGTTCCGTCAGCGTCAAACTCGGAGCGATGGCATTGATGTTGATCCCAAAGGGCCCCAACTCGAACGACAGCTTCCGGGTAAATGCGATAATCCCCCCCTTCGCCGCCGCGTAAGCCGAACCGCTGGCAACGCTGATACCCCGCCCGGCGATCGACGCAAGATTGACGATCTTTCCCGCCTTCTGCCCCTTCATGATCGGCACCACGGCATGGGTGAACAGAAACGTCCCGTTCAAATTGAAGTTGATGACACGCTGCCAGTCGTCGAGGCTGTGTTCCTCCACATTGGCGCTGGGCCGCGCGATGATCGTGCTGCCGCCGACGGCGTTGACCAGGATGTCTATACGACCGAAGGTTTTCGCGACTTCGGCGACCGTTGCGTCGACCTGGGACTGATCCAGCGCATCGCACAATCTGGGATGCACATTGCCGCCGTCCTTCGCCATCGCCGCGATCGCGGCGTCCAAGCGGTCCTGGTTGTTGTCGACACAGATCACCGTCGCACCTTCGCGCGCCATGATCCCCGCCGTTGCTCGGCCGATACCATTCGCCGACGCCGTGATCAGCGCGATTTTTTCCTTGAAGCGCATGATTTCCTCCCGTGTTAGCGATTAAGGCGCGCCGCCTCCGCCATGACATCGATCGCGGCGGGATCGCGGGACCGGACGGTCATGCCGGTGGCGCCCGTGCCCTCCCACGCCCTGAAACGTTCCTTGATACGGGCGGGCGGTCCCACCAGCGATTTCAGGTCCACCCATTCGTCCGGCACCGCGGCGATGGCTTCTTCCTTCCGGTGCGCGAGATAGAGTTCCTGGATGCGATCGGCGGCCTCCCCGAAGCCGCGGCGGATCATCTGATCCTTGTGGAAATTCTTGTCCTTGTGCCCCATGCCGCCGACATAAAGCGCGACTTCCGGTTTCAGACGGGCCAACGCGGCTTTCACGTCGTCCGCGACCTCAACATGCACGGAAGCCTGAATTTCGAAATCGGCCATGGTCTTGCCGTTGCCGGCGCGCCGAAAACCTTCTTCCAACCAGGGTCGGTATTCCTCCATCGCACCGGGGACGAAGCCCATCGGGCACCAGCCATCGGCGATTTCGGCGGTAAGCTTCACCGTGGCCTCATTGCCGGTTGCCAAATAGATCGGGATCGACGGGTTCATGTGCAGAATCGACTTCAGCGGCTTGCCCACCCCGGCCTCGCCCGGGCCATGATAGGGAAGACTGATTTCGCGGCCATCGTGGGTGAGCGGCTCTTCGCGCCGGAATATCTTCCGCATGATGGCAACGTAATCTTTCAGCCGGTAATACGGCCGCCCCCAGGGTTGGCCATACCAGCCTTCCACGATCTGCGGTCCCGATACGCCCAAACCGGCAATGAACCGCCCACCGCCAGCCATCGCATCCACGGTCCCGGCGCACATCGCGGCGTTCGCGGGCGTGCGCGCGGCGATCTGCATGATGCCGGTGCAAAGCTTGATGCGTTTGGTCTGCCCGGCGAGGAACGCCAGCGGCGTGACCGCATCCGACCCATAGGCCTCGGCCGTCCAGACCGAATCGTAGCCCAGCGCCTCGGCCCGTTGCACGAGGGCGACGGGGATATCGAGATGGGCTTTGGAATATCCGATCGACAAGCCGAGTTTCATGGCCGCCTCCTGAATTAAATACGTTCTATTTCACGAAGCCCGAGCGCGATCACATCGTCGCGCCCATCACCCACGGCGCGAACTCGGCACCGCCGAAATCGAAGGCCTCGCTCTTGGTCTGCTCGCCGGAGGCCACGCGCAGGATCAGGTCGAAAATCCGAGCACCGCATTCGCTTACGGTCTCGTCCCCATCCGCGATGGTGCCGCAGTTCACGTCCATATCGTCCTCGATATGCTTGAACATCGGCGTGTTGGTTGCGAGCTTGATCGACGGCGCGGGCTTGCAGCCGAACACGCTGCCACGCCCGGTCGTGAAGCACACCAGATTGGCCCCGCCCGCGACCTGCCCGGTGGCGGAGACCGGGTCGTAGCCCGGCGTGTCCATGAACACGAACCCGCGCGCCTTCACTTCCTCGGCGTATTGAACGACGTCGACGAGATTGGTCGATCCTGCCTTGGCCATCGCGCCCAGGGATTTCTCCAGGATCGTGGTCAGCCCGCCGGCCTTGTTGCCGGGGGATGGGTTGGCGTTCATCTCCGCCCCTTCCCGCTTGGTGTATTCCTCCCACCAGCGCATCAGGCCGACCAGTTTTTCGCCAACTTCCTTCGACACGGCCCGTCGGGTGAACAGGTGCTCGGCGCCATAGGTTTCCGGGGTTTCCGATAGAATGACGCTGCCGCCGTGACGGACCAGCAGGTCGGACGCCGCGCCCAAGGCCGGGTTGGCGGTGATGCCTGAGTATCCGTCGGACCCGCCGCATTGCAGCGCGACCGTTAAATGACTGGCGGGCACCGGTTCGCGCTTGACGTTGTTGGCCTCGGCCAGGACCTCCTTCACGAAGTCGATGCCGGCGGCGACGGTCTTGCGGCTGCCGCCCACGGTCTGAATGTCCAGCCCGCGCAGGCGTCCGGCGAGGCGTTGTTCCTCCATCAGACCGCCGATCTGGTTCACCTCGCAGCCGAGGCCGAGGACGATCACATGGCTAAAATTGGCGTGCCGAGCGTAGCCGCCGATCGTGCGGCGCAGCAGGCGCAGCGGCTCATCCTGCGTCATGCCGCAGCCGGTTTTGTGGGTCAGCGCGACGACACCGTCGACATTCGGGAAATCGGCGAGCGGATCGTGCCCGGTCAGCGGGTTGCGCCGGTACATATCCGCGACGACCTGCGCGACATGCGCGGAGCAGTTCACGCTGGTGAGGATGCCGATGTAGTTGCGGGTGGCGACGCGGCCATCGGGACGGACGATGCCCTGGAAGGTGGCCGGCGGATCGAAATAGTCGGTGGGACGGGCATCCACGCCATAGGCGTAGTCCTTGCTGAAGTCCCCCATCTCGCAATTATGAGTGTGAACGTGGGCGCCGGGCGCGATCGCTTCCGACGCGAAACCGATGATCTGGCCATACCGTCTGATGGCCTCGCCCTTGGCAATCGCCCGCACCGCGACCTTGTGTCCCGCTGGAATGCGTGCGGTCGACCGCACGTTATCCCCGACGGGTGCGCCCGGCAGCAGCGTCGCGCGCGCGATGACCACGCTGTCCTCGGGGTGAAGGCGAATGACGGGGGGCTGTGCCATGGCGGGATGCTCCTGCTGAATCGGCACTTTGTCCGACATTCGCCGCGCGATGTCACGAACCCGCGATTACGGCGGCGCAGGCGGCTTGCCACGATCCCCCGCGAGGAGACCGGATATGCACCGAATCATGGGAAAGCTGCGCCTGGGCCGCATGGCGATCCGCTACAGCCAGTTCGTGCCGCAGCTCTACAACTACTGCGTGTCGCTGGGCTTTTGCCGCGACCGGATGATGCCGTCCCGCGCCTTCTGTTCCGACGAAAGCCAGGGCTACCCGATCATCTTGATGGCGCAGCATTTTGGCACGTTCCCCTTCGATCACGGGGTGGTCGGCGGCAAGGTCGCGACCGACCGGCACGGCCCGCACGCGCATCATGGGGAGGATCTGGTCATCGTCCAGGCCAGCCATGTCGGCTACGACCCCAGCGCTCGGCAATTCGGCACCTACCGCCGGGCGCGCACCACCAGCGGCGGGTTCGGGGCGAACTGCGGGAAGATGGCGGCCGTGCTGAGCTGGTATGAGCGCGAATACGACCACGCCCGCCGCGATGTGCGGCTGGAACATGTGGCCGGCGCGCGGGCGATCGTGATCGACAACGCGCTGCTGGACCCCGACCGGACCGAGGGCCTGTTCCTCGCACTCGACCGCCTGATCGACCCCGCCCATCCGGAGCCGGTGCGGATCATGAGCACGGCAAAAGCCTTCGTCCCCGCGCCCGGCCTGACCGGCGATCCGCTGACGGCCGATCGTTTCACGTTCCGTCGCAAACCGGTGGTCGGACCCGAGGGGCACGATCTACTGGAGGAAGCGCTGGCGCCGTCGATGCCCGAACTGGTGACCTCGCGCTTTCCGGCGTTGGACGCGGCGCGGTATCACACCCAACTCGAGTTCGATCGCACCTACCGCTCGATCCAGCGGGAACCGGCCTACAAGGGCAAGAACGTGCTGTTCGTGTCCGGCGTGCACGTGGATGTATCGCCAAGCGACGAGCAGTTGTTTCCGCTGACGAAGTTCGTGCCCTGGGCCGCCTATGGCCAGATGGCGAACGGCAAGACGTTCCTGCTGGAACAGGACGAGCTGTTCGCGACCCTGACGGCGCAACCGAAAGAAAACCCCGACCGCGTGTCGTTCGACGGGGTGATCGAAACGATGGCGCGTGTGCCGACGATCGAACTGCCGGACGTTTAGGCGGCTGCCTCTGGACATGCACGGCCAAGCCTCGGCAATCTTCGTCCGAATAAGGGAGAACATCCGATGACCGTCATCGACTGCCAGATCCACGCCTACGAACCGAACACGCCCAAACGGCCTTGGGCCAATGTCCCGAACTGGCCCGACCACGTCACCGGCGACGAAATGGTCGCGGCCATGGACAAGGTTGGGGTCGATGGCGCCATATTCATCTCCCCCTTCGCCATGTATCGCTTCGATGCGTCTTACGCGATGCGGGTGCAACGGGCGCATCCGGGCAAATTTGCTCTGGTGAAGCCGGTCGATCCGGACAGCCCCTCGGTCGCCGATGTCGTGGCCGAGTGGAAAGAGGTTCCGGGCACGGTCGGCATCCGGATCATGCTGCCGAGAGAATCCGGCCGGGCGGCGAACGATCCTGGGCTGGAGCGCATTTGCCGAGCGGCGGTGCGGTACGATTTTCCGGTCAATGTGCTGTTCTGGGGGAATGTCGACGTCGGAACCGCGCTGATCGACCGTTATCCCGAAACCCGATTCATCATCGACCATCTGGCCATTTTGCAGCCCCATGAGCCGCCGGCGGCCGCGGAACCCTGGGCGGATTTACCGAAAGTGCTGGAACTGGCGAAGCGGCCGAACGCGGTGATCAAGGTCAGCGGCGCCTGCACCCTGTCGCACAAGCCGTTTCCGTTCCCGGATATCTGGGACCCGCTGGCGCGCGTGTTCGACGCCTGGGGGTTCGAGCGGTGCCTGTGGGGGACGGATTGGACTCGGGCGTTTGCCTGCGTGAACTACGAACAGGCGGTGGAGCCGTTCCGGCTGACGGACCGGTTGAGCGAGAGCGAGCGCGCGATGCTGATGGGTGGCGCCTGCGCCAAGGCCTATGGCTGGTCGCCGAAGAA
>Ga0075019_10001083_pt1 | contig 15448 bp, 9 predicted proteins | sample ColStrG_CSR_2013_FD_71473 | JGI IMG/M metagenome (GOLD analysis project Ga0075019, IMG submission 71473) | Freshwater sediment microbial communities in response to fracking from Pennsylvania, USA - Cold Stream Run_MetaG_CSR_2013 | ecosystem: Environmental > Aquatic > Freshwater > Creek >...
CTGCGCTCGAAGCCTACGTGCCGCGCCGCAACACTGCCGTCGCCATTGCCTTCATGGTCAGTGCTTTGACCGTGCTGTTGTTCATGCTGCTGATGCGTGCCGTTTCAGCCTCGCAGTCATTGGTGAAACGACTGGCCGATGAATCCAGGGTGGCCAACCAGGCCAATGCCGTAAAGGGGCAATTTCTGGCCAACATGAGCCATGAGATCCGCACACCCATGAACGCGATTTTGGGTATGCATCGTTTATTGGGGCGTACGTCGCTTAGCCCGGCACAGAAAGATTATTGCGACAAGGCCGAAGGTGCTGCAAAGGCTCTTCTCGGGATCATCAATGACATTCTGGATTTTTCCAAAAGCGAGGCCGGCAAACTCACCCTCGATGTCCACCCCGTCAAGGTCAACACGCTGCTGAGAGATTTGTCAGTGATCCTGTCCGTCAATGCCAGCAACAAACGGATTGATCTGCTGTATGACGTCGACCCCAAGTTGCCGGCATGTTTGCATGTGGACGGATTGCGGCTGCAGCAAGTGCTGCTGAACCTTGCGTCCAATGCAATCAAGTTCACCGAAAGTGGGCAAGTGGTGGTGCGTATTGCGCTGCTGGAGCAGCCTCTTTCCGAGTCTGGAATGGTTCGGGTGTGTTTTTCTGTTATCGATACCGGAATAGGCATTCCTGCCGACAAGCAGACAAGTATTTTCAAAGCCTTTGAGCAGGCAGAGACCATTACCACTCGCCAGTTCGGCGGCACCGGGCTGGGGCTGGCGATCAGCCAACGCCTGGTGGACCTGATGGGTGGCAATATTGCGGTGCAGAGTGCACAAGGGATGGGCAGCACTTTTTCCTTTGTACTGAATTTGAAGGTGGGGCAGGCAGAGCAGCCGACTTCTGAGAAAACGCGCTATCCGTCCCATGTGATGGTGGTGGATGACAATGCGGACGCATTGACCATCATGGCGCGCACTTTTGAAGGTTTTGGTTGGCGCGCAGACAAGGCGCCGGGTGGCCAGGATGCGATAGCGCTTTTCAAGTCGCGACTGGCACGGGGCGAAATGCTTCCAGAATGCGTATTTGTGGATTGGTTGATGCCCGATCTGGACGGTTGGGGAACGATACGGGGCCTGCGCGAGGTCTGCGCCGAGGCGGGTTCGGCCGAACCCCGCTTCGTCATGGTGTCCTCGCTGGGGCGCGAGCATCTGGGCTCCCGAAACCGGCAGGAGCAGGAGTGGCTTGCTGCTTACATTGTCAAGCCCGCGACACCCTCGACATTGCTCGACGCCTGCGCCGCAGGCAAACCCGGTAGCCATGCGACCCGGCAAAAGCCGCGTAACGAGCAGCAGCAGTTGCGCGGCATGCACATCCTCGTGACGGAAGACAACGCCATCAACCAGCAGATCGCCCGGGAGCTCCTGGAATCGCAAGGCGCCGTGGTCAGTCTGGCTGACAACGGCCAGGTGGCGGTCGACTTGTTGGGTGCCCAGGAGACCAGGGTAGACGCTGTGCTGATGGACATTCAAATGCCGGTGATGGACGGATTTGAGGCCACGCGTCAGATTCGCACCAGGTTCGGGCTGGCACGCTTGCCCGTCATTGGCCTGACAGCGAACGCATTTGCATCCGACCGGGATGCGTGCCTGGCGGTCGGCATGAACGAGCATGTCGGCAAGCCGTTTGATTTGGCCCAGCTGGTGTCCGTTTTATTGCGGCACATCGCAGCGAGCAGAGGGCTCAGCGTGAAGGAGTTGGTCTCCCTGTTGCCACCCATTGCCTTTGCCGCAGAACCGGATGGGCCCAAATCGCCCATCGATTGCGACGACCTTGATGACAACATTCTGGATTTGCACGCCGCCATCAACCGCATGGGCGGACGTGAAGCGCTCTACCTCAGTGCTGCCAGAAGCCTTGGGCAGGATTTGAGCGACATGCCACACCGCATGCAGGCGTTGATCGGCGCCATGGATTTGCAAGCCATGCGTGTTTATTTGCATACGCTCAAAGGCACCACGGCCACGCTGGGCCTGACCCATTTGTCTGCGGAAATCGCCCGACTTGAAAAGCTCAGCAAAGAAGCGCCGGACTCGGACTCGCTGCAACGGCATTGGGAGCTTGCCGTGGAGCCCTTGACGATTGCGCAGGCGGAATTGTCCAAAGTGATTGCACATCTGTCAGCCGTCCGGGGGCCGCAAAGCGGGCCCGCGTTGGAGTCCGTGTCATCCGCCAGTGTGCTGGAAGATGTGCAACTGCGCCTTATTGCACTTCTGGACCACAGTGATATGGCGGCCATGGACCTGTTTTCCGAGCTGCGGGAGCGGCTCATGGCCGAAGTGCCTGCCGATTTTGATGCCTTGGACGCGGCGATGGTAAGACTGGATTTTGCAACCGCATCGGCCATTTGCCATGCCTTGACCAGGGATTGGGGATTGCACAGGGGAGATGCCTGCGCGCACGTTTGACTGCGGCACAACCAATTGCCACGCAATCGAAATTTTCTGTCTGGGCTATTCCATGCGGTCCCGCTGCGCCAATGCCGGAAACAGTTTGAACCAGCTGGCAGCAATAAGCAGGGTGCCCATACCGCCAAATACCACTGAGCCCACAGCCCCGAATGCAGCCGCGGTCGCGCCCGATTCAAATTCGCCGAGCTGGTTGGAGGCACCAATGAAAATGGAGTTGACAGCAGAGACGCGACCGCGCATTTCATTGGGAGTCTCCAACTGAACAAGGGTGGAGCGCACCACCACGCTGATGCTGTCGGCCGCGCCGGTAATCACCAGCGCCAGCAGCGACAGCGTAAAACTTGTCGACAAACCGAACACGAGCGTTGCCAGTCCAAACACTGCGACTGCGGCCAATAGTTTGGGTCCGACATGGCGATGCAAAGGCCAGCGCAGCAATGCGATGGAGGCCAGGAACGCACCGACCGCCGGCGCCGCGCGCAGCAGTCCCAAGCCCACCGGACCGATGCGCAGCAGGTCGCGCGCGTAAATGGGCAAAAGCGCTGTGGCACCGCCTAGCAGCACTGCAAACAGGTCCAGCGTGGTCGCACCGAGTACCAGTTTGCGCTGCCACACAAACTTCAGACCGGCCAGCACCGACTCCCAACTCGCGGCCATTGCATTTGGTGTATGTTCGTAATGGATACCCACGGCAAATGCGATGGATGCCAGCAGCGTTGCGGCGGCTGTTGCATAGACCGTAGCGGGCCCGCCGACATACAAAAGACCGCCCAGCGCCGGGCCACAAATAATGGCGATTTGCATTCCGCTGGCGCCCATGGCGATGGCCCGTTGCAGCATGCTTTGGGGCACCAGCAACGGAATGAGAGACTGCTGCGCCGGCATCTGAAAGGCCCGGGCCACCCCCAACATGACCGAGATGCCGAGTATCAGTTCACGCGTGGCAAAGGCCCAGTGACTGGCGGCCATCAGCAACAACGCAATGGCGAATTGCAGCACCAGGCACAGTGTCAATATCCGCCCCCTGTGGTGCCGGTCCGCAACGTGGCCTGCCGGCAAGGTCAACAACAGGGCCGGCAGAAACTGAAATAGACCGACCAGTCCGAGGTCCCATGCGCTCGACGTGAGGTCGTACATATGCCACGCGATTGCAACCATGAGCATCTGGCTGGCTGTAACACTGCTAACCCTGGTGAACCAGTATCTGACGTAGGGACGATTGGAAAGGAGGGCGGAGAAATCACGCGAAGGCATACAGGGAGCATAGCCCAGCGGGCCTAGCTTCAGGAAATCGTATTAAAACGTTTCCCAGTCATCGTCCTTTTTAAGGGTCACTGTTTTGGCAGGCGTGACCGGCCGCGGCAGTGCCGTAGGTCTGGCAGCGACTGGCTTTGGCTGCGTCCGGGCCGTGGTAGCGATGCGCCGCCCATGATCCTCGTGCAGCGTGATCTTGGGGAGGTTTGAAGCCGGCTGGCCTCGGGCCGCAGGCTCGTTGCCATCCAGTTTGAAGGTCTCGACGGTCTCCACGAGCGCATTGGCCTGCGACCGCAGGCTGCTGGCTGCAGCGGCCATTTGCTCGACCAGCGCGGCATTTTGCTGGGTGACCTGATCCATCTGACTCACCGATTCGCCAATCTGCGCCACGCCAGCCGCCTGCTGACTGCTTGCCGCGCTGATTTCGCCCACCATGGCACTGACATGGCGAATGGCTCCTACAACCTCGGTCATCGTGGATCCCGCCTCATCCACCAGCGCTGTCCCATGCTTCACTTTCTCGACACTGGCATTAATCAGGTTTTTGATTTCCTTGGCGGCATCCGCGCTGCGCCCTGCCAGAGAACGGACTTCCGACGCCACGACCGCAAAACCGCGTCCCTGTTCGCCGGCTCGCGCGGCTTCCACCGCCGCATTGAGCGCCAGAATATTGGTTTGAAATGCGATGCCATCGATCACGCTGATGATCTCGGAAATCTTTCTCGAAGACACGTTGATCTCTTTCATGGTGTCCACCACACGCCCCACAACCTCACCGCCCCGCACGGCGGTGATGGAGGCGTTAGACGCCAGTTGATTGGCCTGATGGGCATTTTCAGCGTTGTGCTTGACTTGCGAGCTGAGTTCCTCCATCGAAGCAGCCGTCTCTTCGAGCGCGCTGGCCTGACTTTCCGTGCGGGCCGACAAATCCTGGTTTCCGTGTGCGATTTCGGCACTGGCATTGGCTACGAGTACCGAGTTATTTCTGGTGCTCGACACCACGCGGGCCAGACTTTTGCGCATGTCTTCCATCGCATGCAGCAAAAGCGATAACTCATCAGTGCCGTGAACCTCGAGTGCAAGGCTCAGGTCCCCCTTGGAATAGCCCTGGGCGGCGTTGACGGCAAACGCCAGAGGCTTCGTAATGAGTCGGGTAATCCATATGCCTAAAACGATGGCGGCAAGGCATGTGACGACTACAACCGTAATAAGCCCCAAACGTGCCGCTTCATAACTACTCTTGGCACTCACAGTTGCGACATCGGCCTGGCTGTTGCTGTGAACGACCATGGCGTCAAGTGCCTTGAGTAAGGCGCGCAATGCCGATTGGGACTCACCGTTCAGGAATGCGCCAGTCGAAATAGGGTCCGGGGGGAGCTTGTTGGACAGGTCCAGCAGGGTCTTGTCAGCCGCATAGTACCGGGTCAAAACTTTCTGAAACTCGTCAAATTTTCCATCATCATTGTCCGCTTGAATGATGGTTTTGTATTTGTTTGCCGCCTCCGATATTTTCAGTTTGGCGGCTTTGATGGTGTCTTCTTCCGGCAACTTTTCTTCATTGAGTTCCGTCAGCGTGTGTTGAATCTCGGCGCGACGCATGGTGTTGACATCCGCCAGGATTGCATTCACATCCGTGATACCCGGAAGCCACTTGCTGGAAAAATCTTCGGAGAACGCGTTGATTTTGGATAGCTGGAGCAGCCCGAAACCACCGGCAACTACGGTGGCAAGCGCCAACACCAGAAATACGAGCGCAAACTTATAGGTGAATTTGATGTTGGACATGAATTAGTGCGCCCCGATTTGAAAAAAGCGTTATCGGCATCATAGCCACACTAACGGGTTGCATCTGTCCACTGCGGCCTACAAAGCGGGTTCGTACAGGAATTAATGTGGCCCCGTAGCGAACTGCACTATTGGCCTTTGGCCCTACGGTAGGGTCTCTTTGTCAATTTCAACGATAACTTGCTTTGTCAGATCAATCGCTTGCGTTGCGTACACCGCGTTTTGCAGGATGAAGTCGTAGTGTTCTTCTTCGGCAATGCGTTTGACAATCTTGTCAATACGATCAAGCACTCCCTGAATTTCAGTCCGCCTGCGACTTTCCAAATCCGCCTGAAATTCACGTTGGCTTTTTTGTATGGAATGATCAAGGTCCGAAATTTCCGCTTGCCGCTCCAACATTTGCTGCTCGTTGAGGGTGGGACCATCGCGCTCCAGACTGGACGCCTTTTGCTTGATTGTCGCAATCTGTGATTCGATGGCACTGCGTCGCTGCGAAAATTCGTCATTGAGTTTCTTGCTGGCAAGTTGCGCGTACTTCGATTCCTTGAATACCTGCTCAGGGAATACGGTGCCGACTTTCGTCGATTCAGCGGCAACAGCGGTGCCAATCAGGAAAAGTGCCAGGGCAACATACTTTTTCATGGGTTACTTTCGGAACTCGCACATCCGCACATGTATTGGCAGGAGTCTGCCGTCACTACGAGTTGACTGAAGTGTAGTTTTACACGATGGCCATTTTGATGTACATTACATTTCAGCAAATGTATTATATGCCTTCAGGAGGCAGCTTATATTTTTTAAACGCGATCGATCGCATCATTTCTGGAGATCTACCTTGAACTACGTACGCAGTTGGCCTCTTTTTGTTGGCAGTGTTGTTTTGTTAGCGGCTTGCAGCAGTACTCCACCCGCTACGCCGACTCCACCCAAAGCGCAGCCGGCCCCGGCACCAGCGCCAACACCCGCATCTCCCGCGCCGATGCAGGCCACCCCTGTGATGGCTCCCAAGGCTGACATGCCTGCCTACCTGGATCCCAAGAGTGCCATTTCGATGCAACGCAGTGTGTACTTTGACTACGACAACTTTGAAGTCAAGCCCGAGTTTGCGAAGATTTTGGAACTCCATGGAAAGTTTTTGGCCGCCAACCCGAAAGTGAGCATTCGTGTTCAGGGCAATGCAGACGAACGTGGAAGTGCCGAATACAACCTGGCACTGGGCCAGAAGCGCGCCGATGCCGTCGTGAAAGCTCTCAAAATTTATGGCGTCAAGGATTCTCAAATGGAAGCCATCAGTTTTGGCCGTGAAAAGCCCAAGGCGCTTGGTCATGATGAGGCCGCATGGGCACAAAATCGCCGCGTGGATCTGGAATACCCCGGCAAGTAAGAATGCGATAGTGAGTTGGAAAAAAGTGAGTTGATGTTTCAGGGCCCTTCGGGGCCCTTTTTTGGGGGCGTAAAACCTGGCAAGCGCATCAGTTGCAACTGTTCCAGGCTCGCGTAGAGCGGAGCGCTGATCAGACGGGATACGCCGCTGGAAACCAAAGCGCAGGTCATCAAGCTCAGAACGAGTGCGTGCCCATCAACCATTTCCATCACGATGATGAAAGAAGTCAGTGGCGCCTGCGTTACGGCGGCAAGAAATCCTGCCATGCCCAAGGCGATCAAAGTGGGGGCGTTGACGTATGCAGTGATTTGCGCAATATCACGACCCACTGCAGCCCCTATAGCGAGAGACGGAGCGAAAATTCCCCCGGGCACCCCTGACCAAGTGGTTAACCAGGTGGCAATGAACTTGAAAGGTACGAAAAGGTAAAAGTTCTCACCCTGATTCTCCAGCAGCGCCCTGGTATGGGCGTAACCACTGCCAAATGTCGCACCGGAACTGGCCAGGCCCATAACGACGATGAGCAGCCCGCAGGCGGCAGCAAAAGCGACGGGTGACTTCGCTCTTTGGCGCGTAAACCAGTCACTGGAAGTTCCCGCAGTGGAAACCACAAGCAGTCGACTGAATAGCCCCCCCAGTAGACCGCTGGTGATCGAAACCAGCATCGCCGGGCCGAGCAGGGCAATACTCAGGTTTTCAATCCGAATGACACCGAAGTAGCTCGTGTTGCCATAGACGGAAACTGCCATCAGACCTGAAAGCACGATGGCCGCCAGTATCAAGCCGTTACTGCGTTTTTCAGGGTTCCTGGACAACTCCTCAATGGCAAACATCACGCCACCCAGGGGCGTGTTGAAGGCGGCTGCGATACCGGCGGCACCGCCCGCGATCAGCAGACCATGGTCGGAAACCCGGGTTTCCCTAGGAATCCACCTCCGCAAGCTGTGCATGACGCCTGCTGCAACCTGGACCGATGGCCCTTCGCGTCCCAGAGACAGGCCCGCGAGCAAACCCCAAACGGTCAGCAGCATTTTGGCAACCGAAAGCTTGAAGGACACAAACAGACGCCGTCCCCGGCCCGCGGCCCGCGGCTCGAGTGCTGCCATGACCTGTGGTATCCCCGAACCTGCAACACCCGGTACAAAACGCCTGGTAATCCAGACGATGCATGCCGTCGATAGTGGAGTCCAGATCAGTGGTGCCCACCAATAGCTCGAATGCAATGCGTGAAAAAGCAGCAATGCGTGTTCCCCAAGCCAGGTAAAAGCAACGATGCCCAGCCCGGCGATTGCGGCAAATACCAGCACCATGGCGCGGCCCAACCACATTTTCCAGTCAACCAGTTCCTTCCTGAAAGCGGTCAAAAAATGAGGATGCTGGTGCATAAAGAAGGGTTCTGGGGTTTTTGCGGTTGCAAATCAGGGCCCGAGTTTGCGTGCCGGTCGGCCAATCTTATTGTACAAATGTATTAGTGCGACTTTTGCGCAGTGTCCGGCAATGCCCTTTATGATCAAAAAATTTGAGAAATCACATGCCTGTACAAGCCTCTGCAGCAAAAAAATCGAAAAAGCCTGTGACCCCGGCGCAGGTACTCAGGAGATTTCGTGTGGTCTTCAATGCGGTTCGCACGCACTTTCGCGACATGGAGAAACAGGTGGGTCTGGGAGGCGCTCAGATCTGGGCGCTGAGCATTATCAAGGCCAAACCGGGTGTGGGTATGGGCGTAATTGCACAAGACATGGAGATCCACCAGTCCACTGCCAGTAACCTGATCAAGGCCTTGCAACAGCGGGACCTGATTGAAATGACCAAGGTTCCGCAGGATCGCCGTAACGTGTGCCTGAAAATTCTTCCGGCAGGCAGTGCGTTGCTGAAAAAGGTTTCGGGCCCGTTTGAGGGTGTATTGCCATCTGCTCTGGGCATGTTGGAGGAAGCAGCGCTGGAGCGGCTCGATCAAGATTTGAGCGCGCTGATCGTCCTTCTGAAAGTCGATGAGCGCGCAGAAAAAATTCCATTGGCCAACATCGAATAGCTTGTGGGCGGGCATATTACTTGCGTGGGTCGGCTGGTAGCAATTACATTCGTCCCACTGGTATTTGATTGAAGCCCTAGATAAAGAAAATCTGGCCGATGGCCCGTAACTCCGCGAATCTGCCCAACGTCGATTACTGTGGAGTAACCGTACGCCTGCCCAAGGGCCTCACGGGTGAAGCCTTGGCCAGCCACTATCCGGCAATACTTCTCGCGGCTGAAATGGGGTCATTGGTCGAAATCCATGTAAGCAGCGATTCCGCCAGTGACTACATGCATCTAAAAATCACGCGCAGCGCCGCAGATTTGATCGCCAACGGTTCAGACACGCTCGGTTTGAGAAAAAATTTGCTGCGGCTGCCCGGGAGCTGGGACGACGCGCTTTATCTGGAAATTCTTGTAGCAATGTTGTTGGGGCCATTTCCTGTGGAGTATCCAAGCCTGGGTGAGCTGCAGTCTGCAATCAATATGCGGGCCAACGTCGTAAGGGCTGCGGAAAACACCGTTTTATTATTCGGCACCGAAACTGCCAGCCGGCCCACAGACTGCTGGCACTATGACGATGACGAAGGTTTCATACTGCGTCCGGATGCGTCGCTAGTGACTGCCTTGACCAAAGCCACGCAACCCGGCACATTGCGCGAACCCTATTCTTTTTCCTGCTACCGGGCCACTGAATACGTTATTTTGTTGGGCATAGCGCAGGAAATTCAGCACTGCAATGCGCTGCTGTATGCCGAACTTGAATCCCTGTGGAAAAGGCGACAGATCAAGTCTGCGGAATTTCACGAAGTGTTCTTACGTGAAACGGGGTCTATGGAGTGCCCGTATCCCTGCAACTACTATATTCCCGGGGACCGTGTCTGGTTTCGCAATCCTGATGCAGCTTCCGCCGATATTTCAGGTTACGAAGGTTCGTGGGTCATCTATCTCGGTGACGGGCTGTTTTCCAATTTCTGGAAACGCAACCGGCCCTATACGCTGGATTCAAAGTTTCTTGAAATTTACCATTGGCGCAACAGTGTGGTGGGTTGCGGGCAGGACGGTGCATGGATCGATGAGCAATTGTGCGAAAGACTGGTCGATGCCAGCCTGCAGCAGCCTGATGCGGTGTCAGCCATCCTGGCGCTAATGGGCCGCTACCGCGAGCCTAGAGGCGTTTACACAAGCGAAGGCGGCTGCGTCGACACTACCCGGGAATTTGCACGCTGGGTGCGGCCGGGTAGCTGCACCATAGTCCTTCCGCCCGCCGCAAGCTAGCCCACTGCACCCCAGTAGATACCGTAGGGCGGCAGGTCGAACCCGTTGCCGGTGCGCTGGCCTGTCTGGTGCAGTGGCAACTGCCCCAGGACATAGGCAGCGCTCCGCGGTGCGTCGTCCAGAGTGACCTGAAGCGGCTGGTCGGTGAAGTTAAACACACATAACCAGCCGCCGCCCGGATTCGGTGTTGGCGGCGTCCGCACCAAAGCCAGCACGTCTTCGGTACCTCGCAAAAATCGGATTGCGCCCTCCACCATGGTGGGGTCCCGCCTGCGCCATGCCAGAAAAGCGCGCACAAATGCCAGTGGCGATTGCGGATTGCATTGGGCATCGGACACCGCGTTGCGCAGGTGTTGCGCTGGAATGGGCAACCAGGGCTTTAACTCAAGCCCGTTGCTGAAGCCAGCCGTTGGCTGTGCGCTGTCCCATGGCATCGGGGTGCGGCAGCCATCGCGCCCCTTGTCTTCCGGCCAAAAGGCGATGCCGCGCGGGTCCTGCAATTCCTCAAATGGTATCTCTGCGTCTTCCAGCGCCAGTTCATCGCCCTGGTACCAACACACACTGCCGCGCAGGCTGCAAACCATGGCCAGTTGCATGCGGACAAATTCATCCGGCGCACGCAGTCCTTCCCAACGCGTCAGCACGCGGGTCGCGTCATGGTTGCCTATCGTCCAGCAGGGCCAGCTATTGGCTCCCGATTTCTGGTTGGCTTCCTCAAATTCGAGCGCATGGCGCCTGATGTGGCTCGCACGGTGGTCCGGCCCCAGAAACGCAAAGCTGTAGGTCATATTCAGGCGCTTGTTGCCTGCGGTGTATTCCAGCATCAGCGGCAAGGCTTCGGCGTCGCCAACTTCGCCCACGCTGGCGGCACCGTACTGGTCCATCAGTGCGCGTACTTTTTCAAAGAACGCGACATTCTCCGGACGATTTTTGTCGTACAGGTGCTCCTGCATATCGTACGGATTGGCCGCTGTTTCCGGTTCTCCGGCAACCGGCACACGCGCCGGGTTATTGCGCAATTGGCGATCGTGGTGCAGGTAATTGGCGGTATCAAAGCGAAAGCCGTCGAGGCCACGGCGCAACCAGAATTCCAGGTCCTCCATCAACTGCGCCTGGACGGCGGGGCAGTGGTAATTCAAGTCGGGTTGGGACGCCAGGAAATTGTGCAGGTAATACTGTTTGCGCCGCGCATCCCAGGTCCAGGCGGAACCGCCGAACACGCTTTGCCAGTTGTTGGGCGGCGTTCCGTCAGGCTGGCAATCGGCCCACACATACCAGTCCGCGCGCGGGTTGTCCCGGCTTGAACGACTTTCCTGAAACCAGGCATGCTGGTCCGACGTATGGGACAGGACTTGGTCCACCATGACCTTCAGACCCAGGTCGTGGGCCCGTGCAATGCACGCATCCAGATCTTCCAGCGTGCCGAACAGGGGATCGATGGCGCGGTAGTCTTGCACGTCGTAGCCAAAATCCTTCATGGGTGACTTGAAAATCGGTGACAGCCAGATGGCGTCGACATTCAGGCTGGCGATGTAGGGCAAGCGCTGGGTAATGCCCCGGATGTCGCCCACGCCATCCCCATTCGCGTCAGCAAAGCTGCGCGGGTAGATCTGGTAAATCACGGCACCCCGCCACCAGTCGGATGACGGCGCTGTTTGGCTGGCGCGGGTCATCTAGATTTCCAGCCGATCGGTCTTCCAGATGTTTTCGGCGTATTCCGCGATGGTGCGGTCTGCCGAAAATGGCCCCATGGCAGCGACGTTGCGCAGGGCCTTGACGGTCCACTCGCGCGGGTCCTGGTAGGCCAGGTCCACACGCTCCTGCGCTTGCACATAGCTTTCATAGTCGGCCAGCAACATGTAGTGGTCGCCCCAGTTCACCAGCGCCTCGTAAATGCCCTGGTAACGTTCTGGCTCGTCCGGGCTGAAGAGTCCGCTGCGGATCGCCTCGAGCACCTCCTGCAATTCAGGGTTGGCATCGAGCAGTTCCCGCGAGACATAACCCCCGACGCGCCGGGCTGTCACCTCGGGCGTGGTCATGCCGAAAATGAAAATGTTCTCGGCACCTACGTTCTGCAATATTTCCACATTGGCACCATCGAGCGTGCCGATGGTGAGCGCGCCGTTGAGCGACAGTTTCATGTTGCCGGTGCCGGAGGCCTCGGTGCCCGCGGTTGAAATCTGCTCCGACAGGTCGGCTGCAGGAATAATGACTTCGGCCAGACTGACGCTGTAATTGGGAATGAAAACCACCTTGAGCAGATTGCCAACCCGCGGGTCGTTATTGACCACGGCAGCCACGTCATTGATCAGCCGAATAATGAGCTTGGCCATGTGGTATGCGGACGCCGCCTTGCCGGAAAAAATGACAACGCGAGGCACTTGCACCGATTGCGGGTCGTTCAAAATACGCAGATAACGGGTGATCACGTGCAGCACGTTGAGCAACTGTCGCTTGTATTCATGGATGCGCTTGACCTGCACGTCAAACAGCGCGTCCTGCGGAATCGTCAGATTCATATGCGCTTGTACCCAGGCCGCCAGCCGCCGTTTGTTGGCGCGTTTGGCTTCCTGGAATGCCAGCACCACCCGGTCCTGCTCGGCCAGCGGCAACAGGCCACGCAGCATGGTGAGATCACGGCGCCAGCCGGTGCCCACATATTTGTCCAGCACTGCGGACAACTCGGGGTTGGCTTGCGCCAGCCAGCGGCGCTGGGTGATGCCGTTGGTCTTGTTGTTAAACCGTTGCGGCCACAGGCGTGCGAAATCGGCAAATATCGATTCCTTCATCAACTCGGAATGCAGGGCTGATACACCATTGATTGAATAACTGGTCACAACTGCCAGATACGCCATGCGCACGCGCCGTTCGCCCTGCTCATCGATCAGCGAAACTTTGCGCAGCGTTTCCTGGCCATAACCGGCTTGGGTCAATGCCGCCAGAAATTGTGCGTTGATGTCAAAAATAATTTGCAAGTGGCGCGGCAATATGCGGCCCAGGGTTTCAACCGGCCAGGTCTCCAGCGCCTCGTGCATCAGTGTGTGGTTGGTGTAGGAAAAAACACCCTGGCACAGCTGCCAGGCTTCGGCCCAGGGCAGATGGTGCACATCGAGCAGCAGACGCATCAGCTCCGGAATGGCGAGCACGGGATGGGTGTCGTTTAGGTGGATGCTGACCTTCTGGGGCAACTGCGCGAAGCCCTCATGGCGGCTGACATACCGGCGCAGCAGGTCCTGCACGCTGGCGCTGCAGAAAAAGTATTCCTGGTGCAGGCGCAGTTCGCGACCCGATGGCGTCGAGTCGTCCGGGTACAGCACGCGTGACACATTCTCGGAATGGTTTTTGGTCTCCACCGCCTCGAAGTAATTGCCCCGGTTGAACGCCTTGAGGTCAATTTCCTCGGTAGCCTTGGCCGACCACAAGCGCAATGTGTTGGTGGCCATGGTGTCGTAGCCCGGTACCACGGTGTCGTAGGCCATGGCCAGCACGTCGTGCGAGTCCTTCCACTGGTAGCTGTCTCCCACCTTGACGACGCGCCCGCCAAACTGCACGCGAAAGGTTACTTCCGGGCGCGCGAATTCCCAGGGGTTGCCGTGGCTGAGCCAGTAGTCGGGGACCTCGACCTGCGATCCGTTGACAATCGTCTGGCGGAACATGCCGTAGTCGTAGCGAATGCCGTAGCCATAGCCGGCGATGTTCAGGGTTGCCATCGAGTCCAGAAAGCAGGCCGCCAGTCGGCCCAGACCGCCATTGCCCAGCGCCGCATCGGGCTCCAGTTCTGTGATGGTGTCCATGTCAATGCCGAAGTCGAGCAGGGCGCGCTTGACCCGTTCCCGCAAGCCCAATGCAATCATGGCGTTGCCGAATGTCCGCCCGATCAGAAATTCCATGGACATGTAATAGACCCGCTTGGCGTCTTGTGCGTACTGCGCGCGGGTGGTTTTCATCCAGCGCTCGACCATCAGGTCGCGCACCGTATAGGCCGCTGCATGCAACCAGTCCTCAGGGCGGGCCGTCTTGGGGTCCTTGCCCACGGTAAACATCAGCTTGGTGGCAATCGCGTGTTTGAGCGACTCCAGATCACGACCGGGCGGATCAAAGGGGAAGTCGTTGGTTGACGTCGTAGTTTTCAGGTTTGTCATGGCATGCAAAAAAGTAGAAACCGCGGCCTTCAGGCGCCACGAATCAGGGATTGGTACAGATCGGCATACTTCTGCGCCGCCTCGCGCCAGTCCAACGCAAGTCGCATGCCAGTCCTGCGTACGCCGGCCCAATCCAGCTTGCGGCGGTAAAGCGCGAATGCCCGGCGCAGTGCGTGGCGATAGTCCTCGACCTCAAAATCGTCAAAGACAAAACCGGTTGCCGTGGCATCGGCCATGGTTTCAAGGTCGCTGTCGACCACCGTGTCGGCCAGCCCCCCAACCCGCCGCACCAGCGGCAGGCTGCCATAGCGCAATCCATACATCTGGGTCAGGCCACAGGGCTCGAAAAGAGACGGGACGAGCGTGACATCGCTGCCTGCAAAAACAAGATGTGCAAATCCTTCGTCGTAGCCGATTCGCACGGCAATCTGAACGGGATGGGACTTTGCCTGCTCCAGAATGGCCTGTTCCAGTGCAAGGTCACCGTTGCCCAGCACCACCAGTTGACCACCGCGCGAAACAATTTCGTCCAGCGCACCCAATACCAGGGGAAAGCCTTTTTGTTCGGTGATCCGGCTCACCATGGCAAACACGGGCACGTCGGACAAAACGGGCAAACCGCAAGCGCTCTGCAATGCTGCCTTGTTGCGTGCTTTGCCAGCCATATGGCGCACGTCGTAGTGGTGTGCAAGTCGTGAATCGTTGGCCGGGTTCCAGACGCTGGAATCCACCGCATTGAGAATACCGCTGAGCTGCGCGGAGCGTGCGCGCAACAGGCCGTCCAGACCACAACCCTGCGCCGGTGTCTGAATTTCACGGGCGTAGGTGGGGCTCACGGTCGTAATGCGATTGGCGTAGAACAGGCCCGCCTTCATGAACGACATGCGACCGTAATATTCCATGCCCTGCAAGCCCATGGCCTGGGACGGCAGACCGAGGTCCGCAAAAAGGTGGGCATCAAACACACCCTGGTATGCCAGGTTGTGGACGGTGTAGACGCTGGGCACTGCGGGGTATTGACCGCCACCCCAGAATGCCAGGCAGGCCGGCGCCAACGCGGCGTGCCAGTCGTGGCTGTGCACCAGTTGTGCGCGCCACAGGGAATCCAGCCCATGGGCCAGATGGGCCGCGGCCCA
>Ga0075019_10001087_pt1 | contig 15439 bp, 11 predicted proteins | sample ColStrG_CSR_2013_FD_71473 | JGI IMG/M metagenome (GOLD analysis project Ga0075019, IMG submission 71473) | Freshwater sediment microbial communities in response to fracking from Pennsylvania, USA - Cold Stream Run_MetaG_CSR_2013 | ecosystem: Environmental > Aquatic > Freshwater > Creek >...
GCGGTCAATGTGGAAAGCATGCAGCCGCTGGTCGAAGAAATTTCTGCATCGGTCAGTCGCAATTCCGATGCGCTGATCGGCCTGGCGCGCCTGAAGACCAAGGATGACTATACCTATATGCATTCGGTTGCGGTATGCGCGCTGATGATTGCGCTGGCGCGCCAGTTGCAGTTATGTGAAGAAGAAGTCCGGGAAGCCGGTATGGCCGGCCTGTTGCACGATATCGGAAAGATGATGATTCCGACCGATATTCTGAACAAACCCGGCAAATTGACCGACGGGGAATTCGTCACCGTCAAACAGCATCCTCAGGCCGGCTTTGATATGTTGATGCGTACCAAAGGCATGAGTTCGGTGGTGCTGGATGTGTGTCTGCATCATCATGAAAAGATTGATGGCGGCGGGTATCCGGAAAAGCTGAAAGATGCCCAGATCAGCCTGATGGCCAAGATGGGTGCCGTATGTGATGTGTACGATGCCGTCACGTCCAACCGACCGTACAAGCGAGGCTGGTGTCCGGCCGAATCAATCAAGAAGATGTCCGAATGGAGCGGCTCCCATTTTGATGAGCGCGTATTTCAGGCGTTTGTCCGAAGCATCGGTATTTACCCGGCCGGATCACTGGTGATGTTGCGTTCGGGGCGGCTGGCCGTGGTGGTAGAGCAAAATGACGCGTCGTTGCTGCTGCCGATAGTGCGGGCATTTTATTCAAGCAAATCAATGGGCTACATACCGCCCGAATTGATCGATCTTTCCAAACCTGGTCACGGTGAAAAAATCATTTCCAGAGAACTGGTCAGCAAGTGGGGTTTGAAAAATATTGACCAGTACTGGCTGGGCGAGGCGGGCGCCAATTCCGGACGCTGAACGTTTGCTTACGCGGTGTGGCGCGGCCTGACAATATCGTTGCAATACGGCTTGAATGAGCCGTCAGTTTCCGCTTTTCCGGATTGTTCAAAATAGTAGCGCAGGGTCTGAACCGTGGTCTGGAATGCCAGTTGATCCCATGGAATCTGCGCCTCGGTAAACAGCGCCACTTCCAGACTTTCTGTCCCGGCGGCATAATTCAAATCAAGCAGCGTTGCACGATAAAACAGATGCACCTGGTCGACGTGTATGACATTGATCATGGAAACCAGTTCGTGCAATTCAATATTGGCCCCGGATTCTTCCTGTGTTTCACGCAGCGCGGCCTGGCTGGTGCTTTCACCGTTTTCCATAAACCCGGCCGGCAAGGTCCAAAAGCCGTACCGCGGTTCAATGGCGCGCCGGCATAACAGGATTTTCACTTCCCCGTCATTTTTCCAGACCGGAATCGATCCCACCACCAGCTTTGGATTTTGATAATGAATGGTATGACAGTGATCGCACACGAAGCGCAGGCGGGTATCATCGGGAGGAATTTTGAGAACAACGGGATGGGCGCACTCGGAACAAAATTTCATGATGATCAAATAGAGTAGGGGGAAATAATTCAGCGCTCTATTCTAGGACGCTTTTTCGCATCGAAGAAAAAATTGTTGAACGATTCAATGTGTTTATAACTATCTTTCTGCAAAGTCCTTGCGTTATTTGGTCCGAAAAGGATAAATACCTTGTAAGAAAGCGGCTAATGGATTATAGTTGCACTCCTCAGACGCGGGGTGGAGCAGTCTGGCAGCTCGTCGGGCTCATAACCCGAAGGTCATAGGTTCAAATCCTGTCCCCGCAACCAATTTATTTCTGAAGTCAGTACTTTGATTTGCGCCTTGCGTGGGTTATTTCAGAAGCGTTACAGACGCGGGGTGGAGCAGTCTGGCAGCTCGTCGGGCTCATAACCCGAAGGTCACAGGTTCAAATCCTGTCCCCGCAACCAATAAAAAAGGCCACGACTCTCGTGGCCTTTTTGCTAAGAGTAATTGGCAAAAGCGATCCCACGTTATCGATTTTTGCAATGTTGTTTAATGTGAATTAACTTGCGAACTGAAAATAATCGTTTACAATTCGCCGAGGAATGGTTCTGATAGCAAAACAAATTAAGACCACGCAGTACAGTACATGCAGCACAGTACGAATACTGTAAATCATCCAGCCAGTCGGGTCACTACTGGTTTCGGATCAGATCCGGCAAAGACGGATCAGGGCGAGTGCAGCAATATTCCCGCCCAAAATACAAACACTATATTCATATCCCATCATTAAGTTGCTAAAGAGTTGCACATGAATACTGCTGAGGCGAAAGTAGTCCTCGAAACCGCTCTGCTATGCGCGCACGAGCCGTTGTCCCTGAATTCCATGAAAAAGCTTTTTGTGGACGATTCTTCTGACGAGGACGTGATTGGCAGCGATGCGTTGAAACTGATGTTGGGCATGCTGAAAACCGAATGGCAGGAACGCGGCATTGAACTCGTCAGTCTGTCGACTGGCTGGCGGTTCCAGAGTCGTCCGGTAATGCGCAAATATCTGGACCGGCTGAATCCTGAAAAACCGCCGAAATATTCGCGTGCAGCGCTTGAAACGCTGTCGATTATTGTTTACAAGCAGCCGGTTACCCGTGGCGATATCGAAGAAATTCGCGGGGTAACCGTGAATGCCCAAACCATACGCATGCTGGAAGACCGCGGCTGGATCGAAACGATCGGTCATCGCGACGTGCCGGGCCGACCTGCGTTGTTTGCCTCGACCAAACAGTTTCTGGATGATCTGGGGCTGGAGTCGCTGCAGCAGCTGCCGCCGTTGCAGGCCGTATCCGAGCAGATGATGAATGCGGATGATGCGCAGCAGGTGCAGGCGATTCAATCGCATCTGGAAGAGAATCTGAATCAGACCAGCATGGATTTTTCAGGTGAAGGCGATGCAGTGCCGGCTGCCGAAGCCAGTGGATCTGCTGAAGCAGTTGAAGCAGTTGCAGCAATTGAAGCAGTAGCAGAAATTGAAGTTGAGGCACAAAGCCAGACGGTCCAAATCATGGTGGCCGCTGACGAAAGTGTCGATGAAGTGCAGACTGCAGTTGAGCCAGTAACAAACGAACTTATATCAAATGACCCAGTGCCAGAATTCATGGTTGAGCACCAGGTCACCCCAACCAAGAATGAAGATGATGTCCAATAATACCCCAGAAGATTCCAGTTCCAACGACAGCCCAGCGCAGACTATTGCGCTGGGAGATTCTGAAAGCAAATCGGCCAAAAATGCCGCTCCGGTCCGGGAAAAAAAGCATGGTGTGCGGGGACCGCGCATGATGCGCAGAGCGCGCAGTGAACGCAATGATCGGAATGACGCCAATGCAGAATCCGGTGCGCCTGACCCGGTACGTCCTCAAGAGAGCGTGAGTGATGCGGTACCCGCCGGTGGCGTGGAGCGTCAAAAAAGACAGCACGGCAAACCGCGTGGTGCGAATCCCGACAATGGCGGCAAATCACGTTCCGGTCCTGGCGTAGGACCGCGCGTCAATCCAAGACAGAATGGTAATTCGCCGGATGATATTTTTTCGTTTGTCACCTCCGAGGCGTACGATCAGGCCGCTTCTGACAACGGTCCCAAGGGACGCAAGCCAAACGGCAAGCCGGAAGTGCGCAATCTGACAGCCGATGACGATGCACCAAAACTGCATAAAGTTCTGGCAGAGGCCGGTCTGGGCTCGCGGCGTGATATGGAAGAACTGATTGTGGCAGGGCGGGTTTCTGTCAACGGCGAACCGGCACACATTGGACAGCGCATCCTGCCAACCGATATGGTGCGCATTAATGGCAAATTAATTCAGCGTAAAGTCAGTAAAAAGCCACCCAGAGTTCTGGTGTATCACAAGCCTGCCGGTCAAATAGTCAGCACGAATGATCCTGAAGGTCGTGAATCGGTATTTTCCAGTCTGCCCACGATGAAAACCGGCAAGTGGCTGGCTGTGGGACGTTTGGATTTCAATACCGAAGGTCTGCTGTTGTTCACGACCTCCGGCGATCTCGCCAACCGGCTGATGCATCCCCGTTATGGCATTGAACGTGAATATGCCGTGCGTACGCTCGGAACACTTGAAGAAGGCATGCGGCAAAAACTGCTGGCCGGCGTTGAACTGGAAGACGGTCTGGCGCAATTTTCGAAAATCAGCGATGGTGGCGGTGACGGTGTCAATAAATGGTATCGCGTTGTGATCGGTGAGGGTCGTAACCGTGAGGTGCGCCGCATGTTTGAAGCCATTGGTCTGACCGTGTCGCGATTGATACGTACCCGCTATGGTGTGATGACGCTGCCGCCGAATTTGAAACGTGGTCGCTGGGAAGAGCTGGATGAAAATGCATCGCGTGAATTGTTGAAAATCTGCGGTATGGAAAAAGAGGCGAAAATCGGTCGGGATGACCGGACCGGCTCGGCTCCGTACGGCAAAAATGGACGACCACAGGGCAGAAGTGGCGCAAATGGCAACACTGTTGAAACAAACACACGTTTTTCCAATGCCTATGACAAAACCCCGGGCGGCAAACCGCAGCGCAGCCGCCAGCCTGATCCTATGCAGACCGCACTGGGTTTTCCGGCGGCGCCGAAAAAGCACAGATCCGGACCGGCGGTGGCGTCGACCCATAACTACCAGGGAATTCCACGCAAACGGGCACGGGGTTGAATTTATGGCACTTATGATGGCGAAGCACCACTTTTACATTGTCAGCCTATAAGTTCTCGTTTATAATCCTGCAGTTAAAAAGCATTCTAACTTTTGTTGGGATGCGCAAAAAAGATGGGCTCATGCCCATTTTTTTTTGGCGAAACCGGTTGTGCCGGATTCGCGGCAATCGGATGAACAGGTAAGTGGGAGAATTCGTTGAATTTGCGTACGTTGATAGAAAAAACAGTGGCAGGCCTGGGCTTTGAGCTGGTCGATTTTGAGCTGGCAGCCCGTGGCCTGTTTCGCGTGTTTATCGACTTCACTCCCGAGCAGGCAGAACGCGGCCAGATTACCGTGGAAGATTGTGCCACGGTCAGCCATCAGCTCAGTCATGTGCTGACGGTGGAAAACATCAATTACGAGCGTCTGGAAGTTTCTTCACCGGGACTGGACCGGCCGCTCAACAAGTTGTCTGATTACATTCGCTTTGCAGATCAGGAAGCTATCATTAAGTTACGTTTGCCGATGCCAGGCACGCCGAATCGCAAAACATACCAAGGTATTCTGCGTACGCCGGTCGGTGAAACATTGCAGTTGGAATTTGAGAGTAAAGATGGGGCAGCCGTGCTGGAGTTTGTGCTGGCTGATGTAGATAAGGCCCGTTTGGTGCCACAAGTCGATTTTAGGAGTCGCAAAGCATGAGTCGCGAAGTTTTATTGTTGGTAGATGCCTTAGCACGTGAAAAAAACGTCGATAAGGAAATAGTTTTCGGTGCTCTCGAGCATGCTTTGGCGCAGGCGACCAAAAAACGTTATCCGGGCGATGTCGATATCCGTGTCACGATTGACCGTGAATCCGGACAGTTCGAGTCATTCCGTCGCTGGCACGTGGTTCCCGATGATGCGGGTCTGCAACTGCCTGATCAGGAAATTCTGCATTTCGAAGCGATGGAGCAATATCCGGATATCGAAGTCGACGAGTACATCGAGGAAGTTATCGAATCTGTTGAATTCGGTCGTCGCTTTGCCCAGGATGCCAAACAGGTCATGCTGCAGCGGGTTCGTGATGCTGAACGTGAACAGATTCTGGCCGACTTCCTGGAGCGCGGCGATGCGCTGGTTACGGGTACGATCAAACGCATGGAGCGCGGTGAAGCCGTGGTTGAGTCCGGCAAGATTGAAGCGCGTTTGCCACGTGACCAGATGATTCCGAAAGAAAATCTGCGTATCGGTGACCGGGTTCGGGCTTACATTCTGCGTATCGATCGCAACGCCCGCGGCCCACAGGTCATTCTGTCGCGCACTGCGCCGGAATTTATCATGAAGCTGTTTGAACTGGAAGTGCCGGAAATCGAGCAGGGTTCACTGGAAGTGAAATCTGCAGCGCGTGATCCTGGCGTGCGCGCCAAGATTGCAGTACACACGCATGACCCACGTATCGATCCTATCGGTACCTGTGTCGGTATGCGCGGCTCGCGTGTTCAGGCAGTGACCGGTGAACTGGGTGGTGAACGGGTTGATATCGTATTGTGGTCGGAAGATCCGGCGCAGTTTGTTATCGGCGCACTGGCTCCGGCCAATGTTTCCTCAATTCTGGTTGATGAAGAAAAGCACGCCATGGACGTGGTGGTCGATGACGAAAATCTGGCGATCGCGATCGGCCGTAACGGTCAGAACGTGCGTCTGGCGGCTGAGCTGACCGGCTGGCAGATCAATATCATGACGGCTGAACAATCGGCCAGCAAGTCCGAGCAGGAAACGTCAGCCATTCGCGCGTTGTTCATGCAAAAGCTGGATGTGGATCAGGAAGTGGCCGATATTCTGGTTGATGAAGGTTTTGCAAGTCTGGAAGAGATTGCCTACGTACCGATCAGTGAAATGCTGGAAATTGAAGCGCTGGACGAAGATACGGTCAATGAATTGAGAAACCGCGCCCGCGACGCCATTGTTTCCGAAGCGATTGCTTCCGAAGAAGGCGTGGAAGGCGTGGAAGATGCGCTGATCAATCTGCCCGGTATGGATCGTGTTACGGCCGGCAAGCTGGGTCTGGCCAATATCAAGACATTGAATGATTTTGCCAATATGGCGTATGACGAATTTGGCGCAGTGCTGGCACTGTCGACCGAACGCGCGCGTCAGTTGATCAAAAATGAATTCGATGACGTAACTGACGATGAGATGAAACTCATCGATGCAAAGTATGATGATCATGCAAAAGCCATACTGGCCAAAGCATGGAGTATCACGGGTAAATAAGTAAGGATTGACGCAAGATTAATTGAGTAAAATCTCGCTTGGCAGATTCATGTTATGGTGAATTGTAATCGCAGAGAATTCCATTAATCTTCGTAAATCCTGCCAGTAATGGTTGGTCGTAGCATGCAGGTTGATCAACCACCGCGCCACATAGAAAAAGAGGACTGAATGGCGAGTAATAATGTAGCCCAATTTGCCACCGAGCTGAAGATGTCAGCGGATGTGCTGCTGACTCAACTGCGCGCAGCTGGCGTAGTCAAAGGTTCAACTTCTGATGACCTGTCCAAAGAGGACAAGGAGCGTCTCCTCGAGCATTTGCGCCGTACTCATGGTGTCGATGCGGATCGCGACACCAAAAAAATTACCCTGACTCGCAAAGAGACAACCGAAATCAAGCAGGCCGATGCGACCGGTAAATCACGCACTATTCAGGTTGAAGTGCGCAAAAAACGCACGTTTGTCAAACGTGATGATGCCTTGCCAGAGGCAGATAAAGCCGGCGTGGCATTAAAAGCAGCGGAGCTGGCCAAGCAGGCCGAGGAAGATCGTCAGGCCGATGAATTGCGGGCCAGACAGGAAGCTGAACTGGCCGAAAAGCAAAATCATCTGGCGCGGCTCGAAGCGGAAAAAGAAGCCCAGACCAAGGCATTGAAAGAAGCCGAACAGGCCGCGTTGAGTGAAGTCGAGCAGCAGGCTGCGCGTCGTGCGGCAGCCCAGGAAGATGCAGCAAAACTGCAGGCATCACAAACGGTCAAACGTAAAACGGCAGCCAAATCCAAAGTTGTGGCGGATGAAGCGCCGGCAGCTGAAAAAGCCGAAGATAAAAAGGCAAGCGCCGCTGCCTCCGCCAAGCAGCTTGCTGAGGAAACTGAAGCTGCCGAACAGAAGAAGGTTGCTGACGGCATTCAGGCCGCAAGAGAAGCAACCAAAATTGCATCCGAACGCGCAGAAGCAACTGAAAATGCACGCAAGGTTGTGGCCGATGAAGTGGCGCAGATCAAAGCCATGATGAATACGCAGCGCCGGGTTGTGAAAGCACCGGCTGCTGAACCTGTTGCTGAAGCCGCACCGAAAGCTGCACCGAAATCTTCAGAAGGCACGCTGCATAAACCGGCTGAAAAGAAAGCAACTGAGAAAAAAGACGATAAAAAGCCGGTTGTGGTCGATAAGAAATCGATCAAGTCTGCCAATGTGTCTTCAACCTGGCAGGAAGAGTCGGCCAAGAAGAAAGGCCTGAAAACGCGCGGCAATGTCGGCGCTGCGACCACCGGTCGTGAAGGCTGGCGTGCCGGCGGCAAGAGCGGACGGCGCGGCGGTCATGTTGAAGAACGTGAATCCAATTTCCAGGCTCCGGTAGAAGCCGTGGTCAAAGATGTCTATGTTCCTGAAACGATTACTGTCGCCGAGCTGGCGCACAAGATGTCGGTGAAAGCGTCAGAAGTCATCAAACAGTTAATGAAACTGGGTCAGATGGTGACCATCAATCAGGTGCTGGATCAGGAAACGGCTCTGATTCTGGTTGAGGAAATGGGCCACAAGGCGTTTGCAGCCAAGCTGGATGATCCGGAAGCCATGCTGGCAGACGGCGGTACCCAGATTGAATACCAGACCTTCCCGCGCGCTCCGGTCGTGACGGTAATGGGTCACGTGGATCACGGTAAGACCAGTCTGCTTGACTATATTCGCCGCGCCAAGGTTGCGTCCGGCGAAGCGGGTGGGATTACCCAACATATTGGTGCCTACCACGTCGAGACACCACGCGGCATGATTACCTTCCTTGATACACCAGGACATGAAGCGTTTACTGCAATGCGTGCCCGGGGCGCCAAGGCGACCGATATCGTTATTCTGGTTGTCGCCGCTGACGATGGTGTGATGCCGCAAACCAAGGAAGCGATTGCGCATGCACGTGCAGCCGGCGTTCCACTGGTCGTGGCCGTCAATAAAATTGATAAGCCGGGTGGCAATCTGGATCGCGTCAAACAGGAACTGATTGCAGAAAATGTTCTGCCAGAAGAATACGGTGGTGATTCGCCATTTGTGCCTGTCTCGGCCAAAACCGGGCAGGGTATTGATGATCTGCTGGAGCACGTTTTGCTGCAGGCTGAAGTACTGGAACTGAAAGCAGCCAAAGATGCACCGGCGCGCGGTCTGGTCGTGGAAGCACGTCTCGATAAAGGTCGGGGTCCGGTTGCAACGATTCTGGTGCAGTCCGGTACGTTAAAACGCGGTGACGTGGTGCTGGCCGGTTCGTCATACGGCCGGGTACGTGCCATGCTGGATGAAAATGGTCAATCTATTTCTGAGGCCGGTCCTTCAATTCCGGTGGAAATTCAAGGTTTGGTTGAAGTGCCGAATGCAGGTGAAGAAGTCATGGTCATGGCAGACGAGCGTAAAGCGCGTGAAATTGGTCAGTTCCGTCAGGGTAAATATCGTGACGTGAAGCTGGCCAAACAGCAGGCCGCAAAACTGGAAAACATGTTTGAAAACATGGGTGAAGGCGAAGTGAAAACGCTGGCCATGATTATCAAAACCGACGTGCAGGGTTCACAGGAAGCACTGGTACATTCGATGCAGAAGCTGTCGACCTCGGAAGTTCGGGTTCAGGTTGTGCATGCGGCGGTCGGCGGTATTTCAGAGTCCGACGTCAATCTGGCGGTTGCATCCAAAGCAGTTTTGATCGGCTTTAATACCCGTGCCGATGCCTCAGCCAGAAAACTGGCAGAAGCCAACGGCATTGATATTCGTTACTACAACATTATTTACGATGCAGTCGATGATGTGAAAGCCGCGTTGTCTGGCATGCTGGCTCCTGAAAAACGTGAACACGCATTGGGTCTGGTTGAAATCCGTCAGGTCATCACCATCAGCAAAGTTGGCGCAATTGCCGGTTGCTATGTGCTGGAAGGTCTGGTTAAACGCGGCTCCTCAATCCGACTGCTGCGCAATAACGTGGTGATCTGGACCGGTGAGCTGGATTCGCTGAAACGCTTTAAAGACGATGTGAAAGAAGTCAAATCCGGATTCGAATGTGGATTGTCGTTGAAAAACTTCAATGAAATCGAAGTCGGTGATCAACTTGAAGTATTTGAAGTTCAAGAGGTCGCTCGCAAGCTGTAATTCAAACAGGGCATTATTTCAGTTCGGAATAATGCCCGGCCGCAGTAGTGAGTGATCAGAGTGAGAAACAAGAATGGCAAAAAACAGTAAGTCAATTCCGGGACGCGGATTGCGCGTGGCCGATCAGATCCAGCGCGATTTGTCGGTCATTATCAGCGCAGAACTGAAAGATCCGCGGGTCGGCATGGTCACGCTGACCGAAGTACAGGTCACACCGGATTATGCCCATGCCAAAGTATTTTTTACGACTTTGCGCGATGCACCGGATCAGATCCAAAATACCCTGAACAGTCTGAATAAAGCGGCAGGTTTCTTGCGTATGCATCTGGGCAAATGCCTGCATATCCATACTTTGCCGCAGCTGCATTTTGTCCACGATACGTCAACCATGAATGGCATCGCCATGTCGAAGTTGATCGATCAGGCGATTGCGACCAATTCGGAGCAGGACAAATCCGAGCACGAAGCGACTCCGGAATCTGACGGCAAACAGTAAGTCTGCCGCGCCATTGCATGAATCAACCCAATAAAATCAAACGCGTCCGTGATGCGATCGATGGTGTGCTGCTGCTCGATAAACCCGTCGGCCTGTCCAGTAACGATGCGTTGATTCAAACCAAACGTTTGCTTAATGCCAAAAAGGCCGGACATACCGGCACCCTCGATCCGTTTGCCACCGGTTTGCTCCCCATGTGTTTTGGCGAAGCTACCAAGTTTTCCCATGATTTGCTGGAAGCCGACAAGACCTACGAAACCATTGTTCATTTGGGCGTGACGACCGAAACTGGTGATACCGAAGGTGCTGTTGTCGCATCCAAGGAATTTGACGTCAGTCTGGAACAGATTGAGACGGCACTGGCACAGTTTCGCGGTCCGATTGCGCAGGTGCCACCGATGTATTCTGCATTAAAGCGGGATGGCAAACCCTTGTATGAATATGCGCGGGCGGGTATTACCCTGGAGCGCGAAGCAAGGCATGTCGTGATTCATGAGCTGACCCTGCTCAGCTATGAGGCTCCTTTTCTGAAACTGCGGGTCTGCTGCTCCAAAGGGACTTATATTCGGGTACTGGGTGAAGAGATTGGCCATGCGTTGGGTTGCGGCGCACATTTGCAGGCATTGCGCCGTACTCGCGTAGGCAATTTATTATTGTCCGATGCAGCCACTCTGGAAACGATTCAGCAAATGGAGCCGGAGCAAAGATTGCAACTTTTGAAACCGGTAGATGCGTTGCTGTCTGATTTTGATGCCATTCAGTTATCGGACGAACTGGCTGCCCGTTTTTTACACGGGCAGCGTATATCTCTATTGAAAGAAGGACTTGCAGCTGGAATGGACCCGGGTCGCAAGCGAGTTTACCGCCAAAGTGATGGTAAATTGTTAGGATCGGCGTTGTTGCAGGAATATCAGGTGTTGGCCCCTGAACGATTGATCACCAGCGCTGGAAAATTGTAGTCAGAAGACTATACTTTAATTCCGTGAAGGTTCCGGGTTTTTGCATCGCAGCATGCTATAATCTCTGGTTACCAGAAATCACCCCCTCAATTCAAAAATTATCATGTCAAATTCTAAACGCGCTATCCGCAACATCGCGATCATCGCCCACGTTGATCACGGCAAGACCACGCTGGTGGATCAATTACTGCGTCAATCAGGCACATTCCGTGACAATCAACAAGTTGATACCCGCGTCATGGATTCCAATGACATTGAAAAAGAACGCGGCATTACGATTCTGGCCAAAAACTGCGCCGTTGAATACAAAGGTATTCACATCAATATCGTCGATACGCCAGGCCATGCCGATTTCGGTGGTGAAGTGGAGCGTGTTTTGTCTATGGTTGACAGCGTATTGTTGCTGGTTGATGCCGTCGATGGCCCAATGCCACAGACCCGTTTTGTAACCCGCAAGGCACTGGCTCTGGGTTTAAATCCGATTGTGGTGGTCAACAAGGTTGATCGTCCGAGCGCGCGCACTGAATGGGTTGTGAACCAGACATTTGAACTGTTCGACAAACTGGGTGCAAATGATGAACAGCTGGATTTTCCGGTCGTCTATGCCTCAGCCCTGAATGGGTACGCAAGTCTGGATCCGGAAGCCCGTGAAGGCAATATGGATCCATTGTTTGATGCGATTCTGCGTCACGTTCCGGTTCGTGAAGATGATCCGGACGGTCCATTGCAATTGCAGATCTCATCTCTCGATTACAACTCCTACGTGGGTAAAATCGGTATCGGACGTATCACACGCGGTCGCGCCAAGGCGCTGCAGGACGTCATTATCATGGACGGTCCGGAAGGCACGCCACGCCGTGCACGTATCAATCAGGTCTTGAATTTCAAAGGTCTGGAACGTGTTCTGGTTGATGAAGCCGTTGCGGGCGATATCGTACTGATTAACGGTATTGAGGAGCTCGGTATCGGTACCACAGTCTGTGCTATCGATAAACCTGATGCGCTGCCAATGCTGAAGGTTGATGAGCCAACTTTGAATATGAACTTCATGGTAAACAATTCCCCACTTGCCGGTCGTGAAGGCAAGTTTGTTACCAGCCGTCAGATCCGCGACCGTTTGGATCGCGAATTGAAGGCCAACGTTGCTTTGCGCGTGACGGACACTGGTGACGATACGACCTTTGAAGTGTCCGGTCGTGGTGAATTGCATTTGACAATTTTGATCGAAAACATGCGTCGTGAGGGCTATGAACTGGCCGTGTCGCGTCCGCGCGTGGTATTCAAAATGGTGGGTGACGTACGTCATGAACCGTATGAAATGTTGTCGGTTGACGTGGAAGAAGCCAATCAGGGTGGCGTCATGGAAGAGCTCGGTCGCCGTCGCGGTGATCTGCAAGACATGCAACCGGATGGAAAAGGCCGTGTTCGTCTGGAATATCGGATCCCTGCGCGTGGTCTGATCGGTTTTCAGGGTGAATTCATGACATTGACACGCGGTACCGGTCTGATGAGCCACGTCTTTGATGAATATGCACCGGTCGATACGTCGCGCGGTGAAATGGCAGGACGTCGCAACGGTGTGCTGATTTCCCAGGATGATGGTGCGGCAGTTGCTTACGCCATTTGGAAATTGCAGGATCGCGGCCGCATGTTCGTGTCACACAATGACCCGGTCTATGAAGGCATGATTATCGGTATTCACTCCCGTGACAACGATCTGGTTGTGAATCCGATTAAAGGCAAACAGCTGACCAACGTGCGTTCATCCGGTACCGATGAAGCGGTGCGTCTGGTGCCGCCAATTCAGATGTCGCTGGAATACGCAGTTGAATTTATCGATGATGATGAACTGGTCGAAATCACGCCGAAAAGCATTCGTCTGCGCAAGCGTTATTTAAAAGAGCACGAGCGTAAAAAAGCGTCACGCGAAGGTTAATCGGAATTAACTAAAAAAGGTCCGCCAACCGGAAAGGTTGGCGGACCTTTTTTTATTCAGATTGAATCATTGCCAGGGTGGCCTGCACTGCCGCTTCGATACCGGCGGCAGCCTCCGCGATATTTTGCGCCAGCATGTAGGCAGGTGTACTGACCAGTTTTCGACTCTCGTCGACCACATATTCCTGCACCGGACAGTCTTCTGCTACACCGCCCATGGCCTCGATCGCCTGAGCCGTACTTTGATCATTGCCAATCGTGAGTTTGGTACCTGCGCCGTAAATGCGAGGAATCATGGCTGGAGCAATGCAGATGTAGCAGGCGGGTTTGTTGGCAGTTGCCATGGCTTTGGCAAAACGCAAAACCTCGGGTTGAATCGTGCATTGACTGCCTTTGAAAGCAAAATCCGATAAATTTTTCGCAGCGCCAAACCCGCCGGGAAAAAAGACGGCGGCATAATCATGGCTGTCAGCGCTGGCTATGTCGATAATGTCGCCCCGCGCAATTCGTGCGGACTCGACCAGAACATTGCGTGATTCACCATCGGCGACTTCTCCGGTCAGGTGATTGATTACCTGTGTCTGATTGGTGTTGGGAGCCATGCACTGGTAGGCCACCCCGGCACAGGAAAGAGCCAACATGGTTATGACGCTTTCGTGAATTTCGGAGCCGTCAAATACACCGCATCCCGACAACACTACTGCTACTTTCATGATGGACTCCTTGGTAAATTCTATTAGCGGGAATTCAGCAATCGCAATCCAAGTGCAATAAATATCGTGCCTGCGATACGGTCCAGCCACATTCCGGCTGCAGGTCGTCGGTTAAGCCATTGCCCGACAGCGCCGGAGAAGTAACCCAGCAGACCGAACAGGAGAACGGCCTGGGCTGTGAAAGTCAGACCCAGTTGCGCAGTCTGCCAGCCAATGTAACCATTTTTTTGAATGACAAACTGCGGCAAAAATGAAAGAAAAAACAGAACCACTTTGGGATTGATGCTGTTGGCCATCAAGCCTCTGGAAAACAGCTTGAATAAGTTTTCCGTTGCCATTGCCGAATCGCTGACTTCCGCCGGTGCACCAGTTCCTCGAGACCTGATCGCGCCGAAACCCAGATAGACCAAATACAGCCCTCCGGTGATTTTTAAAGTCGTAAAAGCGAAGGCAGACGCTGCGATCAGTGCGCTGATTCCAAGTGCTGCGAGTACGGTATGTGAAAGACATCCCAGCGCGCATCCCAATCCAAACGCCATGCCCTGTCGTCGACCGCGAGAGATGCCAACGCTTAACACCATCAGGTTATCGGGTCCGGGCGAAATGGTAATCAACAGGGCGGTTGCCAAAAATCCAAGAAATTGTTCAGGCGTAAGAAGCATCGTTTGAAATAATCCGTATCAGGTTGAAGTGCGCTATTTTGAGATGCGCTTGAAATCGCGAAAGCGGAATCCCATTGTGAACAGGCTGACGAAATAAATAAAAACGCATGCAGCCAGAATCATCGCCAGATCCAATGCGCGGAAAATGACATGTTTTTGCAGGGCTATCCAGTCAAACTGGCCACTAAAAAACACGGCAACGCCAGCCATTAATATCAGTGCAACGGATTGTTTGGTGAAAAACAGTGCCCAACCGGGTTTGGGTAAATAGATGCCATTCCTGCGCAACAGTATAAATAAAAATCCCGCATTGAAGCAGGCACCCAATCCAACCGACAGGGCGAGGCCGACATGCGCCAGCGTTGGAATGAAAATCAAGTTCATGATCTGCACAGCGACCATGACACCGACCGCGATTTTGACTGGCGTTTTGATATTCTGTTTTGCATAAAATCCGGGTGCCAGAATTTTTACCAGAATTAATCCAATCAAACCAACGCCGTACGCAATCAGTGCGTGACTGGTTTGAAATACTGCAGTGGCGTCAAACTGGCCATTGTGAAATAGCACTGCGGTGATGGGCACTGACAGTGTAGCGAGGCCAACTGCTGCCGGCAACGCCAGTAAAAAGGTCAAACGCAATCCCCAGTCCAGCAATGAAGAATATTCGTCATGATCTTCCATGGCATGGGCTCTGGACAGGCTGGGCAACAATATGGTGCC
>Ga0075019_10001090_pt1 | contig 15428 bp, 14 predicted proteins | sample ColStrG_CSR_2013_FD_71473 | JGI IMG/M metagenome (GOLD analysis project Ga0075019, IMG submission 71473) | Freshwater sediment microbial communities in response to fracking from Pennsylvania, USA - Cold Stream Run_MetaG_CSR_2013 | ecosystem: Environmental > Aquatic > Freshwater > Creek >...
GTCCAGGACTGGGCACAATCGCCCCTGACCGCGATAGCGCAGGACTGGCTGCCGCTGACCACCCATCCGCAGTATGGCGCGCTGCCGGACCCAGGCTCGGTCTGGCGCGATCGCCTGGTATGGGCCGGAACCGAGACCGCCCCCGGTCACGGCGGCTACCTGGAGGGCGCACTCGAGGCAGCCGAGCGCGTGGCTGCGGCGCTCAGGTAGCCGGATCTATTTCTGCGCCACCAGATCGATCAACGCGGACATGCCGCTATGGCCGGCCCCCTCGTTGATCTCGTTGTCATGTTCAGCCAGATGCAGGATGGTCATGTCGCTGAACGCGTCGCGCAACATTTGCGCGGTATAGAGATTCTCCACCTGGGATGGGCCGCCGGTCTTGTAGGCAAGCTGCTCCGGGCGATAGCCGGTCAGCAGAATCAGCCCGCCGGGCTTCAGAGCATGCTTGATCTTCTCGAAGATCGTCTCGCGGAAGGCCGGTCCTGCGAACTGGATGAAGATCCCCACGACCACATCGAAAGGCGGCTCGTCCCATGACCATGTGGCCAGGTCGACGCATTTCGTATGCAGTGTCACGCCGGCGTCAGCGGCCAGCTTCTGTGCTTTCGCCAGCCCCATGGGCGAGAAATCGACCGACAGCACGTCCAGCCCCTGCTGGGCCAGCCAGACGCCGTTGCGGCCTTCGCCGTCGGCGACCGCCAGCGCCCGCTGGCCGGGCGTGAGCCGATGCGCCTGCGACGCCAGGAAGGCATTCGGGGCTGTGCCGAAGACATACTCCGGTGACGAAAATCGGCCGTTCCAGCGTTGCAGTTCCGGGCTTTCCTGCGTCGGCATCTGTAGGGCTCCTTCTCGCGCGTATCGTCTCAGCGTATCTGCTCTGCCTTGCGCAGCGCCACATAGATGGCCGGAATCACAAGCACGGTCAGCAGCGTCGAGGACCCGAGGCCGAACAGCAGCGAGATCGCCAGGCCCTGGAAGATCGGGTCCATCAGGATCGTGCCGGCGCCGATCATCGCGGCCAGCGCGGTCAGCACGATCGGCTTGAACCGCACGGCGCCCGCGTGCAGCAGCGTCTCCCGCAAGGTCTGCCCCTGGCCCGCGCCGTGACGGATGAAATCGACCAGCAGGATCGAGTTGCGCACGATGATGCCGGCCAAGGCGATAAAGCCGATCATCGAGGTCGCGGTGAACGGGGCCCCGAACAGCCAGTGGCCGGCGACGATGCCGATCAGGGTGAGCGGGATCGGCGTCAAAATCACCAGCGGCAGCAGGAAGCTGCCGAACTGCGCCACCACCAGGATGTAGATTCCCAGAATGGCCACGCCGAACGCCGCCCCCATGTCGCGGAAGGTGACATAGGTGATCTCCCACTCGCCGTCCCACAGCAGCGAGGGCTTTGCCTCGTCGGTGGGTTGGCCATGCAGGCTGATGCTGGGTGGCGTCAGCTTGCCCCAGTCGTGTTTCGCGATCGCGTCATCGACGGCGAGCATGCCGTAGATCGGAGCCTCGGTGGCGCCAGCCAGTTCGGCGGTCACCATGTCGGCGAAATGCCCGTCGCGGCGAAATACCACCGGGCTGCCGTCCTCTCGCGTGACGTGTACCACGTCGCCCAGTTCCACCACGCGGTTGCTGCCTGGAAGCACATTGGCTGGCACCGGGGTAGAGGCAAGGCGCTCGGTCCAGGCGAGATCATTCTTGGGCAGGCCGATCACGATGTCGATTGGGTTGCGCTCGGCACCGCGATGCGAATAGCCGACGGGAACCCCGCCCAGCAGCGTGCGGATCGTGTTGTAGACGTCGGCGTGCTCGACGCCGAAGAATTCAAGCTGGTCCTCGTCGATCGAGATCCGCAGCCGCGGCTGCGGGCGGCCGTAGCTGTCGTCGATATCGACGATGGAGGGCACGGTGGCGAAGATCTGCTTCATCTGCTCGGCAACCGCCCGGCGCGTTGCGGCGTCCGGGCCGTAAATCTCGGCCAGCAGTGTGGCCAGCACCGGCGGGCCGGGCGGCACCTCGACGATCTTGAGCACGCCGCCGGAACTCTTGGCCAGCGCCTGCAGGCGCTGGCGCAGATCCAGCGCTACGGCGTGGCTCACCCGCTTGCGGTCGGATTTCGCTGCCAGATTGACCTGCAACTCGCCCATTTCAGGGGCTGAACGCAGGTAATAATGCCGAACCAGACCGTTGAAGTTGAACGGCGCCGCGGTGCCGGCATAGGCCTGCATCGAGACCACCTCCGGCACCTGGCGCACGATCTCGGCGGCAGCGAACAAGTTGCGCTCGGTGTCCTCCAGGCTGGCACCGCGCGGCAAGTCGAGCACCACGTCGAGCTCGGACTTGTTGTCGAACGGCAGCAGCTTCACCGTCACGTCGCGCGTGTAGAACAAGGCGCAAGCCAGCACGGTGGCGATGCCGACCGCGCCGAGGAACAGTCCCGCCGTCAGCCGCGACCGCACGATCACCCGGGCGACCGGCAAATAGAGCCGGCCCAGCCTGCCGCCATCTGAGGCCTCTGCATGGGCGGGGGTGGCGGCCGGGCTGAGCTTGAGCATCAGCCAGGGGGCGATGATCACGGCGACGAAGAACGAGAACAGCATGGCCGCCGAAGCCACCGCCGGGATTGGCGCCATGTAGGGCCCCATCAGCCCGGACACCGCCAGCATCGGCAACAGGGCGCCGATCACCGCGAGCGTGGCCACCACGGTCGGGTTGCCGACCTCGGACACGGCCTCTATCGCCGATTGCATGCGGTCGCGTCCGTCGCGCATGGCCCAGTGCCGGGCGATGTTCTCGACCACCACGATTGCGTCATCCACCAGGATGCCAATGGAGAAGATCAGTGCGAACAGGCTGACGCGGTTGATGGTGTAGCCCATCAGTTTGGCCGCAAACATGGTCAGTAGAATAGTGGTGGGGATCACCACCGCGGTCACCATCGCCTCGCGCCTGCCGATGGCAAGCCAGATCAGCACCACGATGGAGAGTGTGGCGAGGCCGAGATGGAACAGGAGCTCGTTGGCCTTGTCGTTGGCGGTGCCGCCATAGTCGCGGGTCACCTCCACGTTCACATCGGCCGGGATCAGCGTGCCCTTCAACGTCTCGATGCGGTCGAGCACCGCCTGTGACACCACCACCGCATTTGCCCCTGCGCGCTTGGCGATGGCGACGGTTGTGGCGGGCGCGCGGTTCCAGCTTCCGTCTTTGACCGGCGAGAAGCTCCAGCTGCGATGCTCCACCGGCGCCGAGCCGACCACGATCTTGGCGACGTCGCGCACATAGACCGGCCTGCCGTCGCGCGTGGTCACCAGCTGCAGGCCGATGTCGGGCACGCCCGACAGGGTCTGCCCGGCCACGACGTTGCGCGAAACCCCCTGGTCGCGCACGTGGCCTGCGACGAAGGCACGGTTGGCGTCCGCCACCTTGGCCGTCAGCTGCTCCAGCGTGACGCCGAACAGCGCCAGCTTCTCCGGGTCCGGTTCGACGCGGATCTGCTCAGAGCTGCCGCCCGAGATGTAGCTCGATCCGATGTCATCGATCTTGATCAGTTCCAGCTGCACCCGCGCGGCGAGCTGATACAGGTCCTTGTCGGTCCAGCGTCGGGCGGCCTGCGGCGTGGGCGACAGCGTCAGCGTGACGATGGCCACATCGTTGATGCCGCGGCCGACCATCAGCGGCTCGGGAATGCCGGTGGGCAGGCGGTCGTAATTGGCGCGCAGCCTGGCCTGCACGCGCAGAATGGCGTCGTCATCGCTGGTGCCGACCAGGAATCGCGCCGTCACCACCACGCGGTCGTCCTGGGTCTGGCTGTAGACGTGTTCGACGCCGTTGATGCCCTTCACCAACGCTTCCAGCGGCCTTGTGACCAGCTCGACCGCATCCGCCGCCTTCAGCCCGTCGGCGTTCACCATGATATCCACCATGGGAACGCTGATCTGCGGCTCCTCCTCCCGCGCGATGGTCGCAAGCGCGATCACGCCGGCCACCACGGCTGCCATCAGGAACAGCGGCGTGAGCGGCGAGCGGATGGTGGCCCGGGTCAGCAGCCCGGAAAGGCCCAGCCTCATGGCTGCACCAGCACGTCGCCCGCATGCAGGCCGGACAGGATCTCCAGCGCATCGGGCTGATCCGGCCGCGGCTGCTCGCGGCCGCGCTGGACGGGAACGTCGATCACCGTGCCATCGGCCTGCCGCAGCCGCGCGTAGTCCAGGCCGAAGCGGGTGACGATGACCGAGGACGGCACGATGAAGCTCTGCCGCGCGCCGCCGGAGATCCACACCCGCAGGCGCTCGCCGACGAAATAGTCGCCCAGGCCTTCGACATGCGCGTCGGCCACCACACGGCCGTCCTGGATCTGCGGATACACCAGCGCAATCATCCCAAAGCGGGGGCTGCCCTCCGCACCTTCCACCCGCACCGGATCGCCGGCCTTAAGGAAGCGTGCATGGCGCTCTGGCACGCGCAGGCGCAGCACGAAATCCTGCTCGGCGATGCTGGCGACCGGCTCGCCGCTCATCACCACCGAGCCAACGGTGACTGGAACCTTGAGGACCCGCCCGCTCGTCGGCGCCAGCACCTGGCCCTCGGCCATCTGCTGGTCGAGCACGGCGCGTTCGGCGAGTCGGGCTTTGAGCGTGTTGCCTGCGACGTTGGTGGCCATGGTCAACTGGTCCAGCTGCGCGCGCGAGGCAACACCGCTGCGGAACAGGCTTTCCGTGCGCCCGAGCTCCGTCTGCGCCTGAGTCAGCTGCGCCTTCACTCCGGCGATCTGCGCATCGAGTGATGCCTGGGTCAGGATCAGCTTCTGGTCGGCGACCGTGGCCAGAACCTGGTCACGCGTGACGCGGTCGCCTTCCTTGACGGCAAGATTTGCGATCGTGCCACCGGTGCGAACCCGCGCGGGCACCACGTCAAGGCTTTCGACTGTCGCGAACACCGCCTTTTCGTCGGTTGTCGTGACGGGCTCGACCGTGAAGGTCGAGGCGGCGCTGGCCAAGTCGGGCAGCAATAGGCAAAAGGCGAGCAGAAAGCGGCGCATGGGTTGGATCCCTTTCAGGGCGCGTCAGCGTTTGCCTGCTACGGTCGGCAGGCCAGCTTCCTTCCAGGCCTGAATTCCGCCGGTCATGTGTCTGGTATGGGCCAGGCCCTGATCCAGGCAGCGTGCCACCGCTGCCGCCGAACGCTTGCCGCCGGCACAATGAAACACGATCTCGCGGCCCTCCTGCTGCGGCAGAGAGGCCGGATCGAAGCGCGACAGCGGGACCAGCAACGCCCCCGCGATGTGTTCCGCCGCATGCTCGGCCGGCTCGCGCACATCGATGAGTAGGATATCGCGAGCCTGCATCTGCTGGTGGATCGTCTGGGCCGGGACCTCGGTCAATTTGGTCATGCTTCGGGATTCCTGGTGATTGAGGAGCCGTCATTCGCGACGCCAATGGGGGGCGAGGCAGGCGCGCAATAGGCCTGGTAGAGCGTCTCGATGACCGCGCGGGCGGCCGGGTTTGCGATCGAGTACCAGATCGTCTGGCCATCACGCCGGGCCCTCACCACGCCGTCCTTGCGCAGCAGTGCCAGATGCTGGGAGACGGTGGAGTCACGGATGTCGACAAACGCCGCCAGTTCGCCGACCGACCGTTCGCCCTCGACCAACTGGCACACGATCAGCAGGCGATGCCGGTTGGCCAGCGATTTTAGCAAGTCACTCGCCTTTTCGGCGGCGGCGTGCATGTCGGCGGCCAGCAGGGTCATAGCTGGGGCCGCATCGCTGCTTTCGCTGTCGCGAGATGATGGAATCGGAACTTGGGCAGCACCCATGATGGGCTCTTCTCCTGATGTGCCGGCTCAACCGCGCCGTCCGATTCTTACATACAGACTTTCAAAAATACGTATATATAAAACTTATGGACTAACCAGGAGCCCGGGTCGGTCCGATGCAAAGGAATGGTCAGGCGATGCGCCATATTCTCTGTCCCCGGTGCGGCGGTGTGAACCGTTTGCCGCCGGACAGTCCGGCGGGAGCCGCGAAGTGCGGCGCCTGCCATGAAAAGCTGTTTGATGGGTACGCGCGAATTCGCCCTATGTCTTCCCGTCTGAGGTCGGCGAGCCGCGCCGACGCCGACCGTACCACCGGACCTCCGGCTACGAGGCGAGCGGCCGCGCGTCACGCGCCTGTCGCGGAAGGTGCTGATCGGCCTCAGCGGCGTTTCGGCGCTCGTCGTCGCCGGCGCGATTGGCTATGCGCTCCAGAGCCATACCAAGGGCGGCGCGAGCCAGGAACTCTTGAGCACCCAGAGCCGCCCTTCGGCTGAGGGGCTGGCCGGCCTCCCGAAGGACTATACCGGCTTGCCGCGCCAAGCCCCGCCGCTGGGGCCACCACTTCCCGGCGATCTCGGCCGGCCGATCCTCAACGCCGGCGCGGCGCCGAACACCGTCGTACCCGGCGCACCGGCGCCAGACCCCGAGGCGCAGCGCCGCGCACAGGAGATCGAGGCCGCGCGCGTCAGCCGGCTCTTCGCCCAGACCAACCAACAGGCGCAGAACGTCACCCAAATCGTCCCCGGCGCATCCTCCGGGACGCTCGCGGCTCCCGCCGCCACGCCACCGGCCGACGCTGGCTCCGCGCAGAACATGCAGGATCGCAAGACCGCGTTTCTCACGGCCACGAGCGACAAGCGCACGGTCAGTCCGGACCGGCTCGAAGCCAAGGCCTCGCCCTATGTCGTGCAGGCCGGCACCGTGATTCCGGCTGCGCTCATCTCGGGCATCCGTTCCGATCTGCCTGGCCAGATCACCGCCCAGGTGACAGAGGCGGTCTATGACAGCCCGACCGGCAAATATCTTCTGATCCCGCAGGGCGCGAAGCTGATCGGCCAATACGACAGCTCAGTCGCTTTTGGCCAGAGCCGAATCCTCTTGGTCTGGACCCGCATCATCATGCCGGACGGCACGTCGATCGTACTGGAGCGCCAGCCCGGCGCCGACACGGAGGGCTATGCCGGACTTGAGGACGAGGTCGACAACCATTGGGGCATGCTGTTCAAGGCCGCCGTCCTCTCGACCCTGCTCAGCGTCGGTGCGGAGGCGGGCACGAGCCAGGACGAGAACAACCTTGTTCAGGCGATCCGCAGCGGTGCTTCCAACAGCATCAGCCAGACCGGCCAACAAATCGTCCAGCGACAGCTCAACATCCAGCCGACGCTCACGATCCGGCCGGGTTTCCCGGTCCGCGTCATCGTCACGCATGATCTCGTGCTGGCGCCTTACGGGCACGGAGGAACGCCATGACCAAGCTCAAGCTTGGGCCGCTCTCCGATGACAAGCCCGTCAAACTCACCGTTGAATTGCCGCCCGCTGTCCATCGCGATCTGGTCGCCTATGCCGAGGTACTCGGTCGTTATACGGGGCAGACGGTCTCCGATCCCGCCAAGTTGATCGTGCCCATGATCGAGCGTTTCATGGCAACGGATCGAGTTTTCGCGAAGGCACGGCGAAGCATTCTTCAACCGGGCGCAACGGTGCCAGAGAGATCTGGATAGCGCTCGCGCAGTATATCGAGGAATGGGCGCAAAGAAGGGTTGCAGTTCGCTTGCCGCCAATAGGCGCGGAAGGTAAGCCGCGTCGGCCCCTCAGAATCATGCACCTCACGAAAGGTGACGCCCGGATAGGCTGCGCCAGTCGCACCTTCCAGCGCCAGCAAAACCCCCCAGCCCGCGCCGACCAGGGTGAGAAGCCGGTCGAGCCCCACATCCTGGCGAAGAACGCGGCATGGGTCGGAACATCCTATTTTGCTGACAAGCAATTTCAGGAATTCGGGCCCTGGCCCGCGCTGCGGCAATAGCAACGATTCGCACGCCAGTTCGGTCCACTGAACGACATCACGACTGCTGAGCGGATGATCCTCAGGCAGAGCGACGATGACCCGTTCGCTCCACACGGACAGCGATTTGTCATCCCATCTCGGGTTGGTGTCCGCGACGATGGCGATATCGATGGCGGAGCTGGCCAGATCGGAGATCAGGTGGTCGCCTGATCCGTCGACCATATGGATTTCCACGTCGGGGAAGCGACGTCGGTGCTCGATCAGCGTGGCCCGAAGATTGCCGGCTGAAAGCGAGGCGTGGACACCAATGGCTAATCGACCGCTTTCGCCGCGGGAGCGGGTTTTGAATCGAGCGATGACCGACTCTGTCTCCTCGACGATGCGCCGCGCAGATTCCAGAAATTCCTGGCCTGCGACTGTCGGCCGAGTGCCGCCATTGGTGCGCTCGAAGAGCGTTGCCTCCAACTGATATTCAAGGTCACGCAGACGTCGGCTGAGCGTTGATTGTCGAATGTTGAGCGCCTCAGCTGCCTGGCGTAGGCTTCGATAATGGGATGCGACGATCGCCCACCGGAGATCTCGAAACTCGACTACCAAATCACCTCTCTTGCGAGAACCAGACACGATATACTCTATTCAGTCACGGACCACCGGCGCTCGGCGGCAAGGATTTGCTTCGTTCAGCAATTTTCTGGAGCAAAGTTCAGCGCTTTCGAAGACACGGGTTGAGCGAATAGATCCCGGTTAGGCTTGCCGATGCCAGGACATGACCATCAAGGGCCGCCTTGATAGCAACGCCGGTCAAGGCGCCAGGCACCGTCAGCCGCACCAGATCGATTGCGCAGAGCGTGAAGACGTAACGATGCAATATTGTGTCGTTCCACGGCGGACAGGGACCGTCGTAACCGTGATAGGCTCCGCGCATGCCGTCGTCGTCGGCGAACCAGCCGGTATAGTCGTTGATACCCTGGCGCAGGCCTTCGGGCGCGGCGGGGCCCGGCTTGCCGCGGGGCGTGACGCCGTCGCTGTACTGGCCGGCGGCGATCTCCCGACAGGCCTGGGGGATATCGAGCAATAGCCAATGAAAGAAATCGACCCGCGGCAGCGACGCAGGCACCTCGCGCCCCTCCTGGTTTACATCGTCCCGACGGCTCGGCACGTCGGGATCGTGGCAGGTCAGGACGAACGACTTGGTATCATCCGGCACGCTGCCCCATGCCAGGTGGGGATTGCGGTTTCGGCTAAGCGCGATATGGCTTGCGGGGTCAATGACGGCAAAGGCGAGTTCGCCCGGGATCGTAGCGCCGTTGTCGAAACTTTGGCTGCATAGTCGCATCAGATTGCTCTTTTAATCATGCGCCGGTGGTGTCGTCTCGGTCTTTGGACGCCACCCGGCCGGTTCAATTGGCGGAGTCGACAGCAATCGAAATACCGAGGCGTCGAGCGATCCGCTCGGCGGTCACCTCTCGCTGCGCCGTGATCGTGTGAGCAGACGCACGTGCTCGCTCCAAAATGGCCGCCGGAGCGGACTCCGGCGTGCCGGCGTCGAACGGCGGCTCCGGCGCGTAAACCATGTAGAGCTGAATGGTCTGAGCAGCCTCAATGCCACGGAGCTGCGCGGCGACGGTAAGCGCGCCGTCGATGCCCGCCGTCACTCCTGCAGCGAACACCATCTCGCCATCAACGACCACCCGCTCATTGACCGGGATTGCGCCGAAATATGGCAACAGATGAAACGCCGTCCAATGCGTCGTCGCCCGGCGTCCCTTAAGCAGCCCCGCCGCGCCGCAGATGAGCGCTCCGGTACAGACGGAGAAGACGAGCTTTGCGCCGGCTGCCTGCTTTCGCACCCAGCCGAGCACCTCTTCGTCTTCCATAAGGGCTTCCTGCCCAAAACCACCCGGAATGTGAAGCACGTCAAGCTGCGGCGCATCGGCCAACCTAGCATCAGGCGTCAGACGCAAACCGCGCACGTCCCGGACCGGAACGATGGATTTTCCAAATATTTGGTAAGTCGAATTTGGGATACGCGACAGCACCTCGAACGGACCCGTGAGATCGATCTGGTCCAATCCGTCGAACAAGAGGGAGCCAATTTGAAGATGGACGTCTTGGGGAATCATTGTTTGTGTCCTTATAACAAATGTACGATTTCTCGAATTCGAGCTTCGTCTCCACCAGCGACAATCCGTGCATTCAAGGGGCGATCATCACTGCGCAAATTGGCGGATGCTCAGGGGATACATCGTGGCGCCATACATCGGGGCCACGACCAGTACTATGCGATTCCTATTCGCCATCCTTAAGAGAACGAAACCGGTCCAACAGAACCGAACCAGTGCTTGACCTTTGTTTGGTCACTTTCATCCATGTAAAAAAAGTGAGTCATGACCGGTCGCACGGCTGGCTTACTGTTATCATTGGGCGTCATAGTAACGAGACCACGGAACACTTTGAGCATCCCGCCGTCCCAGTACTCAGTGACAACGTGATGGGCCGTAAAGCCTGTATCGATGAACGCGCGTAGATTTTCCCGGATTGCCTCACGGCCATGCCAATCGGCGACGCCAAGATTGCAAATAGCGTCTTCCCGGAAGCAATCGAAGCCCTTGCCGAAGGTTTTTTCGTCGATTTCTTTCCACATAGCCATCAGCCATTCCGGCGGTGTGGTACGCCTGAAGGTGACGATGTCCTTAGAAGTGACCTCAGCAGCGGCGCTGCCAGCAAATTACAAAACGGGCAGGACCGTTGCGGCCGTCGCGGCGCCGAACAGAAGGCCACGTCGGCCAGGATTCTCGATGTTCATGATGACTCCAATATAAGTCGCTATATCCAACGCATTCCGCCAAGAGAACAAAGTTTTGAGGTGGCTAAATCGGATTGACGTTGCTCGGATCGTCCGGGACGGTTGGCATTTTGGCGATGTGACGGTCGTTCCGGGATTGAAAGGCGTCAAAGTCCGCCCAGCAGGGACAATGACCTTCCGATCATCGTGCCCGGCTCAGGAAAGCTTACGTTTTCCAATCTGGTAAAAAGCGTCATCGGCCTTGGCAAGCCTGAAGAAACTTCCCGACAGGCGTCAGTCCGGCCTCGTCAAGCACTCCACACGTGCTCTTGAAACGACGCCTCGACTGGTGGCTTCGTGATGCTGCCGGTGTAGTTGGTGATTGTTGACGCGGCGACGACCGCAACGACCTCGAGAAGGTGGTCCTGACCAAAGCCCGCTGCGACGAACTTTCCCGTGTCCTGATCGTCGAGGCGGCCGCGTTTTTCGATCAGCGTTTTCGCCAGCGTGGAGAGAGCCGCGAGTTTGACCTCCTTCGGCGGGCGTCCGTCCCGAATGGCTTGCACATCGGCGGGGTCGATGCCTTCCTTCAGGGCGAGGAACGTATGAAACGCGACCGCCCAGGTGGACGCATTCGTGACCGCGTTGGTGAGGAGCAACGTCTGGATCTGCGGCTCGGAGAAGCTGCCGCCATGAACGTTCCCGAAGAGACCAACAAGGCTGTTGATCAGAACGGGCGAGGTCGCCATGGCGCCAGCGATATTGGGAATGAAGCCAAACGCGGATTGCAACGCCTGCAGCGCCGACTTGGACTTCTCCGGTGCCGACTCTATTGAATGAACGGGAAACGCGTACATGTTATGACCTCTGCAATAATGATCCGATCGAATGAGATTACGCAAGGCAGCCGCCTCGCTCTCCCGTTCATGGGCTCAACTTGCAACGTTGGCGCACCGCTCTCAACTACCTCAGAGGTAATATCCCTTTCGTGCTGCGTGGCTTTGATTCCTGCGTGGCGCGCGCTACCGACGCCGGTCGCCGCCGTCAGCCGTCCCCCCTCTTGTTTCAGCCCACCACGCTCAGCATCCGTGGGCTTTGGTACCTACGCCTCATCGTCATTGCGGTGCGTCGATGTGCCAGCCTGAACGTTTCTCAGATCGGCTCTCGTCGTGCGCATCGCACATGCGTCTGAAGATGATCGATGGAGACCCGCGCCTTGAGGGACAGCAAGCTACGTGACGGGTAATACGATCCATGTCCCGGTCTCGAAATCGCCCACCGCGGCCGTCCAGCCCGGCGAGACGGCCGGGTTGGGCTCTGTTCGCTCCCCTTCGGGGGCCAAGGAAGCCGCGCCGGGCTCCGGCTCATTACCTATGAGGTAATTGAAACGCTTGGTGGCGCTGTTAAGGTCAGTACCGTTCGACCGCACGAGAGTACTCGACCACCGACCGAGCGGGAGCAAGGGCTTGCTACAGCACCTGGCTTCTGTCTCCGACGGCCGCCGACACGGTTGTGATTCGCATGGACCTGCCGAAGGAAGACCTTATTGATCATGAGATCCTCAACCACCGAAACCAAAATGGCCTCCAACCCAGCAGGAAATCTGCTGCGTCAATGGCGGGATGTACGTGGCAAGTCGCAGCTCGATCTCTCCCTCGATGCCGGCGTCTCGCAGAAGCACATCAGCTTCGTCGAAAGCGGTCGCAGCACGCCGAGCCGCCAGATGCTTCTGGATCTGGCGCAGGCCCTCGACGTGCCCCTGCGCGAAAGAAATGCCCTCCTGCTCGCCGCGGGGTACGCGCCCATCTATTCGGACGGCGCTCTTGATGAGCCGGCGATGGAGAGCATCAACAAGGCGCTGCAGCGCATGCTGCGTCAGCACGAGCCATTTCCTGCCATCGTCATGGACCGATACTGGAACGTGTTGCTCACGAACGATGCCGCACCGCGGTTCTTCAACTGCTTCATCGACATGACCGCGCGGCACGGCAGGCGCAACCTGCTGCACCTGATGTTCGACCCCGCCGGCATGCGCCCCTTCATCGCGAATTGGCCCAACGTCGCAAAGGCGCTGCTCGCGCGGGTTTATCGGGAGTCGCTTGGGCACGTGATCGACACTAAGACCAAGAGCCTGCTGGCAGAACTGGCGCAATATCCCGACGTCAAGCCTGAATGGCACGCGCCGATGCCGGGGGATACGATGCCCATGATCCCGGTGGCCTTCTTTAAAGACGACGTGACGCTGAATTATTTCTCGATGGTCACGACTGTCGGGACACCGCAGGCGATCGCTGCGGAAGAATTGCGAATCGAGAGCATGTTCCCTGCGGACGAGGTGACGGAAGAGGAGCACACCCCGTTTATCCTGGCGAATTCCGCCAACGGATCATCAACGCAACATTAAGCGAAACGCGTTGGGGGCGTCAGAGGAGCACCTGAGCTGCCTCCGGATTTGCCTCTCTCACTCTCAGGGCGCAAGGAGGCCGCTTCTGGCCACGGAAAATCGCCTTCCGCTAGATTACCCAACGCTTACCCGGCGATCGTTGCGCGCAAGTTGCTTGAGTTTGGGCTCAGATTTCTACGCCGTCCGGTACCCGCTCTTCGGCGGCCTCGGAATGACTTCTGGCGAAGTCGCGTAGAGCCAGGAGAACGGGGCGAAGCGCCTCGCCACTGCGCGTCAGCCGATAGTCGACGTGCGGTGGGACCTCGGCGTGATCGGTCCTTAACACAAGGCCATCGGTCTCCAGGTCACGGAGCTGCTGGATCAGCACCTTGGAACCGGACGTTCCGCACGACCTGACAGCGGCACCTTGGCGCTCGATCTGGCCATTCGGTGAAAGGTGGGCACGCCGGGGAAGCAGACGGTGCGTGATCGACCGCTATGGCTAGCTGAGTTCCTTTAGTTAGAAAGCTTCTCGACGATCAGGCTTAGCAATTCCCGCATACGGGCCAATCGCCGCAGGTCGCGGTGGTAGCCGACGAAGGTGTCCCGTCCTGGCGGCGGCTCGTCGAGGTCGAACGCGACAATATTGGGCGTCACGTCGCCCAGAGGGCGCGGCAGAACCGCCAAACCTGCACCGTGGGAGCAGAGTTGCGCCTGGACTTCTCGATTGTTGCTGCGATGTGCAACGGTCGCGTTCGGTAGTAGGCGCTTGAGCCAGACCGCATCGGGCATCTCTGAAAATGCGATGTCCATGGTGATCACCCGCGAGCCGGTTCCATCACCCAGGCGCGGCTTGTCGCTCCCAGCCAGGCCATAGAGCGCGTATGGGATGTGCATCAACCGGCGCGAAATGACTTCGGGTTCGTCGAAAGGCTTTATCCGGAAGACCATGTCGGCCTCGCGCCGCGGGAGGCTGTAGAGGCGCGCATCCGTCAGCAGTTCGACGCACACGAGCGGATGGCGGCGGCCGAACTCGGCCAAGACGGGCGCTAGCATGTATGTGCCAAACCAATCCGAGGAGGAGAGCCGCAACATTCCGCATAACTGCGACTCTTGGCCGGCCAACTGTCGCTGGAACGCGAGGACTTCCTCTTCGACCCGCTCTGCGTGGCCGAGCACGGAGGCTCCTTCGCCAGTAAGCACAAAGCCTTCTCCCGTGCGCTGGAACAGCGTCTGCCCGACCGCCGCCTCCAAAGCGCGCAGGCGCCGTCCCATCGTCGGCTGCGTCTGGCCGAGGTGCCGAGCGGCCGCCCCAAGTGTTCCTTCACGGGCGATTGCCAAGAAGACTCGAAGATCGCTCCACTCCATCATGACACCCAACCCAAACAGAACTGCATGAACTTCGTGCAGTATTGGTGATCGCCATACGGAATGTAAGGGCCGATGCTCCGGCCATCACCAGGAGCGATCGCGATGAACAGTCATCCCACGATGCAGGCCGCAGTTCTCGAAGCGCACAGTGCGCCCTTCCGTCTTGCCACCGTTGCCCGCCCGGTTGCCGGCGCAGGTGAGGTGCTGGTTCGAGTCGCCGCGAGCGGCGTAAACCCGCTCGACCTGAAGATCTGGGAGGGCGCGGCTGAGCACGCGAGGCAAAAGCTGCCGGCAATCCTCGGTATCGACCTCGCCGGCGCCGTCGTGGCCACCGGTCCGGGGGTGACCCGCTTCCGGCCCGGCGATGAGGTCTTCGGTATGACCGGAGGCGTTGGCGGACATCAGGGTTCGCTCGCCCAATATGCCGCCGTGGATGCCGATCTGCTGGCGCTCAAGCCCGTCAATCTGAGCATGCGGGAAGCCAGCGTGATGCCACTTGTCTTCATTACGGCCTGGGAGGGTCTGGTCGACCGCATGGCAGTTCGGTCCGGCCAAGCCGTGTTGGTTATGGGTGGCGCGGGTGGCGTCGGCCAGATGGCGATCCAGATCGCCCGTGCCCGCGGCGCCGAAGTGTTCGCGACCGAGTCAGCATCCCGCAAGCAGACGGTCGAGAGGCTCGGAGCCAGCTTCATCGACCGTTCCGAGGCTGTGGATGCGTTCGTGAAGCGCCTGACCGGCGATCGCGGTTTCGACATCGTCTTCGACACCGTTGGGGGTACGTCGCTGGATAGCGCTTTCGCGGCCGTGCGCCGGTTCGGCCATGTGGCGAGTTCGCTCGGCTGGGGAACGCATCCGCTCGCACCGCTATCGTTCCGTGCCGCCAGTTACTCGGGCGTCTTCACCCTCCTGCCGCTGCTGACGGGTGAGGGGCGACCGCATCACGGCGAGATATTGTCCGAGGCGACGCGCATGGTCGAGGCCGGGCAACTATCGCCGTCGTTGAACCCGCGGCGGTTCACGCTGGATAGGGTTGGCGATGCCTACCATCTGATCACCGAGGGCCAGGCGCA
>Ga0075019_10001091_pt1 | contig 15422 bp, 15 predicted proteins | sample ColStrG_CSR_2013_FD_71473 | JGI IMG/M metagenome (GOLD analysis project Ga0075019, IMG submission 71473) | Freshwater sediment microbial communities in response to fracking from Pennsylvania, USA - Cold Stream Run_MetaG_CSR_2013 | ecosystem: Environmental > Aquatic > Freshwater > Creek >...
TGGCTCGACAAGGTCGGCGCGGTGATCGAGGCCTGGTATCCCGGGCAGAAGGGCGCCGAGGTGATCGCCGACGCCATCTGGGGCAAGGTCAATCCCTCCGGCCGCCTGCCGATCACCTTCCCCGCCAGCCTGGACCAGCTGCCCCGCCCGGCCCTTCCCGGCGCCGACCTGCCGGACCGCACCGCCGTGGACGCTCCGCACCCCGAGGGCTCGGACGTGGGCTATCGCTGGTACGCCCGGAAGGGTCAGAAGCCCCTGTTCCCCTTCGGCTACGGCCTGGGCTACAGCCGCTTTGCCTACGCCAACCTCAAGGTCGAGGGCGGGACGACCATCACGGTCAGCTTCGACGTCACCAATACCGGCGCGCGGGAGGGCATGGACACGCCCCAGGCCTATCTGACCGCACGGCCGGGCGGCCCCTTGCTGCGGCTGGTGGGCTTCCAGAAGCTGGCGCTGAAGCCCGGCGAGACGCGGCATGTGAGCCTCGCGGCCGACCGCCGCCTGCTGGCTGACTGGGATACGGCCCGGCATGGCTGGTCCGTGGCCGGGGGCGTCTACGCCGTCTCCGTCGGCGCCTCGTCCGCCGACCTCGCCCTGTCCGGCGCGGCCAAGGTGGCGGCCCAGCGCCTCAAGCCCTGATCAGCGGGGCGGGGTCGCCTTGCCGGTCATGCCGAGGCTGGTCAGCCAGCGGTAGAAGTCGTCGATCCAGCCGTCGCTGGTGGTCCCCTGGCGACGCGTGCCGAACCCGTGGCCGCCCTTTGCGTAGATGTGCAGCTCCGCCGGCGCGTGAACCGCGCGCCAGGCGGTGAAGCTGGCCGTGGTTGCGGTCCCGAACAGGGGATCATCGGCGGCGATGGCCGAGAACAGGGGCGGCGCGTCCCTGGGCACGGTCAGTCCCGGACGAACCGGCGCATAGAGGTCGCCGACAAAGGCCGGATGCAGCGCGGGGTCGACCCCCAGGCTGAGCGCCATGAAGCCCCCGGCGGAAAAGCCCAGCACGCCGATCCGCTGGCGGTCGAGGCCATAGCGGGCGCTGTCCCGCTGGATCAGGGCCAGGGCCGCCTTGCCGTCCGCCGTCGCCTCGGCCTCCCCGGGCAGAGCGGTGGGGTCGATGCCCTTGGCCATGGCCTGCATCAAGGCGGTGAAGAAGGTCGCCTTGTCCGGCGGGGTGGCCGCCACCCGGTACTTGAGGACGAAGGCGGCGATGCCGCGGTCCGCCAGCCAGCGGGCGACCTCGGTCCCCTCCTGGTCGATGGACAGGGCCATAAAGCCGCCGCCGGGCATCACCAGCACGCCGACGCCGGTCGCCTTGTCCGGATCGGGCAGATAGGCGGTGACGGTCGGCGCGGTCACGTTGCGCAGCATGCGGTGATCGTCCGGCGGCCAGCCTTCGGTCACCTCGGTCCGTCCCGTCGCCGCCCACCCGGCGGGGGGCGCGGCGTAGAGGGGGAAGGTCTGCGGCGCCGGCGGGGCGGCGGATGCGGCGGCGGCGGAAAGGGCGAGGCAGAGGCCCGCCCCCAGGCCGATGAAGCGGTTGCGCATGGTGCCCGGATCCCCCCGTATCTCGTTCTTGGCGAGGACTATGACCGGGCGCCGGCGCGGCGCCAAGGCTGGCCGTTCCGCCGCCGGATGGCTAGTGTCCGCGCCGGACCCGGGATGGAGATGACGACATGGGCGCAGGACGACTGGACGGACGGGTGGCGCTGGTCACCGGGGGCGCGCAGGGGATCGGGCTGGCCTGTGGCCGGCGCTTCGCCGAGGAGGGCGCGCGGGTGGTGCTGGCGGACCTCCACCCCGACATCGGCGAAGCGGCGGCGGCGGCCCTGGTCGCGGACGGGCTGGACGCGCGGTTCCTGGCCTGCGACGTCACCGACCGGCGGCGGGTGGAGGCGGTGCTGGACACATGCGAGGCCGAGCTCGGCGTCGTCGACCTGTTGCTGAACAACGCCGGCGTGGCCCTGACGGCGGACATCCTGACCGCCACCGAGGAGCTGTACGACCGGGTGATGGGCGTCAATCTGAAGGCCGCCTTCTTCACCGCCCAGTCCGTCGCCCGGCGCCTGATCGCCGCGGGGCGTCCGGGGGTGATCCTGAACATGTCGTCGGTGAACGCGGTGATGAACATACCGCACCTGATCGCCTACAACCTGTCCAAGGGCGGGCTGAACCAGCTGACGAAGAACGCCGCCATTGCGCTGGCGCCGCACCGGATCCGGGTCTGCGGCATCGGGCCGGGCACCATCCTGACGGACCTCGCCCGCAATGCGGTGATGAGCAACCCTGAGGCCCTCAACGGCATCCTGTCCCGCACGCCGCTCGGCCGGGCGGGGGAGCCGGAGGAGATCGCGGCCATCGCCGCCTTCCTCGCCTCGGACGACGCCTCCTATGTCACCGGCGAGACGATCTACGCCGACGGCGGGCGGCTGGGGCTCAACTACACCGTGCCGGTTCCGGCCCGCTGATCGAGGGCGACGACACGCCCCTCCCGCGCCGAGCGCCGGGCGGCGTCGAGCACCGTCATGACGGCGAGGACGTCCGACGGAGGCGTCGGGTTCGGCGTGCCCGTGCGGATGGCGGCCGCCAGCTGGCGGTAGAGCTCGCACTGGTCGCCGCGCAGGGCCGGGACCTCCCGCCGGACGCCGTCCTCATCCCACAGCAGCAGGGGATCGGGATCGGCGCCCCAGTCCGCGCAACCCGGGCGCGCGCCCTGCAGCAGCTGCGCCTCCTGCCGGTCCGCCCCGGCCTTGACCAGGCTGCCCCGGTCCCCGTGGAGGGTGAAGCGCGGCGCCCCGCCGGCGGCCAGCATCGTCGCATGCAGCGCCACCCGCAGGCCGGGATAGCCCAGCACCACCTCGAACCAGTCGTCGACCGGCGCCCCCGCCCGCAGCACGCCGATATCCGCCGACACCGTGTCCGGCAGGCCGAACAGCTGCAGGGCCTGGTCCGCCAGATGCGGGCCGAGGTCCAGCCATATCCCGCCGCCGGGGGTGTCCCGCTCCCGCCAGCGATCCCGCACCACCGGCCGGAACCGGTCGAAATGGGAGCGCACCTCCGCCACCCGACCGATCTCGCCCCGCCGGATGGCGTCGCGCACCGTCAGGAAGTCGCTGTCCCACCGCCGGTTATGGAACACGGCCAATCGCCGGTCGGCGGCCGCGGCGGCATCCAGCACGGTCCGGGCCTCGGCCAGGTCGAGGGAGAAGGGCTTCTCCACCAGCACGTGCCGGCCCCGATCCAGGGCGCGGCGGGCCAGGGGCGCGTGCAGGACGTTGGGCGTGGCCACCACCACCAGCTCCACCGCCGGGTCGTCGATCAGCTCGTCCGGCGACGCCGCCACCCGGGCGCCGGGATGGCGCGACCGCGCCTCGTCCGGCTGGGTGGTGCAGACCGAGACCAGCTCCAGCTCCGGCAGGGCCTCGATCATCGGCCCGTGGAAGGTCCGGCCCGCAAAGCCGAAACCGATCAGGCCGACCCGGACGGGGTCCGCCACGCCGCTCGCCGCACCGCTCATCGCGTCCCGACCAGATCTGGCGGCAGCATGCGGTCCAGCGCCTGCGCGATGGCCTCCATGGCCTCGATCCGCGGGTGATAGGCGGCCAGCGGGCGCCCGCCGGGACCGGGGTCGCGCCAGCCGTTCACCCAGGGTCGGGCGGCGCAGATGTCATGGCCCTCCGTCAGGTCAGACGCGCGGAGCAGGCTCGCGCCCGCCCCGGCGGCGGCCTCCGCGGTCAGACGGCGCAGCCGCTCCGCCCGGCCCCGGGCCCAGGCCATGTCGGCCTCGGTGAGGGGGGCGCGGTCCGGGCAGGTTCCGCGGGCGGGGACGATGGTCACATAGTCCACCACCACGATGCGGGCCGCGGGCGCGCGGGCCCGCACCTCGGCCAGCATGTCGGCGAGGGCGTTGCGCAGGCCCTCGAAGCGGGCGTCGAGGGTGTCGGCCGGGGAGGGCGCGCAACCCACCACCCCCTGATTGCGGCAGGACGCAGCCGACAGGTCGCCGAGATAGGATACGTCATTGCCCCCGATGGTGACGGTCACCAGACGGGTCTGCGGGCCCACCCCGTCGATCTGCTGCGGCAGGCCGAACTGGCGATGCCGGTGGATGTCGGCGGTGCGGGCCGCGCTGCAGCTGCGATCCTCGAGGGTCAGCCGTCGCCGGGCGGCGAGCTTGTGCGCATAGTTGTCGAGGGAGCGGGCGCATGGCGGCGGGCCCTGCGGGTCCGGTCGCCCCACGTCCGGCCCGGCGGCGAAGGAGCTGCCCAGGGCGACGAATTCCGCCGTCGCGGGCGCTGGCCCGTCCAAGGCGACGGCCGGAGCGGCCGCGCCCACCGCCAGTCCGGCCCAGAGGGCGATGCAAGGCTTCCACATGTCCGATCCCCTCCCGATCCGCCCGGCACAGCCTAGGCCATGGACGCCATCCGCTGCGAGCCCCTTGGGTCATTGGACGCATTCGGTCAGTTTGAAACATTAATTCCGTCAATCGGTGTTGCCGCTACCCCACCCGCTCGTTAACCTTTCGCCAGATACGCGAAAGCGGGCCGGTGATGGCGGGGGCGACGATGGCGCGAAGGTCTGGGGCGCAACGGTCTCGAAGTCTGTCACGATGGGCGCTGGCGGTGGGCGGGATCGCCCTGCTGATCGCATCGGTCCCCCTGTCCCGCCTCGCTGCGGAGCCGGCCCAACGCAAGTCTTCCCACGCCGCCGCCCCCGAGGCGCAGCAGGTGGTCCCGCCCAAGACCGTCTACTGGCTCAGCGCCTCGACGCAGACCGGCTTTGGTCTCGGGGGCAAGCCGCCGTCGACGGGCGACCTGATGAAGATGGCCATGGGCGGCGGCCGGGGCGCGGCGCAGAAACTGCTCAGCCTGGATCTGGGATCCAGCCTGCCGCCCGCCGGTCCGCCGCAGGCGTCGCACCTCATTCCGCCGGGGATGAACATGGGCAAGGCGCTGGCCCTGCGGTCCCCCAGGCCGGTGGTCGCGAGCCAGGCCCCGTCGAGGCCGCAGGAGCCCGAGGCGCACCGGGACTACGAACGCCCCAAGGGCCGCATCCTGCTGTTCTGGGGCTGTGGCGAGGCGGCGCATCCCAACCAGCCGGTGGTGTTCGACTTCAGCAAGATCGCCGCGGGCCAGCCGCCGCCGAACCTGTTCGTGGGCGAGGCGATCCGCGTGGCGAGCCCGCCCTCGGCCGCCACCTGGCCCACCTTCGGCTTCTGGCCCAATGACGATCGCGGCAGCCGCCAGTCCGTGCCGGCGGACGCCTCGCTGGTGGGGGCGCACCGGGTCACGGGCAACTACACGCCGGACATCAGCTTCACCCTGGACCAGGACTGGATGGGCGCCCTGAACCTGGTCCAGACCCAGCTGCCGTCCGGGGCGCTGCTGCTGGAGTGGAACGGCCTGCCCGAGGCCACGGGGCACTTCGTCCAGCTGATGGGGGCGGCGCGCAACGCCGAGGGCGGGTCCGACATCGTGTTCTGGTCCTCCAGCGAGACCCAGACCTTCATCTCCGGCCTCAGCGACGACATCCCCCCGGGCGAAGCGGCCCGGCTGGTGGAGCGGCGACGCCTGCTGCCGCCCAGCCAGACCCGGTGCGCAGTGCCCAGGGAGGTGATGACGGCGGTTCAGGGCGGGCTGATCTCCCTCGTCGCCCACGGCCCGGAGCAGGACTTCGTCTTTCCGCCCCGGCCGCAGGACCCGCATACGCCCTGGGTGCAGGACTGGGCGGTCAAGGCGCGCTATGTTTCCCGCACCGGGGCCATGGCCGGGATGAACCTGCCGGCCGGCGGTCGCGGGGACGCCGCCCGATGCGCCCCGCGGCCCAGCGGCGGCGCGCTGATTGGCGGCGCGCTCGGCGGAGCGCTGGGCGGCGCCCTGGGCGGCATGCTGTCGAAGCCCGCCAGGCCCGACGGCTGTCCCTAGGCCGCCGCGCCGGCCGCGGGGACGGGGAACAGGCTGCGCCAGGCGTCGAGGGTAGCGCGGTTGTCGTGGTCCCAGGGATGGAAGCCCGGACGATACCAGTCCCAGTAGGCCCGCCAGCCCCGGCGGAACAGGCCCGGCCGGCCGAACAGATAGCCCAGCACCCGCAGATGCGCGGCCCAGGGCCCGACGCCGTCGGCCATCAGCAGCTTCGCGGCGAAGCGGGTGATGTTGGTGGTGAACAGCAGGGTGGAGATGACCATCACCCGCGCCCGGACGCTGTAGCGCTGCAGCGGCGTCCAGTCCCGGGAGATCTCGCGGAACACGTCGAAGGCCACGGCCTTGTGCTCGGTCTCCTCCATGGCGTGCCACTGCCACAGGCGCACGATCTCCGCCGGAACGCCGTCCCAGAAGGCGGGGTCGGCGAGGAACAGGTCCGCCATCATGGCGGTGAAGTGCTCCAGCGCGATGGTCACCCCCAGCATCGCCACCGGGCCGCGGGTCTCGAGGAAGGCGATGCGGCCTCGCAGCTCCGCCTCGATGGCGTCCACCGGATAGTGCGCGCGGTCGAGGCCCGCGTTCAGGCCCACATGCTCCCGCGTGTGGATGGCCTCCTGGGCGATGAAGGCGCGGGCGTCGTCGGCGAGCTGGCCGGTCAGCTCCGGCCGGTAGTGGCGCACCGCGTCCATGAACAGCCGCTCCCCGTCCGGAAAGGTCAGGGACAGGGCGTTGAACACCGCCGTGGCCACCGGGTCGCCCCCCATCCAGGCCGCGCCGTGTCCGGCGGAGGTGTCGAAGCGCACGTTGCGGGGAATGACCTGGTGGGTGTCCGGAGTCTGCATTGTCTCGCCTCTTCGCCTGCGGTTTAGTGGGGCCGCGCCCGGTCCTTGCGACCGCGGGCCTGGTGAGGGATGCAGTAAACTGACAAAAATGTCAATAGCGGGGTCCGCGGAGGGACCGCGGCGTCGGCGCTCGCCGGAGGCGGCGCGGGAGAACATCCTGGCCGCCGCCGAGCAGATCCTGGTGGAGGCGGGGCCCCAGAACCTGAAGCTGGTGGAGGTCGCCGGTCGCGCCGGGGTGGTGAACGCCACGGTCCTGCACCATTTCGGATCCATCGACGGTCTGCAGGCGGCGCTGATGACGCGGATGATCCAGCAGCTGGTCGCCCGCGTGCTGGCCATCTCCGCCGCCGCCGAGGATCCGGGCCAGATGGCGGGGGAGAGCACGCTGGCCCTGTTCGACGCCTTCGAGTCCCGCGGCGTGGCGCGGCTGGCGGCCTGGCTGGAGATGACCGGCGAGGCCCGGCGGCTGACCGTGGTGCGCGAGGCGGTGCGCGAGGTGGTGAGCGCGCGGGACGAGGCCGATCGGGGCGCGGCGCCGGACCGGCTGGAGGACTTCATCCTCGCCTGCCTGTGCGTCGCCCTGGGCGTGGGTCTGTTCGGGCCGACCCTGGGCGCCCTTCTGGGCAAGTCCGAACGCCGGGCGCGGGAGCTGGCCCTGCCGCTGCTGCTGGGCATGGCCCAGGCCACGCTCACGTCGCCGGACTAGGCCGCCTCAGCGTCCCGCAAGGCGGGCCTGGACGCGCAGCCAGCCCTCCGCATCCGCCGGGCCGGCGGCGGCGAAGGCGTCCTGCAGCAGGCGCATCTGCACGCCGGTCAGCGCCTGTTCCAGCCGGCGACCCTCCGGCGACAGGCGCAGGCGCTTGACCCGCCGGTCGTCCGGGGCCGGGGCCGCCGTCACCAGTCCCATCTCGATCAGCTGTCGCAGGGGCGCGTTCAGCGCCTGCTTGGTCACCGCCAGCAGCGCCAGCAGGCCCTGCACCGACAGGTCGGGCTGGCGGCTGATGAAGTACAGGATCCGGTGGTGGGTCCGTCCCAGCCCGCGGCGCTCGAGGATGCGGTCGGGCTGGTCGGTAAAGCTGCGATAGGCGAAATAGAACAGCTCGATGGCTTCGCGCAGCTCGGCCTGGCGGGCGGGGGGCAGGGTCTTTAGGTCAACCATATTGACATGATAACCGCCCCGGTCCTAGCCTGTCGATAGGTCAACCTTATTGACACGTCAGGAGGCGTCATGGCCCGGTTGTCGCAACGCATCGCGGACCTGCGGGGCTCCCCGGTCCGCGCCATGCTGGCGGTGTCGCAGCAGCCGGACATGATCTCGTTCGCCGGGGGGCTTCCGGACGCGGACAGCTTTTCCGACCTGGACATCCCGGCGCCGCCCCGGGACCTGCTGCAGTACGGGCCGAGCGAGGGGGAGGCGGACCTGCGCGTCCGCATCGCGGCGGAGCTTCAGGCCCTGGGGATCGACACCGACGCCGAGCGGGTGATCATCCTGTCGGGCTCGCAACAGGGTGTGGACCTGGCCGCCAAGCTGGTGATCGATCCCGGCTCGCGCGTGGCGGTGGAGCAGCCGGCCTATCTGGCGGCCCTGCAGGTGTTCCGCTTCTTCGGCGCGGACCTGCAGGTGCTGGATCGCGGCGAGCCCGCCGCGGGCTGGGCCGGCGCGCCGCCGGCCCTCGCCTATGTGACGCCCACCTTCCAGAACCCCACCGGCGCATGCTGGACGGCGGCGGAGCGGCGGGCGCTGGCGCAGGCCTGCGGGACGCACGGGGTGATCCTGTTCGAGGACGATCCCTATCGCGACCTGGTCTATGATCCCTGCGAGCGACGGCCGGTCTGCGCCAACGCCGCGGGGGCGTCGTGGATCTATCAGGGCTCGTTCAGCAAGACCGTGGCGCCGGGGCTGCGGCTGGGCTTCCTCACCGCCTCGCCGGACCTGCATCCGCACCTGCTGCAGCTGAAGCAGGCCGCGGACCTGCACACCAACCGCTTCGCCCAGTGGAGCGTGCTGCAGATCCTGGAGCATCCCGGCCGGGCCCAGCGGATGGCCCGGGTGGCGGACGCCTATCGCCGCAAGCGCGACCTGTTCGCCGCCGCTCTGGACCGGGAACTGGGCGGCCTCGCCCGGTGGGAGGTCCCCGCGGGGGGACTGTTCTTCTGGGTTCGGCTGAATGCGGGAGTCGACGTGGCGGCGCTGCACCGCCGGGCGCTGGAGCGGGGGGTGCTGTTCACTCCGGGGGAGCATTTCCTGGTCGCGCCGGACGCGGGCGAGGGCGGCGCCATGCGGCTGAACTTCAGCGCCGCGTCGCCGGACCGCGCGGCCCGGGGCCTTGCGATCCTGGGCGAGTTGATCCGCGGCGGCTGAGCACCGCCGGCGGCGCACAAGCCCCTCGCATCGGCGCGGGGTTTGCGGCTAGACTCCGCCAATCCGGACCGCGGTCCGACAGCCTGGACGCCGAATGAGCCCTCTGGAAATGGCCGCGACCCTGTTCACGGTGGTGAGCGTGGTCCTGTGCGTGCGGCGCAACATCTGGCTCTACCCTACAGGCGTCGTCGGCACGGCCCTCTATCTCGGGGTGTTCTGGTCGGCGCACCTGTACTTCAGCAGCGGCCTGCAGGTGTTCTTCGTCATCGTGCAGTTCTACGGCTGGTGGTTCTGGCTGAGGGGCGACAACGGCCACGCGCCGAAGATCACCCGGTTGGGCGTCCTGCGGACCCTGGTCCTCACCGCCCTTGTCCTGGCCGTCTCCCTGGCCATCGGCTGGTGGGCCAGCCGGACCACCACGGCGGCCAGTTCCCTCGCCGACGCCAGCCTGACGGGGTCGAGCCTGCTGGCCCAGTTTCTCCAGGACCGGAAGAAGATCGAGAGCTGGATCGTCTGGGCGGTGGTGGACGCCATCTCCATCGCCACCTACTACGGACAGGGGCTTCACCTCACCGCCGTCCTCTATGCGGGACTGCTGGCGATGACGGTCTGGGGAGGATGGGAATGGTGGCGCGAGATGACGGAGCGGACCTGACGCGCCCGGCGCGGGGCCTGCTGCGGGGGCCTCACGCGCCGGCCGACGCCCGGGACGTCTTTCTCCGCGACTTCGCCCTCGCCGCCTGCGACCGGCTGACCATCCGCGAGGCCGGAGAGGACGCCGCGCCCTCGGACGGGTTCGACGTGGTGTTCGGCTATGGGTCGGCGGTCGACGCCCCCGGCCGCCGGCTGGCGGCCCGGCTGGGCGCGCGGTTCGTCCCCGTGACGGCGCCGGAGCGGCTGGAGGCGAGGGCCGCCCAGGCGCCGAGCGGTTCGCCGGGGCCGCGCGGGACCCTTCCCCGGATCTGCCTGTTCGGGCCGGAATCCACCGGCAAGTCGACCCTGGGCCGTGCTCTGGCCGAGCGCTACGACACCGTCATGGCGCCGGAATATGGCCGCCTCTACACGGAGACCTTCGGCCAGGACTGCGGGGCGGAGGATCTGATGCGGATCGTCCTTGGCCATCTGGCCGGCGTCCACGCCGCCCGTCGCTGGGCGGACCGGGTTCTGATCGAGGACACCGATCCGGTGCTGACGGCCCTGTGGTCTGACCTGCTGATCGGCGCGCGGGCGGCGTGGTTCGACCAGTTCACGGATGCGGCCGACCTCTATCTGCTGACCGGGATCGACGTGCCGTTCGAGGCGGACGAGGTGCGCTACTTCCCCGCAGACGCGGCACGCCGGGACTTCCATGATCGCTGCCGGGCCGAGCTTGCGCGCCGCGGCCTGCCCTTTGTCGAGGTGACCGGCGACCCGGCGACCCGCCTGGCGACGGCCGTCCGCGCGATCGGCGAGCGATTTCCGGACCTGGTCGGCTGATCCGCCGGGTCTTGCGCCTTGTCACGGGTGCGGGAATGCCCCTAGCCTGAGGGATGGATCAGAAGGACATCACCGCCGAGGGCCTGCGGGTCGGGATCGGCTTTCCCAGCGCCGTGATGCTGGTGATGGGCGGGATCATCGGCGTCGGCATCTTCGTCAATCCCGCGGTCGTGGCCCGGGGCCTGACCTCGCCGCTGCTGGTGCTGCTGGCCTGGGCGGCGGGGGGCGGCATCGCGCTGCTGGGCGCCTTCGTCTATGCCGAGCTGGCGGCGCGCATGCCCAATACCGGCGGCGAATATGTCTATCTGCGGGACACCTACGGGCCGCTGGCGGGGTTCCTGTTCGGCTGGACGACGCTTCTGGTGGTGCAGGCCGGGGGCATGGCGGCGGTGACCATCGTCTTCGCCCGGAACCTCAACGTGCTGGCGGGCGGGGCCCTGCCGGAACGGGCGGTGGTGGTCGTGACCCTGGCCGCCCTGGCCGGGATCAACTGCCTCGGCGTGAAGTCCGGCAACGGGGTCCAGGGACTTCTGGGCGCGCTGAAGGTGGGGGCGATCACCGCCCTGATCCTGGCCGGGCTGTTCATCGTTCCTCAGGTCGGCTTCCGGGCGGACGAGGCGCGGGCCGTGGCGGCGACCGATCCGCTGAAGGCCTTCGGCGCGGCCATGATCCCGGTGGTGTTCAGCTATGGCGGCTGGCAGACCGCCAACTATGTGGCCGGCGAGATCCGGGACCCGTCCCGCAACCTGGCCCGCGCCCTGCTGGTGGGGGTGATCGCCGTCATCTCCATCTATCTGCTGGTGAACATCGCCTGCCTCCGGGCCTTGGGGGTCGAGCAGCTGGGCCGCACCCTGACGCCGGTGTCGGACGTGCTGCAGCGGGCGACGGGGCCGGTGGGCGCGGGGCTGGCGGCGTCGGCCATCGCCCTCTCGGCCATCGCCTATCTCAGCCAGTCCATGCTGACCGGTCCGCGGGTCTATTTCGCCATGGCCCGGGACGGCCTCTTCTTCCGCCAGGTTGCGCGGGTCAGCGACGGATCCCGGGCGCCGGTGATCGCCATCGTCCTGCAGGCGGTGTGGACCGGCTTTCTCGCCCTGTCCGGCAGCTATGACCAGATTCTCAGCTATGTGACCGCGATGAACTTCCTGTTCTTCGGCCTCAGCGCCTCGTGCCTGTTCGTGCTGCGCCGGCGGGACCGGGCCGCGGGGCGAAGCCGCGCCGGCTACGAGGCGCCGTTCCATCCCTGGACCACGGGCCTGTTCGTGCTGGCCTGCGTCGGCATTGTCGGCGTGTCGTTCTGGGCCTATCCGGTGAACAGCCTGGTGGGCTACGGCATCCTGCTGCTGGGGGTGCCGCCCTACCTGTTCTGGCGACGCGGATCCCGTGACGCCGCCCCTCCCATCGGACCCGCCGCCGCCCCATGACCGTGCAAGACCGCATCCTGACGTCCAACTACATGCACTTCGCCAAGACCGGCAGCCACGCCCGGTTCAACCTGGCCACGAGCGGCGTCGCGGACTGCGCCCTGTCCGACCTGCAGCTGACCCTGGACGACCTGGCCCTGCACGGACCCAATCCCTATGGCTTTCCGCCCCTGACGGAGCGGGTGGCGGCGCGGTTCGGCGTCGATCCCGCCTGTGTGGTGATGGTGGGGGGCGGCTGCTCCTTCTCCAACCACCTGGCCATGGCCGCCCTGGTCGCGCCGGGGGACGAGGTGCTGGTGGAGGATCCGACCTACGAGATCCTGCAGTCCACCCTGGGCTTCCTGCAGGCGCGGCAGGTCCCCGTGCCGCGCCGCCCCGAGGCCGCCTGGGCCCTGGAGCCCGACGCCTTCGCAGAGCGGATGAGCCCGCAGACCCGGCTGGTGGTGCTCACCAATCTGCACAATCCCTCCAGCGCCCTGGCGGACCACGCCACCGTCCACGCCATCGCCGACCGGGCCGCGGCGACCGGCGCCCGGGTGCTGGTGGACGAGGTCTATATGGAGCTGATGTTCCGCGACGGCGCGGCGCACACCGCGTTCCGCGAGGATGGGAACATCATCGTCACCTCCAGCCTGACCAAGGCCTATGGCCTGTCCGGAATCCGCTGCGGCTGGATCCTGGCGCCGGCGTCCCTGGCCGAGCGGATGCGCCAGCTGAACAACCTGTTCGGATCCCTGCCGCCGCATATCTCGGAGCGGATGGGCGTCGTCGCCTTCGACCGCCTGCCGGCCCTGCGCGCCCGGGCCAACGCGCTGATCGACGCCAACCGGGCCAGCTACCGGGCGCTGCTGGCCGGCCATCCCCGCCTCGACCAGGTGCTGTTCGACCAGGGCACGACGGTGTTTCCGCGACTGGTCGACGCCGATGTGGACGCCCTGTTCCAGCATCTGACGACCGAGCGGGAAACCAGCTTTGTCCCCGGCCGGTTCTTCGGCCGTCCCCAGCACCTGCGCATCGGACTGGCGGGGGACGTCGCCATGACCCGCACCGGCCTCGAACGGCTGGCCGAGGCGCTGGACGCCCTCTGACGCCGATCACGGGAGACGCGACCGATGAGCCTCGAGGACTATTCAGAGCATGACGGCCTGGGCCTCGCCGCCCTGGTGGCGAAGGGCGAGGTCACCCCGCTGGAGCTGACGGAGGCGGCGATCACGCGGATCGAGCGCCACAATCCGACCCTGAACGCGGTGGTGCACAAGGCCTATGACGAGGCCCGCGCCGTGGCCGCCGGGCCTCTGCCGGACGGGCCGTTCCGCGGGGTTCCGTTCCTGATCAAGGACCTGGGCGCCAGGGTGAAGGGCTGGCCGCGCACGTCCGGTTCGCACTTCGCCTGCGTCGCTGCGGACGGGGAGGACAGCGAACTGGTCCGCCGCTATCGCGCCGCCGGCGTGGTGCTGCTGGGCAAGACCAACACGCCGGAGTTCGGCATTCCCGGCGTCACCCAGTCGGAGCGGCTGGGTCCCTGCGGCAATCCCTGGAATCCGGAGCACATCTCCGGCGGCTCGTCCGGCGGGGCGGCGGCGGCCACGGCGTCGGGCATGGTCCCCATGGCCCACGCCAGCGACGGCCTGGGCTCCATCCGCATTCCCGCCGCCAATTGCGGGCTTGTGGGGATGAAGATCACCCGCGACCGCACCCCGGCCACCGAACTGGCCTCCGGCGCGGTGGGGTTCACGGTGGAGCATGTGGTCAGCCGCACGGTGCGCGACAGCGCCGCCATGCTCGACGCCACGGGCTATCCGCAGGTGGGCGATCCGTTCCCGGCGCCGCCCAAGGCCGGGCCCTATCTGGACGAGGTGGGCCGGTCGCCGGGGCGGCTGCGCATCGCCTGGTCGGCGGAGACCCCCAGCGGCCGGCCGATCTCCGAGCCCATGTTGAAGGCCCTGCATGACACGGTGGAGGCGCTGACGGCCCTGGGGCATGAGGTGTTCGAGCGGGGCCTCGGCATCGACTATCGCGACCTGTATCGCGCCCAGGGCCTGGTCAGCGCCGCCAACTTCTCCGCCGTGGTGCAGCGCTGGATCGCCCAACTCGGCCGCGCGCCGGCGGAGGGCGAGCTTGGCCCCCTGGCCCGGCGGGGCTGGGAGGCGGGCCTGCGCATCACCGGCCAGCAGGCCCTGTGGGGCTGGCAGCAGCTGCGGCTGATCAACCGCCAGATCATCACCCGGTTCGAGGACATGGACGTCTATCTGACCCCGACCATGTCGCAGACCTCCCCGCGGATCGACTGGCTGGATCCGCTGACCGTGCCGATCAAGGACTTTGACCAGCGTCAGGCGGCGGTCTACGCCACCACGCCGCCGTTCAACTTCACCGGCCAGCCCTCCGTGTCCCTGCCGTTGGGGCAGTCCGGGGACGGCCTGCCCATGGGCATGATGTTCACCGGCCGCTACGCCGACGAGGCGACCCTGTTCCGCCTGTCGGGCCAGCTGGAAAAGGAACTCCCCTGGAAGGACCGCCGCCCGCCGGTGTGGAACTAAGGCCGGGGCGGGAGAGGGCCGCCGGAGCCGCTCATGGCATGCGCCCCCGCGACGCCAGGGCATAGGCCTTCATGAGCTCGGGCCATTCCGTGTCATCAGGGAAACCTTCGAAGCTTCTGGCTGCTCCCGTCGTCGCGAAGTGAAGGCGATCGGATGTCTGCGTCTCCACGAAAGGGTCAAGACCGGTGGGATCATCCAGCATCGACGTTCGGACGTTCACAAAGGGCCACGCGTCCATTTGCGTGAAAACCCAGCTGAAGCATTTCGGACAGTGATGGTGCATGGCCGGGTCTCCGGCTCCCCCGATGACCACCTGTCCCGCGACGATAGCAAAGCGCTCCTTGGGGAAGGCCGCACCAATGGAATACGGCCCGCCCGTCATACGCTGGCACCCGCGACAGTGGCACGCCATTGTGACAAGGGGTGGTCCAGTCAGCCGAAAGCGCACTTGCCCACAGCGGCAACCGCCGACGCGAACTTGCTTGTCTCCAGCCATTTCGCCCGCCCCCTAGAACCGAAGGGACAGGCAGCTCAGGCCGCCGTCCATCTTGCGGAACTCGCTCATCTCGAGGGCCAGGGTGCGGTAGCCCAGCCGGTCCAGGGCCTCGGCGAAGCGGGGATAGCCCGCTGCGATCAGCACCGTGTCGTTCACCCGGATGCAGTTGGCGGCATAGGCCTCCTCCGGCGCCAGCACCACCGTCTCGTAGCGCTTGAGGCAGGGCAGGCCGACCAGCTCCGGCGCCACGGCCATGCGGCCCTCGCCCAGGTACGAGATGCCCGTCTTCAGGTGCAGCAGGCCGGCGATGGGCGTGATGTCCACGATCTCGGAGGCGAGGCCCAGCTTCGCCAGATGCGTGGCCAGC
>Ga0075019_10001095_pt1 | contig 15395 bp, 15 predicted proteins | sample ColStrG_CSR_2013_FD_71473 | JGI IMG/M metagenome (GOLD analysis project Ga0075019, IMG submission 71473) | Freshwater sediment microbial communities in response to fracking from Pennsylvania, USA - Cold Stream Run_MetaG_CSR_2013 | ecosystem: Environmental > Aquatic > Freshwater > Creek >...
CACCACACTCAACGCCGCAACGCAGCGCACGCTAACCCCTTTCCGTATCCGCCAGCTCACCGCGACGCTCGCACCGGGCAAGGAAATGCCACGCGAGGCGCTCGCGAAACTGCTGCAGGCGAACGGCTATGTCCGCACCGATACCGTGGCCGATGCCGGCGAATATGCCGTGCGCGGCTCGCTCGTCGATCTATATCCTTCGGGCAGTCCGCACGCATTACGGCTCGATTTCTTTGGTGACGAGATTGAGAGCATCCGCGCATTCGATCCCGCTGACCAGCGCACCATTTCGCGCATCGAGCGCTTCACTCTGCTCCCCGCCGCCGAAGCGCTGCTGGAGGCTGACAACATCAAGCGCTTCCGCCGCCGCTACGTCGAGCTGTTTGGCGCAACGGCAACGGGTGATCCGCTCTATCAGGCGGTGTCGGAAGGGCGGCGGCTCGCGGGCATGGACCACTGGTTGCCGCTGTTTGAGGAGAAGCTCGCCACGTTGTTCGATCATCTGGGCGATGGCACAGTCATCGTTCGTGACGCCGGTGTAGCCGGTGCGGCCACCGCGCGATTTGAGTCGATCCGCGATTATCACGCCAATCGCGTGCGCACGCAGAGTGCCGATCTCGGCAGTTACCGCCCGCTTGACCCCGACTTGCTCTATTTGAGCGCGGAGGAATGGGACACCGTGGTGGCAAGCGCACCGCTTCACGCGACGTCGCCGTTCCACGCGCCCGATTCCGACACCAAGTTTGATTTCGGCGTGGACGGCCCGCGCGATTTCGCGCCCGAGCGCGGCCGCAATGAGAATATCTACGAAGTCTTCGGTGACTATGCGCGCGCACTGGGCAAGGGCGTCATCCTCGCGTGTTACAGCACAGGATCGCGCGAGCGGCTCAAGGGGCTACTCGCCGACCATCGCGTCACCGGCATAGCCTTTGCCGACACTTGGCAGGAAGCGCAGGGTGTCGCCGCCGACAAAACCAAGGTCGCGCTTACCGTCGTCCCGCTCGATCACGGCTTCATCTCGCCTTCGCTCGTGCTGATTACCGAGCAGGATTTGCTAGGTGACCGCCTCGTCCGCCGCACCAAGCGCAAGAAGAACGCCGATGCCTTCATGCAGGAGCTTTCCGCGCTCACTCCCGGCGATCTGGTGGTGCATGTTGAGCACGGCATCGGGCGCTATGAAGGGCTCATGCAAATCCCAGTCGCACAGGCGCCGCATGATTGCGTCGCGCTGACCTATGCGGGCGGTGACAAGCTCTATGTGCCTGTCGAGAATCTCGATGTGCTCTCGCGCTATGGCTCCGAGAGTGAGGGCGTCGCGCTCGATAAATTGGGCGGCGCAGCGTGGCAGGCGCGCAAAGCGCGGATGAAGGAACGCATCCGCGAAATCGCCGGAGAACTTATCAAAACCGCAGCCGAGCGCGCATTGCGGCCCGCCGAAGTGCTCGCCGCTGACAGCAGCTACCCCGCCTTTGTCAGCACCTTCCCCTATCAGGAAACCGAAGATCAGGAGCGCGCGATTGGCGATGTGCTCGCAGATCTCGAGTCGGGGTCACCCATGGATCGGCTGGTGTGCGGCGATGTCGGTTTTGGCAAAACCGAGGTGGCGTTGCGCGCGGCCTATATTGCCGCCAATGCCGGGATGCAGGTCGCGCTGATCGGCCCGACCACATTGCTCGCGCGCCAGCACCACCGCACCTTCACCGAGCGTTTCCACGGTATGCCGATCAATGTGGGGCGGCTCTCGCGCCTCGTGCCGCTGGCGGAGGCGAAAGCGACCAAGGAAGGGCTGGCTGAGGGATCGGTCGATATCGTCATCGGCACCCACGCGCTGCTCGCGAAGACGGTGCAGTTCAAAAAGCTTGGGCTGGTCATCGTTGATGAGGAGCAGCGCTTCGGCGTGGTGCATAAAGAGCGGCTCAAGGCGCTCAAGACCGATGTGCACATGCTCACGCTCACTGCCACGCCGATTCCGCGCACATTGCAAATGGCGCTCGGCGGCCTGCGTGAACTTTCAGTGATCCAGACGCCGCCGGTCGACAGATTAGCCGTGCGCACCTACGTGATGCCGTTCGATCCGGTGGTGCTGCGCGAGGCGCTGCTGCGCGAGCATTATCGCGGCGGGCAGAGCTTCTTCGTCGTGCCACGCATCTCTGACCTGCCCGACATTGAGGAGTTCATCCGCAAGGAGGTGCCGGAAATCAGCTATGTCGTCGCGCACGGCCAGATGGCGGCGGGCGAGGTCGAAGAGCGGATGAGCGCCTTTTACGACAAGAAATATGACGTGCTGTTGAGTACGACGATTGTTGAAAGCGGCCTCGACATCCCAAGCGCGAACACGATGATCATCCACCGCGCCGACAAATTTGGGCTGGCGCAGCTTTACCAATTGCGCGGCCGCGTGGGGCGCTCAAAAACGCGCGCTTACGCGTATCTCACGACGCACCAGCGCGGTTTTCTGACCGAGACTGCTGAACGGCGGCTCAAGGTGCTGTCTGACTTGGATTCGCTCGGCGCAGGTTTCCAACTGGCGAGCCATGACCTTGATATTCGCGGCGCGGGCAATCTGCTCGGTGATGAGCAGTCAGGGCATATCAAGGAAGTTGGCTTTGAACTGTATCAGGAGATGCTCGAAGAGGCGATCCTAGAGGCGAAGGCGGGCGGCATTCGCGAGGCGCGCATGAGCGACCTTTCACCCCAGATCACCGTCGATGCGCCGGTGATGATCGCGGAAGACTATGTGCCCGATCTTGACCTGCGCATGGCGCTTTACCGGCGGATCAACGAAGCCGAGACGGTGGCGGAAATTGAACCGTTCGCCGCCGAGATGATCGATCGCTTCGGGCCACTGCCGCTCGCCACTTCGAACCTGCTGACGTTGATCGAGATTAAGCTCAATGCCCGACGCGCACACATCGCCAAGATTGATTGCGGCCCGCGCGGCGCGTTGGTCAGTTTTTGGAATGATCGCTTCCCCAACGTCGAAGGCCTGCTCGCCTATGTCGAACGCCTTCAGGGCACGGCCAAATTGCGGCCCGATATGCGGCTCGTCGTGTCACGCAACTGGGGCGATGCGCAAGCGCGGTTGCACGGAGCCTCGCAACTCTCGCGCGGATTGGCGAAGATTGCGGGGTGATGGGCTCGCCCTCTTGCCATTCCCCTCGTCCTTCCAAACTTGATTTGGAACCCAGCATATAATGAGCGCGGCAGCGCCCTGTTCAGCAGTTATAGACGCTACCGCGTCTGAATTGGGCTGGATCCCAAATCAAGTTTGGGATGACGATTCACACTTTGCGCGTCTTGCGCTACTGGACAGGAACAATGCCCCTCTCCCCCCAAATCCTCCTGCGCGCTTATGCCAGCGGTATTTTCCCGATGGCGGATAGCGCGGATGCCGACGAGGTCTATTGGGTCGAACCCAAAAAGCGCGGCATTCTTCCGCTTGACAAGTTTCATCTCTCGCATTCGCTGGCCAAAACGCTCAAGTCGGGCCGCTTCAGCACGAGTGTCAATCGTGCGTTTGATGATGTGCTCGACGGATGCGCGGATCGGGAAGAGACATGGATCAACTCGATCATCCGCGATGCGGTCATCGCGCTGCACCGCGTCGGCCATGCGCATTCGATTGAAGTGTGGGCCGACGAAGCGTTGGTCGGTGGCCTTTATGGCATCACCCTCGGCCGCGCGTTCTTCGGCGAGAGCATGTTCAGCCGCGCTACCGACGCCAGCAAGGTCGCGCTCGCGCATCTTGTCGCGCGCCTGCGGTGCGGCGGATACACGTTGCTCGATTGCCAGTTCATCACCCCCCACCTCGCGTCATTAGGCGCGGTGGAGATCAGTCGGAGCGCCTACCGTGCGCTGTTGGCTTCGGCGGTATCCCCGCCGCCATCGGCTGGGGCTGCCGCTGCTGGCGCGGGCGGCGTGGGAACATCGCCTGCATCCGCATCGGTCGATTTTTTCGCTCTTGACGCATGGGCAGCAGCGGCACCAGGGTTCGAAACCGGCGGCGATGGCTCGCCGTGGCTCATCTGGCAGTCTTTAACCCAGACATCATAAATCGGGTGTTCAACCACGTTGAGACCGGGCGATTCCTTGTACGTCCAGCCCGAAAAAATCCGCTGCCATTTGTTGTCAACGTTTTGCACATCAACCTGAACAAACGCGCCGGTATAGGGATCAGACTCCCATGGCGCGGTCTTGTCGCACGCGCGCAGCCGGATGATAACACCATCGGCCACGCGAAAATTATCGCCGGGCTTCATCTTAAAGTCGCGCGTGAGGCCGTTGCGCTTGTTGAGAAAGCCGATGGTGGCAATGCGCTGCGCCATGGGCGTTGCGTCCTTTTCGACCGCCGTTTGAGCCGAATCGTCGGCCACAGTCGCCACATTATCGTCCTGCGCCGAAACGCGCCACACAGCCGCGCCAACCACCGCAACGCCGCAGGCAACCGCCAGCACGCGCCCAGCAACGCGCAAGCCAAACCCTCTGCTGATCAAGAGGCGTCCGCTTCGGGCGACCAAGCCTCATAGTCGCCAACCGATGCGGCGCGATGACCGCCGCGTTCGAGCGCGCCAGCGGGACGATAGGCGGCGGGCGAACCGGTGAGATTGGCCTTGGCTTCACGTTCCCACAGCCGCGGCGGCGGCAGGCTTTGGTCGGGCGGAAGGTCGATCGAATTGTGCAGCCAGCCGTGCCACTCGGGCGGCACGCGACTCGCGTCATTCGCTCCCTTATAAATCACCCAGCGGCGCGGATGACCGGTGACGCCAGTGCGGCCTTCAAAATAAACGTTGCCGAGCGCATCGTCGCCGATTCGGCGACCACCGCCGCCAGCATAATGCGCGGTGCCGATGGTCGCGCCATCCCACCAGGTGAAAATCTTGCCTAGGAGTCCCATGGCGCCCAATTACGCATCTCGGCTTCGCGGCGCAAGTGCGGCTTGAGCGCAGCGACAAATTCAGCTAGGCGCGCGCCTTCAATTGAGCGGAGACCAACATGAGTGATTTGATCCAAGCCGACCAACTGCGCCTGCTCATCGAGCGGATCGAACGATTGGAGGAAGAAAAGAAAGAAACGGCCGATCAGATCAAAGATGTCTATGCCGAGGCGAAATCAGTCGGCTATGATGTCAAAACGATGCGCCAAGTGGTGCGGCTGCGCAAACTCGAACGCCATGCGCGCGAAGAAGCCGAAGCGCTGCTCGACACGTACAAGGTTGCACTTGGTTTAGCCTAAAAGGATTACCCCATGCCCCAACTCGTGCTCATTCGTCATGGTCAATCGACGTGGAACCTTGAAAACCGCTTCACCGGCTGGTGGGATGTCGATGTCACTGAAAAGGGTGTGGCTGAAGCGCGTGCCGCCGGGCAATTGATGCGTGACAAGGGTCTGGATTTTGATTTGTGCTTCACATCGCTCCAGTCGCGCGCGATCAAGACGCTCAATCTTGCGCTTGAGGAAATGGGGCGGCTTTGGTTGCCCGTTGAGAAAGACTGGCGGCTCAACGAGCGCCATTATGGCGGGCTGACGGGGCTGGATAAGGCTGAAACGGCAGCGAAACATGGCGACGCGCAAGTTAAAATCTGGCGGCGTTCATTCGATGTGCCCCCACCCCCGATGGAGGCTGGTAGTGCTTATGATCTGAGCGCCGATCGCCGCTATGCCGGCATCGCTATTCCCAACACCGAGAGCCTCAAGGACACGATTGCCCGCGTACTGCCCTATTGGGAGGCGCGGATTGCGCCCGAACTCAAAGCGGGTAAGCGCGTGCTGATTTCAGCGCATGGCAATTCGTTGCGCGCACTCGTCAAGCATTTGTCGAACATCGCCGATGCCGACATCACCGGGCTGGAAATTCCCACCGGGCAGCCGATTGTTTACGATTTAGCCGACGATTTGAGCGCCCGCGAACGCTATTATCTCGCCGACGCCTGATCGCGCTTAACCATATACATTGCGGCATCGGCGCGTTGCATCGCCTGCTCGGTGCTGTCATCCGGCGCAATCATCGTAAACCCAGCCGAGATTTTGACATCGACGCGTTCGCTGTCGAGCATCAGATGCGTGTTGCCGATCACCCGGCGCACCGCATCAATTTGCCCGCTCACCTCAAGGTCGGTGACAGGGGCCATGATCACCGCAAACTCGTCTCCGCCGAGCCGCGCGACGGTGTCTTGCGGGCGCGCTGTTTTGCGCAACAGCTTAGCGACGTGGATAAGCGCAGCATCGCCCGCGAGATGTCCGTGGTGATCATTGATTTTCTTCAGTCCATCAACATCAACAAAAAGCAATGCAGCCTGCGAATGTCCGGCGGCAACATGTTCAATCACACGCGCCAACTCACGCTGAAAAAAACGACGGTTGGGCAAGGGGGTGAGCGTGTCGCTGTCTGCGAGCAGTTCTAGCGCCGAAATTTGCCGCTGGAGATTTTGAATTTCGAGCGTGAGCAACTCATTGTCTTGGCGCAAGTTGTAAACTTCTGTAAACAATCGGGAATTTTCATTACGCTCGTGTTCCAGATTCCCAACTGTCATCATAAACTTTATTTCACTCCCTTGCGTGGTCATAATCGGTTAACCACGTTTACGCAAGCATTGCGCGCGAGTGCTGCACTGGTTAGAGACTCACCGCTTCACCGCACGATGGGGGCATAGTCATGACTGAGATTTTACCGCGCGTCGGCATTATCATGGGGAGCACATCTGATTGGTCGACGATGATCCATGCGTCGGACACTCTCACCGCACTTGGGGTGCCGCACGAAACGCGCGTCGTTTCCGCGCACCGCACCCCCGACCGATTGTATGACTATAGCAAACAGGCGGCCGCGCGCGGGCTGCGTGTGATTATTGCTGGCGCGGGCGGTGCCGCGCATTTGCCGGGAATGGCTGCGGCCCTGACGCATCTCCCCGTGCTCGGGGTGCCGGTTGAATCGGCGGCGCTCAAAGGGATGGACTCGCTGTTGTCGATTGTCCAGATGCCCGGCGGCGTTCCTGTCGCGACCTTGGCGATTGGCAAGCCGGGTGCGATCAACGCCGGCCTGCTGGCCGCATCGATTCTCGCGCTGGATGATGCGGCGCTCAGCGCACGGCTGATCGCGTGGCGGCAGGCGCAAACCGATAAAGTGGCGCACGAGCCAGCATGAAGACGCTCCCCCCGCGTTCGATTATCGGCCTGATCGGCGGCGGACAGCTTGGCCGGATGCTCGCGCTTGCCGCCGCACCGCTCGGCTATCGCGTCCACATCTACACCCCCGAGTCCGCGTCTTGTGCGGGCGATGTCGCGTGGAAGGTGACGCAAGCGGCCTATGATGATCACGCCGCGCTCGCCGCCTTTGCCGCGCAGGTCGATGTGGTGAGCTTCGAGTTTGAAAATGTGGATGTCCGCCCGCTCGCGGCGTTGGGCGATGTTCCAGTGTTTCCACCGCCCAAGGCGCTCGCTATTGGACAGGACCGCAGCAGCGAAAAGGCGTTTGCCGAGCAATACGGCGCGCGCACCGCGCCTTGGGCTGAGGTGCCTGACCGGGCGGCGCTCACCACCGCGCTTGAGCGGATTGGCACACCATCAATCCTCAAAACCAACCGGTTTGGCTATGACGGCAAGGGCCAGGTGCCGATCAATGCGCCAGAGGAAGCCGATGCCGCATGGGCTGCACTTAAGGGGCAACCGGCAATCCTTGAGGCGAAGATCGCGTTCGCCGCCGAATTTTCGCTCATTGGGGTGCGCGGGCAGGATGGCGCACTCGCCTTTTATGATCCGCCGCAAAATGTGCATGAATCGGGCGTTCTCGCGACATCAACACTCCCAGCCCCGCCGATGATCACCGCGCAGGCCGCACAGGCGCGCGCCCTCGCCAGCCGCATGGCGGAGGCGTTGGACTATGTCGGCGTGTTTGCGCTCGAATTTTTCGCCACCGGCGACGCGCCGCTGTTCAACGAAATGGCGCCGCGTGTCCACAACTCAGGACATTGGACAATCGAAGGCGCTGAAACCTCGCAATTTGAAAACCATATTCGCGCGATTTGTGGGCTGCCGCTTGGGAGCACCGCGTTGGCTGCGCGGCACGTCGAGATGACCAATCTGCTCGGCGCGGCAGCGAACGGCTGCCACGCACTGCTGAGCGAGCGCGGCGCGCATCTCCATCTATACGGCAAGGATGACGCGCGCGAAGGCCGCAAAATGGGGCATGTCACGCGCGTGATCCGCTGAACGCGCGGGGAGCGGCTGTAACCGCCCAAGACTTGAGCACGTTTGACTAAGCTTAAACCACTGTAGCAGCCCCCGCGCGCAATGATCTGCGCCAGCGTCGTTTTGCCCAAGCCCGGCGGGCCGAAGAACAGCACATGGTCGAGCGCCTCACCCCGCCCGCGCGCGGCGGAAATGAACACGCGCCAATTCTCGCGCGCCGCCTGTTGGCCGACAAATTCCTCGAGCGATTTCGGGCGCAGCGCGGCATCAACATCTTCAGGGAGCGCGGCAGGGGTGGTGAGGGGGTTGGTCATTTTGCCGCGTTCAGCTCTTTCCATGTCGAACGCAATTTACTTGTGAGGTCAGATACACCGTCTTGGGTGAGCCAATCGGGCCTTAGGTATATCCTAAAACTGTTTGTATGCTCAATTTTGAGTGCATTTTTCATAACCTTCTGGTGGGGTATCAGCATCGCGAACATTAAATCGTAATTCTCGTCGAAAACAACTCCTGCTAAATAGTCGAAAAGTTTCATTTCAAGACCGCGAATGTCCCCGGCTTGAAGCGATTTATTTCGCGCGGAGACTCGGCGGCTCTTAATTTGAATTTTACCGAGGGTTTCACACTTCGCGTCAAAGCCGGCCTTTGAGTTTGGTTCGAGCACCCAACCAAAGGCTTTGTGAAAAAGATGCTCGGCAACATCGCCAAGCGGATTGTTTGAAGTTCTGCAAACGTCACGCCGCCACAGTTCGTCGCCGACAGCAGCTTGCCGTTGAAGTAATGTTTGTATTGAAAGTGTGGTCAGGTCATTCATCACTTCGCTGCTTTCTTCAACGCCAGTCGCACGAGCGCATCGAGCGATGCTTCCGCGCCAAGTTCTTCGCCCGCCGCCGCGACCGCTGTTCCGGCTTCGCCGGGGCGGAAGCCGAGGTTGATGAGCGCGGAGACGGCATCGCGGGCGTTGCTCGCGGCAAGCGGCATCGCCGTGCCAGCACCACCCGTCACCGAGGCGGGGAGGGCGATTCCCAAGCCGCCCAGCGCGCCGACCTTGTCCTTCAACTCGCGCACGATCCGCTCGGCGAGCTTCGGGCCGACGCCATTCGCGCGCGCGACCATCGCTTTATCCTGATGCAGAATTGCCGCGCTTAACTCATCCGGCGCGAGTGCGGAGAGGATGTTGAGCGCCACGCGCCCGCCCACGCCCTGCACGCCGGTGAGCAGCCGGAACCAGTCGCGCTCCGCCGCGCTGCCAAAGCCGAACAGCGTGATCGCGTCCTCGCGCACCTGCATCTCGGTGAAGAGCATCACGTTGCCGCCGATGGGGCCGAGCGCGCCGAGCGTGCGCGTGCTCAGTTGGACGAGATAGCCGACGCCGCCCACATCGAGCACGGCATGGTCAGCGGCGGTTTCGGCGAGCGTTCCGGTGAGGCGGGCGATCATGACGTTTGGCTCACGATATTGTGCTCCTGCGAGAGCAGGAGCCTAGTTTTTTGTAAGGCTGGATTCCTGCTTTCGCAGGAATACGGGTAAGGCGCCATCATCTCGCCAGCGCCTTCGCCGAGGCAATGAAATGCGCATGCGTGATCGCCACCGCCAGCGCATCCGCCGCATCCGCGCCCGCGATGTTCACGCCGGGGAGCAGCCGTTGCACCATGGCGTGCACCTGAGTTTTGTCTGCATTGCCCACGCCCACCACCGCCTTTTTCACCAGCCTCGCGGCATATTCATCGACGATAAGCCCAGCGCGCGCAAGCCCGAGCAGGATAACGCCGCGCGCTTGGCCCAGCTTCAACGTCGATTGCGGGTTGGTGTTCTGGAACACCTCCTCTACCCCCGCGCTGACCGGCTGGTGCGCGAGAATGATGTCGGTAAGCGCGGCATCGAGCGTGACGAGGCGTGTGGGCAGCGCTGCCTTCGCATCGGTCTTGATCTGGCCATTGGCGATGTGGCTCAGCCGGTTGCCATTGGCCGCAATCACGCCCCAGCCGGTGCTGCCCAAGCCGGGATCAAGGCCGATAAGGATCATTGGTTGGTGTCGCTCATTTAGCCACCTCGTCACCCCGGACTTGATCCGGGGTCCATCGTGCAACAAATACTGACATCACCCGTGGAAAGATGGATCCCGGATCAAGTCCGGGATGACGATTGGTTGTGGATGCAGTTGCTCCCACATAAGCCACCCTAACCCAGCCTCTCCATCACATCATCCGGTATCTCGTAATTGCCCCAGACGGTCTGCACATCGTCATCTTCCTCAAGTGCGTCGAGCAGCTTGAGTAGGGTGGTGGCGTTGCTCTCATCGACCGCAACCATCGTCTGTGGCTTCCACGCGAGCTTCGCCCCCTCGGGCGCGCCGAGCACGGGCTCCAAAGCCTTGCTCACTTCGTGCAGCGATTCCATCGCCGTCCAGATTTCGTGGCCATCTTCGGTCGATTGCACATCCTCGGCTCCTGCCTCCAGCGCGGCCTCAAACACCTTATCGGCATCGCCGACCTTGGCGGGGTAGGTGATCAGCCCGAGCCGATCAAAGCCGTGGCTCACCGCGCCGGGCACGCCCAGATTGCCGCCATTCTTGGACACCGCAGTGCGGACATTCGTCGCGGTGCGGTTGCGGTTGTCGGTCAGTGCTTCGATGATGAGCGAGACGCCGCCGGGGCCATAGCCCTCATAGCGGATTTCCTCATAATTCTCGGCATCGCCCATGCTCGCTTTGCTGATCGCGCGCTCGATATTGTCCTTGGGCATACTCTGCGCGCGCGCGGCGAGCACGGCGGCGCGTAGGCGCGGGTTCATGTCAGGATCGGACGTGCCCGACTTGGCCGCCACGGTAATTTCGCGGCTGAGCTTGGAGAATTGGCTCGCGCGGATCTTGTCCTGCCGCCCCTTGCGATGCTGAATGTTTTTGAATTTACTATGACCGGCCATGATAACCCTATAATGTGGCTGAAACGAATGACGTGGCTGTTAAACGCCACGCTGCACAAGGTCAAACAGGAGACAAAAATGGCAGATCGACTCAAAGGCAAAATTGCCCTGATTACGGGTGCGGCACAAGGCTTGGGCGCGGCGATGACCGCAGCGTTTGTGGCGGAAGGCGCGCGCGTGTTGATGACCGATATCAACGAAGCGGGCGTGGCGGCAGAGGCGGCGAAGCACGGCGCGGCAGCAAGCTGGGTGAAACATGATGTGACGAGTCAGGCCGATTGGACAGCGGCCATCGAGGCGGCCAAAGCGCGCTATGGCGGGCTGCATATTCTCGTCAACAATGCCGGCATCGCAATCGGCGGCACGATCGAGTCGCTGAGCTTCGCGGATTGGCAACGCACGCATGCGGTCGATCTCGACTCGGTGTTTCTTGGTTGCCAAACCGCACTGCCGCTGATGGTGGCAAGTGCGGCGAGCGGGCATGGCGCTATTCTGAATATTTCGTCGATCGCCGCGATGATTGCCGACGCCAATATGGCTGCGTACAACTCGGCCAAAGCAGGGGTTCGGCATTTGACCAAATCAGTCGCGCTGCATTGCGCACGCCAGCGCTACAACATCACCTGCAACTCGATCCATCCGGTATTTGTCGATACGCCGATCATCGACGGCTTCGGGTTCAAGTCGGCGCGCGATGAAATCGTCGTCAAACTCGCGCGGCAGGTGCCAATCGGGCGCATCGGTCAGCCAACCGATGTGGCGATGGCGGCGGTTTATCTCTGCTCAGACGAAGCCGCTTTCGTGACGGGTGCCGAATTGGCGATTGATGGCGGCATATCGGCGATGTAGCGGTGTAGGGTGGCTGGTCAGTTTGAATGTTGCTGATCAAATGCGCTTCTGTATTCCCGCGAAAGCGGGAATACATCCCAAAACATCCTCATTATCTGTTATGAGATGGGCTCCCGCCTTCGCGGGAGCACGAAAGGATTTCAAATTGATCCATCTCTCGGCGTAGCGATTGCTTAACGCAGCAGTGCTAGGGGCTAAGCATGGGAACGGCACGCAATATGGATTGGGACCCGCGGTTCGTCGCGCTGATCGGCGCGCTGTTCATCGCATTTATCACGCTGCCGCTGTACCGGTGGTTCTGGCCAATCCTGCCGCGCGACGTCAAATTCTCGTTCATCCCCTGGTATGAGCATATTCTGGCGGTCGGGCGGGTGCGCGTTTTTAGCGCGCCATTTGGCGATTATAACCCGCCATATCTCTATCTGATGTCGCTCACCACGCTGCTCAACGGCTGGGTCTCGCCGCTGCTCGCGCTCAAATTGCTGTCGATGGCGATTGTCGGACTGATGGGCGGGGCGCTTTTCGCACTGCTGCGGGTGGCGGGGCAGGCGCGCGGCTATGCGCTGATGTGTGCGGTGCTGCTCTTTGCGGTGCCGAGTGTGATCATGAATGCGGTGCTGCTCGGGCAGTGCGACGCGTTATGGGTGGCGCCCTGTCTGCTCGCGATTGGCGCAGTGATCCAACGCAAGCCGGTGCCGATGCTGGTCTGGTGCGGCATTGCCGTCGCGGTCAAATTGCAGGCGATCTTCCTTGCGCCCTTTGCGTTGGGCGCGTTGCTCAGCATGAACTGGCGTTGGTGGCATTTTGGTGTGCCTGCACTCGCCTATCTCGCCTGCCTTGCGCCATGTGCGCTGATGGGCTGGCCGCTGCACGATCTGCTGCTGATCTATTTCAAACAGACCGAGTCGTTCGGCATTCAAATGAACTTCAACGCCCCAAATATGTGGTTGCCACCGGTCTATTTCAAATGGGTCAACCCGCCGCTTGATTTTCGAATTGCCGAGGGGCTGGCGCTGCTGAGCGGGCTGTGGATCGCGCGCAAAACAGCGGTGGCGCGCGTGCGGCCGGCTGATGTGATTGCGCTGGCGCTCGTTTCAGCCATCGCCATCCCCTATTTTTTGCCTGCGGTGCATGAGCGCTATTTCTTCCTCGCGGATGTTTTGGCGCTCGCGCTGTTTGCGGTTGAGCGCAACCCGCGCGCGCTGGCGATTGCGCTGCTGGTGCAAATCGGCTCGGTCTGCGCGATTTTCTCTTATGTGAGCGGCGAGGCGACCTGGGCGTTGCGCGCCGATGGGCACATGTCGTTCGCGGTCAGTGATCCGCACAATATGAAGTTCGGGCTGACCGCCTTCGCCGCGATGACCTTGGGCTTTGCGCTGACGATCTGGCGGTGCGTTATGATCCCCAATCGGCGTTGAGACGTTCTGTTTCATCGGCCAACCGTTGCATTTGCGCTCAGTTGCGCGCATTTGTCACGTCAGCAATGGCTAAAATCCGTCTAAAGTGACATAAGTGACACGACGGAGGAAAAAAATGAGGGTTGCGATCAGGACTCGGACACGTTGCCTTAACCAGATCGGTGGTGATGACAGAGGCTTCTTATATCCTATATGGATATAAATATCAAGGATATTCGCAGCCGATGCGGGACTGCGCTATGAGGCTTTATGCGGAGGCGCAGGGGGCGCAAAGGGGCGGGACAAAGGGGAAGCGTGAGGAGAATAAAGTGTATTTAGTAAACTGGCACCGTAATTGACGACAGATGGGCCGCCTGAAAACTTAAGTATCGTTCTTTAATCGTTCTCACTTATCGTGTTTCACGGAACAATGGTTGCGGTGGCCTCAAATAGGCAATATGTGGTGGTTGCGGCTGAGGCCTGATCTGCCACGGGACAGCGACGAAATTTCAATGAATTGGTTGGGAGAAAATGCCATGGTGCAGATTGGTCGAGGGAAATTGCTGCGTCTTCCTTTTAGATCGTTATTGTTTGTTTCTCTCTTAGCCGCCTTCCCACTCAATAGAGTTGACGCACAAGTAGACTCGACGTCCGATGGCGATGACTTAGAGAAACAAGCCGTAAATTATCATATAATCTTACATGACATGAAAATGGCTGCGCTCTATTATGAAAAAGCCTGTATTGCAGGAAACGCCTCTAGCTGTTTCGATATAGGAAGTTTTTATGCTGGAGCTTACGTTGATAATGGAGGAATTAAACCAGATCGAACAAAAGCGATAGAGTTTTACACGATGGCGTGTAAGGGTGGAAACACTTATGGTTGTAATGAGGCCGCGCGCCTGAGTCGACCGCCGCAATCTGTGCCTGAAAGAAGCGTAGCCAACGCGGAAGCCAACCGCACTGCGCAGCCTTCTGCCGTTCATGCACAAGCAGATGCTGTCGCAAGTGAAATGCAGAGAATGGCAGACATAGCAGCATCGAATCCAGCATTTTTGGCTTCTAGGCCGCGCGTTGCTCCGGCGATGATCGAACTATTTAGAGATGCAATGATAATTGATTCTACAAATTGGAGCTTCCACAGTCTAAATATGAACAGTGTTAGAGATGTAGTAGTAGTCAAATCATTAAGTGACGGTAGCAAAATAATTCGCGGAACATACACCATAGAGCCGCAAGGAGAAGATGGCTGGACGCAGATGTGGGTGAAAAACGGACGAGTTATGTGCATGGATGCCGAGGCGTGGCCAGGTCAATGTGATCCAGTGAAGGGCTTAGCGGCGGGTCAAAGGCCCTTTTTTGAAGGGCTCTCTGAAGCGATGGCGCGATCACTAGCCAATACGGTAGTGCACCATGGGGATGATTGCCGCGAAAGTAATCGTAGAGCGGCAGAACAATCACATACAAACCCTAATCCCTGCCTCTAACGCATCACACCTTCACATCCGGCCTACGTGCAATTGTTGGGACAAACAGTGATGGATCCTGCGTTTGGCTTCCATATTAATATGTTCGGCGCTCAATGGCGACCAGCTCGCCTTGCATCTTGCCAGTGCGATCCGTCCTCCTCGCACTCGCCTGACCAGCACTGGACAAAAGGAGCAATTTTGATGCGATCGGCAAAGACAATCGTCCTGATAGGTGCCGTAAGCACCTTGCTGACCGGCAACGCCTGTGCGCAATCGACTGATGATCGATCGGTGTATGGAGAAGCCCAACCGAACCAGAGCGCGTTCCCGCCTAACTACAGAGGGAGCGTCAGATTCAATGGCACCTACCAAGGCCGCGTGATAACTGCCGTGGCACCGCCTACAACGAGGCGGTACGCTTGGGGGCCACCCGTTACGCAAGCTAACTCCCCTAAAATTAGCGAGCCAAGCGACACCTACACAATGACTCTTAAAATTGATGGCAGCAACGTATCTATTGCGACAAATCTAAATTTTGCCATCATTCCGACCACCGCGAATGGAACTCGGG
>Ga0075019_10001097_pt1 | contig 15378 bp, 12 predicted proteins | sample ColStrG_CSR_2013_FD_71473 | JGI IMG/M metagenome (GOLD analysis project Ga0075019, IMG submission 71473) | Freshwater sediment microbial communities in response to fracking from Pennsylvania, USA - Cold Stream Run_MetaG_CSR_2013 | ecosystem: Environmental > Aquatic > Freshwater > Creek >...
ACGTGGACCTGTCCAAGGAGCGGATCAGCCTGTCGCTGAAGGCCACCCAGACCGACCCGTGGCAGGAGTTCGCCAACTCCCACCAGGTGGGCGAGCTGGTCTACGGCCGGATCACCAAGCTGGTGCCGTTCGGGTCGTTCGTCCAGGTGGGCGACGGCATCGAGGGCCTGGTGCACATCTCCGAGATGGCCGGCCACCACGTCGACCTGCCGGAGCAGGTGGTCACCCCCGGCGAGGAGCTGTGGGTGAAGATCATCGACATCGACCTCCAGCGTCGCCGGATCAGCCTGTCGATCAAGCAGGCCGCCGAGGGTGGCGAGGTGTCCGAGGAGTACCGCGAGGCCTTCGGTGAGCACGCCTACGACGAGGAGGGGAACTACGTCGGCCCCGTCTTTGCCGAGACCGAGTTCACGCCGGAGACCGAAGCACAGGCCGCCTGGGCCGACTACGTGGCCGAGCACGGCACGGGCGAGGGCGCACCGGCCGAGGGCGCACCGGCCGAGGTGGTCGTCGACGGCGCAGTCGAGGCTCCGGCCGAGGCCGCCGCCCCGGTCGCCGAGGCACCCGTGGCGGAGGCACCTGCAGCCGAGGCACCCGCGGCCGAGGCCCCTGTCGCCGAGGCTCCGGCCGAGGCCTGACCCACCTGGTGCCCGCTCCATCAGGGGCGGATCGACCACACCATGACGACCGACGGCCCCGACGGGGCCGTCGGTCGCGTCCGGACCCGTGCCGACGGCGAGGGGCGCGGCGCCTACTGCGAGCAGCCCCGGGCGTCGATGTCGGCCACGCCGACCACCGTGTCGCCGCGGACCAGCCACAGGACGTCGTACCGGTCGACGGTGGGGTCGCAGTGGGGCGGGACCAGGTCCAGCCGATCTCCCCGGCGGAACCGGTCGACCGACCCGCGGGTCACGAGCCCGTGCTCGTCGCCGAAGAAGTGGTAGGTCACTCCCTCGGCTGCGTCCACGACACCCGGTGTGCCGGCATCGGTGGCCATCGCCTTGAGGCCGGCATCGACGGTGACGAAACCGGGCTGGTTGTCCGAGACGACCGTGGTCGTCACGAAGAGGCTCTGGGCGAATGCGCCGTCGGGGTCGTCGGCCAGCGCATCGTGGTACTCACGGTCCATGAACACGTAGCTGCCGGCCTGGAGCTCGTCCAGCCCGCCCAGTTCGAGGTCGGGACCCGACGTGCCGGTCCCGCCGCCGGTGCGCAGCCCGACCACGTGGCCGTCGGCCTCCAGCGCCTCCACCACGGCACGCAGCCGGCGGTTCCCGTCCCGGACGGCCGCCGTCCGGGACCACCGGTCGGCGAGGTGCTGGGCGTGCCCCGCGTACCCCTGGACGCCGGCGAACCACAGCCCCCGTCGGGTGGCCACCCGACGGGCCAGGTCCATGGCCTGGTGGGGCCCGGTCACCCCGGTCCGGCCCAGGCCGACGTCGACGTCGCAGACGACCCCCACCGCGCCCGGGACCCCCGGTCGGTTCCGGTCGACCGCGGCGGCCAACTCGTCCGCGCCGTCAGGATGGTCGACGGCCACCAGGAGAGCGCACCGGGTGGCCAGGTCGGCGGCCCGTGCGGCCACCGGGCCGACCACCGGGGAAGTGACCAGCACGCTGATCGCTTCAGCTCCCGGCCCCCCTCCGTCCCCACGGCCGAGCCGGCGGACCAGCGCATCGGCCTCGGACACCGAGGCGCACGCGATGCCGACCGCACCGTGTGCCAACTGCAACCGGGCCACGAACGCCGACTTGTGGGTCTTGGCGTGCGGTCGCAGGGTGACGCCGGCCGCTGCCGCCCGGCACGCCAGCGTGGCGAGGTTGTGGTCGAGGGCATCGACGTCGCACACCAACGCCGGGGTCGGTAGCAGCTGCCGCGATCCGGGCCGCCCCAGCGCGGCCAGGACCGGTGCGGCACCGTCCCGCAGCCGGTCGGTGTCGACGGGTAGCGGCAGCTCGGCGGGCGTGCGTGGCCGGCTCGGCACGGCGCCCGTCCGGAGCCGGCCCACGGGGTCGGGCACGGAGCTCAGCCCGGCGAGCCGCCGGCCACCTCGAAGGACCACAGCTCCGAGGACACCGACACCGGTGCACCTTCGGGTGTCGGTCGGCTCACACCGGCGTGGCCGTGGGCGAAGGCGGGGGACTGGACCCATGCCTGAAAGGCCGACTCGTCGCGCCACCGGGTCACCACGAGCCACTGGTTGCGCTCGTCGGTGGGCTGGAGCAGCTCGAACCCCTCGAAGCCCTCCTGGCCGTCCACGGCGCCCGCCCGGGCTGCGAACCGCTTGGCGAGCTCGTCGCCGGAGTCTCGGGGCACGGTGATGGCGTTGATCTTGACGACGGTCATGGCTGCATCTGACCACAGGTCCCGCCGGGGCTCAAGGCACGGGTGCAGGCGCTCAAGTTGCCCCGTGGGCCGGTCGATCATGGAGTCCATGAGCGGAACCGACCCTTCCCCCTCGTCCGACCCGGCCGCGCCGCCGACCGAGGCCGCGCTCGAGGCCGAGATGGACGCCGAGTTGCCCTCGTTGCGGGCCCAGCAACCCGGTCGGCCGGGACACCCCCGCAACCCGGTCTTCCTGCACGAGCAGGCTGCCGGATCGGCCGTGGCCGCCGACGAGGCCACCGGGACGGCGGCGCGGGTGACCGGCGAGCTGGCCGCCCAGGCGGACCAGGAGCGCCTGGAACTCGAGCGTCAGGTGGAGGCGCTCGACCGGCTACGACCCGGGTCGTCGGCGGCCGCTGATGCCGACGGGGCGTTGGCCCGGGCCGAGCACGACGCCGATGACGCCGTCGCCGAGTCGCTCGACGCGGGCGGGGCCGCCGAGGACGCCCGCCGGTCCACCGGCTCGCACCTGCTCCACCGGGGAGCCGACCCGGCGGCGGGCCAGGTCGACCAGGAACGGGCCCTGCGTGACGAGGCGGCGGCGGCCCGGGACCTGGCCGAGCTCGACTCGTTGGAGGAGCGGGTGTCGACCGACGCCGCCGGGTCGTCGCCCGCCGTCTGACCGCCACCGCGCCGGCCGCCCTCCGACGGCGGGTCAGCCGGCGACGGTGCTGAGATCGATGGCGCCCGTCGGCAGTGTCGGCGTCGCCGCCGTGCCGAACTCACTGAAGACGACCTTTCCCTGGGCGCCGTTGTTCGGTGACTGCACCTCGAGCAGGTAGGGCGGCCCGGTGGCCGCGATGTAGGCGGTGCTCCCGTCCGAGGCCTTCAGCGTGTAGGCCTTCTGGCCAGCGACGGTGGTGGTCCCCGACGACGTCACCCCGCCGGTGTAGAGCGGGCCGAGGAGCTGCTTGGCGTCGAGCGACTTGGTCAGCGACTTGGACTCCGCCGCCGGAAACCCGGTCACCCACTTGTCGGCCAGGGTCTGGGCGGTCGCTGCGGGCACGCCCTGGCTCGTCCAGAACGGCTCGGTGGCTGACAGGTACACATGGGTGCCGTCCGAGATGACCTGGAACGACCCCTGTCCGGTGGAGATCGTGCCGCCCGAGACCGTCGTGGCGAGCACCAGGTTCACCGTCGTGGTCTGGTTGGAGCTGGTGATGTTCCCGGTGACCCGGAAGCTGGTCAGGCCGCTCATGGTCTGCTTGGAGCGGGCGGCGATGGCGGTGGCGTCGGACGAGGAGCCCGAACTGCTGCTCGACGAGCTGCAGGCAGCCAGTCCGGTGCCCAGCAGCAGGCCGGTGACGAGGACGGCCGCCGTCCGGTGGAGCCGTGCGCCACGTCGATCGTGCCGGGCGGCACCGGTACGGGGTGCTCCCGGTCCCGCGTGTCCCGTCTCACCGACAACCGCCATCTGGGACCTCCGTCCGCTCGTGCACCGCGGATCGGCCGACGTGCGGCGCCCGATCCACCGGGCAGGTCCCGGTAGGTGCACCTTAGGCGTGCGTGCGGCGCGGGTGGTGGTCCCGGGCGCGGGCGCTGAGCAGCTCAGGTCGACAGGACCAGCGCGAACCGGTCGATGACGGCCAGCCCGTCGACGTCGCCCACCACCGGTCCGCCGGCCCGGCCGGTCAGCCGGTCGACGACGTCCGCCACACGCCCCTCGATGACAGCCGCCCCGGCGGCCGCCGAGCCCGGGGTCACGACCGTCACCCCGTCACGGACCTCGACGCCGATCCGCAGGTCGGGGTCGGTCAGTCGCATGGCCAGGGGCACCGGTGTCCCCGGACCGGTCGGGCCGTCCCAGGTCGTCGACGCCAGCCCGCACAGGTAGCCGACCACCACGCGGGACTCCAGCGCATCGACCACCGGCTGTTCGCCGTGCGGGAGGAGCAGGTCGTACTCGTGGACCCACGAGTCGAACAGGAAGTGGGTCAGGGCCAGATGGACGGGTAGGTGGCCGGGCGGCGCCTCGGCCGTGGCCAGGAGCCCTCGCGGCCCGAGCCGGTCCAAGGAGGCGTCCACCCGCGCGTCGGCAGCGGTCAGGAACGCCCGGGCCTCGGCCGGTGGCCGGTCCCCGAGCAGCTCGGCGGCCGAGGCCACCGTGGTCCGGGTGTCCATGTCCTGGAGCAGCGTCGTCGCCGTGCCCTCCGACGCCTGGGCCAGCGTGTACCCGAGGAACTGCGTCGCCGAACCCAGGTGGCGCACCAGAAGCGTCACGTCCCAGCCCGCGCAGCGGGTCGGGCCGGTCCACGCGTCGTCGGGCAGCAGGGCCAGCCAGGCGTGCAGACGTGCCCGCTGCGTGTGCCACGCCCGGACGGCGTCATCGGTGTCGGCCTCGACGACCAGCGGCACCCCCGGTGAACCGTAGAACTGCCGGATCGAGGCCACCGGACCAGCTCAGGCGGAGGGGTGGCCGGCGGCCAGGGGGCCGACGGGGAAGTGGCAGGCGACCTGGTGGCCGGGGGCGAGCTCTCGCAGCACCGGCTCCTCGTCCGCACACCGTGCCTGTGCGTAGGGGCAACGGGTGCGGAACCGGCACCCCGACGGCGGGTTGAGCGGCGACGGCAGCTCACCGCTCAGCGCCTTCTGGTCCGACGTGTGGTCCGGGTCCGGCTCGGGGATGGAGGCCAGCAGCGCCTCGGTGTAGGGGTGGGCCGCCTGCAGGTACAGCTCGTCCGATCCGGCCACCTCGACCAGCTTGCCCAGGTACATGACCGCCACCCGGTCGCTCACGTTCTTGACCACGGCCAGGTCATGGGCGATGAAGACCATGGTCAGCTGGAACCGGCTCTTGAGGTCGGCCAGCAGGTTGAGGATCTGGGCCTGGACCGACACGTCGAGGGCCGACACCGGCTCGTCGCAGATGAGCAGGTCGGGCTCGGCCATGAGGGCACGGGCGATGCTGATGCGCTGGCACTGCCCGCCGGAGAACTCGCCCGGGCGACGGTCGCCGGCGGCATCGGGGTCGATGCCGACGGCCTCGAGCATGGCCCGGACCTTGGCGGTGCGCTCCTCCTTGGTGCCCTTCTTCCAAATGGCGAGGGGCTCGGCGACGATGTCCTTGATGCGTCGGCGGGGGTTGAGTGAGGAGATCGGGTCCTGGAAGATCATCTGGATCTTGGTGCGCAGTTCGCGCAGGCGGCGCCCCGACAGTTCGTTGAGGTCCTGGCCCTGGTAGTCGACCACGCCGGAGGTCGCCTTCTGGACCTGGACGAGGGTCCGTCCGGTGGTGGACTTCCCGCAGCCGGACTCGCCCACCAGGCCGAGGGTCTCGCCCCGGCGGACCTGGAAGGTCACACCGGACACGGCCTGGACCCGCTGGCGCCCGCTCTTGAACTCGACCACCAGGTCCCGCACGTCGAGGACGACGTCGGGCGGAGGCGGCGCAGGTGTGTTCGGGGTGGCGGTGTCGGTCACGGGGTCGTCTCCGCCTCGGGGGTGTCACTGGTGGTGGTCACGGTCGCGTCAGGGGTCCGTCCCAGGGTCACCGGGACGGCCGGCGCCGTCGACACCCCGTCGACCAGCGGGAACCAGCAGGCGAACAGGTGGTCGGGCGAGCCCACGGTGCGCAGCGGGGGCTCCGATTCGCGGCACTTGTCCTGTGCGTACTGGCACCGCGGGGCGAAGCGGCACCCGGCAGGCGGGTGGATCAGGTCCGGGGGCCGGCCGGAGATGGCGTCCAGCCGCGCGCCGCTCGGGTCGGCCAGCCGGGGGATGGAGTCCATCAGCGCACGGGTGTAGGGCATCTTGGTGTCGGCGAACAGGGTGCGGGTCGGCGCTCGTTCGACGATCCGGCCGGCGTACATGACGATGATGTCGTCGGCGCGGGTGGCGACCACGCCGAGGTCGTGGGTGACCAGGATCACGGCCATGTGGCGCTCACGCTGCAGGTCGGCCAGCAGGTCGAGGATCTGCGCCTGGACGGTCACGTCGAGGCCGGTGGTGGGCTCGTCGGCCATGACCAGCCGGGGCGCACAGGCCAGTGCGATGGCGATCATGACCCGCTGGCGCATGCCGCCCGACAGCTGGAACGGGTACCAGCGCACCCGCTCCTCGGGCGAGGGGATCCCGACCGAGCGCAGCAGCTCCACCGCCGTGTTCTGCGCCTCCTTCTTGTCCATGTCGAGGTGGAGGACGAGGGACTCGGCGATCTGGACGCCGATCCGCTTGACCGGGTTGAGCGCGGTCATCGGGTCCTGGAAGATCATGCTCAGCTCGGCGCCCCACACCGCCCGGAGCTCGGCCTCGCCCATGGACGACAGCTCGTGACCGCCGAAGTGCACGGTGCCGCTGCGGATGACGTCCCGGGGGGGCAGCAGGCCCATGATCGAGCGGGACAGGACGGTCTTGCCCGAGCCCGACTCGCCCACGATGCCGAGCGTCTTGCCCTCGTCGACCGAGAAGGACACGCCATCGACCGCACGCACCGTACCCCGGCCGGTGCGGAACGAGGTGTGCAGGTCCTCGACGACCAGGAGCGGACCGTCGTTGGAGCCGACGTCCTTGAACTCGAGCGGCCGGTGTCCCCGGCGGCGTCCCATCACAGCAGGCCCTCGCGGATGTCGAAGCGCTGACGGAGGCGGTCGCCGATGAGGTTGATCGACCACAGCAGCAGGAACATCGAGCCCGCCGGCCACATCAGGATGTAGGGGTTGGTGGCCAGCGCGTTGTTGGAGGTGCCCTCGTTGATGATGTTGCCCCACGTCGGGGTGGGCAGGTGGACCGACAGGCCGAGGAAGGCCAGCGTCCCCTCGATGACGATGATGCCGGCCACGGTGATCAGGCTGAAGGTCACCATGACCGGGACCACGTTGGGGAGGATCTCCCGGAACACGATCCGGGTGTCGGTGGCTCCCATCGTCTTGGCGGCGATGACGAAGTCGCGTTGGGCGAACGAGAGGCTGGACGCCCGGATCACCCGGAACATCAGGGGGATCGTCCCCACCCCCAGGATGATGGTGATGTGGAGGAGCGAGGACCCCCAGAAGGTGACGATGGCGATGACCGCCACGATGGCGGGAAAGGCGAGGATGATGAACGAGATGGCGTTGAGCGACACGTCGAGCCTGCCGCCCTTGTAGCCCGAGATCAGTCCGGCGGTGCCGCCGACGATCAGGCCGATGGCTACACCGAAGAAGCCCACGACGAGCGACACCCGAGCCCCGAAGACGAGGCGGGAGAGCAGGTCGCGTCCCAGGTCGTCCGTGCCGAGCCAGTGTGCGGTGCTCGGTCCCTGGTTGAGCGCCGAGTAGTTCTGGAAGTTCTGGTCCTGGAGCGGTAGGAGGTTGGCGAAGATGGCGGCCAGGAACACGATGGCCACCCAGGTGACGGCGAACCAGAAGAGGAAGCCGAGCGGTCGCTTGGCCAGGATGTCGTCGCCCTCAAGGTGCTCCGTCGAGATGGCCATGACTGCCTCGTCGGTGGCGGCCATTCCGGGGAAGCGGTCGCCGAGCAGCTGGCTCGACGCGCCGGTGTCCTGCAGTTCTCTGTCGTCAGGCATGGGTCACTCACGCACCACTCTCGGGTCGACGATGGTGAAGATGAAGTCGATGACGAACTGGAGCAGCACGTAGACGATGGCGACCACCAGGGTGATTCCCTGGACCACCAGGTAGTCCCGCTGCTCGACCGCCTGGACCAGGGCGTAGCCGATGCCCGGCAGGACGAACAGCAGCTCGACCACGAACGTGCCGGCGATGAGTGCGCCGATGTTGATGCCGGCCGCCGCCAGCAACGAGAAGCTGGACGGCCGGAAGGCGTGGCGCCACATGATGCGGCGGCTCGACAGCCCCTTGGACCGGGCCATGGTGATGAAGTCCTGCTGCAGGGTGCTGATGAGGTCGGACCGCAGGAGCCGGTAGTAGACGGCGATCGACCCGGCGGTGATCGCCACGGAGGGCAGGATCATCTCGTGGAGGTTCTGGGCCGGGTTCTGGGTGAACGGGGTGTAGCCCGTCGCCGGGAACCAGCCCAGCCCGACGGCGAACACCGCCACCAGGATGGGGGCGACCACGAACGGCGGCAGGGCCAGTAGCCCGAACGTGGTCGTGGTGGCCACGTTGTCCAGCGGCTTGTTGGGCTTGCGCGAGGTGATCAGTGCGAGGGGGACGGCCACCGCGAAGGCGATGAGCTGGGAGATGATGATGAGCTCGAGGTCGACCGGGGCGCCGGTGATCAGGATGTGGGACACCGATTCGTGGTTGAGGTACGAGTCACCCAGGTTGCCGTGGAAGATGGCGCCCATCCAGGTCAGGTACTGGTGCCACAGCGGGAGGTTGAGGCCGAGCTGCTTGAGCAGGATGGCCCGGTTGGCGGCCGTGTCGTTGGTCCCGAGGATGGACACGGTGGGGTCGCCGGGGAGCAGGTGGACCAATAGGAACGTGAGCACGCTGATGACGAACGCCACGACCACCAGCTGCAGCGTCCGCCTGATCAGGTACTTGCCCATGTGCTCGGTGTCGTCCGCTCGCTCGGGTCGCTACTTCGACAGCCAGATCTGGGTGGGCACGAAGATCCCCTCGTCATAGGGGTACTGCTTCGCCCCACTGGGCAGCGTCGGGTTGGCGAAGTTCTGCACCCGGGACGTGGCCACCTCGGAGAAGAGGTACTGCTGGAGCCACACGTAGGGGAGGTCCTTGGCCAGCTGGGAATTGACCGTCTGGTAGGCCTTGACCCGTGTGGCCTGGTCACTGGAGTGGCGGCCGGTCAGCATGTTCTGCTCGATGACCGGGTCGCTGTTCCGGGGGAAGTTGAGGCCGATGCTGCCGACCGGCTTGACCGTGGTGGTCGACCACCACACGTAGTTGAGGTCGGGGTCGATGGCGCCGAACTGGTAGGACGTGGCCGCCTGGAACTCACCGGTGATGAACTCGGTGATCAGGTTCGCCTGTTCGATCTGGCTGATGCTCACGTCGAACCCGACCTGCTTCCACATCTGCTGGATGATCTGCACGACCTGCGCCAGCCGGGGGTCGGTGATGGTCACCAGGGTGATCTTGGGCTGGCCGTGCTGGGCCGTGTACTGCGACACCAGCTGCTTGGCCATGGCCGGGTCGTAGGCGGGGTACCCCGGGTCCGAGTAGTACGGCGAGTCGGAGAGGAAGAGCCCGTTGACCGGCTTGGCGAAGCCGCCGCCGAAGATCTTCTGGATCGTGCCCTGGTTCAGGCTCATGGCCAGGGCCTTGCGGATGTTGATGTCGTTGGTCGGGGCGGTGGTCGTGTTGAGCATGATGAAGGCCATGGTCGGCTCGCCGAGCACCCCGGTGCGGGTGTCCACCACCTGGTAGCCGGACTGCCCCTCGAACCGCTTGATGGTCAGTGGATCCGTCGACTGCAGCATGTCGACGCCGCCGGTCTTGATCGTGGACTCCCGCTGGATGGTGTCGGGGATGGGCCGGAAGGTGATCTGGTCCAGGTAGGGGAGTCCGGTCCGCCAGTAGTGCGGATTGCGGGTGGCGGTGAAGTGGTCGTTGGGCTGCCAGTTCTGGAAGACGAACGGGCCGGTGCCCACCGGAGTCGGGGACTTGTTCCCCGACTTGACCGAGTCGATCATCGACTGGCCGACCACGTAACCCAGCTGCGAGGTGAGGCCGGCCGGGAACCCGGGGTTCGGCGCGGCGAGGGTGTACACGACGGTCATCGGATCGGTCGCGGAGACCGCCGTCACCTGGGCCAGCGCCTGGCCGGTCAGCAGCGACGCCTTCAACTCGTTGTAGTTGCTGACGACCACCGCGGCGGTCAGCGCCGAGCCGTCGTGGAAGGTGACGTTCGGCCGCAGCGTCATGGTCCACGAGTCGAAGGTGGCGTTGGCCGTCATCGACTGGCACAGGTAGGGCTGGATCGTCCCGTCGGCTCCGATCGCCATGAGCGGGTCGTAGAGCGTGTTGGCGTAGATGAAGCCGTTGGTGTCCCAGTGGTTGCTGGGGGGGTAGAACCCGTCGATCTCGGCCACCAGGCCGACGGTCAGCGACCCGCCGGTCACCGGCGTTCCGGTGCCCACCCCCGGCGTACCGGCCGCAGCGGTGGAGGTGGAGGAGCCCGACGACGACCCGCACGCGGCCAGCGCCGAGCCGGCCGCCCCCGCGAGCACGACGGCGCCGCCCGCCTTCGCCCCGGTGGACAGAAAGGTACGTCGAGTGATCCCTTGCGACTCGGTCACGAAAACTCCCCCATGGCATCCAGTTGCCACCTGCTGGTGGCGCTCTGCGGTCCGCTGGCGCTGCAGCGTCCCTCCCTACGGACTGCGGAACTGTGTACTACGACCACAACGACTGTTGACACTGACTCTGCCACAGCCGTGGGCGGCCGTGGGCGCACGATAGTGCCCGCCGGAGGCGCGGTCCATGCCCGGGACCGACGAATCGGCCGTCCGGGTCACGTGGCACAGACACGCCTGGGTACCATGCCAGCCATGGAAGCCCCGCCCTCCGGGTCCGCTCCGCCCACTGATCCAGCCCGTGACGCCATCTCCACCGATGTCGTCACCGACGTCGCGTCCCCGGACGTGTCCCCGGTGCAGGCTCCCGCACCGGCCGCCCCGGCCGCCCCGGGGGCGTCGACCGGGTCGAGCGGCGGGGCCGGTTCCGGTGCACCTGCGGGATCCGCGGGTGGTGCGCCCGACCCGGAGGGCCCGCCGTTCAGCCGCGCGACCGTCGTCCTGCTGGTGGTCGGCACCACCCTGGCCGTGGCCGCGGGTCTGCTCCTGCGGTTCTGGACCCGTTCGGACCTCTGGCTCGACGAGGCCCTGACCGTCAACATCGCCGGCCGACCGCTGCACGAGCTGCCGACGTACCTCCGTCGCGACGGCGCCCCGCCGCTGTTCTACGCACTCCTGCACGTGTGGATGGGGGTGTTCGGCCACTCCGACGTGGCTGTGCGGGCACTGTTGGGGGTGATCGGCGTCGCCACCATTCCGCTGGCGTGGGTGGCCGGACGCCGGCTCGGGGGGACCCGGACCGCCTGGGCCGCCATGCTGCTGGTGGCGACGTCGCCGTTCGCCGTCCGCTACGACACCGAGGCGCGCATGTACGCACTGGTGGCCCTGCTGACCCTGCTCGGGTTCCTGGCGCTCGACCGGGCGCTGTGCTCCCCGCGGGCCGGCAATCTGGTGGCCGTCGGAGCGGTGGCCGCCCTGCTCCTCTACTCGCACTACTGGTCGATCTACCTCCTGGGCACCACCATCCTCTGGTTGACGTTCCAGGCCTGGCGCGGACGGCCCGAGTGGCGGCGGGGCGCCCGGTCCGCACTGGTGGCCACCGTGATCGGTTGCCTGGCCTTCCTGCCGTGGGCCCCGATCTTCCTGTTCCAGTCGCAGCACACCGGCACGCCGTGGGCGACGCCGGCCACGTTCGCCGCCATGGTCAGCGCGGTGGCCTCGTTCACCGGCGGGAACACCAGCCAGGGCCGGGCCCTCGCCCTCCTCTTCTTCGCCCTGGTCGGGCTCGGGCTGTTCGGGCTCGCCACCGACCGACTCCACATCTCCCTCGACATCCGGTCGCGTCCACTCGGCCGCCCGCTGGCGGTCGTGGTCCTCGGCACGCTGGCCGCCGCGGTGATCGGCGGGTTCGTGACCAGCAGTGCGTTCGACGCCCGGTACGCCTCGGTGGTCTTCGTGCCGCTGCTCCTGCTGGTCTCGATCGGCGTGTCGGTGTTCCGTGACCGCCACGTGCGGGTGGGCATCCTGGCCGTCGCCGTGGTCCTCGGGATCGCCGCATCGGTACCCAACGTGATCACCAACCGGACCCAGGCCGGCCAGGTGGCCGCCGCCATCAGCGCCACCGCCAGGCCGGGCGACGTCATCGCCTACTGCCCCGACCAGCTCGGCCCGGCCGTGGCCCGCATCCTGCCGACCGGCACCTACTCCCAGGTGACCTTCCCCCGAGGCACCGGTCCAGCCTTCGTCAACTGGGTCGACTACGCCGAGGCGGTGCGTGCGGCGTCGCCGCTCACCTTCGCCCAGCACGTCGAGGCCCTGGCCGCCGCCGGCCACCAGGTCTACGTCGTCTGGTCCCCGGGGTACCAGGCGTTCGGGGTCCGGTGCGAGGGCATCGTCCAGACGCTGCAGGCGGACCCGTCCTACGTGCACACCCAGGTGGTGGTGGGCGACTCGACGAGGTTCTTCCAGCCCATGTACCTGGAGCGGTTCTCGCCGACGGGGTCCTGACCGGCGTGTCGGACGGGCCGCCGATCGCGTCGGGCCTCCCGCAAGCGCCGGCCGACGGCACCCACGACGCCGGCGACACGGGTCCGGTGGGCCGCCCGGCCGGACTGCGGGGCGCGACCGTCGTGCTCGGCCGGGCGGTGCTGCAGGTGCTGCCGGCGTGGGTGGTCGCCCGGGTGGTGGTGACCCTGGCCCTGGTCGTGGCCCGGACGGGCGCGTCGACCCTGCGACCGGGCGATCCCGGTGCCGTGGCCCGGGCCCACCAGGGCCTGCTGGCGTGGGACGCCGGCTGGTACCACTCGATCGCCGACCACGGGTACGTGGGGGCCGGCCGCGAATCGGTGCGCTTCTTCCCGTTGTTCCCGCTCCTCGGTCGCTGCATCGGGGACGTCCCCGGGGTCGGCACCGGCGCCGCCCTGGTGCTGGTGGCCAACCTGAGCGCACTGCTGGCGATGGCGGCGCTGTGGCTCCTGGTCCGCCACGACCTGGGCGACACCGCCCTGGCCCGTCGGTCGGTGTGGCTGCTGGCGCTGGCGCCGTCGGGGTACGCCTTGGTCCTGGCCTACTCGGACGCACTGCTGCTGCTCTGCTCGGTGGTCACCGTGCTGGGGGCGCGTACCGGGCGCTGGTGGTGGGCCGCCGCCGCCGGTCTGGCGGCCGGACTGGACCGGCCGGTCGGCGTGCTACTGCTCGTGCCGGTGGCCGTCGAGGTGTGGCTGCAGCGCCGCGACCCGGTGGGCACCGGCGGCTGGTCCGCGCGGATCGCCGCCCTGGTGGCTCCCGTGGCCGGCGCCGGCGCCTACCTCGCCTGGGTCGGGCACCGGTTCGGCGACCCGTGGCTGCCGTTGACCGTGCAGCAGCAGGACGGCCACCGGGGCCGCCTGGCCGTGCCCCTGCGGGCCATGGGCCACGACGTGTGGAGCGCCCTGCACGGCCACCACCTGGGCAGCGCCCTGCACATTCCGTGGATCGTCCTGTGCCTCGCCCTGGTCGTCGTGGCCTGGCGCCGCCTGCCGACCAGCTACGCCGCCTTGGCCACCGCCGTGCTGGTCGTGTCGCTCAGCAGCTCCAACCTCGACTCGTTCGAGCGGTACGCACTCGGGGCCTTCCCCCTGGTCGTCGCCGCGTCCACGTGCACCGCCCGGCGCAGGATGGAACAGGGGGTGCTGGTCCTGTCCGGCCTGGTCATGGCCGGGTACGCCATCCTGGCCTTCGTCGGGGCCGTCGTCCCCTGAGGACGGGCCGGGACGATTCGTCGTCCCGGGTGGGGGAGCCACTATCCTCGCCACCGCAGGGTGGGCCCGACCAGCCCCGGCCCCGTGCCGGGACGGTCCTCGTGGGAGGCGGGGGCGTCAGAACCCACCCACCGTCGCAGGGGGGCCGCAGCCCCTCAGATCGCCGGCCTCGAGCGGCTCCACCCTCGAACGGCCCCGGAACCAGAAGAAACGGATCGCAACCCGCATGGCCACACCGCACGACCCCGAGACCGCACCGGCGCCCGACCGTCCCGTGGTGGTCGTCGGCGGTGGTCCCGCCGGGCTCACCGCCGCCTACCGCCTCGCCCAGGCCGGCGACCCCGTCGTGGTGGTCGAGCAGGACACCGTGCTGGGCGGCATCAGCCGGACCGTCGAGCGCGACGGCTGGCGGTTCGACATCGGCGGTCACCGCTTCTTCACCAAGGTGGTGCCGGTCGAGGAGTTCTGGCACGAGATCCTGCCACCCGAGGACTTCCTGCTGCGCCCTCGCATGAGCCGGATCTTCTACGGGGGCAAGTACTACGACTACCCGATCAAGCTGGGCAACGCCCTGTCGAACCTCGGCGTGGTCGAGGCCGTCCGGTGCGGGCTGTCGTTCCTGTGGGTGCGGGTCCGCCCGCCGAAGGACCTGAGCACGCTGGAGGGTTACATCGTCTCCAATTACGGCTGGCGCCTCTACCACCACTTCTTCAAGACCTACAACGAGAAGGTGTGGGGCGTGTCGGCCTCCGAGCTCTCGGCCGACTGGGGCGCGCAGCGAATCAAGGGCATGTCGCTGTGGAACGCGGTGTGGGAGCCGATCCGCTCGTCACTCGGGCGCCGACGCGACCGCAAGACCCAGGTGACCAGTCTCATCGAGGAGTTCCAGTACCCGAAGTACGGACCCGGGATGATGTGGGAGCGCTGCGCCGAGTTGGTCGAGGGCATGGGGGGCCAGGTGCGCATGGAGACCTCGGCGACCCGGGTCCACGTGGAGGACGGCCGTGCCGTGGCCGTGTCGACCGATCACGCCGGCACCACCGAGCGGGTGCCGTGCAGCCACGTCATCTCCTCGATGCCGTTCACCGCGCTGGCCCGGATGGTCGACCCCCCGGTGCCGGCCGAGGTGCTGGCAGCGGCCGACGATCTCCACTACCGCGACTTCCTCACCATCGCGCTGGTGGTCCCCGAGGACCGCGGCTTCCCCGACAACTGGATCTACATCCATGCGCCGGACGTCGAGGTCGGGCGCATCCAGAACTTCGGTTCGTGGTCGCCGTTCCTGGTGAAGGACGGGCGCACCTGTCTGGGCATGGAGTACTTCGTCTTCGAGGGCGACGAGCTGTGGACCATGTCCGACGAGGACCTGGTGGCGCTCGGGACCAAGGAGCTGGCCCACATCGGGCTGGTCGACCCGGTCGACGTCGAGGCCGGCTACGTGGTGCGGATGCCGAAGGCCTACCCGGTGTACGACGACGCCTACAGCGCCAACGTCGACGTGATCCGTCGCTGGTTCGAGGAGCACGCGCCGAACGTCCACCCGGTGGGACGCAACGGCATGCACAAGTACAACAACCAGGACCACTCGATGTACAC
>Ga0075019_10001098_pt1 | contig 15375 bp, 16 predicted proteins | sample ColStrG_CSR_2013_FD_71473 | JGI IMG/M metagenome (GOLD analysis project Ga0075019, IMG submission 71473) | Freshwater sediment microbial communities in response to fracking from Pennsylvania, USA - Cold Stream Run_MetaG_CSR_2013 | ecosystem: Environmental > Aquatic > Freshwater > Creek >...
GAATCTAGTCGCTGGAGGTGGAAACATTACTGACCCTCGGTGATGGTGATGAAGCCAGTTTGGGAAGCGTTGTTGGCTATCGCAGCGACGGTAGTTGTGGAAGGCACAACGCGGAAGGGGTAAGACTGCGAACCCGCTGCGAGGAAGATATTACCGCCTGTGTTGACTGCCGCCGTTGCGCCTGACCCAGTTTGGCAGACCTTTACCCAAGAATCGACTGTGGGGTTGATGACGATGAAGGAAGCGGCTGCGGAAACTGCCGCAGATGCTGCGGAGGCCGTGCCAGACGCTACAAGCTGTGGATTGACAGTTGTATTAAGCAACTGATTGCCCACTGAAACACCACCAAGAGTGTTATTACCTGCAGGAAGGGGCTGAGAGGGGTCAAGCCCCACTGTGACGAGAGAGACATCAGGAGCACCAGACACCAAAGATGTCACCAAAAGTGTGCCAGCGGTGAGGGCAGTGGCGAGGCGGACGCGGAACTGAGGGAAACCTGCCACAGAAACCTGAAAACCCTTGTTGATTGTGCCTGAGAGTGGGATGGTTGCCCCACTGGTAGTATAGTCAAGGATGGAAGGAGCCTTGACTGCGAGCCAAGAAGCCCCGTCATAGACTTCAAAAACGAGCTGACCAGTTGCCAAAGAACTGCCGATGAGGGTAACAATCACCACATCATAGCCAGCAGTGCTAGAAGTCTGTGCCGTGTTCGCAGCAGTGGCCGAAGTCCAAGTAGTAGTAACAGCGGGCTGGTAGCCATCATAGACAGGCATAGGGTTAGTAGCACTGACATTCGAGCCAGCGACCCAAGTGTTGGAATTAGTCACTCCGCTGCTGTTGAGGGTGATGCTGCCGCTGAGAGCGGCAGGCGGAGCCATACCGAGGGAGCCGCTGAGGACAGCCAGCGTGCCAGTCAGCCCCGAGGCCGTGGCCGCGTACAGCGCCCCGCCCAAGTAAGCCAAAAACGCGCCCCTGACAAGCAGTACTTGGTCGGCAGTCGAGCCTCCAACGCTCAAGTAGATGTCAGCAGCCCCGATGTTCTGAACAGCTGAAGCGCCAGTCAACCCGCTGGCGATGTTGGTGAAGGTTGGGGTGATGTTAATGTTGGGTGTAGTCATGGCAACAGTTTAATAGAAGAAGCAGAGATTGTCAACTGGATGGCTGAGAATAGGAATTCGGAGATGTGAACACATTAATAATTATTAACGTGTTCACATAATCACGCCGTAGGCGCAAGCAATCCAGCTATTATCAAGTTCCAATCAGCTGCCCTGCTTGCCGCCATGTCTGCTATTGTCAGCCGCCAATTCCGAAAATCGCCAATTAGCTAGGCCGCCAATACTGTATTACTTAAGGCTCGGCGTGACCGCCTCGCAATGGTAATTTATTATACTAAGGTATCCATAACTTGTCAAGAGTTCACCTTGTGGGAGCGAATTTTGTTGGTTGTGTTCACATTACTAATTATTAACGTGTTCACAACTTCTTATTCCTCTTCCTGCTTGCCACTCACAGCCCGTGCAGCCATTCCCACTCCGCCTGCGGCTGCCCGCAGTGTCAGCAGCCGCTCCATCCGCTGCGTGAAGTTGAGCGCAGCGGCCTTATCCCCCTTCGCAAACGCGGCTTTGGCTTGCTGCACGAGGCTGTCGATTTGACGAACTTCCTCTTGCGGCATCGTGCGCACAGTCGGCAAGAGCTGCCCCCAGCGATTATCCCACACGCGTGTCAGCTCATCCGCGGATTTTGCACCGCTCAGCTGCCCGCGCAGGGTATCGAGGAGCACTTTTTGACCTCCTGGCCTGCGGTTCAGCGTCTCCACCATGTAAGTCTGCAGCTCGCGGTCGCCTTCTTTTATGACCTTGCGGACATCTTCGCGGGCATAACCCGTCCCCGTTCCGCCTTCCATGTGCGACCGCAGCGGGGCAGTGAGGCGTTTGAATGCGGCCTGGCCTTCGTCGGACAGCTTCTCAAACGCAGTGGATTTTTCCTTCAGCAGGTTTGCTTTTTCTGCTGTCAGCTTCTGCTGTGCAGCGATTCGCTGCTCCATATTGCCAGTAATTTCCGATAATCGCTGAGAGTGAGCCTCCAATTTCCCCGTCAGGCCTGGGATTTCTTTGAGCCACAGGCGATTTTTCGGGTCGGCGAGCCACTTTTGCGTCTCTTCCGCGCCCTTCCCGCGCAGTCCTTCAGACCCAATTGCGTGGGTTAGGGCGGCTTTGTCGACCGCAGCATCATCATTGATGAGCTGGCGCAGCAATCGCACACTGTCATCGGACTTGAAGAATGTGCTGGGGATGCGGGCAGGGTCGTTATGGAAGATTTCCAAGTCCTCAGCTGCGCGCTGAAGCTGGGCATCAGTCCGTGTCAACTTCTGCCCTGTGGCGCTCTTGTGCAAGGCCAACTGCTCACTGTGCTTGAGGTAATTGTCCTGCATTTTCGTGTAGGGGTTGTTCGGACCAGGCTCGCCCACGAATTTCGTCAAGGCAGCGTCGATTTCCTTGCTAATTTTGAGGTTCGTGTCACGAGTCAGGGCAGCAAAATTCTCTGCATTAGGCACAGCGTTGACGCTGGCCTTGAGCTTGCGGTTGACGCCCATCAAGGCATCCCAATCCGCAGCCTTCGCAACCATGCCGCCAGTGGCTGGGTCTCGGCGCATAGGCTCAAGGGCGGAAATCATGCGCTTATAGGCTGCGAGTTGGGAAGGGTCACTCACGGAAACGTGCTCCGAAAGACTGCCTTCAATCCCCAGTCCTGCCTCTGACTTTAAGCGACTGACGAGTTGTGCGATTTCAGGTGTGTCCCCTGGGAATTGCCCACTGGCTTGCAGTTTAGTGACAATGCCGTCGTCGAGCACCTTGTAACCGCCACTGAGTTCTTGCCCTGCTTTGCCCGTAAGTGCCGCCCGCAGTGGTGCATCCGTTGCCCTGCGAGCCTGCTGGAGTGCTGTTTCCTGCGTGTCGGCGAGTTGCTGAAGCCCCTTCCCGTTCACATGAGGGGCGACTTCCGTGTCGCCCAGCGTACCTAGCTGAGCTTGCGTAATTTTGCTAATCGCTGGGGCGTTAAGGACTTTGCCTTCAGAGGCCTTATTGATAACGGTAAGCTTATCGGAGAAGTGCTGATGTAACTCTTTGGCAGCTGCTGCGGCCTTGTCTTGGATTTTTTGCACTTCCGCAGGGGTTCCAGCGGCCGCTACCTGCTGCTGAGTGCTATGCTGGAGTTGTGTAAGCTGGGCTTGCAGGACTTTCTCGTCCACTTTGAGGGAGTCATGCATCATCAAGTGCAGGTCATTGTCAGGAACGCCAGACTTGACTGCCCCTTGCAGGTTCCGCAAGACAGTTTTGGCCGCGGAAGGCGTGTTGTCAACCTCACGCCCGACCAGCATCTGTGCAGCTTTCCACAGCGTCTTAGTCGGGCCTTTGACATACGCATCTACAAGCGCCCCACCTTCCAGCACGCCGAAGGAGGCGGCAAGGGGAATAACCTGCCGAGCGATTTCCGCACCTACAGGTGAGCGTTTCTCAATCGCTTCGCCGATGCCTTCCCCTGCCGCTTCACTGCCGAATCCCAGCACAGCCAAAGCTGCCCGTGCCGTAGGAGCCTTTGACATCGCGCCAGCGGCTTCCACCATCGACTGCCCGACCTTGGAAATGAGGCCTGCGTTTTCCACCAGCGAGGGTATGGCACGTCCGCCAAGGGCAAGTCCGCCTGCCATTGTGAGTTCAGGAGCTGCGGCAGCGGTCACCGCACCAATCAGACCTGCTTTCAGCACAGGATTCATCGGCTGTTCATTGGCTTTCTCAGCCTCAGCAGCGTCTTTCCAGCTGGTGATAGGGGCTTTGGGGTGTCGGAGCGAGGGGTATGAAGTGTCAGTTGCTGGGGCGTTTGTCCCGCCCATCCCGTATTTTTCAGGGTGAGCCGCGATTTCCTTGGCCGCAGGGGACAATTCTCTGCCAGCTGGAGCCTGAATTGCGGGGTACTGCTCATTGTAAATCAGCATTCCTTGCGCGATTTTGGCCTTATACTTTGTGACAGCTGTCGCGTTCTCGGGCTTTTGGCTGCCACTTCGGCCTTGATTGTAGGCCGCAGCACGGTCTTCATGGGATAACCCCTTGCCGATTTTTGCCAAGTACTGCGCCATCATGTCAGCAGACTTCTGCAAATCCACACGGTCTTCAAGCTTGCCCTTAATGTCAGCAACTGCCGAAGGCTGCAGTTGCATCGGGCCAGCTGCCCCTTTGCTGGCAGGGTTCATGTCGGTTTTTGGGTCTTTGCCGTAGGTGGACTCCGCCCAATAATGTGCAGCCAATGTCCCGCGTTCGAGCTTATACTGCGTTTCTAGCTTGTCAAAAACCTCTTTCGTTTCCTTTGGCAGGAGAGCGCCCTTGGCTATTTGCGTTTGCAGCCAAGATTGTTTCTGCTCTTTCGAGGCATCAGCGAGGGCTTTGGGGTAGCGGTACTCATAGGTGACAGGCTGATTGGTCTGCGGGTCAAGGACTTTTGCAGTCTTAAGTGCAGGGTCTTTGACAGCAGAGGCAGGTGTGGCAGCCGATGTTGGGGCGCTGGCCACTACTGCATTACTTGGGTCGAGAAAGTCAGCCATTATTATTCCTCAAAGCTTAGAATTTTAGCCACTTTGCTTGCGGCACTGGTTTGGTCGGCAGTGCGGGCAACAGCCCCGCCGCCTCCTTCCACATTCGACGCCACTTTATCAGAGTCCATTTCGCGCTTCGCCTTCTCCAAAGCTGGGCCGTAAAGCTTCTCATAGCGGGCTTTGACGGTTTTGCCAGCGTTGGGTGAGAGGGTTTTGAGGATTACGTCAGGGGCAGGGATAAGAGTCGCGAGGTCGTCTAGTCCTGCGCGAACAGCTTTTTGACGCTCGAACATATGAGGGGAACGACTTTCGGCTGTGTCGTCCAGTTCCATCTTGACCATGCCCACAAGGTTAGAGAGCACGTAAAGCTGAGTGGCTTCAGTATCCCCAGGGTGGGCAGTGGCCAGTTTCTGAAAGGAGTCCGTAACAGCTTGGTTCGAGCGGCCAGTGCTGGCAGTATTGAGCTGCGCGAGCATCAGTCCCAGCTCTCCGTTCATCTTTGCGTAGATTTGCTGACTGTCAGGGGTGACGAGGTTTGCCCCAGCCACAATAAGGGCGTTATGGACATCACCTGCTCGGAGACTGTCAAAGACAGGGGAAGTTGTCCCACTCATAAGCTCCAAGTTCTGCTTCACGATTCGGAGGGACTGGTCAGCTTTTTCGATTTTGGTATTGATGACCTTGCTTTCGGCGATGCCCGTAGCCTGACCACCAGCTGAGAGCTTTTCCCGCATGATGGCAGTGCGCTCTTGGGAGTCTTTGAGTCTTTGAGCCTCAAGTCGGCGAGTTTCCTTCTTATCATCAGCTTCCATCTTCAGTCTGTCAGCCTCGTTTTTGTTTTGGATTGCAGTTTTCCACACCTTTGTCCCAGTTTCCAGCCCAGTCAGAGCCTTCTGCCAGTCTTCAGGGGTTTTGATTCTGTCGAGGTTGAGGGGCTTGCCAGCCGCAGCTGCCTGCGCAATCACCTGACGTTTGAAGTCAGGGTCGTTGGTGCTGCCAGCGGCCTTTGCGCCCTCGATGAGACTGCCAAGGTTTTCGTTGGCAGCATTGGCAGCTTCTCGGCCAGCCTTGTTGTGTTCATCGGCATCCTTACGGAGCTGGTCGCCAATTTTCATCAGACCATCAGCGGCCACGTAATCACCTGCGCTCAGCGCAGCGAGAGTCTGGACTTTGTTGAGTTCCTGCTGCTGTTGAAATCCCTGCGCTTGCCCAGCATGCTGCTGGAAGTAAGAGCCTGTGGCGGCGGCAATGGCCTTTTGCGTGGCCATCTGTTGCGACATCTGGGCGAGCTGGGCTTGCTTGATTTGGTGGTCGTCTTGACGTTCGAGGGTTTGGGCACGCACGTCAGCCGTTTGCGCATCTTCAAGGGCGTACTTTTTCTGGTACTGAATGGCATTGCCAGCGACTTCGCCAGCATTGAGGAGGAGGGAACCGAGATTGAAGGCCATAATCAGAACAAGATAGCTGCGCCAAGGTCGCCGAGAAGGGAATCCCCACCAGCTGCTGTGATGGTAGAACCTAGACCCCCAATAGCTCCTACCCCTCCAGCACTTCCAGCTCCAAGGATATCAGCCGTCGCAAAGCCTGTCATGTCGGTTCCAACTGCCCCTGTCGCAAAGCCTGTCATGTCGGTACTGCCAGGCCCGAAGAAGTTACTAATCCCGTTAATCCCATTAGAAAGTAAACTGTTACCATTGAGGTTTGTAGTCAACACCCCGCCAATCAGTGCTCCAAGGTTACTTTGGTTCTTTGAGTTTTGTCCTGCAAGAATTTGACCAGCTGTCGTCGCCCCACTGGAGCCTGCGGTTGTCAGGCCGCTGAGTGCCATCAGGTTCTGAACATCCTGTTCGTAGAACTGACCAGCTTGCGTGGTGGCGTAGTTGGTGAGAGCGGCGCCTTGAGCAGTACTGCCCTGAAGCCCCTGTGCGGCCATCTGAGAGTTTACAGCACCCATACCTTGCTTGACAGCGGCCTGTTGTCCTGCGGTTTCCTGAAAGGAAGAGGGATTGTTTATGAGTTGGGCAAGGGGAGCTTGATACTGCTGATACTGCCCTGCGAAAGGGTTTGCCGTGGCCGCAGCTGCCTGTGCGCCACTGTTGCCGCTGGCTCCACCAAGTAAGCCCTCAACGGCGTTACCGACTCCTCCAAGTATGCCCCCAACGGCGTTTCCAAGGTCTGATAATATACCCATCTTCGAGGCTCCTAGAGTGTTTTGACTGCTACGAGTTCGGTGTCAGTGTAGCCAAGTCTATTGGTTAAAGGCGTAAGCCTTTGTGAGAGTTTGCTAATTAGTAGGATTCTACCCGCATTACGGGCTTTTGCCAATGCTTCCACTTGCCGCAGGAAAAACATAGCATGGCCGCGAGCACTGGGGAGAATGTATAACAGGTCAGACGTGCAGACGGTCTGCGTTTTGCGGTGCAGGTCTGGGGAAATGAGGCCAGTGAAGTAGCCAACGGGTTTACCATCAACTTGCAGCCCCACACACAAGAGCCATCCCGCCCTGTCGAGGTTTTCATACACATCCCAGGCCAGGTCGTGTGGTGGGGTGTCGGGTTCGGCCTCGGCTTGATACTGGTCTGCGGTGGGCAGGAAGTAGTCGTCGCGGAAGACGGTCAGGGGGATGGTGTTGGCTGTTGGTGTGGCCACATTACTAATTCTTAATGTGTTCACATCTTTTCTAATGAGTTGTACAATTGCACCCTCTCCGACGCCCTCGACAATGGTGTTTATATCGTCTAAAACGTGCCTACACGGGGCGCAAAACTCGCGCCCATCATGTAGCCGCACCCGCCCCGATTTCACGGCTAAAATTTGCCCCTCTACACCAGCCCACAGCCGCGCTTCCTTATCCCCAAGCTGCTGCTCTTCCAGCCCCAATGCTCCGAGGAGCTTGATTTCATTTCGGGTGAAGCTGTCTTGTGGAGTCATAGAGCGGCCAGTTGGGCGTTGAGTTGAATGGCTTGGGCACGGAAAGGGGTGGCGTCTTGATGGGTCACGCGAAAAGCTCGGGCAATAGTGCTGCCGCCACGGGTGAGCTGCTTACGAGGAACAGCGCAGCTTACGTTTTGTGGGGTGCTCCAAGTCTGATAGTCATCGTCAGACCACTGGATTGTGGCATTGGTGGGGTTGGTGTCGGCCAAGAGGTAAGTGGCTGCAATGAGCTTCGTCTGAGGACTGTCTTCACCAACTGGGTCAGTTTGCAGGATGACGGGGAAGGTGAAGTTGCCAGTGGCGTTGCCGTCTTGATAGCAGAACTGCGAGAGGTAAGATGCTGACCCATCCGTGTTAAACGTCACTGCGCCTTCCTGTCCTGAGATTGCTGATAGTTGCGCGGGGAACGGGTTTTGGCCACTGGCGTCAGTCCAAAGTGACCACAGAGCTGTCCCGACATCGTAGGCAAGAGTGTAAGGCGCCCCTGCTGGAGTGACGAGGTAGAACAGATGACCGCTGACCCGCACTGTCAAGCTGGTACAGTATTGTGTGGTGGCGGGCTGAATCCATTTTTCCAAGATTCTGTCCACCGCAGCTGTGCTGATTTTCTGGAACTGTGTGCCAGCGTACACTCCAATAAAGGGGTTGTTTGCATTATCGCAGCCCATCCAGTAGAGATTGTCTTGGATGCGCTGGAAACTGCCCAAAACCGCAGCACCAACGCGGCTACTTCCACCCTGCACTGGTGCGATGGGTGCGGCAGGTGGGGCAATACCCGCGTCGTAGAAGAATTGAACACCTTGCTGGCAGAAGGCCAAGATATAACTCATGTGACGCTGGAGGGTGAGGAACGTGCCCAAAGAAGCGTCGATGAGGACATTTGCCCCAGCAGAGGTTGCCCCACTTGTGTCCGCCCATAGGGTAGGCTGATTGAGCGCAGAGCTGTAGATGTTGTTGGTAAAGGCTGAGCCGACATACCATGTGGCATCAAGGGAGACAATCGAAGGTGTAATACCGATATCACCGAGGACAACGCTTAAATCAATAGGGACAGCCGTGACACCGCCTGGAAGGAGGATGGAGCCAGTTGTGTAGGTGTACTGAACTATGACCTGCAATAGGTAATTATTATTAGCCAGTGCATAAACAGGGGCAGTAATGTTAGAGGTATGATTCCCAAAGTGTGCTTGCCCTGTAATCATCGGTGCAGCGGTGGAGGGGACTGCGCAAAGTTGGAATGGGAGTCCTGCACTGACATTTACACCTGCTGTGTCGGCGAACTGGCCTGTCGTGGAGACTGTAATGTTCCCATGTGGGGTTTGCCCAGTTGGCTGTGTCGCATTGACCGTGTAAGCAAAACCGACCACAGCAGTGGCATTTTGTGCAACGAAGAAGCCTGAATTTTCCAGTGTAGTGTTCGTGCCAGTGCCTGCCGTGGAGATAACCGAAAGCCACGGGGCGGTGTTGCTGGAGTAAGTGTATGGTGGTGAGGGGGGCTGAGCAGGGAAATTGCCGCCGCCTACCCCCACTGTGATGTTCGCAGCTTGACTGACTGCGGTTGGATACGCCGCACCACCAGCTCGCTTGACCGCAAACAAGTGCTGGCCGTTCTTTTCGGCGAAGGCGTTGACCAGCATACTGTCGGAGGCCAAGGCTAGATTGGACACTGGTGCGCGCAGGGTTAAGTCGCCCACCAAAGGGACACTGAGAAAGGTCTCCCCCGAAGACGTAGCCATTACATCATCCTTTCACTTGGGGTGAAGGTGGTGCTTACCTCCTCGCGCTCTTCAGCGAAAAAGTCATCGTAGTACATCTTGGCGTTGGCGGCGATTACTTGCTGCATCTGCGCGGGGACGAGATATTCCAGCATGATTTCCCTCGTCAGCATCCACTTGAGCATTAAGAAGGCCTCTTGCGGGAAATCAGGGTTGTCGGTCAGCAGGTTGAGGTCTTGAATTTGTCGCTGGATATCCAAGTAGACTGTGTGCTGAGCGTCGACTGGAGTGTTGTAGAGATAAAGGGTTCCTGCGGCCAGCTGTGGGTCGTAGTAATAGGAATTTGGGATGCCTTGAGAGGCTTTGTAGCCAAGAGTGTCGTAATCTGAGCGCGAAATCGGCTGTAGCATCACATCTTGACCAGTGGAATTGCGAATATACCCCTGCAAAATGCGCAGAGGGCGGGTTTCACCAGTGATTGTGCTGAGGTTGTAGGTCGTTTGGCCTTGGACGAGGGGTACAGTCACCGTCTGAATACACCACAGGGGCTTTTGGTTCTTGACCATAGCCTTGATAATGAGGTTCAGCGCCTGCAGACAGTTCGCAGTGTCGGCTGCCGAAGGCACATCAGTCGCCCCAAACCGTCCTGTCTGCCGCAAAGAGGCGCTCACAAGGTCACTTGCGGACATTCCGAAGGTGTACGTTCCTGAACCAACAGCGTAAGTTGTCATTTTTTCTTAACTGGTTTCAAAAAAGCCAAATTTGCAAGACGTTGCCCCATCGAAGGACGGGAAAGCGGCTTCGGTGCCGAGGGTTTCGGTGTGGCGCGCTTAACGGTTTTCGATGGGGTCGTCATTATAGTCGTCCTTGCTTCTTCATTTCCAAGATTAGGGTGAAGGACTTGATTTGCCCTTGCCCTAATCCTTCAGTCCACAGTGCAATTTGGCCTGTGCGCCCCGCCCCACTGTTGTTGAAGAGACCCCCGAAGCGGTCGTACTTCTCCGTACCACGTCCGACGAGTTCCGCCAGTCTGGCATTGGTTGTTGCCACCCATTCCAGATTGACTTCAATTCCGTCTTCGATGGCGAACTGAATACGGTCAACGATAAGGTCTTGCGCCTTCACTGTGCCAGTGTTGTCCATGCCAATCATGGTGGACGGGTCAGCTACCACAGTTCGAGTGCCAGTTGCAATGTCGCTGACAGTGTTGAGAATACCCTCGACCTTCAGCACCGAGTGCCGAGGGCCGTCTTGAATGACCTGAATGTTGAGGGAATTTGCCACTTATGGCTCCTTAGCGATGACGCACAGCTGTCACGTAGTCCACGGTGAGCGTGTGGGCAGTGGCGGCTGTGTTCACGATACCGAAACTTGGGGACAGGACTGCGGTTGTGACAAGGGAGGCAGCAGCGGCTGAGAGGTGAACCACAGCACCACGACCTTGAGGGTTAGCCCCAGTCGCGTGGATGGAGTTGTCGCCAGTCGTAGGGTTGAGGTAAGCGTACACATCGCCGTTGTAAGCTACACGGATGCCAACTTCAAACTGTACTCCAGCGGTGAGCGAGAGGGAGCTTGGGAAGGCTGTTGTAGTGCTTACGCCACCGATTTTGGACACAAGAGTTAGTGTGCCAGCTCCTGCGGCCTTTGTGATGTACAAGCCATCGGCTGCGGACAGTGGCGGAGAGGCTTCTGCCATCAGGCCAGCGAAGAACACTTCCGTGTTTGCATCACCCAAAGTGCCAGTGAACTTGAAGAAGGTTTCCTTACCTGCTACGAGCTGGAATCCAGCAATTGGCTTCTGCATTTGGATGCTGTCCGACGCACCAGGTGTTGTGGTAAGCAGCAAGAGTCCGCCATCGCCCGCAGTTAGGGCTTCCGTCCCCGAGCCGACAGTCGAAACCGCCCACTCAGCTGCAATATAATGGTCGAAGTCATCATGGAAAACGTGTGCCCATGATGGGTCAGGCAGCCCTGCGGCGCCCATTGTCTGCCACTCGGCTGCGTTTGTCGCGCCGTGGGGCATTCTTGTAGTGATTGAGGCTGTCATAAGGTTCTCCGATTAGGTTGAAAATGTGTTCACATTAACAATTATTAACGTGAACACAGATTTTGACATCAGCTATTAAGCTGCGTTAGAACCGAACAGACCGCGAGGGTTTGCCCACAGGAAGGTGTAGCGCTCGTAAGCACCGACCTTGAAGTTGCGCGTATCCGCATCGTTGTCTTGCCAGATTTCCAGCTTCTCACGCTCTTGGTGAATCATACCGTCAATGCAGTCGGTAGTGATGAACCAAGGGCCAGTTGCTGTCAAGTATGGGCAGCTGACAAGACCCTTAGAAATCATACCTTGGGTATTGATTGGGTTGATGTCGTTGATGTTTGTGCCCACTGCCTTCGCTGTGCCGAGGATTTTCTCAGCTGTGAAGTAGTTGTATGGGTTCACAACCAAGCGCGCGCCACTCAAAGGCTCGATATAGCCCTTGTCGTCCTTGGCAGACATCATCAGAATGAGCATGTCTTCAAGAGCGGCTTGGCTCAAGGCTGAATCCACAATGAGTTTGTTCTGCCAAGTGCCGCCACTGAAGTTCGGATGGGCGGTGTTCAAGAGGCTGACACCGTCGCCACCAACAAAGCTACTGTTGAAAGCGCGGTTGTACACGTTTGCAGCGTTGATGTTGCGGGTTTCGTCAAAGGCACGACGCAGCTTCATCACGCGATTCTGAGTCAACTTCATATAGAGGTTGTCCTTCAGCTCTTCGTGAGTGGTAATAACGCCAAGACCATAGGCCACGTTGGTTCCGCGAGTCACAAAGCCTTGTTGCATTGTGTCGTAGGAGATTGGCGCGCCTTCGGGTTTGATAACCGCTACGCCCAAGCCCACATCCTGCACGTACTCTTCGTAGTTCTTGTCTGAGGTTTCGGTTTTGAACAGCATTGGGGCATACTGTGGGGCAGCTTTCGCTGCAGAGTCCCACCATGCCTTGACGCCTGGCCATAGTCCCTTGGGGTACGAGCCTGTGTTGATAATTCCTGCCATGATTCTTTCTCCTTAAGTGATTAGTAGCCGACTTGTCCGCCGAGGAAGGCATGCTGATTAAAGCGCACCAGCCAGACAGCGTAAGCACCGAAACCGTTGCCGATGCGCTGGGAGAGTCCCAGCATCTTCAGTGGTAGGGTACTGGTCGTAGCGACAGTGGAAGTTGCCAACACCGTTGCAGAGTTCTGCGCAGGGGAGGTTGGATTCGTGACTGTCACGTTACAGTTGTTGTTGAGGTTGGCGGTTGTCAGCACAGTCAGGCCGTCGTCCATCACTTCAAAAATGACATCAGGGTCATCAATGACCGCAACGTAGTAAGCCTTGGCCTTGACAGCTGGAATGTTCTGAACAGTTAAGTCCAGTGTCACACCAACAAGGCTAGGGTTGTTAAGGCCTGGAACCACCACACCTGCCATCACGCCGACAGGCACGCCTGTGCCTGTGAACTTCGTCACAGCTGGGATGCCGTTTGCGTCGCCGCCTGCGGCTAAGGTGAGGATATCCCCAGGGTTGATTTGGTTGGTGTCAGTGGAAAGCACTACATAAGTGTTTGTAGCACCAGTCCACGCCGACCCGTCAGCATATCGAGAGGCTTGTAACCCCTTTGGTTGCACGATGTTTGTCATCTTGCGAACTCCTTATAAAAATTAAGAGACTTTTGCGTTTGTTTCGAGCTTCGACTGCACGCCTGATGGCACGTAGTTTCCGCTCCCTGCTTTTGGCTGCATCCGCCCGTTGCGGATTTCCGCATCAAGGGTGTTGGCTTGGTTCTGACCGCGAGCTTGTCGTAAGTCCCACGCTTCCTGTGGGCATTTCATCAGGTAGAGTCGCAAAGGTTCCCCGTTTTCGGAGTGGCCACCTGCGAGTCGACTGACACGATTGCTCAAATCTTTATCAGCGACAAACTCTGATGTACGTCGTACTTCCCCAGGCGCTACAAAATCGAAACCGTCCCACAGGAGCTGTTCAATTCGTCCGTCTATGTCAAGCTCCCAGTACATATGATAACCTGGGATTTCTCCCTGTACTGCTAGCTTGAGGTTTAATCCTCCAAGGTCGGCAGGCCTATCTCGTGGTACGCCTGCGCGGTCGGCAGCTTCTTGGGCTTCGCGGCTGGCACGTCGGGCGGCGAGGATGCCTGCGAAACGGTCAGGGACGGCAGAAGATGCTGCGGATTTGCTGTCTGAAATTGGTGTGGATGATGTTGCCATGATGGTGTCCTTGGATATCTAATGGAGGTTAAGAGAAATAGGCCTTGAGGTAATCAGCAGGACTCTTGTAGAATCCGCCTTTTATCAGGTCTTTCATTATCTTGAGGTCTTCCGCAGGCAAATCATTTATTGTTTTGCCATTATATTCGTTTACGGAATTTTGACCAGCACTTGACTTACCACCACCCGCTGTAGTAGCGGTGCGGGAAGTCTTGGCAGCAGTGGCCTGTGCGAATCGGCGTGGGAAGTCCTCTTCAACTTTGGCCTTGACCAGTTCTAGAAAAGCGCGGCCAGTCAGGGCATTGCCCCGAGCCTTGAGCTGCTTGCCAGTTTCAAAGGCGTGGTCGCCGAGGACTTTATCAGTGTTGACCCAGTCGTTACCATCGGCTACCCAGTCATTGTAGACTTGCATTGCGGCAGTGTTGGCGGCAGGGGGGTTGGCAGCGCGGACTTCCTGCTTTTCGGCTTCGTGTGTGGCTTGGCGTGCAGCAAGTTCGTCCTCTAAGGACAGGGCGCGGCTGTCATCCCCTTCTCGGGTGGCGGCTTTGATTTGCAGGCGGAGTTCTTGCATATTGAGCTTGTGTTCTTCGTCCTTTTTGGCAAGTTGGGCTTCCATGAACTTGCGCATCTGAGCTGCGGTTCCATCGAAGGCTGCAATTTTGGCTTGCAGGGATTCGATTGTTGCGGCTTGCTTATCACGGAAGCGCTCACCACGTTCAATGAAGGTCTTGGCATCAACCCAAGGGTGCTTGCTGCCAGTGTATTCGTCCTGCGGCCGCCAGCCCTGAACGTGGGCTTCAGCTTCGTAATCGCGGGGGGAAGTTGAGCCAGTGGTTTGCGGGTCGCCTGTGATTTCAGCCGCCGCAGCCGAAGCCATCGCAGCATCAATGTCGCCCATCTGCTGGGCTTGCGTTTCTGCCGCAGCAGTCATCGCGTCGATTGTGGAAGTGTCGCTCATGGTGTTTCCTTAGGAGAAGAGACAGGGGAAATGATGTCAGTGTCTTGAACAAAGCGGTAAGTTTTGCCGTTTGTAGGAGACTTGCGGAGGATGCCAGTGTACTTGCCGATAAGCACGCGGTCTCCGATGTTGCAGTAGTCAGTGGACTTGTCGAACCAAGCGTCATGGCCGATTTCCACCACCACAGCAGTGTCAGTTTCCATTTCCATCTTGTTTTGGGAAGTCTTGGGCAGCACAATGCCGCTTGCGGTGGTTTCTTCCACTTGGTCAGGGAGAAGCAGGATGCGGCAGCCTGTGGCAGAGAAGCCACTGTCGTTGGCAGGGTTCGGGCCTTTGTCAGCTCTCCAGCCGTGGGTGCGTGCTGTGTGCATATTACTAATTATTAACGTGTTCACATCATTCATGGAACTCTCCTGCCTTGGCCGCCTCAAGCTGCACAATCACCTTCCGCAGGGCATCTACCCCACCAAGTGCCTTCGCATTTACCAGCGCCGTCTTTTCCATACTGTCCGACACATAGGCTTCGTCCGCCCATGCTCTGCCAGTCTCCTCGATGCTTTCACCCAAGATGCTTTTAAACTCCTGAGTCAGCGGGTGCTGCGCCCATTCCTGCCATTCCTGATTGCTTGTTTGCATTTCCTGTTCCTTGACTTAGTTTAGCTTTATCCAGCAGATGTTGCTGGTCTGATGTAAGAGCGCGTGTTAAGAGGTCTAAGCTCTTCAACACACCCTCTTGATGGGCTTTCGCCGCACCTATTTGGGCTTCGATTAACGCAATCGCGTGCCCTGTTTTTACGCCCTGAGCCTCGGCAGTTTCCTTGAGTGCCTTGGCTTCCAGTTCGGCGATTTTGGCCTGCCCAACAGCCGCATCCAGTTGAAGTTGGGCGACTGTGACTTGAAGGTTTTCTTGGTGCTCCTTGGCTCCCTGT
>Ga0075019_10001102_pt1 | contig 15351 bp, 16 predicted proteins | sample ColStrG_CSR_2013_FD_71473 | JGI IMG/M metagenome (GOLD analysis project Ga0075019, IMG submission 71473) | Freshwater sediment microbial communities in response to fracking from Pennsylvania, USA - Cold Stream Run_MetaG_CSR_2013 | ecosystem: Environmental > Aquatic > Freshwater > Creek >...
GTGGTGGCGATTATAATTGCTGTCTCGGGCCAATTATCGGCACGCCGGGTTTCCAATTTCAAGGCTTGAACCGCACCAATTTCACATTGCCCAACCCCAACCTCCCGGTCTCCGCTCAGCAGCAGCAGGCGCTTGATTTCTATCTGGGTGGCATCAAATCATTCGGCGTCAATGATACGGTTCCGACGATTTTCCCCGGTGGCCTCATTCCGACGGTGCCGACAGGGCCGTGCGTTCCTAACCCGCAGACGCCTTATCTCTACTGCGCCGCGAACGGTAAATATACCTATGCGGTCATCGACAATACCGAGTTCTTTGCCCAAAACGCGAGCGACCATTTTAACTATTTTGATTGGCGCGCGCGCGTGGAGTATGATGTCGCACAAGGACATCTGCTGTATGCGCTCGTTGCAACGGGCTCAAAGGCTGGAGGCTTTAACGACAATTTGGGCACCGGAAACTTGGCTCCAACATATCGGCCAGAGCGTGTCGTCAACTATGAATTTGGATCAAAAAACAAATTCAGACTTGGAAATCTGCCGGCGAAACTCAACGTCACAGCTTTTTATGAGACCTACAGAGATCAAGTGCTCAGTTCGTTGCTGAGTCTGTCGAACATTGCAGTTGTAGCTGGAATCCCAACCACGAGTGGCCCAGTGCCTAGTTCCATTATTGTGAACTATAACTATAATGCAGCGAATTCCGCGGTTGGTGGTGCCCAAGTGGAAGCTGGTCTCACCATTCCGCAGGCGCGGCTGAACATCACGTTCAACGGCCTGTGGTTACCCGTGGCAAAAACGCTGAATGCACAGTTGATCGAGGATTTCCGCTTCCAAAGTGACATTGATAACGGCGACGCGGGCTTCCGTTCAATCCAAGGCAAGCGCCTGCCGCGCACGCCCGAATGGCAACTCAATGCGCGAATTGGGCAGAAGTTTGAGACGAAACTCGGCACATTCGATTATGTGATTGCGCCCGGCTTCCGCTCAAAAACCTTTGCCACCATCTTCAACGGCGAAGATTATGCCTACGACGCCTGCAAATTGAGCAGCACGGCAACGGTTCAATCGGCACCTAGCAACGGCAATCCAAATGGTCTGCCTGTAAATGCCTGCTCACTCACCACAACCTATCGCGCACGTCTGTTTGACACGATCGCGGGCTATTGGACGCTCGATCTCGGTGCGGGCTTCACCAGCCACAATGGCAAGCTGCGGGTCGAGGCGTTTGGCAATAACCTGATCTATCAGAACAATGTCACGGGTGTGCTCATCAGTCAGGCGCAGGGCACGGTGGCTTTTCTGCCACGGCCAGCGACCTATGGTGTGCGCGTACATTATAAGTTCTAATTTGGTCGAAGAGAAAGGGTGTTTCGGACATGAAGCTTTGGTGGAGGGTTCTAGGCCTTGTGCTCGCGGGTGGCGTATTTCAGGCGGCTCATGCGCAAAACCGTACACCCTCTTCTGGGGCGGCAGACGGCTGGGCGCTCGCCTTCTCGGATGAGTTCAACGGCACCGCGCTCGATACCGCCAAATGGACGAGCTACAAAGACTGTTGGGGCGGCGGAAACAAAGAAAGACAATGCTACACGGGCCGCCCGAGCAACATATCGGTGCATGATGGCGCGCTTGATTTGACCGCGCGGTTTGAAGAAGCGACCGGGCCTTCGCTCCCGCTTGATCAGCGCAAACCGGATGTGACTACGCCCAATGCCACCAAGCCCTTCACCTCGGGCAAAGTTTCGACGTTCGGGAAATTCTCCTTCACCTATGGCCGTGTGGAAGTGCGCGCCAAAATGCCGACAGGGCAGGGCGTTTGGCCTGCGATCTGGTTATTGCCGGAAAAGTTCGTTTATGGCGAATGGCCCGGCTCGGGCGAGATTGATGTGATGGAGGCGGTGAACACGGGCGTTCATTGCGTCGATTGCCCCGGTGGCGTGCAGAACAACATCTATGGCACGATCCATTATGGCAGCAACATGCACCATCAGTTCCAGCAAAAAGCCGCACAACTGCCCAAAGGCACCGAAGGCGATTGGCACACCTACCGCATCGACTGGTTGCCAAACAAGATCATCTGGTATCTTGATGGCAAAGAATATAACCAAATAAAGCTCGCGAATTGGCGCGACAAATTGCAGAAAAATGCCTCTCAGCTTGCGCCGAGTGTTCAGAATGCCCCTTTTGATAGACCTTTTTATCTCATTCTCAATTTTGCAGTGGGCGGTGAATGGCCGGAGAGCCATGATTTGGCTGGTGTCGCGCTCGGCGATTATCCTAAAAGTTTCGCTATCGATTGGGTGCATATCTTTACTTGCCCGACGACCGTGACCAAAGACGGCGAATGCAAAGCCAGTTGATAGGCCGTGTCCATTAAAGCCACCTCGCGCTCAAGGCCGTGATTTGCCTCGTCGTTACCCTCGGCGGTTGGCCAGCCCCATTTCAGGCAGCCGCCGTTGAGGATATGTTGATTAAGGCTGATCCATTCTCATCAGCCAAGCGCAATGCGCAACAGCGCCAAACTCAGAGGCACCGCCGCATTCGCCCGAATTAGGTAACGCGGCTCACGTCTGCCCGCACGCCGCGAGCGCATCCGTGTCGATGATCTCAACCGCGCCTTGGTGGCGGCGCACCAGCTCACGTGCTTCGAGCGCCTTCAGGTTCCGGCTGATGACTTCGCGCGCCGTGCCCAGCTCAGTGGCAAGCGCATCGTGCGTCATATGCACCAAACCATCCGCATCCGCGCGATCCAGTAGCGCACGTGCCAGACGCACCTGAATCGGTGTGAAGGCGACGTCGGCGATGGTTTGCATCAGCGCGGCAATCCGCGTGCCGAAGGACTTGAACACGAAGCGTCTGAAAGCCGACGACTGCGCGAGCAAGGCTTCGAACACCGACGCGGGCAGCATGGTCGCGACCGTCTCGGTCTCGGTCACCGCATAGGCTGCATAGGACTGGTTGCCCAGCAGCGCGGCAGTGGTCAGAATGCAGGTATCGCCCGCGTCCAAACGATAAAGCGTAATCTCGTGCCCGTCGGGATCGAGCAGGTGCACGCGAACCACGCCTGACTGAATGAACAAATAATGCGCACAGGGCTGCCCCGCCTCGAACACTTGGGTGCCGCGCGCGAGTGACACGACGCGACTCGCGTTCCGCAGCAGGGCTTGGTCATCGCTTCCAAGCGCGGCGAGTGCGAAAAAGTCTTCGAGCGGGTGAGCGTCTGGCTGCATCCCGCAGCATGTGCACCCGATCAACTGATTCGGGAATGGTTATTTACGCAGAACCCTTGCCGCCGACTGCCGTGCGGATGCGCAACATCCAGTAAGCCGGACAGAATTTGAGAACAGACGTCGCCACCAACACGACACCCGCAAGCGCCACAAAGCGCAAATTCCCAGTCGCGAAATAGCCATAAGCCATCAGCGCGATCCCGGCGATGAGCCGGATCACGCGATCAAAACTGCCAACATTGACGGGCATAAAAACCTCCAGAAAAAGGCCGGAATTGGCCTCGTTCTTGGTTTACACCCCGCCGCTCGCTGCCACCGTGACAAAGTCACATCCGGTTAGGTTCCGGCCTATTTCACTGTTTTGAGATAGGCGATAATCTCAGCACGCTTGTGCGCGTCGCTCAGGCCGCCATACGGCATTTTGTTGCCGGGGACGAGCGCGGCGGGGTTGGTGATCCACTTATCGAGCGTTGTGGCCGACCAGACGATCTTTGAACCCTTGAGTGCCGATGAATAGCTGAACCCGGCAGCGCTGCCCGCCTTACGACCCACCACGCCCGCGAGTGTGGGGCCAATGCCTGCCGGTGCGCCTTTCGTCACAGCATGACACACACTGCACTGGGCAAAGGACGCAGGCGCTGCTGCATGGGCCGTGCCCGCCATCATCAAAACCGAAACCAAGACGCTAAAACTTTTCATAATGCTCTCCACCGGCTCAAAATTCCGTCAATTTAGTCATTGACGCCTCTCTCACTTAAATCTATTCATTAAACGTGAATGTTTTGCAAGAGGCGTCTCACACGAGTCGGTAAAAATTCGACCGCGGGGATGTTGAGGAGAGGCTTGAGGATGAATTTCGATCAGCGTGGCAAACTCGTCCGCGCGCCTGAGCATTTTTTGAATCATGAGGACATCGCTGCCGTGCAGGCGGGTCGGCGTGACTTTTTGCGCGGTGCGATGCTCGCGGCGGCAGGTGCGTCGGCGGCGATGGCCGGCACGCGCGCGCTGGCCGAAGATGGCGATCCGGAAATTCTCAATCTGCCGCCGTGGAGCAAGACGCTAGGCAAGCCCGTGGCGAGCAATCCTTATGGTCAGCCATCTAAATATGAAACCAATTTGCTGCGCCGGGAGAGTCCCGGTCTGACCCGCGTGAGCGCGGCTTCCGTCGCGTTTGCGCCGCTGCAAGGGCTGTTCGGGATTATCACGCCGAGCGGGCTGCATTTCGAGCGCCACCATCAGGGCTGGCAGGATGTTGATCCCAAGCGGCATCGCTTCATGATCAACGGCCTCGTCAAAACGCCCAAAGTCTACACGATGGATGATTTGATGCGGCTGCCCTCGGTGTCGCGCATCCATTTCATCGAATGCGGCGCGAATACGGGGATGGAATGGGGCAATGTGGCCGTGCCGACCGTGCAATACACGCATGGGATGCTCTCGTGCAGCGAATTTACCGGGGTGCCGCTGCGTCTGCTGCTTGAGGATTGCGGCTATGACAAGCTCCACGGCAAATATGTCCTTGCCGAAGGCGCTGATGGATCAAGCATGACGCGCACGATCAGCATGGAGCGCGCGCTTGATGATGTGTTGGTAGCCTATGGTCAGAATGGCGAGATGCTGCGCCCCGAAAATGGCTATCCGCTTCGGCTCGTCGTGCCGGGGGTGCAGGGTGTGTCTTGGGTGAAATGGCTGCGCCGCATCAAGGTCGGCGATATGCCTTTCGCGACCAAGGATGAGTCGGTGCATTATATCGACCTCATACCCGGTGGCCAGCATCGGCAATATACATCAGTGCAGGAGGCCAAATCGGTCATCACCTCGCCGTCGGGTGGGCAGGCGCTGGTTGGCAAGGGGTTCTACAATATCACCGGTCTCGCTTGGTCAGGGCGCGGCAAGGTGCGACGTGTCGATGTCTCGACCGATGGCGGGCGCAACTGGCGCACCGCTCGGCTCGAAACCCCCGTGCTGACCAAAGCGCTGACGCGGTTCAATTTGGATTGGGTGTGGGATGGCAGCCCTGCGCTGCTGCAAAGCCGGGTGATCGATGAGACGGGCTTTGTTCAGCCAACCATCGTGCAATTGCGCGCGATGCGTGGCAAAAAATCAATCTATCATAACAACGCGATCCAGACATGGGCGGTTGCGGCATCGGGGGAGGTCAGCAATGTCCAATTGGGGTAAGGTGGCGGCAGGTGCCGCACTGATCGCCGTGATGGCAGTGCCAGTGTTGGGCTATGACGGCATCGGCCGCCCCGCGACGCCCGCCGAGATCAACGCCTGGAACATTGACGTGCGGCCCGATTTTCAAGGCCTGCCCAAAGGCACGGGCTCCGTCGCGCAGGGGCAGGCGATCTGGGACAATAAGTGCGCGTCGTGCCACGGCACGTTCGGCGAGAGCAATGAGGTGTTCACCCCGCTGGCGGGCGGCACGACCAAGGACGATCAGCGCACTGGCCATGTCGCCGCGCTCGCGGGGAACAATGTCCCACAGCGCACCACGTTGATGAAGCTCTCCACCGTCTCCACCCTCTGGGATTATATCCACCGCGCGATGCCATGGAATGCGCCCAAGTCGCTGTCGGTCAATGATACCTATGCGGTCACGGCCTATGTGCTCAACCTCAACGATGTGGTGCCCGACAACTTTGTGCTTGATCAGGACAGCATCCGCGCGGTGCAGGCGAAAATGCCCAATCGCAACGGGATGACGCAGGCGCATGGCCTATGGCTAACCTCGGGCAAGGGCGACACGCACAATGTGGCTTGCATGAAGGGTTGCCCTGCGGTGCTCACCATATCCTCGCAACTGCCCGATTATGCGCGCAATGCGAGCGGCAATCTGATGGAGCAGAACCGCTCCTTTGGGCCCGTGCGCGGCGTGAATACGGCGGTGGCGACCGCAGCACCTGCCCCCGCGCCAGTGGTTGCCACTGTGCCATCTGCCAAGGCATTGGCCGAGAGCAGCAATTGCCTCGCCTGCCATGGCGTTGACACCAAGATTGTCGGGCCTGCCTTCCGCGATGTGGCCAAACGTTATGCCGGCAAACCCGAAATGGCCGCCTCATTGGCCGCCAAGGTAAGGGCGGGCGGGCAAGGCGCGTGGGGCAGCATCCCGATGCCGCCGCAAGATCAAGTCACGCCTGAACAGGCAAAAACACTTGTTGATTGGGTGCTGGCAGGCGCGCAATAACACAGGATTGGAGGAACACTATGCAACACAACCGCCGCGATTTTTTAGCGACCATGGGCAATAGCGCGATCGTCGCAACGCTGGTCGGCGCTGGTTTTTTCACGCCGCAGATCGCGCTGGCTGATTCGCGCAACCAGATGGCCTTCGATGTTAAAACGCTTGCCGAAGCGCTTAAGGCGCTCGGTGCTGGCACCCCCGCCCAAAGCACGGACATTCAACTCACCGCGCCCGATATTGCTGAAAATGGTGCGGTGGTACCGGTGAATGTGACGAGTGCGATCCCCAAGACCGATGCCATCGCGATTCTGGTCGAGAAGAACCCCAACGCGCTCACAGCGGTGATGTACATCCCCGAAGGCACGGAGCCGTTCGTCGCGGCGCGCGTCAAGATGCAGCAAACCTCGAACATCGCCGTTCTGGTGCGCGCTGACGGCAAGTTTTATATGACCACGAAAGAGGTCAAAGTTACATTGGGCGGCTGCGGCGGCTGATCGAAGTTAAGGAGAATATCATGTCTGATCCGATGCGCATTCGTGCCACGCTGCAAGGCGATACGGTCGATGTCAAAATATTGATGAGCCACGAAATGGAAACCGGCCAGCGCAAGGATGCCAATGGCCTCATCGTGCCCGCGCATTTCATCACGCGCGTCACCGCCACCTGCAAGGGCAAAACGGTGATGACTGCTGAATGGGGCGCGGCGATCTCAAAAAATCCCGTGTTCGGCTTCCGCTTCAAAGGTGCCGCTGCGGGAGATAAACTCAGCATCACCTGGGTCGACAATAAACTCGACACGCGCACCGATGAAGCGGTGATCGCGTGATGCGCCGCGCCGCGCTTTTGCTGCTTCTCTCACCCGCGCTGGCGCATGCCAAGCCGCTGCCACCGATCAAGGTGGTGTATCAGGTGAGCGAGGGGATTGACCAAGCGGCGCGGGCGATGGCGAATATCCGCAACGAATTGGCCGAAGCGCCAGACACCAAAATAGTCGTGGTCGCGGAGGGCGCGGGCGTCGATTATCTCGTGCTCGGCGCCAAAGACAAAAGCGGCAATCCGTTTGACGCGACGGTGGAAGATTTGGCGAGCAAGGGTGTCACCTTTGAGATTTGCGGCAACACGATGAAGGCGCATAATCTCAATATGAGCCAGATTTTGCCGCAGGCGCACCGTGTGCCCTCGGGCATGGCGGAAATTGCGAAGCGCCAGTTCCGCGAACATTATGCCTATCTCAAGCCGTAAGGAGGCGAAGATGCGACGCAGAGTATTGATTGGGGCGCTCACCGTGGGGAGCCTGTGGGCGAGCGCAGGCTACACCCAAAGCTCCTCCGATGCGGTTGCGCGCTACCGCGAGTTGATCGCCGACGACAACCCCGCTGATTTGTGGGTCGCACGCGGCGCTGATCTCTGGAAAGCGCCCGCTGGCCCCAAGCATGTTTCGCTCGAAACCTGTGATCTCGGCAAGGGGCGTGGTGAGGTGAAAGGCGCTTATGCCGCACTGCCGCGCTACTTCACTGATGCCAAGCGCGTGATGGATCTCGAAACGCGGCTCGTATACTGCATGGAGACCTTGCAGGGCATGAGCCATGAGGAAGCGATCCGTCAGCCTTATGGGGATGGCGAAAAGCGTTCATCCATCGAAGCGCTCACAGCCTATCTTGCCGATCAATCGCGCGGGATGAAGATTACCGTGCCGCTGCGCAATCCGCAGGAGCGCGCCACCTACGCATTGGGCGAGCGTATTTTCTATTATCATGGCGGCACGCATGATTTCGCGTGCGCAACCTGCCATGGGGAGAGCGGCAAGCGCATCCGCTTGCAGGATTTGCCGGGCCTTGCCAATCCGGCGGACGCCCGCAAATCTTATGCGAGCTGGCCCGCCTATCGGGTGTCGCAGGGCGAGTTCCGCACGATGGAATGGCGGATGAATGATTGCCTGCGCCAGCAGCGTTTTCCCAATCTCGGCTTCACATCAGAGGCCGCAAATGCGCTCATTTTGTATTTGGCGCACAATGCCGATGGGGGCGTGATGGCTGCCCCCGGTCTCAAGCGATAGGAGCGGACGATGCAAACCAAATCTCTCTTGGTCGGCGCAGCGGTGCTGCTCGCTGCGACACTCACCACTGGTGCGAGTTCAGACCCGGTGCAGCAACACGCTATCGCGGTCATGAAGGGGTCTTTCACCGCAAAAGGGCAGGCGGGGCTTGATCGGCTCGATCAGGACGCGGTGGAGGCCGCTTGCAGCAAGCCGCCGCGTCTGGGTGGGTTGAATGCCGCGCAAGCGCGCGCCATTGTCAAAAGCCAAACCGCGACATTGCGCTACCCCGCCGATGGCAAAATGCTGGGGGATTGGCGCGAAGGCGAGAAGATCGCGCAACTCGGCACCGGCAAGCAATATTCGGATGATCCCGCCAAGCCCTCGGGCGGCAATTGCTACGCCTGCCACCAGATCACCAAGGCCGAAGTGGCTTATGGCACCATCGGCCCGAGCCTGTATAATTTTGGCAAATTGCGCGGGTTTGATGCAGACAATCAACGCTACACCTACGCCAAAATATTCAATGCGCAGGCGTTCGTGCCGTGCTCGAACATGCCGCGCTTTGGGCATAAGGTCATCCTCACCGAGCAGCAGATCAAGGATGTGACAGCGCTGCTGCTCGATCCCGCTTCGCCGGTGAACCAATAGCGACCATGGATCGTCGGGAATTTTTGCAGATGCTGGCGATTGCGTCAGCGAGCGGGTTGATCCGTGACGGCGCGCAAGCGGCACCAGCGGGCGATTTTTACGCCCTCAAACCATTCGGCAATTGCAGCCTGCTGCACATGACCGATTGCCATGCGCAATTGAACCCCATCTACTTTCGCGAGCCGGATACCAATCTCGGCATTGGCGGAAGCTCTGGCAAAGCACCGCATCTGGTGGGTGAGGCGCTGCTCAAAGCGTTCAACATCCCGGCGCATACGCGTGAGGCGCACGCCTTCACCTGCCTTGATTTTGCGCATGCCGCGCGGCTTTATGGCAAGGTTGGCGGCTTTGCGCATCTCGCGACGTTGGTAAAGCAATTGCGCGCGCAGCGCCCCGGTGCGTTGCTGCTTGATGGTGGCGACACATGGCAGGGCTCGGCGACCGCGCTTTGGACGCAGGGGCAGGATATGGTCGATGCGGCCAAGCTGCTCGGCGTCGATGTCATGACCGCGCATTGGGAGTTCACGCTCGGTGCCGAGCGCGTCAAACATGTCGTCGACACTGATTTTAAGGGCCATGTCGATTTCGTCGCCCAGAATGTGCAGACGACTGATTTCAACGACCCCGTCTTTGCGCCCTATGTTGTGCGCGAGATCAACGGCATTCCGGTGGCCGTCGTCGGTCAGGCCTTCCCCTATACGCCAATCGCCAATCCCGGTTATTTCACGCCCGATTGGCAGTTCGGCATTCAGGAAAAGTCGCTCCAAGCCAGCGTGGATAAGGCGCGCGCACAAGGTGCCGCGGTCGTCGTGCTGCTCTCGCACAATGGCATGGACGTTGACCTGAAGCTTGCCAGCCGCATCACCGGCATCGACGTGATCTTGGGCGGGCACACGCATGATGGCGTGCCGATTCCGGTCAACGTCAAAAATGCGAGCGGGGTGACGCTCGTTACCAATGCGGGCTCCAACGGCAAGTTCCTCGGCGTGCTCGATATGGATGTGCGCGGCAAACGCCTTGTCGATGTGCGCTATCGGTTGCTGCCGGTGTTTGCCCATATGCTGCCCGCTGATCCGGGCATGGAAGCGCTGATTGCTAAAATCCGCGCGCCTTATGCGGCGAAACTTGCCGAACCGCTCGCGACCACCGAAGGCTTGCTCTACCGGCGGGGTAATTTCAACGGCAGCTTCGATCAGTTGATCCTCAATGCCCTCATGGCCGAAAAAGATGCTGAGATCGGCTTTTCGCCGGGCTTCCGCTGGGGCACATCGCTCCTGCCCGGTGAGGCGATCACGTTCGAGCATGTCATGGACCAAACCGCGATCACCTACCCGCACACCACGGTGACGATGATGACGGGCACCACGATCAAAACCGTGCTCGAAGATGTCGCCGACAATCTGTTCAATCCCGATCCTTACTATCAGCAAGGCGGCGATATGGTGCGCGTAGGCGGGCTGACTTATGCGTGCGACCCCACCGCCGCTGCGGGCAACCGCATTCAGGATATGCGCTTAAAGGGTGTGCCGATTGACGCTGGCAAGAGCTATAAAGTCGCGGGTTGGGCACCGGTTGCGGAGGCCGCGCGGCACAGCCCGAGCACACCAATCTGGGATGTGGTGGCCGATCATCTGCGCCACATCAAGACCGTGCCGCCGCTCGCGCTCAACACGCCGACACTCAGGAATGTGGCTGGCAATGCGGGAATGATCGGCTAAAATTGCGTATCAGTCCCGACGCGCCGTGACGATCCACGCAGCGGCTTTGAAGCCGACGATGCCGCCAGTCAGGTGCCTTTCCGCGAGCGCGCGCACCTGATCGAGGAAATGAGCGCGCTCCGCGCCCTCCAATGCCGCAATCACCGGCGCAGCGGGGCCGATGCGCGAGAAGAAATCCAGCGCGTCGGCTATAGGATCATTTCCCGCACCCGCGACATAATCCCAATCGACCGGCGCGAACGCCACGTCTGCCCAACCCGCCGCGCTCAGGATGGGCGTCACGCGCGCGGGGTCAGCGAACGCAAAGGGGCCGGGCGCGTGTGGATCGGTGACCGGGGCATCCGGCAGGAGCGCCGCGATTTCGGTCGCCCAAGCGTTCAAATGCCGCTCTCTGAAACACGAGAATACGAACTGCGCATCAGGAGCACTCGCCCGCGCCAAGGTGGTGAACGCCGCGACCGGATCGTCAAAAAACATCACGCCATGGCGCGACATCAGCATGTCAGGCACAAACTCTGGGGCGCTCCAACGCGATGCGTCGGCCACGTCGAACGAACAATTTGGCTGCGCGCTGGCCCGAGATTTTGCCTGCGCAATCAGCTCTGCCGACAGATCAATCCCCAACACGGATGCCTGCGGGCACATCCCGCTCACTGCCAGTGCCAATTCCCCCGCGCCGCACCCGATATCGAGCAGCTTGCGCGGCGATAGCGCAACGACGCGCGCAACCAATTGCGTCGTCAAATCGGCAAAACTGCGATCGGTGCGCATCCATTCGCGCGCCCAATTCGCCCCCACACGTCCCTGCCAGTCGCGTGCATCCGTCATGCTAAATCCACCTCCGCACGCGCGCGCAATAGGCCGCATAATCATCGCCAAACTTGGCCCGCATCATCCGCTCTTCAGGTTTGATCTGCACTGCGGTGATCACCAAAATGAACACTGGCAGCACGAGAAACCCGCTCGCACCTCCATCATAGAGCGCAACCCCGGTCAGAATCAGCACCAGGCCGACATACATAGGATTGCGGCTGAACATGAACGGCCCGCTTGTAACCAAGGCCGAAGCCTTCTCAATCGCCACCGGATTAACCGTGGTGCGCGCCGCACGAAAGCACAGCGCAGCCCAGACATCAAGCGCCGCACCCATGCCTGCCACACCGAGCGCAACCAGCGTTTTCGCGGGAAACCAGAACCGGGTGAGGGGGGCATAGTGCGCGAGCAACCAGATCAGCAACGCAAAGACAATCGCAATAAATGGTGGCGGAATACGCGGCATGCGCACGGCTCCTATCGGCTTGTGAGCACGACATTTGCGCGCAGTGCGCGCGATATGCAAGGTGATACTGGGGTTACGCGCGCGCTTTTGTTGAACTCAAGCAGCTTGCGAAATCTGCCGCCAATAACTTCATCCCGCACCCGCAGGAGGAAACTGGGCAGCCAAATATCGAGCGCGACCAACACCACTTTGGTTTCGCGCGAGAGCGGGAACGGTACAAGCTGGCGGCCTGAGGCGCGGGCAACACTAATCGTAAAAATCGATCACTCACATGACGAGAGACTGTTTCTGTCGGCAAAGCAATAGCTGTATACCTAAGGCATCAGCGCGCGAAAACGTCAAAATGCGATGTTGACCGCCCATGCAGAGGAGATGTTATGGATACCGAGACCAAATGCCCAGTGATGCACGGAGCCAGCACGAATGCGCTGGCGCGTAGCATCTCGAATCGTGACTGGTGGCCCAACCAGCTCAACCTGAACCTCCTCCACACTCATTCGAAAAAGTCCGACCCGATGGGCGACGATTTTGACTATGCGGAAGAGTTCAAGACGCTCGACCTGAATGCTGTCATCGCCGATCTCACCGCGCTGATGACCGATTCGCAGGACTGGTGGCCCGCCGATTTCGGTCATTATGGCCCGTTCTTCGTCCGCATGGCGTGGCACGCCGCCGGCACCTATCGCATCTCGGATGGCCGTGGCGGCGCAGGCATGGGGCAGCAGCGCTTTGCGCCGCTCAACTCATGGCCCGATAACGCCAATCTGGACAAGGCGCGTCGCCTGCTTTGGCCGATCAAGCAGAAATATGGCCGCAAACTGTCCTGGGCCGACCTGCTCGTGCTCACCGGCAACGTTGCGCTCGATTCGATGGGCTTGAAGACCTTTGGATTCGGTGGCGGTCGCGCCGACGTCTGGGAGCCCGAGGAAATCAACTGGGGCCCCGAGAGCGAATGGCTCGGTGACAAGCGCTACAGCGGTGAGCGTGATCTCGCCAACCCGCTCGGCGCGGTGCAGATGGGTCTGATCTACGTCAACCCCGAAGGCCCGAACGGCAATCCCGATCCGTTAGCGGCGGCGCGCGACATTCGCGAAACCTTCGCGCGCATGGCGATGGATGATGAAGAGACCGTCGCGCTCATCGCGGGTGGTCACACCTTCGGCAAGACACACGGTGCCGCCGATCCCGGCGCGCATGTTGGCCCTGAGCCCGAAGGTGCTGCGATTGAGAACCAAGGTCTGGGCTGGATGAACAGCTATGGCAGCGGCAAGGGCGGCGATGCCATCACCAGCGGCCTCGAAGTGATCTGGACGACGACACCGACCAAGTGGAGCAACACCTTCTTCGAGAACCTGTTCAACTTTGAGTGGGAACTAACCAAGAGCCCAGCCGGGGCGCACCAGTGGACGCCGAAAAACGGCGGCGGCGCAGGCACCGTGCCCGATGCGCATGATCCCGCCAAAAAGCATGCGCCATCGATGCTCACGACCGATCTCGCGCTGCGCTTCGATCCGGCCTATGAGAAGGTCTCGCGCAGCTTCTTCGAAAACCCCGACACATTCGCCGATGCCTTTGCCCGTGCATGGTTTAAGCTGATGCACCGCGATATGGGCCCGGTGGCGCGCTATCTCGGGCCATTGGTGCCGAAGGAAGAGCTGATCTGGCAGGATCCGGTGCCTGCGGTCGATCATCCGTTGATTGACGAAGCTGACATCACCGCGCTCAAGGCGAAAATCCTTAGCTTGGGTGTGCCCGTTTCGGAACTCGTGGCGACCGCTTGGGCTTCCGCTTCAACCTTCCGGGGCAGTGATCAGCGGGGCGGAGCCAATGGCGCCCGCATTCGTCTGGCCCCCCAAAAGGATTGGGAAGCCAACGAGCCGGTGCAACTTACCAAGGTGCTCGCGGCGCTTGAAGGCGTGCAACACGACTTCAACGCTTCGGCTGCTGGTGGTAAGAAGGTTTCGCTCGCCGATCTCATCGTCCTCGCAGGCGGTGCGGCGATTGAAGCCGCAGCAAAAGCGGCAGGGCATGGCATCAGCGTTCTGTTCACGCCGGGCCGCACCGATGCCAGCGCTGAACAGACCGATGCCGCGTCGTTCGATGTGCTTGAGCCACTCGCCGATGGCTTCCGCAACTATATCCGCAGCGGACATCCGGTCGCGGCGGAAGAGTTGCTCGTCGATAAGGCGCAGTTGCTCACGTTGACGGCGCCTGAAATGACCGCGCTGATTGGTGGTCTGCGCGTACTCAATGCCAATGTCGGGCGCGCGGCGCACGGCGTGTTCACCGCCAAGCCTGAGACTTTGACGAACGACTTCTTCGTCAATCTGCTCGACATGGGCACGGTGTGGACAGCCGCTGCCTCAGGCGATGGCGTGTTCGAAGGGCATTGCCGCAAAACCGGCGCGCTCAAATGGACGGGCACACGCGTTGATCTGGTGTTTGGTTCGCACTCGCAACTGCGCGCGCTGGCCGAAGTTTACGCGTCAGGCGATGGTCAGGCGAAACTCGTGCATGACTTTGTCGCGGCATGGACGAAGGTGATGAACCTTGATAGGTTCGACATCGCTTGATCATCAACCCCCATCAAAGGACGCCGCTATGTCTGTTACTGTCATCTATAAGACCCATGCGACAGCAACCGGCGGTCGTGACGGGTCGACCAAGTCCGACGATGGCTCGGTTGATGTCAAACTGGTTGTTCCCAAGGAAATGGGTGGCCCCGGCGGTGTCGGGGCCAATCCGGAGAAGCTCTTTGCAGCGGGCTATTCGGCCTGTTTCCTCGGCGCTTTGAAGGCGGTGTCAGGCAAAGAGGGGGTGCGCGTTCCCGCCGACGCGACAGTTACGGCCACCATCGGCTTCGGCCCGCGCTCCGAAGGCGGCTATGGCATCACCGCAGATCTGCTTATCAGCCTGCCGGGAGTTGAGCGCGAAGCGGGGGAACGGCTGATGCACGCAGCGCACGCAGCGTGTCCCTATTCAAATGCGACGCGCAACAATGTGGATGTCGGGCTGACGCTCGCATAACTGCACTCATTCTCGCCACATAAGCGAGAGCAGCCCGCATGATCACGCCCGCCGCTGACGACGCCTCCATCCCCGCACCCGCAGCGCGGCGGACTCAGACGATTTTCCCGCTCGCGATCACCGCTTTATACCATTCGGCGCTCAGCTTGGGGATGCGCTGCTGCGTCTTATAATCGGTGTAATGGATGCCGAACCGCGTCGCATAGCCATCCGCCCATTCAAAAT
>Ga0075019_10001104_pt1 | contig 15338 bp, 12 predicted proteins | sample ColStrG_CSR_2013_FD_71473 | JGI IMG/M metagenome (GOLD analysis project Ga0075019, IMG submission 71473) | Freshwater sediment microbial communities in response to fracking from Pennsylvania, USA - Cold Stream Run_MetaG_CSR_2013 | ecosystem: Environmental > Aquatic > Freshwater > Creek >...
GGCCATCAAGCGAACGGCAACCGGTTGGGCGGCCTCGCTGACACCCGCCGGCGAAACGTCGCCGGCGGTACGCGACATCCCGACCACGTCGTTGACCCCGTACCTTGCGATTCGCGTGAACGGCGTCCCGATCGCGGCCCGCGGCGGCAGCTGGGGAACGGACGACTCGCGCAAGCGAATCGGACGAGAGCGCCTCGAGCCCTATTTCCGGCTGCACCGCGCCGCGCACCTCAACATCATCCGCAACTGGCTTGGACAGAACACCGAGGACGTCTTTTACGATCTCGCGGATGAATACGGGCTGCTGGTGCTGAATGATTTCTGGGCATCGACGCAGGACTTCCAGGTCGAGCCTCAGGATCCGCAGCTCTTTCTCGCGAATGCCGCCGATGTCATTCGCCGCTACCGCAATCATCCGTCGATCGCCGTCTGGTTCGGCCGCAACGAAGGCGTACCGCAGCCGATATTGAACGAGGGGCTCGCAGCGCTGGTGAGCGAACTCGACGGAACGCGGTACTACACGGGAAGCTCCAACGTCGTCAATCTGCAGGGCAGCGGGCCGTACAACTGGCGACCACCGCAGCAGTACTTCACCGAACTCGCGCGCGGATTTTCGGTTGAGGTCGGAACGCCCTCTCTGGCATCACTGGAGTCACTCAAAGCATCGATTCCGAGCGAGGATCTCTGGCCGCTTGGCGACACCTACGCCTACCACGATTGGCACTTTGGCGGAAACGGAGATACCGCCTCATTCATGGGTGCGCTGAATGCCGGGCTCGGCAAGCCTGCGGATCTGGACGATTTCGAGCGCAAGGCGCAGCTGATGAACTACGTCTCCTACCGCGCCATCTTTGAGGGCTTTCAGGCGCACCTGTGGACACAGAATAGTGGCCGCTTGCTGTGGATGACGCATCCGGCATGGCCGAGCAACGCCTGGCAGATCTATTCCTCCGACTACGATGCGGCGGCGGCTTATTACGCGGTCGCTAAGGCATGCGAGCCGCTGCATGCCCAGCTCAATCTGCCGGATTTTCGACTGGCGGTCGTCAATACGACGCGTGAGGCGGAGCGTGACCTCAGGCTCTCAGCGAGAGTCCTGTCGACTACAGGCCGCGTGCTCCTCGACCGCACGGAGCGCGTGAATGCCGCTGCCAATGCCGTCACGACGCTCGCGCCGCTCGCGCTAGACGATATCCTCAATCGCGAAGGCGTCGCGTTCATCGTGCTCGAACTCAAGCGCGCGCACGGCGACGTGCTCTCCCGCAACGTCTACTGGCAGGCGAATGCTGACGATCAACAGCGCAGGCTCTCGTCGCTGCCCGAGCAGCCGGTGACCGTCACGGCGAGAACCGCAGCCGGCTCGTCGTCGGTCGACCTGTTGATCCGCAACCCCGGTCCTACCCCCGCCCTGCTCGCGCGCGTGATGCTGACCGACGAGAACGGGCACCGCGTGTTGCCGGTTTACTACAGTGACAACTACCTCTCACTGATGCCTGGCGAGAGTGCCCGGATCACTGCGCAGTGCGCGAGTGCCGGCATTCGGTGCCGGGGCGTGTCGATCCGGGGCTGGAACGTCCGTGCCTCCACCTTTCCCATTACGACCGAGGCGAAGCATCGCGCGGTCCCGTCCGATCGGAGTCGTCCATGATGATCTCGCACCGAAGCGCTGCCCGTCACTCCGCCCGTTTCGCGCGCTGCCGGGCGCTGCTGTACGCGGCGCTTGCGTTCTCCGCAACGGCCCAAGCGTCGCCTGCGCCGGCAACAATACATCCGGCCTCATGGCCTGCATCCGCAGCGGCGTTCGCCAAGGATCCCAAGATTGAGTCCTTCGTTGAACGGCTCCTCGATTCGATGACAATCGAGGAGAAGGTCGGGCAGCTGATCCAGGCCGATATCGCATCGGTGAAGCCCGAAGACCTGAGGCAATACCATCTTGGTTCAATTCTGGCTGGCGGCAATGCAGCGCCGGGTGCGGACGTGCGCAACTCTGCGGCCAGCTGGATTGCGCTCACCGACGCCTTCTACCGCAGCTCGGTGGCGGACAAGCCGGCGAGCCACGCGGCCATCCCTGTGATCTTCGGCATCGATGCGGTTCACGGCAATGCGCGGGTGCCCGGTGGCACCGTGTTTCCGCACAACGTCGGCCTCGGCGCGGCGCACGATCCGGACCTGATCGAGCGCATCGGACGGATTACCGCGGAAGAAGTGTCGGCTATCGGCGTCGATTGGACCTTCGCGCCAACGGTCGCCGTAGTGCGCGATGTACGTTGGGGTCGTTCATACGAGAGCTATTCCGAGGACCCGGTACTCGTAGCCGACTATGCGCGCGCGATGGTCACAGGGTTGCAGGGCAGACCCGGGACTCCCGACTTCCTCACGCCGGGCCATACGCTCGCGTCGGTCAAGCACTTCCTCGGTGACGGCGGGACGCGGGCCGGGCGCGATCAGTTCGACAATCAGGCGTCGGAGGAGCAACTGCGGGACGTTCATGGTCTGCCCTACCCGGCAGCGCTCTCGGCGGGTGCACTGATCGTGATGGCTTCCTATAACAGCTGGCACGGGACCAAGATGCACGCCAGCTATCCGCTGCTGACCGACGTTCTGAAGGGCCGCTGGTCGTTTCCGGGTTTCGTTGTCGGCGACTGGAATGCGCAGGAGGAAGTGCCGGGCTGCACCAAGTTCAACTGCGCGGACGTCCTCGCGGCGGGCCTCGACATGTACATGGCGCCGGACAGCTGGAAGCAGCTCTACGAGAATCTCCTGGCTGACGCGCGCGCCGGTCGCATTCCGATGACCCGGATCAACGATGCGGTCGGGCGTGTGCTGCGCGTCAAGGCGATGGATGGCGTGTTTGCCAAGGCCCCACCCGCGGAACGGGGCGAGGTGACGGGCATGCAGCGTCTTGGCACGGCGGAGCATCGCGCCGTTGCCCGTGAGGCGGTCAGAAAGTCTCTTGTGCTGCTCAAGAATAACGGCGGGATTCTGCCGCTTGAACCCGCCGCACGCGTGCTGGTGACCGGCCCGGGTGCCGATGATATCGGTATGCAGAGCGGGGGCTGGACGATCGACTGGCAGGGCGACCACAACCGCAACAGCGACTTCCCGGGGGCGACGTCGATATATGCCGGAATCCGGGCGGCCGTGGAGCGCGCCGGCGGTGTTGCGGAGCTCAGCGCCGACGGCAGCTATAAGGCGCGGCCCGCCGCGGCCATCGTCGTCTTCGGCGAGACCCCTTACGCGGAGTTCGAGGGCGACCTCGAGACCCTCGACTACCTGCGCGGCGATGCACGGACTCTGCCGATGCTGCGTCGTCTTCACGCCGCGGGCATACCGGTCATCAGCGTCTTTCTCTCCGGTCGGCCGATGTGGGTAAATCCCCTGCTGAACGCGTCCGACGCCTTCGTTGCCGCGTGGCTGCCCGGAACCGAGGGTGGCGGTATCGCCGATCTGTTGTTCCGCGCGCCGAACGGCGAACGCTCCTATGACTTCACCGGCCGGCTGTCTTTTTCCTGGCCGGCCACCGCTCTTCCGGTGCACTTCGGTGCACATGGCAAGGTCTCCGGCGCTCTGTTTGCGCGCGGTTACGGCTTGTCGGGCGGCGCATCACGCCCGCTTGGGCCGGTGGCAGAAGACCGAGGTGTACCGGCTCCGGGGCACAACGTGCGCACACTCTTCGCCAACGGGCACGTAACCGCTCCCTGGTCCATCTACGTCGAGGATCGGGCGGCGGAGGTCCGACTCACGCTCGCATCGCAGGTGAGCACGGACGCCGCAGTGACGACGTCACTCACCGCCGGATCGGTAAGTGCGTCCTGGACGGGGAAGGAACGGGCGGAGTTCCGGATCGGCGGGCGGGCCGCGAGCTATGGTCCGCTCGCAGAAGCCGGCACGGAGATAGTCGCCCGCTATCAGGTCGATGTACGGCCCACCGGCAAGGTGTTCGTCGGGATGCGTTGCGAGGCTCCCTATGGCACGCGCACCCCGGAAGACCCGGCCGCGCGCACCGACTGGCGGCTGTGCGGCGCCTCGGGTGGCGCCGTACTCGACCTGACACAAACCTTCCGTGCTGCCCCGCGGGGCCACTGGCAGACGCTGCGGTTGCCACTCGCCTGTCTCGTGAAACCGGGTACCGACCTTGGGCACGTGAGCGCACCGTTTGCCGTGGAGACGGACGGATCCCTCGGAGTCAGTTTCGAGGACGTCCGGCTTGTGCAATCATCGACAAAGGCCGACTGCCCGAAGATCGGTCCCGGATAACTTAATCTTGCGGGCATCCGCCGTCGGGCGGATGTCTGCAAACGAATCACTGCCGAGGGGTGCGATCCATGGCTCTAGACCTAGCCGCGACGGCGTCTGCTGATCCGGTACCGAGTGACGATTCCGAGAATCCGTACGTCGACGCCCCCGACTTGCAGGTGTTCGTGTTCGCGCTGTTCTTTATCTTCGGCGGCATCACGAGCCTCAACGATGTCGTGATTCCGAAGCTCAAGGAACTGTTCACGTTGTCCTACGCCGAGGCGATGCTCGTGCAGTCGGCGTTCTTCGCCGCGTACTTTCTGGTTTCGCTGCCGGCCGCCGCCATCGTCAAGCGCCTTGGCTACATGCGCACGGCCGTCGTTGGCCTCCTAACGATGACGGTGGGTTGTCTGCTGTTCGTCCCGGCCTCCTCTCAGGGGCTATTCGCCGCATTCCTGATGGCCCTGTTCGTGCTCGCCTCAGGCATCACGATCGTGCAGGTCGTCGCCAATCCCCTGATCTCAATGCTCGGACTCCCGCGCACGGCACACAGTCGGCTGACCTTCGCCCAGGCATTCAACTCCCTGGGTACGACGATCTTTCCTTACGTGGGATCGATACTGATTCTCGGCTCGATCCCGAGCGTGGATGCGACCAAGCTCGCCGGGGATGCCCTGACGGCGTTCCGCGTGCAGGAGACGCATGTCATCGTGCTGACGTACGCGGGACTCGCGACGGCGCTCGCGTGCGTTGCGCTCGTCGTCTGGCTGCGGCGGAACCGGCTCACCGAAACGGCGCCCGCAGACGAACCGATCCTGAAGGCATTTTCGCTGCTGGCGCGCCCGCGATTCGGGTACGGCGCGCTCTGCATCTTTCTGTACGTTGGCGCAGAGGTCGCCATCGGGTCGATCATCGTCAATTTTTTGATGCAGGCAGACGTGCTGGGTCTCGGCCCTCAGTCGGCCGGCCAGCATGTCCCATACTACTGGGGTGGCGCGATGGTGGGCCGTTTCATCGGCGCCTACCTGCTGCGGATATTTTCGCCCGGCAAAGTCCTGGCAGCCGCCGCCGCAGCTGTCATCGCTCTGTTGCTCGTGGCGGGCTCGAGCCACGGCGCGGTGTCGGGATTCGCGCTGCTCGCGATCGGGCTTTTCAACTCGATCATGTTCCCGACGATCTTCACGCTCGCCTCGGAAGGCCTCGGTCGCCGGACCCATGAGGGGTCGGGGATCATCTGCGTCGCGATCGTCGGCGGCGCCGTCGTGCCGCTGCTCCTCGGTGCGGTGGCTGACCAGGTAGGCCTGAAGGCGGCACTCCTCGTACCGGCCATCTGCTATGCGGGCATCCTCGGCTACGGCGTGTACGCCCGGCGGCCGTGGAAGGCGATGGTGGCGGGCTGAAAGCCCGCCTCATCGGAACGTGACGACGACCCAGGCCGCGAGGGCCAGCAGGAACGCGGACTGAACGCGGTAGCTCCGCCACCACGGCAGCAGCGCCAGGCGGCGCGATTCCGCAACAAAGCCCTGCCGTGACCAATGCAGTGCCTCGACGTCGACCGGCGTCGCCTCGGGCAGCAGCAGGCTTGCGACCACGAGGATGACGACGTCGAGGCCGAACAGTATCGGCGCGACGTAGAGAAAGTGGATGTGCGTGACGCCCAGCACGACATTCAGGACGAAGAAGCCGACGCCGAACAGTGTGCCGATGCCGCAGACGGCGGCAGCTCCTGAGCCGTTCGCGCCGCGCCAGAATAAACCCACGATGAACAGTGCCACGACCGGAGGCACCGCGTACGCGAGCACCGCTTGCAGGTATTGCCAGAGCGATGGGAAGTGCTCGAGTTGCGGCGCCCAGAGCATTGCGACCAGCAGGCAGACCCCGGTGCTCGCGCGGCCGATCATCACGATCTGCCGATCCGCCATACCGGGTCTGCGTCGTTGCGCGAGGTCCATCGTGATCAGCGCCGACGCAGAGTTCAGCATCGACGCGACCGAGGTCATCGTCGCGGCGACAAATCCGGCGACCAGCAGCCCGACGAGGCCGGGCGGCAGCACGCTCACGATCAGCCAGGGATACACGAGGTCCGGGCGGGCGACCGGAGCGTGCAGGAGCGCGGCGCAGGTGCCTGGGAGCACCATCAGAAAGAGCACCGGCAGCTTGAGAAGACCGGCAAAAAGGGCACCCGATCGGCCCTGATCGAGGTCTCGCGCGGACAGGATGCGCTGGACGATCAGCTGGTTCGTGCACCAGTAGTAGAAGCCGAGGAGCGGCACTCCGAACAACAGACCCGGCCAGGGAACGCCGGGATCACCGATCGGCCGGATCAGCGATAAGGCCGCGGGATCAGTCCGCGTCATCACTTCGTGCCAGCCCCCGGCGTGTCCGAACGCGCCGAGCGCAATCGCGGATGCGCCCGTGATCAGCACAGCGGCCTGCACGACCTCGGTGCGCAGCACCGCACGCAAGCCTCCGGTCATCGTGTAGGTGCCCGCGGCGGTGGCGAGCGATGCGGACAGTAACCACAGCGGGGCGCCCGGAATCAGCACACGGCACACGAGCGCGCCGCTGTAGAGGGCACCTGCGCCGTCGACGAAGATGTTGAGGAACAGGGTCAATACCGTGAACCACGTCCGCGCCCGCGCGTCGTAGCGGCGCTCGAGGAACTCGGGCAGCGTGAACACGCGGCTGCGCAGCAACTGCGGCAGCAGGAAGACGCAGAAGAATACGAGGACGACGATCGCGACCCACTCGTAGTTGTAGACGGAGATCCCGAGGCCGAAGGCGGCACCGGCGAGGCCCACGAGCGCCGTCGAGGATACGTTGGAGGCGATAAGCGCGAGGCCGATGGTCGGCCAGCGCTCCGCGCGGGAAGACAGGAAATAATCTGCCGGGGAACTGTTCCGCCGCGATGAGTAGAGCCCGTAGGCTACAAGTGCCGTGATGTACGCAAGAACCACGCACCAGTCGGTTGCGTGGATCATTCGCGACGGTGCCCTGCGCGGTCTCGCCTGGCGCAGACGGGGGCGTTGTTTCGATCGAGGGCGCGCACCCGGCAATAGTATCAGGGGACATACGCACAGTCCGGTACGCACGGTGCGGCCGCGACGTCGGTGCGGTACTCTTGAGTCGGGCGCGGATCTGTTGTCGCGCTGAGGGTAAGTCGATGAAGAAGCGTCCGTCGGCCGCTCGCACCCCGCCCCGGAAGATTCCGGTCGCTGCGGTCAAGCTGACACAGCCGGCGACGCTCGACGACGTCGCCGCGGTCGCCGAGGTGTCGCCCAAGACCGTTTCCCGAGTCGTGAACGAAGAGGCAGGGGTCGCCGAGGCGACCCGCGAGCGCGTGCTGCGCGCCATCGAACTGCTCGATTACAAGCCGAACCTGAATGCGCGGCAGCTCGCCGGTGACAAGTCGTACCTGATCGGGCTGTTCTGCGAGAAGCATGGCGGCTATCTCACCGACTTCGAAGCGGGTGCCGCAGGCCGTTGCCGGGAGGCGGGCTACCACCTGATGGTCGAGCCGTGGGACCGGGACAGTTCGCAGCTGAATCGCCAGATGACCGGGCTGCTGCGTCAGTTGCGCCTCGATGGCGTGATCCTGCTGCCCCCGCTCAGTGACGATCGACTGATCTGTGACACGTTACGGGACGCCCGGATCCCGATGGTTCGGATCGCGCCACGCGAGGCCGCAGCCGATTCGCCGTCGATCGGCATCGACGACTATCTGGCCGCACGACGTCTGACGGCGCATCTGCTTGAGCTCGGTCACCGTCGCATCGGATTCATTCTCGGAAAGCCCGGACATGGCGCGACGGAGCGCCGGCACCGTGGGTTCACCGACGAGATGCGCGCGCACGGCATAGCGGTGGACGGCGCGCTGATCGCGGCCGGCAACTTTCAATTCTCCGACGGCGTCGCGTGTGCCGAGCAGCTGCTCGGAAATCCGCAGCCGCCAACCGCGATCTTTGCGAGCAACGACGATACGGCGGCGGCTGTGATATCCGTTGCACACAGGCGTGGCCTCAATCTGCCCGCGGATCTTTCCGTCGTCGGTTTCGACGATGCGCCCATCGCGTCGATGATCTGGCCCCTGCTCACAACGGTCCGGCAGCCGGTCTTCGCCATGGCACGTCTCGCTGCGCAACTGATCATCGAATATTCACCGCGCCGGCTAGGGTGGCCCGTTCCCATGCCGAACCACACGATGGACTTCGAGCTGGTGTTACGTGATTCGACGGCGCCCTGCGCGCCGCATCGCTAGTCCCGCATCAGCTCGTCACCGGCCTACAGCGGCCTCAGCAGGTATCGGCTGAGCTTGCCGTCGCGGATCTCAAACCAGACCATGAAGGACTGCTCGGTGCCATCCGGACCCAGCACGTAGCCCAGCATCGCGCCTCGATTTTCCTCGCATACGAGGTCGCGAACGTGGTGGCGGATCTTCGCCTCCGCGAGCTTTTCGCGCCGTTCAGCCAGAAAGGCGCCGACCACGGCGCTGCCACGTTTGAGGCTCGGGCGGCCCTGCTGGAAGTCGTGGTGGGACCACACCTGTTGATGCGACCACTCGACCTCTTCATGTAGCGCCGAGGCCGCTTTTTCCATATCACCGCGATCAATGGAATCGTAGTAGGTGTCCTGCAGCAGGTGGAATGCGAGTTCTCGGGGCGTCATGGGCGACTCCGTCGGTCCGTGGAAATATCCGGCTCAGCTTGAAATTACCACTTGCGCGGGATTGATCAGCCCGTGGGCCGCCTTGTTCGCAGTGAGTTCGAAAGCCTCGGGCACTCGCTCAATGCCCTCAAGCACCCGGGTGATCATCGGCGTCAGTCGCACTCGTCCGGAGGCGACGAGATGGACGCTCGTCTCGAATAGGCGCCGCGTGAGAACCGAAGGATAGCGGTAGCGGATGCCGCGGAAACGGAAAATGCCATACGGCAGGACCGTCGCCTCGCCGTCAAAGGCCACGCCAACCACGGTGCCTTCATCGCGAAGCATCTGACCGGCCTGAATCAGCGTCGCATTGCCAGCGAGACCCTGGTCGGTCGGTCCACCGGCGGTTTCGATGACGACGTCGGCGCCGCCCCCGCCGGTGAGTTGCCGCACGGCATCTACCGGATTCTCAACCGCCGCGTTGATCGTGTGATCAGCGCCAAGCATGCGGGCGAGATCCAGCGCGGCCGGGCGTCGCGCGATCCCGATTACGATGCCAGCCCCCGCCGTGCGCGCGACCTGCATCGCCGCAAGGCCCATTGATCCGAGGCCGATGACGACGACGGTGTCGCCAAGGCGCAGTTCGGCCGCGTGAACGGCTGCAACGGCGTCGCTCAGCGGCTGGATGGCTGCGCCCTCGCTGTCGGTCACATGCTCGGGCAGAGCAGCGAGCAGGCCCGCCGGGAATACCCCGTACTCCGCGAGGGCGCCGGGATAGTCGAAGCCCACGATACCCTCCGGGTGGGAACCACGCGCTGCGACCCGGTCTCCCGGCCGCAATGATGTCACGCCGTCGCCGAGTTCGACCACTTCGCCGGAGAATTCGTGGCCGAACACCTGGGCGGGCCCGCAGGCCAGAGCCTTCTCGATCAGCGCGTAACCGTAGGTTTTGTGGCCCCCGAAGATCAGAGTCTCGGTGATGCTCGGCTGAACGGTGCGGATGCGCACCTTCACCCAGCCCCGCTTGGGGCGTGGTTCAGGCACGAGCCCCAGGCGCATGTCCTTGGGTCCGTACATGCGCCACGCGCGCATCAGTCGTGCATCTCCCGTCACGTCGCCCTCCGGATCCTGGTTCGTCAGTGTAGCGTCCGCGACGGAGCTTGGCAGGCGATGCCCTCGCCGGGTCTGTTCAGGCGATGGGCTGCGGGCTAGGCTAGGCCCGCATCCCGGCTTAGCGCGGTCCTGCGGATCGGCATCGAGTCGGGTCATGCTACCCAATTAGAAAGGCGTTCATTCCATGGCGATGCTCACCGGCTGGCTCGAGCACATCGGGCTTGGCGCCATCTTTGCACTGGTGCTGGTCGAGCAGATCGGACTGCCGCTGCCCAGCTATCCACTGCTCATCGTCGCAGGAGCCTGGTCGGCGCGGGGCGGCGCTCCGGTCGGTCAGATCACCTTCGTCGCGGTGTCGGCGGCCGTCATCGCCGACACCCTCTGGTACGGTGCCGGCCGGCGGTTCGGGACGCGCGTCCTTCGAACGATGTGCAAGATCACGCTGGAGCCGGATTCCTGTGTGTCGGATACGGAACGCGCTTTCGGTCGTTTCGGCACTCGCGTCCTCCTGTTCGCCAAATTCGTTCCCGGGCTCGGTGCGGTGGCGACTGCCATGTCGGGCGTGGTCGCGGCCCCGATACTGAGCTTTGCTACTTTTGACGTGCTCGGTTCGCTGCTCTGGGCGGCATCGGGTGTCCTGCTGGGCGCGGTTTTTCATGACGCCGTGGAGGACGTATTCGCCGTCCTCGGTCGATTCGGTCACGCGGGCCTCGCGCTGATCGTCCTGCTCGTCTGTGCTTTCATCGGCTACAAGTACTGGCGTCGCCACCAGTTCTTCATGGAACTTCGGATGGCGCGCATCACCGTCGACGAGCTGTCGAGACTGCTTGAGCAGGATGCGCGCCCGACGATCGTCGATGCTCGTTCCGAAGGCAGCCGAATCATCGACGGTATGATTCCCGGTGCCATTCCGTTCGAGCGATTGGCCGATGCTGATCGCGCAGTGATGCTGGATGGCGAGGTGGTCGTCTATTGCGCGTGCCCCAATGAGGCGACGGCGGCGCGCGTCGCGAAACGCCTACTGGCACTGGGCTTTGTGCGGGTAAGGCCGCTAGCCGGGGGCATTCACGCCTGGCAGGACGCGGGTTTTTCGGTGCAGTTTCCCTAGGTGGGCGCGGGTCGGTCGCCGCGGGCGCTTGCTACGGCGCCGCGGCCGATGGTCGGTCTGCGCCGATTAGCGCCGTCCCGAGCACTGCGGCGATCACCAGCGAGAAGACCGTCGGCACCGCAAAGAGGTACCGGGCGGACACCGCGCCGAGGAAGACGAAGCCAAGCAGGTGCGCCGCGATCATCCCGCGATAGCGACCTCCATCGCGGGCGATGCCGGCCAGTTGCCAGAGGAGCACCGCCTGAACGAGCACCAGACCGGAAATCGCGACGCCGAAGCCCTGATAGAACTCCCAATAGCTGCGGGTCGAACCCGCTGCGACGAAGGTTACCGAGCGCATCTGTCCGACCACGGCTGCCGCCTCTGCCGTGCGGGACGGTGTCCAGGGCCTGCCGATCGTGTGCCCGCTCGCATAGAGGGCGGTCAGGATCGACGCCGCCCGTATCCAGTGGTGTGGCCTGACGTTCACGGTTGACCTCGTTGCATTTTCCACGCGCAGCCTGCGCCGTGCCTCACTTGCCCGCCACCACCGCGGCGTACAGGTCCAGCATCCCAGGCCAGCCATTGGTGACGGCCATTTGCATGGCACCGCCATCCACCGGACCCATTCGCTCGAAGTGGCGGTGTTCGAGCTCCACACGCGTGCGGCCATCCGCTTCTGCGATGAAGCGGACTTCGACCTCGGAAGTGGCCTCCGGGCGGGGGTCGGACTTCCACTGGCCGTTGATTTCCCAGGTGACCACGAGTCGACTGGCGGGCTCCCAGATCCGCACGTGACCAACCGTGTAACCAGAGCCGTCCTCGCAAAGGCATTTCCAGCGACCGCCGACGAAAGGCTCAATCGTGGACTCTCGCAGTGGAGCCGAGCCGATGCTCTTGGCCTTTGGCCACCAGCGGTCGATGCCGGCGGTGAAGACCTCGAAGGCGCGGCCCGGCGATGCGTCCACCACCAGCGATCGACGAACGGGGGCGATTTCGTTGCTGACCGTCACTTTTGCTTCCTTCCCCGCCGACGCGGGTTCGATTCCACTTCGTGCTTGAATTCGAGTAGGGCTTCATCCCAGAAACCCTCGAGCCAGTGCCGCAGCTCATCGAGGCCGCGCGGGTCCACGTGGTAGATGCGTCGGTTCCCGTCGGCTCGATCGGTCACGAGCCCCGCCAATTTGAGAGTCCTCAGGTGCTGCGACACCGCAGGCCGGCTCACCGGCATGCCCTTCGCGAGCAGCGCGACCGAGGCCGGGCCGCTGCGCAGTCGCTGGAAGATCGCGCGTCGCGTGGGGTCCCCGAGGCACTGCAGCGCCTGTTCGTAAGCCATGGCTTACCGTAAGTTAAAACTTACCAAGCTGTCAAGTCTGCCGTCGTTCCTTTCCCCGCCGCACTGCGTCAGGGATTTCGAGGGTCTATAGTCTTGGCCGTATGCGCCGACTGCCGGCGCTCGTGAGGGTTGGCTGATGACTGCACCGGCGCGCGACTACGACGTCATCGTGATTGGTGGTGGGGGCGCAGGTCTTGCCGCCGCGACTTCCGCGGCGGATGGGGGCAGCGCGGTGCTGCTGATCGACTCCGATCGCAAGCTTGGCGGGTCCACCGCGCTCTCAGGTGGCGTTTTCTACGCGTCGAACACGAGCGTTCAGCGTCAGCGCGGCATTCACGATACGGTCGCGGATCAATTTCGGTATTACATGAACGTGAACCAGCACAAGCTGGAAGCGTCGGTCGTGCGCCGACTGTGCGAGGACAGCGGGCCTACCCTCGAGTGGCTCCTGTCGCTCGGCGTCGAGTTTCGGGGTGAGGATCTTTATTGCTCGGGCGTCGATGGTGTCCCGCGGGGCCATCGTGCGGCGGGACGCGGAGCCCAGATCGCCGAAGCTCTGGAAGGCTCGCTGACCGGAAAGTCAGTCGACATTGTGTTGAATACTCGGGCGCGCGGATTGAAAGTTGAGGGCGGTCGGATCTGCGGCGTAAACACCGAAGACGGGGCGGTGCATGCGCCCGCGGTGGTTGTCGCGACCGGCGGATTCGGCAATAACCGCCGGATGCTTGCAGAACTCTATCCGGACGCGGCGCGGTATGGAGATGATGCCTGGTACATCGGCAGCAGGCATTCACGGGGCGACGGGATTTCCATGGGTCAGGCCGCCGGCGCTGATATCGCCGGGCACAATCGCGGTCTGTTGTTGCTGACGACCGGCTTCACGCGCGATCTCGAACCGTACTTGCCGGGCTGGCTGCTTTACATCAACCGCCATGGCCGAAGATTCGTCAATGAGTGCACCGAGTATTCAGTGCTTGCGGAGGTGCTGAAGGAGCAGCTCGCCGGCGAGTGCTATGCGCTGTTCGATGATCTCGCGCGCGCGACGGCCAAGTCCCAAAACGCGCCCAACTGGTCGACCGACCGGCTGGACGAGTTCATCGCAAGCGGACTCATTCACCGTGCAGCGACCCTCGAGCAGCTGGCTGACACCATCGGACTGCGCGCTGAGACGCTGCAGACGACGGTCGCAAACTACAACGCAGACTGCGAGCTAGGCGCCGACCGCTGGTTCTTCAAGTCGGCGGAGCACCTCAAGCCGGTGCGATCACCGCCCTACTTCGCCGCTCCCATCCGACCCCAGGTCGTCTGCTGGACCGGCGCCGGACTTCGCATCGATCGGGAAGCGCGGGTCCTGGATCTCGCCGACCGGCCGATCGCGGGGCTGTTCGCCGCTGGCGAGACTACCGGCGGAATGTTCGGTGAGTGCTATGCGGGTGGCGGTGCATCGGTTGGCAACGCGGTGTGTTTTGGCCGTGTCGCCGGGGCCAATGCCGCGCGCCTGCGCGGACGCTGATGATGCCCGTCACAGTCATCGCGACAAGTCGACCCTGGAAGTCTTGAGCCTTCGTCACCGGGAGCGAACATGACGACAGAGCGGGCGGATTTCGCGATTCTCGGAGCGGGAGCACTTGGCTCGATCCTGGGAGCCTATCTTGCGCGAGCGGGGTATTCCGTCGTAGTGCTCGCGCGTGGTCTGCGGGCGAGCCAAATCGAGCGCGAGGGACTGAGTATCGCGGGGTTGGATACGTTTAATCAGCGCGTTGGGGTGGTCTCCGATCCGAGTCGCTTTCCGGGCGCGGCGGTGCTTGTGCTCGCAACCAAGACACACGGGTCGATGGCGGCGCTCGAGCCTCTGCGGGAGTCGCCCGTCGATGTCGCTCTCTCCGTCCAGAATGGACTCATCAAGGACGAGCAGCTCGCGGCAGTCTTCGGACCCGCACGCGTCCTGGGAGCGCTCGCGAATACGAGCGGGGAGCTGCTTTCGGATGGCACCGCGCTGTTCACGCGCAACGAACAGCTTGCGATCGGTGAGCTGGATGGCTCGGTCAGCGAGCGATCGCAGCGCATCGCCAGGCTGATCGATGCCTCCGGCATTCGCGCAACGGCGGTGGCCGATATCGTGAGCCTCGAATGGTCCAAGTTTGTCAGTTGGGCGGGCCTCATGATCGTGTCCGTAACTACCCGCGCCGCGACCGTCGATTTCCTCACCGACCCCGACTCGACCCTGGTCGTCGTACGCATCATTCGGGAACTCGGCCGCCTTGCGGATGCGTGCTCGGTTCCGCTCTCGGATCAGTCCACCTTGCCGGTCGCCACGATCTGCGCCGGGACGGAGGGCCAGGGCGTGGCGCGATTGCAGGCCTTTGCTGCTGAAATGCGCCTCAGGGCGCCGCGCCACCGAATGTCCAGCCTGCAGGATCTGGAGGCGGGCCGACCGCTGGAAACCGACGAGACGCTCGGCTATGCGCTTGAGCGCGCTCAGGCGGCTGGTGTGGCGCTGCCGCTCCTCGGTAGTCTGTACCCGCTCGTCCGCGGGATCTCCCGGAGTGTGGCTACGCCATCCGGGTCGTCGAGGTGACGGGCCAGCCGTTTGGCGCCACTGCCTCAAACGAGGGCCGCTGCGGCTCATGGCTCCGTTTTCGCGGCGCCCTGGTAGTCCGGAGCAGCGCGATCCTGCTGGTCTAGGACGCAACCTGCCGGCTGGCGGCAATGGCGATTTCGATCGACCGGCGACGAGCCGAATGATCGTAGATGTCCGACACCAGAATCAGTTCATTCGCCCCCGTCGCCGCGACGAGCGACTGCATGCCCGACAAGATTTCTTCCGGACCTCCGATGATCGAATTCGCAAGCATCTGCTGCGCCTGCGCTTTTTCCGTCGCCGTCCAGTAGCTGTCGATGTCGTCGATGGGTGGTCTAGAG
>Ga0075019_10001105_pt1 | contig 15338 bp, 14 predicted proteins | sample ColStrG_CSR_2013_FD_71473 | JGI IMG/M metagenome (GOLD analysis project Ga0075019, IMG submission 71473) | Freshwater sediment microbial communities in response to fracking from Pennsylvania, USA - Cold Stream Run_MetaG_CSR_2013 | ecosystem: Environmental > Aquatic > Freshwater > Creek >...
TAATCCACGTGGTAGAAAACATTTACCTTTTTCCGCCGGAAGCAGGCTTTGCGGTCCATCCGGTACTGCCCGAACTGGTCGAAGAGGCTGCCGCAGGCTTGCGTGCGCTGGCAAAGAAGATTGAAACCAACGACCGCATTGTTGCCGAGCAGGTGGTCCAGACCGGCAATCCGGGTGACGAGGTGTGTCGGTGGGCCGTTCAGCACGAAGTAGATTTGATTGTCATGGGCACACATGGCGCGTCGGGGCTGCGCGAGTTTTTTATTGGATCAAATGCCTACCGTGTGGTCAAAGTATCGCCGTGTCCGGTCCTAACCATCCCAGGCAACAACCGGTGGCTTTCCTTCCGGAAAATTCTTTTTCCCGTGCGGGTGGTGCCCCATGCGCTTGACAAATATGAGGTGGTCCGTCCTATCATTCAAAAGAGCGGATCGTCGCTGGTGATTGCCGGCATCGTGAAAAGGCAGGATGCCGCCGGGCAGGCCGAGATGAAAATCCTGATGGCAACCGTGCAAAAGCAAATCGAGGATGATCACATCGTTTGCAGCAACGACGTGTACCAATGCGACGACGTGGGGCGGCAGGTGCTGGATCTTTCGTTGTTGGAGAAACCGGACATGATTGTGATCACTGCCACGCTGGATGCCTCGATTCGTGATTTTTTTGTCGGGCCCTACACGCAGAAAATTGTCAATCACGCCCGTTTTCCTGTGTTGAGCATCCGGCCAGAAAATTGCTGACCAGCTTAAAATCAGGCAATTTTTTTCAAGTGAAAGCGCCAATACGTGCGGGTGCCGGCCTTCAGCGTTTCGTGAAAACGTGAGCCCATGACGCCGGCAAAGTCGGAAAACAATTTTTGCCAACGTGGTGGTACGCATTCGCTGATGCGTTGTCGTTTGGTGGCGTCTTCGGCTTCAATGGCTTGAATGACATTCAGGCTGATATCTTCTTCTTCCTGCAACGCCAACCCGGTGTCTTTGAGCGCCAACTTCAGCAGGTGCATATTTTCCTGGGAGTTTCTGAAATCGACCATCAGGAAACTGCCGTTTGGCCGGAGCACCCGGGTGACCTCCTCCAGAAATTTTGGCACCGAACCATAGGCGTGACACGACTCCACATTTAAAACGACGTCGACACTGTTGTCCGGTATGGGCAGGGCCTCTGCGCTTCCCTGAATGAATTTTAAATTTGGCAGCACGTGAATTTTGTTTGCCAGGTCCACGGCATTCCCGGCCAGATCCACGCCGGTATATTGCTGTGGCCTCAGATGTTCGGCGATGTACCGCGCGCCGCCGCCGCGTCCGCTACCCACTTCCAGCACATCTTTGCCCTCGATTGGCACTTTGGCTGCGAGGTAATGATACATCTGGGCGGGGTAAAGTTGAGTGACTTGACCATCCAGCGCGAGGGGCGCATCGCTGGCACGGGGATGATAACCGTAGTTCATGAAATGCCAGTCTTGGGCGGGAATGTATTTTGCCAACAGTTCGTACGTGACTTTTGCGTTCACTCGCTTGAACCAGGAAAACCGTTTCAAAAGATAAATAACTCCGTTGATCATCGGGCAAGTTTAGGTTTTAGGTTTTTTAGGTTTGGCAATATCTTGATTTTAGTGGATTTGCAAACATTTCAATCGATCGATTTTTCGGAATTTGTCACGCGCCTCAGCCGCTGATCAATAAGCGGTATCATTTTTTTAAATTATCCTCTACTTTTAGGGATGACCTACACGGTGTAAAATTTTTAACTTGTCGATTCCGAAACCAATCCCCTGCTTATGAAACATTCGTTTTTTCTTGTCCTCTGGTTTGCAGCCGTCCTTTGCCAAGCGCAAGACAAATCCACGGCAAGCGCTGAGCGCAGCCTCCCGGCCGAGTCGGCCGTGACGTCTACCGGCCAGGTTACCATCAAAGGAAAAGTGGTGCCCTATAAGGCTACTGCCGGAACCCAGCCAGTCTGGGACAAAGACGGCAAAGTAATTGCATCATTATTTTACACCTACTACGAACGCACCGACGTGGCGGACAAAAGCCGTCGCCCGTTGATTTTGTCTTTCAATGGCGGCCCGGGTTCGGCATCGGTGTGGATGCACATCGCCTATACCGGTCCGAAGATGCTGAACATCGACGACGAAGGTTATCCGGTGCAACCCTACGGCATCCGTGACAACCCGCACTCGATTCTGGATGTGGCCGACATCGTTTATATCGATCCCGTCAACACCGGCTTCTCCCGCATTCTTGATCCCAAAGCCGAGCGCTCCGTTTTTTTTGGTGTGAATGCTGACATTACCTACCTGGCGGAATGGCTCAGCACGTTTGTGTCGCGCAACAATCGCTGGACGTCGCCAAAATATCTCATCGGCGAGAGCTACGGCACCACGCGCGTTTCGGGCCTTGCCCTTGAACTGCAAAACGCGCATTGGATGTATCTCAATGGTGTGATCTTGGTGTCACCCACCGAACTGGGTCTCCGTCGCGACGGCCCACTGAGCGATGCATTGTCCGTTCCTTACTTTGCCGCCGCTGCCTGGTATCAAAAAGCACTGCCGTCCGATCTTCAGCAAAAGGATTTGAATGATGTGTTGCCCGAAGTCGAGGCATTTACCATCGACGAGTTGATCCCGGCCGTGACGCGGGGTGGCTTCATCGATGAGGCCAAGCGCAAACAGGTGGCTGCAAAAATGGCGCGCTATTCTGGTTTGTCCGAAAAGACCATCCTCCAGCACAACCTGTCGGTGTCGACATCATTTTTCTGGAAAGAACTGCTGCGCGAAAAAAATGTTACCATTGGCCGCCTGGATTCCCGCTACCTTGGATTGGACAAAATGCAAGCCGGCGAAGAACCTGATTACAACGCCGAGTTAACTTCCTGGCTCCATTCGTTTACCCCGGCGATCAACTATTATCTCCGTGAGGTGCTGAAATACAAGACCGACATCAAGTACAATATGTTTGGCCCTGTGCATCCATGGGACAACAAAGATGACCACACGGGAGATCACCTGCGCCAGGCGATGGCCGAAAATCCCTACATGCACCTGATGATTCAATCGGGCTATTTCGACGGCGCCACTACCTACTTCGATGCCAAGTACACCATGTGGCAGATTGACCCCAGCGGAAAGCTGAAAGATCGGATGCGCTTTGAAGGCTACCGCAGCGGGCACATGATGTATTTGCGAGCCGAAGACCTGGCAACCTCCAACGACCACATCCGCGATTTTATCCGCAAGTCCACGCCGGCACCCGGCCAACCGGCAAAATATTAGCTACAGGTAGTAGACAAAGCCCAGGCTGACCGAGTTTTGATAAAATAAAGATTGAAAACTCGTCGTCTGGGTTTTGTTTCCCTTGCTGTCGCTACCGTTGTACACGGAAAACCCAAGCACGCCGATGGCAATTTCAGTGCTCAGCTTTTTGGTCAAAAAAGCCGTGAACCCAGGACTTAAATTTATGCCAAAGCCCGTTGTGTTAAAGTCATAGTGCACCACATTGTCAAATTTGTCAAACTCATCCAGCGCCAGTGTGCCAAACGTGAATTGGGTAGCGCCTTGAATGAATAAATAATATCCTTCACTGACAAATTTGTAATAGCGCACGGAAGGCGCAATGGCAAAATCACTTTGAAAGGAAGTAAGGTTGACGAGTGTGGCCGCATTGCCGGTGCCAATGACCTGCGGCGTGGAGGTGCTCGTGCTCGTGTAGCCGGCATTTAGCAGCAAGGCCCATTTGTTGGAAGTTAGCGTGCCGACGGTGACATTTCCACCTAGTTTGACTGTGCTGGTTTCGGCATCGAATCCGCGGATGCGAGTCTTAGTGGTCTTGACAGTGGAAAAATTAAAGTACGAACCGAGGACAAAAGTACCTTTCTTAATCGATCCGTCGTTGGCAGGCGTATCCTGGGCAATACCGGCCGCCGGAAGAAGGGCAAAGATGACCAGGCCCTGTAGGCATCGTTTGATCATGGTGTGTTAAGGTTTAGGAGGAGGAAAGATACCGAACGACGAAGGCATCTCAAAAAATAATTGGGCACCAACGTTGGCTTTCTGTACCCGCAAGAAGATATCCCGCAGCGCCTGGTCGCCAATATCGCGGCGGCCGCGCGTCCGGTATTTTTTCTGCAGGTTTTGCAAATGAAAAGCTGACAAGAAGCTCGCGTAATGCGCGTCGCTTTCAAACTGATGATGGCTTGCCAAATAACGCAGTCGTCCGTTTTCGAAATAAATCAGCCAGCGTGCCAACTGGGCATTGGCATTTAGTTGGGCTTCAGTCAGGTCGGTGTGGTTGCCGGCAGGCGTGACGTTTTCTACGCCGATGGCGACCGGATTGCCATCCTGGTGGCGTTTGATCAGCCAGCTGTGGTGGTCCCGATCGAATGATGGCGTTGACCCATCGGCGCCCACCGGTGGCGACAGGTTGATGATGGTACCGTCGCGGTCAATGATAAAGTGTGCGCCGTTGGCCAGTTTTCCCGCGCGGCGCAGGGTGCCCCAGTCTTCGGGTATTTCATCATTCAAGAAGGAAGAAACTTCCAGGCTCGTTTTCAAATCGCCGTCACCCATGGCATGAAAGATGATCATTTGCGGTTTCATCACCATCGAATCCAAATCATAGACATCGTGTACAAACGTGCGGGTGAGCGCCCGCACATCAGGGGTCACCGGAATGGCCATTTCAATAAATTGAATTTCTTCTTTCGAGCCGTCACCATTTACCCAGGCGAACGTGCGTGGTACCGCTGTCTTTTGGAGCGCGTCAAATGTGGCGAGTCGGGTCAGGGCAGGGTAGGAGGGTTGCCCCAGCGCGAGGAGTGGAAGAAACAGAGCAGCGAGCAGCACCTTACCAGGCACCATGCGATGAAGCGGTCACGAAGGTGATTCCGTTGATCACCACCATGGGCACATCGGGCGACCGCGGGTGATTCACTTTTTGAAAGAAATAGGATCCGTCGCCTTTGCTGCCAGACTGATAAAAGAGGCGGTTGCCTCTTACCCACCAGCGCCCCGAATCTGTGTCCGGAAAAGCCGGGAGGGCGTTCCCCTGTGGCAACGTGCTCCGATCGATCGTTGCCTCATAGGTGCCATCGGCATTCAGGGTAATGCAAGAGTTGGTGGGCGTGTCGGCGGTGGTCGTGACCACATTCATGAAGCACCACTTGCCTACGAGCTCCGCGGCCACGGGCTGATCGGCCGATTGCGCATGCAGCCATCCGCACGTCAATGTAGCCGTCGTCCAGCAGATCATGGTCACTGCAAATGAAAATCGCTTACTCATCTCCGGATCAAAAAATTTCAGTACGAAGATCAAACTCTTTTTCCGTAAATTGAATAACCAATTGTAAAAATGAAATTCACCGTTGCCATTGTTTGCGTTTTGGTTGTTGGCGTTTGCCACGTGGCGCCGGCAACCGCGCAGACGCCCCACGACGAATTGATCAAAAGCATCTATTTTGGCGGAGGAAGTTATGAGCTGGACGAGCTTCAGGCCACGGAGCTGTCGCGCTGGCTGGATTCCATCCCCAATTTGTTGGAGAAATATGAGATCTTATTGGTCAGCCATACCGACAACATCGGCGGCAAGCGGTTCAACGAATGGCTGTCGCGGATGCGGAGTCAGACCGTGCACGGGGTGTTGATTCGTAAAGACATTCCCGAACGGATCATCCACATCAAAGACTGGGCGGCTGAAAATCCTGTTTACTCCAACACGTCGCACATGGGCATGCGTCTGAACCGGCGCGTAGACGTGGTGCTGCACCCGGTCGTCTTCTGATTTTTATATCCGATTTCGGACACTCTTTTGCAATTGCGGACGCTGCGATTGAAACAAAATCCTTTTTTTTGCGTCAATTTACACAAAACCTACTTGGCATTATTTTGGGCATAAGACCATGAACCGATGATCATGGAAACGCGATGTCCGTTATTTTGCCCTAACCCCAATTACCTATGATCAAGCTCAAGGACGTCGACAAATTCATTGATTCTCGCTTTCAACGCACGTTTATTTTGAAAGGCATCGACCTGGAGGTTCAGCCCGGAGAGTTTCTTACGCTGATGGGCCCCAGCGGCGCAGGGAAATCGACGCTGATGAACATCATCGGCATGCTGGACGAGCCCTCGGCCGGCGAGTACTACTTTTTTGACGAGCCAGTGCACAAGATGAAAGAGAAGCAAAAAAGCGAGATGCACAAGAATTACATCGGCTTCATTTTTCAGGCCTACCACCTCATCGATGAGTTGACGGTCTATGAAAACATTGAAACACCGCTGCTCTACAAAGGAGTGAGCAGCAACCTGCGCAAAAGCCTGGTGGCCGACATGCTCGACCGCTTCAACATGGTGGCCAAAAAGGACTTGTTTCCGGAGCAGCTCAGCGGCGGGCAGCAGCAACTGGTGGGCATTGCGCGGGCGATCGTAGGCGAACCGAAATTGTTGCTGGCGGATGAGCCGACAGGAAACCTGCATTCGGATCAGGGCCGCCAGATCATGGATATTTTTCAAAAATTAAATGACGAGGGCATCACCATCATTCAGGTGACCCATTCGGAAGAAAATGCAAAACGCGGCAAGCGCATCGTGCGCATTGCCGATGGCGCCGTCGCCGCAGACGAAATAGTGAGGTAACTGTAAACAACGATATGAAGAGCTTTATTGCTGTATGGATGGCCTTGGGCCTGAGTGTAAGCGCGCTGGCGCAGGTATCTCCGCAAAAGAAGACGCTGTCTTTCGAAGATGCCGTGCGCATTGCGTTGAAAAATGCCGTCTTGCTGAACCAACAAAAAAACAATCTTGAGTTGAGTGTGATGCAGCGCAATTACAACGTGGCTGGCTTGGGGCCAACCATCAACTTTCAGGCGTCGGCACAACGTGTGTACGGAAATACCTTTATCCAGCAAACCGGCCATGTGATCAATGGCAAAGTGGACAACGCGTACGGCGGACTCAACGCAAACATCAATTTGTTCAACGGCTTTTCGCAGGTCAACCGGGTGCGCCAGGCGGCGAGCGCCCTTGACGCGCAATCGTTTTACGTGAACCGCACCTCACAAGATATTATTAATACAGTGTCGGGACAGTATTTAAATGTGCTGCTCGACAAGGAACTGCTCAAAATTGCCAATGAGAACTGGGAGGCGCTCAAAAAGCAGCTGACGCAGATCAAAGAGCAGGTAGCCCTTGGCGCCAAATCACCCGTCGACGAGTACAATCAGGATTCACAAACCCGTGGTGCGGAAATTCGCGTGATCCAGACACAAATTGCATTGGTGAACGACAAAGCTTTGCTGACGCAAACCCTGCTGCTAGATCCCACCGACGAGTTTGAGGTTGTGAAACCCGATTGGGATCTTACAGTCGCTCAAGATGCAAAAGAACTTGAGCCAGTATTCGACACTGCGTTGAAGAACCGCGGCGATTACCTCCGGGCCGTTAAAAATGAGGAGTCGGCCCGTTATGGAATGAAAGCCTTCCGGGCGTCGATGACGCCGACGTTGAGCATGTACAGCAACTTGTTTTCGCAGTACAACTATGTTTACACCGATGTGAACAATGGATTTGACCAACAAGTGAAAAGCGACAACTTGAAAAAGATAACGGGGTTCAGCTTGTATGTTCCCATTTTTGGCGGCAACCAGACGCTTCAAAACCGAACCAACTTCGTACAGCAAAAAGTGACGTATCTCAATTTTGTGCAAACCCGAAAAAATGCTGAGGTGCAGGTGAAGACAGATGTGATGAAGGCCTATGAGACGCTGCAGCTTTATTCAAAGTGGTTCGAAGCCACGTTGGGGCAGGTCAGGGCGGCGGAAATGGCATTGGAGCTGGAGCGAGAGCGCTACACCCTGGGGGTCACCAGCTTTGTAGACTATGCCAATGCCAACCGGGTCTTCGTGCAAGCGGCGACCGACCGGGCGCAGGCGGAGTACAAATTGCTATTTCAGAAGGTGCAGGTAGATTATGCCACGGGCACGCTGAAGGCAGATGATTTCAAGTAATTTTTAAAAAATTCCCTACATTTGCAGCCCTGCTGAAACCAGCGGGGCTGTTTTTTTAACGAAAACAGTCATGTTTAACCAATTTGTTGCTGCCGGCCCCGGCAGCCGCATGTAATTTCAGGGCAAATTATTATGGCAAAAGTTCAGAAAACCAACACCGACAAAGGCGACAAAAAGGCCGAAGCAGCGAAAAAAGCGCTGGCTCCAAAAGGCTCCGATGGCGCCGTGGACGTGAAAACCGCCGAGGCCGAGCTCGAGCAAGATGACCTGGCCGCCTTCAAAGCCGCCAAAAAACGCGAAGAAGAGGAAGGCATCAGCCGCATGATCAAAGACGTGTCGGCCCGCAAAACAGCGACCTCCAATGTGTCGCTTGAAAATTTTGACTGGGAGGCCTTCGACCGCAAAGGATTTGGCGAAGGATATTCGGCGAAAGACCGCCAGGAAATGGACGCCCTCTACGGTGGCACCATCGCATCGGTAAGTGAAAGTGAAGTAGTAAAAGGCACCGTGGTCGGCATCAACGACCGCGACGTGATCCTCAATATCGGATTCAAATCCGACGGCCTGGTGCCGTTGGCAGAATTCAAAGACATGACCAATCTGAAGATTGGCGATGTGGTGGACCTCTTCATCGAGGAACGCGAGAATGCCATGGGCCAGTTGATCCTGTCGCGCCGCAAGGCCAAGCTGGTGAAAGGCTGGGAGTATGTGCAGACCGCGCTCGACAAAGATCAGGTGATCGAAGGATTTGTAAAACGCCGCACCAAGGGTGGTTTGATTGTCGACGTGTTCGGCATCGAAGCTTTCTTGCCCGGTTCGCAAATTGACGTGAAGCCCATCCGCGACTTCGATATTTATGTAAACAAAAACATCGAGGTGAAGGTGGTGAAAATCAACTACACCAACGACAACGTGGTGGTATCGCACAAGGTGCTCATCGAAAAAGACATCGAACAACAAAAAGCCGCCATCCTCACCAACCTGGAAAAAGGACAGGTGTTGGAAGGCGTCATCAAGAACATGACCAACTTCGGTGTGTTCATCGACTTGGGCGGTGTAGACGGATTGCTCCACATCACCGATATCTCATGGGGCCGCATCAACCACCCCGAGGAGTTGCTGAAACTCGATCAGGTGGTGAAAGTGGTCGTCCTCGACTTCGACGAAGAAAAACGTCGCATCTCGCTGGGCATGAAACAACTCACGCCGCACCCGTGGGATTCTTTGGCCGCTGACATCATGATCGGCTCGAAGGTAAAAGGACGGATCGTAAATGTAGCCGATTATGGCGCGTTCCTCGAACTGCAACCCGGCGTGGAAGGATTGATCCACGTGTCAGAAATGAGCTGGTCACAGCACTTGCGCAACCCGCAAGACTTTATTAAGGTAGGCGACGAACTGCAGGCGGTGGTGTTGACCATCGACCGCGGCGAGCGCAAGATGAGTTTGGGCATTAAGCAATTGACCGAAGACCCCTGGACACGCCAGGATGTATTGGGCAAGTATGCTGTTGGCACACGCCACAAAGGCATCGTTCGCAACCTCACCAATTTCGGCTTGTTTATCGAATTGGAAGAAGGCATCGACGGCCTGGTGCACGTGTCTGACCTGAGCTGGACGAAGAAAATCAAACATCCTTCTGAATTCACGAAGGTGGGCGATTCCATCGAGGTGCAGGTACTGGAGCTTGACGCGGTGAACCGCCGACTGGCCCTCAGCCACAAACATTTGGAAGAGAATCCCTGGGATACCTTTGAAAACATCTTCACGGTTGGTTCGGTGCACAAGAGCACGATCATCAGCAAGAACGACAAAGGTGTACTCATCGAGTTGCCGTACGGCATCGAAGGCTTCTGCTCGCTGAAGAACCTGGCGAAAGAAGACGGATCGAAAGCCGAGATCGGCGAGGCATACGACTTTAAGGTGCTGGAGTTTTCGAAAGACGACCGCCGGATCACGTTGAGTCTGAAGGCCACCTGGTCGGCAGAAGATGAGAAGCTGGCGCCCAAGAAGAAGGTGACGCCAAGCGGCGGCAAGGGCAAGACGATCGACAAGATCAACCAGGAATCAGAGAAGTCAACCCTGGGCGACTTGGAAGCGTTGAGTGCTTTGAAAGAAAAGATGTCTTCGGCGAAGCCATCTCCGAAAGCGGAATAAATCTGGTACGCGGCATTGGCCATTGGCGATCAAGCCCTACATTTGGGAGGTCGCCAATGCCGGTGCGGCGGATAAAAAAGGTCTCGTGGCCGAGTGGCTAGGCTGAGCTCTGCAAAAGCTCCTACAGCGGTTCGAATCCGCTCGAGACCTCGGAAAGCCTTGGATTCTTTGTTGGATTCAAGGCTTTTTGTTTTTGCCCTGGCGCATGCCGAAAGTTTTCCCCCTCAATCCTTCACAATCCGGCCGTCGCTCATTTCTACGCGGTGGTCGCTTTTGCGTGCAAACTCGTCGTCGTGGGTGACGGCAATGATGGTCTGCTGGTAGTGGTGGGTCAGCTCTTTGAAGATGTCGAACACCAATTGCGTATTGTACGAGTCGAGGTTGCCAGTCGGTTCGTCGCCCATGATGATGTCGGGGTCGTTGATGAGCGCACGGGCAATGGCCACCCGTTGCTGTTGGCCGCCCGACAATTTGCTGGACTGTTTGCGGGCGTGCTCGGCGATGCCCAGTATTTTCAATTTCTCCATCGCTCGTGCTTCGATTTCCGCACGGCTGAAACGATTGAGTTTGAGGGCCGGAATCATCACGTTTTGTAACACACTGAATTCAGGAAGCAGGTAATGAAATTGAAAGACAAAGCCGATGTGGGCATTGCGGAAAGCGGCCAGTTCATTTTGCGTTTTCCCAGTTAGTTTTTCGCCGGCAATTTCAAGGTTCCCTTCGTAGTCAGTGTCCATGGTGGACAGCACGTACATGAGTGTCGACTTGCCGCAGCCCGACTTACCTACCAGCGACATGAATTCTCCTTTTTTTACCGTGAGGTCGATGGACTTCAGGACCTGAAACTTTTCGGGGTCGTAAAAATATTTATTGATCGATTCGGTTTTGAGGATGTCCATGTTATTGACCTCTTAATATTTCGATGGGATCAATCTTGGAAGCCTTGCGCGACGGCATGTATCCGGCCACGGCCGTGGTGGTGACGCCGAAGACCACGCCTATGACATAATACTTGGGATCGAAATTGACGGGGAAGTGATCCAGGCTGATGATGTCGCCGCCATCAAACGGCGCTTTGGAGATGAGCAGCGACAGTGTGTAACCGATGACGAGCCCCGCGACGCTGCCCACCAAACCGATCACCAGCGACTGCACCATGAAAATATTTTTCACGTCGCTGCCGGCAAATCCCATAGCCTTCAAAATGGCGATGTCTTTCATCTTGTTGTAGATGGTCATGTTCAGGATGTTGTAAATGCCGAAGCCGGCTACGATCAGCAACGTGAACGACACGGCGTAGGTGATGATGTTGCGGATGATGACGCCGGTGAGAAAGGTCGAATTGGCTGTTTCCCAATCCTCCGCCTTGTAGGTGAATTTACTTTGCCACTCGGCTGCGGTCTTTTTGGCGAGCTGGCGGTCTTTCAACTTCACGTTGATGTCGGTGATGAAGGATTGGTCTTCCTGCAGAATGGCTTGCACCGTGGCAATGTTGGCATAGCTGCGCACGTTGTCGATCACGCCGATCCCCATTTGAAAAATGCCTACCACTTTCAATGTAAGCGTGTTCCCCTGTGGCGTGGTCACCACCACCCGGTTTCCCAGGTCGATGTTCAATTTTTTGGCGAGGCCCTTGCCCATGATTAGTCCATTGTGATTGGACAGCAACTCTTCGATCCGCCCCTTTCGCATCTTCGAGCGCAGGTCAAATAATTTGTCTTCATCCAAAATGTCCACCCCCAGGATGGTGCCGTTCAGTTGCACGGGGCCGTAGTTGTAAAACACCTGCGACGACACCTGCGGTGAACTGCCCGTCACGCGCGGATCGGCATTAATGAGTTTGGCGATTTGCCGGGCATTGCGGATTTTCTGGGTTTCGTTTTTAGGCTTTTGATGATGGACGTAGTTGAGCGCCCGAGGGTTCACCGCTTCGAGAATGCTCGGACGCATGGCCGTTTCCTCCTGGTAGATGTGAATGTCGGGCGACGACGTCATCGTGATGTCTTCGGTAAAGTCGTTGAGGCCGGTCATCAGGCTGACCAGCGCGATAAACATGCCGATGCCAAATGTGACACCCAACATCGCCACGATGGTTTGCTTCGGCTTGCTAAACAAATGCACCCGGGCAATTTCTACTGACAGCCTGAAGTCGTACGTCGTCATGGCTCAGGGTTGATAAAGCCGGCTGTCGGGTGTGAGCCCTTCCAGGATTTCTACTTCGTCCAGGGTTTGGATGCCCGGCACCACTTTTATTTTTTTCTTCCGGCCGTCTTGCCGTGCCAGCACCGAGTCACCCGCCAGCAAAAATGATTTCGGGATCACCAGTGCTTTGTCTTTTTCGCGGATGATGATGTTGGCCTCCACCGCCAGGCCCGAAAGTCCGTCGCGGAACGGCACGGAAAACACCGCGTCTACCCGCACCGACTGATCGTGCACATCCACCATCGGATAAACTTTTGAAACCGTGGCCGCAAAAGTCTGGTCGCCAAATGCGTCGATGTTGGCCAGCACTGCCTGCCCGGCTTTGACGCGGTTAACGTCGAGTTCGTCGATGCTCAGCTGCAAATAAAACTCCTGGCCGCTTCCCACCACCGCCAGCGCTTCGCTGCGCTTTACCAGTTCTCCCAACTCCTTCAGGGTTTTGTACACCTGGCCGTCGAGGTCGCTGCGCACGGTGTAGCGATTCGATTCTTCGGCGGCAATCTTCAAGTTGTCTTCACCGTTTTTTAGATCCAGGGCCAGTTGGTCGCGCAATTTTTTTAGCCTACTCCGCTGCAGCGTCAAGTCATTTTTTGAATTGTCGGCCGTGAGCCGCGCCCGGTCAAATTCATTGCGGGTCGTGGCGTTGCTGTTGATCAGGTTCGTGTAGCGAACCAGGTTGATGGAGTCGAACTGAAATTTGGACCGCGCACTGGCCACCACTGCCTTGGCTTCGGTGAGGGCCGGCGAATCTTCGCGGCTGTCGCGCTGAAGTTTTTTATAACCCTCCAACGCCATGTTGTAGCGGGCGCTTTGCTGTCGGCTTTCAATGGTAAAAATCGGTTGGCCTTTTTTTACCGGCTCACCTTCTTTCACCAAGATCTCCACCACATAGCCGTCTACTTGCGAAAAGACTTGGTACTCATTTTTTGAAATGACATAGCCAGAGGCGTAGACCGCCTCCCGGAGCGGCTTGGTTACGGGTTGCGTGCCAGAGCCCCCGCCACAACCTGACAGCACGATGGTCAACCCTGCAAGAAATTTTTTCAATTTCATATTACGTCACCTTTTAGACTGAAAGCCCATTCCAAATTAGCGAAAGGCGGGCGAACCGTCGGCCCAAACCCAAAATTACGCGCCTGACCGCCGATTTTTATGTAAATTAGTCACGTATAGTCGCCCTTAAACCAAACATTCATCATGCCTTCCAGACGTTCATTTCTCGCTACTACCTCAATTCTTGCTGCCGCCGCCACGAGTGGGCTGGCCGGCACCCGGTCTCCCGAACTCATTCACCATGTGTTCTTCTGGCTGAAAAATCCCGATGCCGAGAACCTGAAAAAATTAATTGAGGGAATTCAGACACTGGAGAAAATCGAAACCATCCGTGAGTTTCGGATCGGCACGCCGGCGAAAACGCCCAAACGCGATGTGATCGACGACACCTATTCCATTTCATTGATGATCCGGTTCAAAGACGTTGCCGGACACGATGTGTACCAGGAGCATCCGGTACATAAGAAATTTGTAGAAAATTGTTCGTCGCTTTGGCGCACGGTTCGCGTCTACGATGCCATGGACATTTAGTGCCTGGCCAGGTAGGGGCTCATGATCTTTTGCCACAGCGCATATCCTTTCTCGTTTAGGTGCAGGCTGTCGGACCGAAACAGGTCCCCGGCCATGTGGCCCCGGGTGTCAATCATCGCGTGATAAACGTCGATGAACGCCGTGTTGGGTTTGCCCTGCAGAAATTTCCGGATCGCGTCGTTGGCCGCCTGGTACGATGCCAGCAGATGGCGCCGGCTTGGGCTGGGTTTCATCGAGACATAGCTGACCGGCACCCGCGCGTCCATTTTTCGAATCATCGAAAATAACCGTTCAAACCGTCGCACAACGGAGTCGACGGGCAGCCCTTGCTGGTAAGCAAAATCATTTTCGCCGCTATAAATGACAATGTGTGCCGGATGGTACGGGCGGATGACGTCGTCAAAATAATGAATCAGGTCAACCAGCGTGGAGCCGCCAAATCCCCGGTTCAGTATTTTCTCTTTTGGGAAATAGGTGGCCACATCTTTCCAGAACGTGAACGACGAACTGCCCACCAACAGAATCTGGCGGTGTGCCGGAAACGAGAGGCTGTCCGCATGGTGAAAGGCCCGGATGTCGTCGTAAAACGAGGCTTTCGTTTGCTGCGCGAAAGCACCGGCAGTAGCCAGCCAACCCCAGGCAACCAGAAAAATCTTAATAGCGTTTGCGTTCATAAAGTCCCTTTTGGCGAAAGCCAAAAGTAACCGCTCACGTAAACATTCGTACACGCGCAACTGAAAAAAAGCCTTGGCCTTTTTGACCTTACAGGTTTGGCTGTGGCGTGGTGCGCAGGTAAGGTTTGATGCGCGTATGCCCTTTCGGGAATTTGGCCGCCACATCTTCATCCTTCACCGCGGGTGTGATGATCACATCCTGACCTTGCTGCCAGTTGGCCGGGGTGGCCACGCTGTATTGGGCGGTCAGTTGCAGGCTGTCGATCACACGCAACAGCTCGTCAAAATTGCGGCCGGTGGATGCTGGATAGGTGATGGTCAGCTTCACCTTCTTGTCGGGACCGATGACGAACACCGAACGCACGGTAAATTTGTCGCTGGCCTGGGGGTGAATCATGTCGTATAAGTTGGCGACATCAAATTTGGGGTCGGCAATGATGGGAAAATTCACGACCGTGTGCTGCGTTTCGTTAATGTCGCCGATCCATTTCTGGTGCGACTCGACGGGGTCGACGCTCAGCGCCACGACTTTCACGTTGCGCTTGTCAAATTCGGAGCGCAGCTTGGCAACGGCGCCCAGCTCGGTGGTGCAGACGGGGGTGAAGTCGGCAGGGTGCGAAAACAAAATTCCCCAGCTATTCCCCAGCCACTCATGAAATTGAATCGGGCCTTCGGTGGTGTCGGCCTTGAAATCGGGTGCGAGATCTCCTAATCGTACGGACA
>Ga0075019_10001107_pt1 | contig 15332 bp, 11 predicted proteins | sample ColStrG_CSR_2013_FD_71473 | JGI IMG/M metagenome (GOLD analysis project Ga0075019, IMG submission 71473) | Freshwater sediment microbial communities in response to fracking from Pennsylvania, USA - Cold Stream Run_MetaG_CSR_2013 | ecosystem: Environmental > Aquatic > Freshwater > Creek >...
ATCCGGCTGAAGGCATCGACGATGAAGCAGGTGTAGGCCATCCCCGACCACGTCGGCACATACGTCAGGTCGGTGACCCATAACTGGTTCGGTCCGGTGGCGGTGAAGTTGCGCTTCACAAGGTCAGGAGAACGGGCAGCTCTGTCGTCCCGTCTGGTTGTGATTATTCGCCGGCCCCGCTTCACGCCCCGGATCCCCAGTTCACGCATCAATCGGGCCACCTCGTCTCGACCGATGTCGTGTCCGGCCCGGCGTTTGTCACCCAGCAACCACGCGAGACGGGTTGGTGCAGGCCACTACGAAGTCCAGAGGCGGGATCTCGCTTCCTACCGAGTACTCCATTGTTTTCGCACCTGCTGGTCGAGGACCATGCCGATCAGGAGGGCGAGGGGTTCGGACGCGAGCAGTGCGTCCACGTCGGCATCACCGGTGAGCCAGAGCACGCTCCCAGGCTAGTCGGGGGCCGCGGTGGCACCGCCGCCGACGCTCACTACGCTCGGGGCGGCATGCGCCGAGTCCTCCGCCTGCGCCGTGCCGGCCTGTCCCGTACCGCGCTCCTGCTCGTGGCCGGGTGCGTGCTGGCGTCGGTGACGGCCGCCACCGGCGCCTACGTGGTGGCCACCGACACCCCGGCACCGGTGCCGTCGGGTCTCACCTTCGTGCGCACCGGCGACCTGATGACCCGCTACCAGGCGTGGGGCGCGCCCTCGTCCCATCCGGTGGTCCTCGTCCACGGCGCCCTCGAGTCGGTGGCGACCTGGCGGCCGGTGGCCCGGCTGCTGGCGCCGACGACCCACGTGGAGGCCTACGACCTCGTGGGCTACGGCTACACCGACCACGTGGGGCCGTACACGACCGACTCGCTGGCCGCCCAGCTGGCCGCGTTCCTGGACGCGCGCCACCTCGTCCACCCGGTCCTGGTCGGCCACTCGCTCGGCGCGGGGGTGATCGCCCGCTTCGTCCTCGATCATCCGGGCCGGGCGGCGGGCGTGGTGTTCGTGGACGGCGACGGGCTGTCGGTCACCTTTCCGGGGACCTGGGTCCCCGGCGCACTGCCCGAGCCGTTCCGCACGGCCGCCTACCGGGCCGTCGTGCGGAACAGGGGTCTGCTCAGCACCATCTTCGGACTGGCCTGCGGACCGAACTGCCCGACCCTCACGCCGGCCCAGCTCACCGACGTCCAGCGCCCCCTGCTGGTGGCCGGGGCCGAGCAGGCCCTGCTGGCCTACACGTCGCGCCCGGTGGTCGGTGTGACCGCCCGCGAGCTGGCCCGCGTGGCGTCGCCGACGCTGCCGGCCGCCGTGGTGTTCGGCGCCGAGGACAACGAGAACGTCGCGAACGCCCCCGCCCTGACCGCGGCCCGCATCGGCGCGCCGGCGCCGGTGGTGATCGCGGGGTGCGGCCACCTGTCCCTCTGGTCGCACCCGTCGGCGGTGGCGGCGGTGATCGAGGGGCTGCTGGCCCGCACCGGTGCGGGTGCCGTGCCGGGCTGAGCGGGCCCGTCGCAGACCGGGCGGCAGCGCCCCGCGCCCCGCGTCCGGTGGCCTGCGCCCGTTCAGTCCGTCCAGGGGTCGGGCAGGTCGGGGTCGATCCCGTAGGTGGTCAGGGCCCGGGCGGTCGTGCCGGTGGGCAGCGACCCGTCGGCCTCGAGGCCGCCGAGCACGGCGACCACCACGTGGGCGGCGTCGATCTCGAAGAACCGGCGGAGCACCTCCCGGGTGTCGGACCGGCCGAACCCGTCGGTGCCGAGCGACGTGAACCGGCGGGGGATCCACCGCGCCACCTGGTCGGGCACCGCCCGCACGAAGTCGGTGACGGCCACCACGGGTCCGGTCGACCCGGCGAGCTCGGCGGTCACCAACGGCACCCGGTCGTTCCGGTCGGGGTGGAGCCGGTCGTGGCGCTCGGTCGACAGCGCCTCCTCGCGCAGCGACTTGTAGGAGGTGACGGACCAGGTCTCGGCGGCCACACCCCAGGCGTCGGCCAGCAGTGTCCGGGCCTCCTCGGCCGCCCGCCAGGCCGTTCCCGAAAAGAGGATGGAGGCGCGGGGAGCCGACGGCGCCAGCCCGGCGGGGGGCCCGGCGAAGCGGTACATGCCGCGCACGGTCCCGAGGCGCACCCGCTCGGCGTCATCGGGGTCGTCGGGCAGTGCCGGCATGACGTAGTTCTCGTTGTAGAGGGTCAGGTACCAGTAGCGGTCCTCGGCGTCCGGCCCGGTCATCCGCCGGATCCCGTCCTCCATCAGCACCGCCACCTCGTAGGCGAAGGCGGGGTCGTAGGCGGCCACCGACGGATAGGCGGACGCCAGCAGCAGCGAATGCCCGTCCTGGTGCTGGAGGCCTTCGCCGTTCAGCGTGGTCCGCCCCGCCGTGCACCCGAGCAGGAAGCCCCGGCCCCGGCTGTCGCCGAGCGCCCAGAGGAGGTCGCCCACCCGCTGGAAGCCGAACATCGAATAGAAGAGGTAGCAGGGGATGAGCGACTCGCCCCAGGTGGCGTACGCGGTCGCCGCCGCGCTGAAGGTGGCCGTGGCACCGGTCTCGGTGATCCCCTCCTCGAGGACCTGGCCGGCGGCGTCCTCGGCGTAGTGGAGGGCGAGTCCGGCGTCGACCGGCGTGTAGCGCTGCCCGTCAGGTGCGTAGATCTGGACCTCGCTGATCAGCGACTCGAGCCCGAAGGTGCGTGCCTCGTCGGACACGATGGGCACGATGCGCCGCCCGATGCCCGGGTCGCGGGTGAGCGAGCGCAGGAGCCGGGCGAACGCCATGGTGGTGGACACCTCCTGGCGGCCGGACCCGGCCAGCAGATCGGCGAACCCGGCGGGCTCGGGCGGCGGCAGCGGTGCGGCACGTACGATCCGGCTGGGCAGCGGCCCACCGAGCGCCCGACGGCGCTCGGCCAGGTAGCGGCCGGCGGGGGAGTCGGGATCGGGCCGGAAGTACGGGGGCAGGTCGGCGTCGAGGTCGGACTCGGCGATCTCCTCGTGGAGGAAGAGGCGGTCGCGCAGCGTGTGCAGCTGCTGCTTGGTCATCTTCTTGATCTGGTGGGTGGCGTTGCGTGACTCGATCTCGGGGCCGAGGGTCCAGCCCTTCACCGTCTTGGCCAGGATGGCGGTGGGGGCTCCGGTGTGCTCGGTGGCGGCCCGGTAGGCGGCGTAGAGCTTCCGGTAGTCGTGGCCACCCCGGGGCAGGCTCTGCAGCTCGGCGTCGCCCAGGTGCGCGACCAGGGCCGCCAGGCGCGGGTCCGGCCCGAAGAAGTGCTCCCGGATGTACGCACCGGACTCGGTGGCGTACTTCTGGAACTCGCCGTCGACCGTGTCGTTCATCCGCGCCAGCAGTAGGCCGTCGACGTCGCGGGCCAGGAGCTCGTCCCACCCCCGGCCCCAGACCACCTTGATGACGTTCCAGCCCGCGCCCCGCAGGGTGGCCTCGAACTCCTGGATCACCTTGCCGTTTCCCCGAACCGGGCCGTCGAGCCGCTGCAGGTTGCAGTTGACCACCAGGGTGAGGTTGTCGAGGTGCTCACGGCCGGCCATCCCGAGGAGGGCCATCGTCTCGGGCTCGTCGAACTCGCCGTCGCCCACGAAGCCCCACACCCGGCTGTGCGAGGTGTCGACGAGGCCGCGTGCGTCGAGGTACCGGGCCAGGTGGGCCTGGGCGATGGCGTTGACCGGGCCGAGGCCCATCGACACCGTCGGGTACTCCCAGAACCCGGGCATCAGCCGCGGGTGGGGATAGGACGAGAGACCGTCGCCCCCGGCCTCGAAGCGGAAGTTGTCCAGCTGGGCCTCGGACAGCCGGCCCTCCACGAAGGCCCGGGCGTAGATGCCCGGTGAGGCGTGGCCCTGGAAGTACACCTGGTCGCCGGGCCCGTCGTCCTTGCCCCGGAAGAAGTGGTTGAAGCCCACCTCGTACAGGGCGGCCGAGCTGGCGTAGGTGGCCAGGTGCCCCCCGATGGAGTCGGAGCGGATGTTGGCCCGCACCACCATGACCGCGGCGTTCCACCGGATGAAGGCGCGGATGCGTCGCTCGAGGTCCTCGTCCCCCGGGAACACGGGCTCGGCGTCGGACGGGATCGTGTTGACGTAGGGGGTCGACACCGGGACCGGGAAGTCCACCTGTTCCTGGCGGGCCCGCTCCAGCACCCGCATCAGCAGGTAGCGGGCCCGGTTGCGGCCGTGGACCCGGACCACGTCGTCGAAGGCGGACAGCCACTCCTCGGTCTCGACCGGGTCGAGGTCGGGAAGCTGGTGGGCGACTCCGTCGAAGAGCATCGCACCCATGCTCCCACCCCGCCGGCCGGGGCGTGCACCATCGGTCCCGGGGCCGCCGTCGAGCGGGCATGCTGTGGCGATGGACGATGCCCCGACGATCGCGTACACCGACGGTTCGTGCCTGGGGAACCCGGGTCCGGGTGGCTGGGCCTGGGCCGTCGACGGCGGGCCGTCTGACTCGGGCGGCGAGCCCCACACCACCAACCAGCGCATGGAGGTGCTCGCCGTCATCCGGGCACTGGAGACGCTGCCCGGCCCCGTCCACATCGTCAGCGACTCGACCTACGTCGTGAACTGCTTCCGGCAGAACTGGCACGCCGGCTGGAAGCGCCGCGGTTGGAAGAACTCGCAGGGGAAGCCGGTCGCCAACCGCGACCTGTGGGAGCGCCTGTTCCCCCTGGCGCTGGACCCGGCCCGGCCGGTCACCTTCGCCTGGGTGAAGGGCCATTCCGGCGATCGGATGAACGACGTGGTGGACGGACTGGCCACGGCCGCCGCCGCCCGCCAGGACCCGTCCGGGCCGCCGCCGGACACCGGTTTGGGTCAGGGGCAGCTGCTCCCGTAATCTCTCGGCATGGAGATCAACGGAAGTTCAGCAATTGTCACTGGTGGAGCCTCGGGCCTCGGCGAGGCCACGGCCCGCCTCCTGGCCGAGCGCGGCGCACGGGTCGTCGTCGCCGACCTCAACGCCGACGCCGGGGAGGCCCTGGCCACGGAGATCGGCGGCGTGTTCGTCCGCACCGACGTGACCTCGACCGACGACGTCATCGCCAGTGTCGACGCCGCCATCGCCCTGGCCCCCCTGTTCAGCGTGGTCAACTGCGCCGGCATCGGGTGGGCGGGGCGCACCGTCGGGCGGGACGGCGAGTACGGCTCCGCCCACGACCTCGACGTGTACCGCAAGGTCATCGAGATCAACCTGATCGGCACGTTCAACGTCTGCCGCTTGGCGGCCTCGAAGATGAGCCTCAACACGCCGGACGAGGACGGCTGTCGTGGCGCCATCGTCAATACCGCCTCGGTCGCCGCCGAGGACGGCCAGATCGGCCAGGTCGCCTACTCGTCCTCCAAGGGCGGGGTCGTCGGCCTCACCCTGCCGCTGGCCCGTGACCTGGCGGCCATCGGCGTCCGCGCCAACTGCATCCTCCCCGGCCTGATCGACACCCCGATCTACGGCACCGGCGAGGCCTCCGAGGAGTTCAAGGCGCGCCTGGGCGCTGGCGTGCTCTTCCCGAAGCGCCTGGGCCGCTCGGACGAGTTCGCCACCCTGGCCGTCGAGCTGCTGGCCAACAGCTACATCAACGCCGAGTCGATCCGCATCGACGCCGGCATCCGGATGCCGCCCAAGTAGTCGACGTCCTGTCCCGGGTCCGACCCGGTCCATCCCCGGTCGAGGCCGAACGGAGGTGGACCGGTCACCCGGGACGACCCCACCGGCGCCGTCAATTGCGGCACGCCCCGTGCGCCGGTCGGTGGCGTGCGCAGGCCGGTGCCGATCGTCGGTCGGTGCCGATCGGCGGTGCGTCCCGCGCGTCCGGACCGTCCGGCGGCGGATAGGCCGGGGTTAGTGTCGGGTCCGTACGATGACGCTGACCGCCCCCACCCCCGCTCCCGGGCCGATCGACCCCTCGTCGGCCGTGATCCGGACCGAGGGCCTCTCCAAGGTCTACGCCGGATCCGACTTCCGGGCCGTCGATGGCCTCGACCTGGTGGTCGGCGCCGGCGAGATCTTCGGCCTCCTCGGCCCGAACGGCGCCGGCAAGACCACCACCGCGGGGATGCTCACCACCCGGGTGGTGCCCACGTCGGGCACGGCGTACGTCGGCGGCATCGACGTCGTCCGCCATCCGGCGCTGGCCAAGCAGATCCTCGGGATCGTCAGCCAGCAGAACACACTCGACCGGCAGCTGACGGTGTGGGAGAACCTCTACTTCCACGGACGCCTGTTCGGGATCCCGGCCAAGGAGTCCCGCCGCGAGGCCGACCGGCTCCTCGAGCAGTTCCAGCTCCAGAACTGGGCTACCGCGTCGGTCTACGCGCTCTCGGGCGGCATGGCCCAGCGACTCATGGTCGCCCGCGCCATCTTCCACCGTCCGGCCGTCTTGTTCCTGGACGAGCCCACGGCCGGTCTCGACCCCCAGAGCCGGCTGGCCCTGTGGGCGATCCTCCGGGAGCTGAACGGCAACGGCCAGACGATCCTGCTGACCACCCACTACATGGAGGAGGCCGACCAGCTGTGCGGCCGGGTGGCCATCATGGACAAGGGGCGGATCCTTGCCCTGGACTCGCCGGACGCGCTGAAGGAGCAGATCGACGCCGACACCATCGTCACGGTCACCGCCACCGGCGACCGTGACGCCCTGGCGCGGGCGCTCGAGGCCCGGGTCCCCGGCATCGCCCTGACCCGACCGGTCGACGGTGGGGTCGAGCTGCACGTGAAGGGGAAGGACCGACTGCTCCCGGCGGTCGTCACCGGCGCCGAGGACGCAGGGTTCCCGGTCCTCGACATCTCGGTGACGGAGCCCACCCTCGAGACGGTGTTCATCAAGCTCACCGGCAAGGAGCTCCGGGACTGATGTCCGTCGTCGCCCCGTCCGCCGGGGACGCCGTCCACCTGCGGCCCGAGCACTCCGCCCTGGCCGCCGGCCGCAGCGCGCTGTGGGCCCTCATCCTCCGGGACCTCCTGGTGCTGCGCAAGCACCTGGTGGAGTTCGTGTCCCGCACCCTGATCCAGCCGTTCCTGCTCTGCTTCGTGTTCCTCTACGTGTTCCCGAAGATCGGCCAGGGGATCGGGGGCGCCGACCCGGCGGCCCAGTCGGCCTTCGCCACCATCCTGGTGCCCGGCGTGGTCGGGATCTCGATCCTGTTCCAGGGCGTGCAGTCGGTGGCGCTGACCATGTCCCAGGAGTTCGGCTACACCCGCGAGATCGAGGACCGGGTGCAGGCGCCGTGCCCCATCTGGCTGGTGGCCATGGCCAAGGTCCTGTCCGGGGCCGCCCAGGGGCTGCTGTCGGCGGCCCTGGTGCTGCCCATCGCCTCGGTGGTCCACGCCAAGGGCGTCGAGGCCCACCTGACGCTCCACTGGTGGGTGGTCATCACGATGGTGCCCCTCGCCTGCGTGACCATGGCGGCGCTGGGGCTCCTGCTCGGTACGAGCTTCGAACCCCGCAACATCGGCCTGATGTTCGGGTTCATCATCCTGCCGGTGACCTTCCTCGGTGGCACCTACTACGCCTACACCCGGCTCGCCCCGGTCCAGGTCGGCGGCTGGCACTGGCTGCAGACGCTCGTGCTGGTCAATCCGCTGATCTACATCAACGAAGGGATGCGGGCCGCGTTTACCGACGCGCCCCACATGCCGATCTACGTGATCTACCCGGTGCTCGTGGCCTTCCTGGCGCTGTTCCTCGGCGTGGGCCTGCGGAACTTCCGCCGGCGGGTCCTCTCCTGACGGTGGGAACCCCGGACCCCGACGACGGACCGGGCCCGGCCGGCGGCTACCTGCTCGACAACCGGCTGGACGGTGCCGGGCTCCGGCTGGCCGCCGTCGCCGAGCTCTTCGACCCGGTCACCGTCCGCCACCTCGCGGCCACCGGCATCGGCGACGGGTGGCGGTGCTGGGAGGTCGGCGCCGGCGGCCCGACCGTCAGCGGGTGGCTGGCGCGGACGGTGGGACCCTCCGGGTCGGTGGTGGCCACCGACATCGACCTGTCGCGCTTCGGCGAGCCGCCGGCCGGGGTCACGGCACTCGTGCACGACGTGACCGCCGACCCGCCGCCGGGTGGCCCGTTCGACCTCGTCCACGCCCGGCTGGTCCTCGTCCACCTGCGCGAGCGTGCGGACGTGCTCGTCCGCCTGGCCGCGGCCCTCCGGCCGGGCGGCTGGTTGGTCTTGGAGGACGCCGACCCGGCGTTGCAGCCGCTGGCGTGCATCGACGAGGACGGACCGGACGAGGTCCTCGCCAACCGCATCCGCTCCGGGTTCCGGGTACTGCTGGCCGACCGGGGCGCCGACCTGGCGTTCGGCCGCACGCTGCCCCGTCTGCTGCGCAACGCCGGGTTGGTCGAGGTGTCGGCGGACGCCTGGTTCCCGGTGGCGGGCCCGGTCGGCGCCGTGCTCGAGCGGGTGACCGTCGAGCAGATGCGGTCGAACCTGGTCGAGCGCGGCCTGGCCACCGACGACGACGTCGACCGGCACCTGGCCAACCTGGCCGCCGGAGGCCTGGACGTGGCCACCGCCCCACTGGTGTCGGCGTCCGGCCGCCGGCTGCAGCGGCCCGCCGGCTGATCCCCTCGGGGCCGCACCGACCGAAGTGGCGGCCGGGTGGGGACCGGTAGGCTGGGTGCGACACGCGCCGCACGGACGCCCTACCGCCCGACGGCCCACACGACGACATCCTGATGGAGGTGGTTCCCACGGAACCCGAGGTGGCAACGGAGCAGACCGCAGCGGGGGGAGCAGGCACAGGGGCAGGGACGTCGGACCACTTCGACGTGGTCGTCATCGGCGGAGGGCCGGGCGGGTACGCCACAGCCCTGTACGGGGCGGCCGCCGGGCTGTCGGTGGCCGTGGTGGAACTGGACAAGGTCGGCGGGACCTGCCTGCACCGTGGCTGTGTGCCGGCCAAGGCGTTCCTGGAGACCGCCGCCGTCTACCGCACGGTGCGCTCGGCCGCCGACTTCGGCATCGACGCCGGCGCCGGGCAGGCCGACCCGACCGTCAAGTTCGCGGTGAGCCAGGAACGTAAGCAGCAGGTGGTGGACCAGCTGTTCGGCGGGCTGTCGGGCCTCCTGAAGGGCCGCGGCGTCACCGTGTGCAACGGGAGCGGCACGCTGGTGGGCGGTCACCGGGTGCGGATCGCCGGCAACGACGGCACGTCCACCGAGGTGACGGGCAACGACATCGTCCTGGCCGCCGGTTCGGTGCCCCGCACGATCCCCGGCTTCGACATCGACGGCACCGTGGTGCTCACGTCGGACGAGGTCCTCGCCCTCGACGCGCTGCCGTCCTCGGTCGCCGTCATCGGCGGTGGCGCCATCGGCTGCGAGTTCGCGTCGATGTTCGCCGACCTCGGGTCGACGGTGACCGTCTTCGAGGCACTGCCGACCATCCTCAACGGGTGCGACGAGGACGTGGTGCGGACGGTGGCCCGTTCGTTCAAGAAGCGCAAGATCGACGTCAAGGCGGGCGTTACCCTCCACGGGCACACGCCCGCGGCGGGCGGCGGCACCGTCGTGTCCTTCGGTGACGGCGAGCAGCTGGCGGTCGACGCCGTGGTGGTGTCGGTGGGCCGGCGTCCCCGCACCGAGGGCCTGGTGACCGCCGAGGCCGGCGTGACCATCGACGACCGGGGCTTCGTGGTCGCCGACGCGTCCATGCGCACGTCGGCACCGGGTGTGTGGGCGGTGGGCGACGTGGTCGCCGGCACCCCGCAGCTGGCCCACGTCGCCTTTGCCGAGGCCATCGTGGTCGTGAAGTCGATCCTGGGTGAGCCGGTGCTCCCGGTGGACTACTCCCGGGTCCCCTGGGCCATCTACTGCCACCCCGAGGTGGCCTTCGCCGGGATGACCGAGGCCGCGGCCCGCGCCGCAGGACTGGACGTCGTGGTCAAGAAGGACCCGTTCGGCGGCAACAGCCGGGCCCGGATCATCGGGGACACCGAGGGCATGGTGAAGGTGGTCGCCGAGCGGCGCCCGGACGGCACCACCGGCCGGATCCTGGGGGTGCACATGGTGGGCCCCTGGGTGACCGAGCAGCTGGGCGCCGGCTACCTGGCCGTCAACTGGGAGGCCACCGCCGACGAAGTGGCGCAGTTCATCCAACCGCACCCGTCCCTGTCCGAGACCTTCGGCGAGACCATGCTGGCACTGACCGGAAGGGGGCTGCACGTTGCCTGACGTGACCATGCCGCAGCTCGGCGAGACCGTGACCGAGGGAACCATCACCAAGTGGTTCAAGGCCGTCGGCGACATCGTCGTACGCGACGAGCCCCTGTTCGAGGTCTCGACCGACAAGGTCGACTCCGAGGTGCCGTCCCCGGCCGACGGGGTGCTGACCGCCATCCTCGTCGAGGAGGGCGACACCGTCGACGTCGGCGTCGCGCTGGCGGTGATCGACGGGGACGCCGCAGCGACCGGCGCAGCTCCCGCACCGGCGGCAGCGTCCGCCGCCGCGCCGGCACCGGCTGTGCCACCGGCCCCGGCTGCCGCACCACCGCTCCCGCCGGCCGCCGCACCGGCGCCGCCGGTGCCCCCGTCCCCCACGTCCGCACCCGCCCTGCAGGCACTGCCCGACGAGCCGGTGGCCGCCGCCCGGGCGGTGGCGGCCGCCCCGGTCGCACCGTCGACCGGCCCGGTCCCGCCGGGACCCGTCGACCAGTCGCTCGTGCTGTCCCCCGTGGTCCGCCGACTGCTGGCCGAACACGGTCTCGACCCGGCCTCCATCGCCGGCAGCGGGCTGGGCGGGCGGATCACCCGATCCGACGTCGAGGCGGTCATCGAGCACGGCGGCGCCCCGTCGCCGGTGCCGAGCGTGCCGCCTGCTGGCGCTGCTGCTGCTGCCGCTGCCGCTGCCGCACCGGCCGCACCGGCTGCACCGGCTGCGCCCGCCGTGACCCAGGCGACCGGCCCCGCGCCGTCATCCGGTGCCCGGGACGAAGTGGTCCCGTTCACCAACATCCGCCGCCGGACGGCCGAGCACATGGTCCGGTCGAAGGCCACGTCGGCGCACACGCTGATGGTCAAGGAGATCGACTACGAGCGGATCGAGCAGGTCCGGCGGCTCCACGGCGCACGCTTCCGGGAGGAGGAGGGCTTCACCCTCACCTACCTGCCGTTCGTCGCCCGGGCCACGGTCGAGGCGTTGGCCGAGTTCCCGCACCTCAATGCATCGGTCGGCGAGGACGCACTCCTCGTCCACCACGACATCAACCTCGGTATCGCCGTCGACCTCGACAACGAGGGTCTGATCGTCCCCGTGGTGCACCGGGCCGAGGAGCTCAACCTCCGGGGCATGGCCCGCCGGATCCGTGACGTGGCCGATCGGGCGAGGTCGAAGCGGCTCAGCCTCGACGACATCAGCGGCGGGACGTTCTCTATCACGAACGCCGGACCGTTCGGCACGCTCATCACGGGGGCGATCATCAACCAGCCCCAGGTGGCGATCCTGTCCACGGACGGGGTGTCCCGGAAGCCGGTGGTCGTGGAGCTGCCCGACGGCACCGAGTCGATCGGGATCCACTCGGTCGGCCTCGTCGCCATGAACTTCGACCACCGGGCCGTCGACGGCGCCTACGTGGCCCGGTTCCTGGCCCGGCTGTCGGCCATCCTCGACGACCGCGACTGGGTCGGCGAGCTCTAAGCGGCGGTGACCGACACGCTGACGTGGTGCGGGGCCGTCGGGGTCCGACGGTGAGAGCGCGCTGGCTGGGCCGCGTCCCCTACGCCGAGGCGTGGGATCTCCAGCGGGCGGTCGCCGCACGGTCCGCGGACGACTATCTCCTACTCCTCGAGCACGGCCACGTGTACACGCTCGGCGCCCATGCCGACCCGACCCACGTCCTGGTCGACCCGGGCGCGGTCGGGGCCGACCTGGTGACCGTGGACCGCGGGGGCGACGTGACCTACCACGGGCCGGGTCAGCTGGTCGGGTATCCGATCCGCTCGGTCGGGGCGGGACCGCACCACGGCCCCGAGCACGTCCGCCAGGTCGAGGACGTGGTGATCGGTGCACTGGTCGGTCTCGGCGTGCCGGCGGAGCGTGTGGGCCGCCTCGAGGGCTATCCCGGGGTGTGGATCGACCCGTCCGCCGACGGTGGGGGCGTCACCGGTCCCCGGAAGATCGCCGCCATCGGGGTGCGCACGGCCCGGGGCCGGACGACCCACGGGTTCGGTCTGAACGTCACGACCGACCTGTCCATGTTCGAGCACATCGTCCCGTGCGGTATCGCGGACCGCCCGGTGACCTCGCTGGCCGCCGAGGGGTTCGACGTCACCATGGCCGAGGCGGTCGCCGCAGTCCTGGCCTCGGCGCGAACCGTCTGGGGCGCCTTCGAGGACGTGGCCGCCGTGACCGACGGTGCGGGAACCGCCGGCGCCGGCGAACGGCCTGCGAACGGCGTGCCGGTGTCCCTGCGTGCCACGGCCGGACCGGCGGGACCGACGGGACCGACCGGATCCGCGCTCGAGCGTCGGCTGGTCCGATCAGGGGTCGACCCGGGGGCGGGGCTGGCCATCTCGGCCCGCAAGCCGGAGTGGCTGCGGGTCCGGGCCACCATGGCCGACGACTTCCTCGGGCTGCAGCGCGACATCCGGGACCTCGACCTGGTGACGGTGTGCGAAGAGGCGGGCTGTCCGAACATCTTCGAGTGCTGGTCGGACGGGACGGCCACCTTCATGATCAACGGGTCCCGGTGCACCCGGGCCTGCGGCTTCTGCCAGGTCGACACCCGCCACCCGCTGCCCCTCGACGCCACCGAGCCCGACCGTGTGGCCGACGCCGTCCGTCGGATGGGCCTGGCCCATGCGGTGATCACCTGCGTGGCCCGCGACGACCTCCCCGACGGTGGGGCCGGCGCCTTTGCCGCCACCATCGCCGCCGTGCGGAGGGCGAGTCCCGGCACGGCCATCGAAGTCCTCATCTCCGACGTCAAGGGGGACGCGCCATCACTCGCGACGATCCTCGGCGCGCGGCCGGACGTCCTCAACCACAACATCGAGACGGTGGCCCGGCTCCAGCGGGCCGTGCGGCCCTCGGCGGGCTACGCCAGGAGCCTGACCGTGCTGGCCCGGTCGGCCGACGCCGGGCTCACCACCAAGTCGGGCATCATCCTCGGGATGGGGGAGCGCGAGGACGAGGTGCTGGCCACACTGGCCGACCTGCGGTCCGTCGGTGTCGACATCGTGACCCTGGGCCAGTACCTGCGGCCGAGCGCGAAGCACCTGCCGGTGGCCCGGTGGTGGGCGCCCGAGGAGTTCGACGACCTGCGGCGGGCCGGCGAGGCGCTCGGGTTCGCGCACGTCCAGGCCTCGCCCCTGACCCGTTCGAGCTACCACGCCCGTGAGGCTGCCGACGCCTCGGGAGCCGGCGCGCCCGGTCCGGTGCCGGTGACGCTGACGGCGGCCCGGGCGTGACCGCGTCGACCGCGGCCACCGCCCCGTCGGGCCGCCCGGACCGGATCGCCCGGGTCCGCGAGCGGATGGCGTCGCTCGGGGTGGACGTGCTGCTGCTCTCCCACGGGGCCGACCTGCCGTGGCTGACCGGCTACCGGGCCATGCCCCTCGAGCGGCTCACACTGCTGGTCCTGCCCTTGGCCGGCGACCCGGTGCTGGTGGTGCCCGGCCTGGAGGCCCCCCGGGTGCCCGACCCGGCCGGACGCTTCGGGCTCCGGCCCTGGTCCGATGCCGAGGACCCGGTCGACCTGGTCGTGGACCTGCTCGGACGTGGACCCGCCCACCGCCTCGCGGTGTCCGACCGGGCCTGGGCCACGACCGTCCTGTCGCTCCAGCGACGCCTGCCCGGGGCCGAATGGGTGGAGGCCTCCCGGGTGACCTCGCCGATCCGGGCGGTCAAGGACGACGACGAGCTGGCGGCGCTGCGGGCCGCCGGGGCGGCAGCCGACCGGGTGGCGGCCGTGCTGCAGTCCGGCGGGATCCCGATGGTGGGCAGGACCGAGGCCGAGGTGTCGGCCCAGCTGGGCGCACTCCTCATCGCCGAAGGTCACCGAGCCGTCAACTTCGCCATCGTCGGCAGCGGACCGAACGCCGCCAGCCCGCACCATGAGCCGGGTGAGCGGGTGATCGGCCGCGACGAAACCGTCGTCTGCGACTTCGGGGGCACCCTGTCGCTCGACGACGGGCCCGGCTACTGCTCGGACATCACCCGCACCGTGGTCACCGGCCCACCCTCCGACGAGGTCGCCGCCTGCTACGCGGTGCTGCAGGAGGCCCAGGGGGCTGCGGTCGCCGCCGCCCGCGCCGGGGTCACCGCCGCATCCGTCGACCGGGTCGCCCGTGACGTGATCGAGCACGCCGGGTACGGGGCCCTGTTCGTGCACCGGACCGGCCACGGCATCGGCATCGAGGAGCACGAGGACCCGTACCTGGTGGTCGGGAACGACGAGGTGCTGGTGCCGGGGCACGCCTTCTCGGTCGAGCCCGGCATCTACGTGCCGGGCCGGTTCGGCATGCGGCTGGAGGACATCGTGGTGATCGGGGCCGGCGGCGCTCCCGAACCGCTCAACGTCGCCGACCACGGGCTGGTCGTCGTCGACGGCTGACCGGTCCGGGTCGACGACCCCGGCGGTGGCACACGGCAGCGCAGGACATACGGGAACGGAGACGCGGCACATGGATCTGGGGATCGACGGGAAGGTGGCGCTGGTCACAGCCGGCTCGCGGGGGCTCGGTCGGGCCACCGCGCTGGCACTGGCCGGCGAGGGGGTCCAGGTGATGCTCTCGGGTCGCGACGCAGGAACGCTGGAGGAGGCGCGTGACGCGGTCGTGGCGGCCGGCGGGACTGCCGACGTCCTCGCCGGTGACGTGACCGATCCCGACGAGCCGTCCCACCTGGTTGCGGCCACGGTGGCCCGCTTCGGCGGCCTCCACATCCTGGTGCCCAACGCGGGCGGTCCGCCTCCCGGCCGGGCCATCGACCTGTCGGACCAGGCGCTCGAGACGGCGATCAACGCCAACATGCTCACCTCGATCCGCCTCGTGCGTGAGGCGCTGCCCCACATGCGCGCTGCCGGCTGGGGGCGCATCTGCTGCATCACCTCCTACACCGTGCAGCAGGCGGCCCCGGTGCTCGCACTCTCCAACACCGCACGTGTCGGCCTGTGGGGTTGGCTGAAGACCGCCGCCCACGACCTGGCCGACGAGTCGAGCGGGATCACCGTCAACATGATCTGCCCGGGACCCCACGCCACGGACCGGATGAAGCAGCTGGGGGGCACCGGGGTGATGGGCGACCCGGCCGACTTCGGTGCGGTGGCCGCATTCCTGTGCTCGGCCCAGGCAGGGTTCGTCAACGGGGCCGCCGTCGTGGTGGACGGGGGCGCCACCCT
>Ga0075019_10001110_pt1 | contig 15324 bp, 7 predicted proteins | sample ColStrG_CSR_2013_FD_71473 | JGI IMG/M metagenome (GOLD analysis project Ga0075019, IMG submission 71473) | Freshwater sediment microbial communities in response to fracking from Pennsylvania, USA - Cold Stream Run_MetaG_CSR_2013 | ecosystem: Environmental > Aquatic > Freshwater > Creek >...
GGTCTTCACGTTGAGGGTGAATGCGCCCGGTGAAATCGCGGGGGCCTGGTTGATCGCGCCGGCTGCGACCTGGAGGTTGGCTGCCCTCAAGGCGGCCACCACCTCGCCTGCGGTCAGATTGCGGGCTGCGACCTTGGCCGGGTCCAACCAGACCCGCATCGAGTAGTCGCGCGCGCCGAAGATGTTGACGTTGCCGACGCCGTCGATACGGCCCAGCACGTCCTTTATATAGAGCGTCGCATAGTTCGAAATATATTGCTGGTCGCGCGAGTTGTCGGGCGAGATCATGTGCACGACCATCATCAGGTCGGGTGAAGCCTTACGCACCACCACACCGAGCCGCTGCACATCGTCGGGCAAGCGCGGTTGAGCGACGGCGACGCGGTTCTGGACCAGGACCTGGGCTTGATCGACGTTGGTTCCGGGCTTGAACACCACGTTGATCGAGAGGCGGCCATCGCCGGTCGATTGCGAGTTGATGTAGAGCATGCCCTCGACGCCGTTGACCTCCTGCTCGATCGGCGTTGCGACCGTCTCGGCGATGACCTGGGCCGAGGCGCCGGGATAAGTGGCGGTGATGTTCACCGTGGGCGGGGCAATTTCGGGGTATTCGGCGATGGGCAGGGTATAGCGCGCGATGCCGCCCAGGATCAGCAGCAGCAGCGAAATCACGCTCGCAAAAATGGGCCGATCAATGAAAAAGTGCGATAGCCGCATCAGAATGCCCCTCCGCGTTCATGGACCGAATTCGCAGGCCGGCGCGCGCTCACGACTTCGCGGCTTTGATTTCACCGTTGGCCGGCGTCACTTTCGCACCGGGCCTCACGGCAGGGTTTGCTATGCCATCGATGATCACGCGCGAGGCCTTATCGAGCCCGCTTGCGATCACGCGCAGGCCGTCGACGATCGGCCCCAACGTCACCGGCTTTGCGACCACGGTGTTAGTTTCATCGACCACGAATACGATCTTACGCGCCTGGTCGGAGATGACCGCGCTATCGGGAACGAGCAGCGCATCGACATCGCCACCGAACAACTGGAGGCGGCCGAACAAGCCCGGCGTCAACATTCCGGCCTTGTTGTCCAAAACCGCGCGGCCGCGCAGGGTGCCAGACCTCACCGACAACTGGTTGTCGACAAAGTCCATGGTTCCATCGTGGGTGAAGCCGGTTTCGTCGGCGAGCTTTATGCGGACCGGGTTTGGGGAGTCGCGCGAGGATTGGCGGTCGCCCGAGGCTTTCAGGCGGGAGTACCTCAAGTAGTCGCTTTCCGAGACGTCGAAGACGAAATGAATGGGATCCAGGGACACAATGGTGGTGAGAAGCGTTGGGGAGGCGCCGGTACCACCGCTGATCAGCGTGCCGACGTTGACCTTCTTATCCGACACGCGGCCGCCGATCGGTGCCCTGACCTCGGTCCATTCGAGATTGAGCTCGGCCTGCTTTAGGGCGGCTTCGGCCGATTGCTTGCTCGCCTGTGCGACGCCGAGGTTTGCGCGGCGCAGATCGTAGGTCTGGGTGGTAATGGTTTTGTTCTTGATCAGGGGTTCGGCGCGCTCGACGTCGGCGCCGGTCTGCTCGACCTGGGCATCGGCCTTGGCGACGTCGGCCTTGGCGCTTTCAACCGCGATCGCGAAGGGCCGCTTATCGAGGGTGAACAGCAGGTCGCCCGCCGTTACGATCTGGCCGTCCTTGAAGTTGACCTGATCGATGAACCCGGACACGCGCGCGCGAACGTCGACGCTGGCGACGGCTTCGAAGCGGCCCGAGTATTCATCCCACTGCGTTATGTGTTTTGCGACCGGCACGGAAATGGTCACGGGGAGCGGGGGCGGGGTTTGTTGGGCCCGGGCGTCTGCGGTCAGAAACAGCGCCGAAACGGTTGCGAATACAGCACCTTTGAAAACGTTCATAATTTTCACGGCCACCTCTCAAAGCAAAATCAACCTCGTCGTGGCTTAGTTCGGATATACTGAACATAGGCAGATCATATTATCAAGCTTCAATCGCGTGCCCGGTTCCGTGCGTGTCCGCACCATCTCAACACCAACCGCAATCAACAGCTCAGCGTTGAAATTGGTTCCAGGCAAAAGCGCGATTTGCCCCTCCCCGCACCTCGCGACCCATTAATGCTGCGGCGCAGCGCAAATTTTTCGAACCGCGTTTTCAATCGGTTAGCCACCTCTCCAGGGATTTTTTGGGGATGTTAGACCTCGGTCGGATTGCGGGCCTGCCCGATTTCGGCATATGGTATATGGTATACCAAGGTGATCGACTATTCAGTCATGCTCCGCTTCGCGGCATTCAATCCAATCTTTCACATGGCAAACCTTCACGTGCATCCAAATGGCGGCCGCCTGCACTCGCGCCATGCGCCGCAGCGGGCCGGTTCGCCCCGCGCCGTAAATCAAAGTGACTTAACCCGACCAATTCCTGATCCCGACTTCAACCTGATTTCGCAAAACCCCAAGAGGCACACATGACCTTGTTTGGCACGCTCGGCACTTTCTCGAACGCGACCGCTGCTCCCGAAGCCGCCAAGCCCGCTCAGACGGATGGTTTTCATCTCGTCATCGACGCGCTGAAGCTCAACGGCATCAACACCATCTACGGCGTGCCGGGCATTCCGATCACCGATCTTGGACGGCTCGCGCAGGCGGCCGGAATCCGGGTGATCTCGTTCCGCCATGAGCAGAACGCGGGCAACGCGGCGGCCATCGCAGGTTACATCACAAAGAAGCCCGGCGTGTGCCTGACCGTGTCGGCCCCCGGCTTCCTCAACGGCCTGACCGCGCTTGCGAACGCCACCACCAACTGCTTCCCGATGATCCTGATCTCGGGCTCTTCCGAGCGTGAAATCGTCGACCTGCAGCAGGGCGACTACGAGGAAATGGACCAGCTCGCGATTGCCAAGCCGCTGTGCAAGGCCGCCTTCCGCGTCCTTCATGCCGCCGACATCGGCATCGCGGTTGCCCGCGCCATTCGCGCCGCGGTTTCGGGCCGTCCCGGTGGCGTCTATCTCGACCTGCCGGCCAAGTTGTTCAGCCAAGTCATGGAAGCCGAGGCAGGCGCTGCCTCGCTGGTCAAGGTTATCGACGCAGCGCCGGCCCAAATCCCCGCACCGTCGGCGATTGCTCGCGCGCTGGACGTTTTGAAATCCGCCAAGAAGCCACTCATCATTCTCGGTAAGGGCGCCGCTTACGCCCAGGCCGACGACGCCGTCCGTGCCCTCGTGGAACAGAGCGGCATTCCCTACGTGCCGATGAGCATGGCGAAGGGCCTTCTGCCCGACACACACCGCTTATCCGCCGGTGCCGCGCGCTCGCTGGTTCTCAAGGAAGCCGATGTCGTGCTGCTGGTTGGCGCGCGTCTCAACTGGCTGCTCTCGCACGGCAAGGGCAAGACCTGGGGCGAACCGGGCTCGAAGAAGTTCATCCAGATCGACATCGAGCCCAAGGAAATGGACAGCAACATCGAGATCGTGGCGCCCGTCGTCGGCGACATCGGCTCGTGCGTGGAAGCCCTCCTCGCCGGAATGGGCGCCAACTGGCAGGCGCCGCCCGCCGAGTGGATCGCCAAGATCGACGCCAAGAAGGCTGAAAACACCGGCAAAATGGCGGCGAAGCTCGCCAAGACTAAGTCGCCGATGGATTTCCATGGTGCGCTTGGCGCGCTGCGCGACATCATCAAGGCTCGTCCCGACGCCATGCTCGTGAACGAAGGCGCCAACACGCTCGACCTCGCGCGCGGCATCATCGACATGTATCAGCCGCGCAAGCGACTGGACGTTGGCACCTGGGGCATCATGGGCATCGGCATGGGCTTTGCCGTGGCCGCCGCCGTCGAAACCGGCAAGCCGGTGCTCGCCATTGAAGGCGACAGCGCGTTCGGCTTCTCCGGCATGGAGGTCGAGACCATTTGCCGGTATAATCTGCCGGTCTGTATCGTCGTGTTCAACAACAATGGCATCTACCGCGGCACCGACGTCAATACCAACGGCAACGGCGACGTCGCAACGACGGTGTTTGTACGCGATGCGCGCTACGACAAGATGATGGAAGCCTTCGGGGGCGTGGGCGTCAACGTCACGACGCCTGCCGAACTCTCGCATGCCGTCAACGTGGCGATGGATAGCGGCCGACCGACGCTCATCAACGCCGTCATCGACCCGTCGGCTGGCACCGAAAGCGGCAACATCGGCAGCTTGAACCCAACCAGCGCGATCTCGAAGGCATAAGGGCAAGCGCAATTCAGACGCTTCGCTTGGACCAGGGGCTTGCCCCTGGTCTCGGCCAAAATCCCACTCAAATGAACAACACCGGAGAACTCCCCATGGACGATAAAGCCCTGAGCGGCATCAAGATCATCGACTTTACCCACGTGCAGGCGGGTCCTGCGTGCACGCAGCTGCTGGCCTGGTTTGGCGCCGACGTGATCAAGGTCGAGCGCCCGGGTGCCGGCGACGTTACCCGCGCCCAGTTGCGCGACATTCCGGGTGCCGACGCGCTCTACTTCACCATGCTCAATTCCAACAAGCGTTCGCTGACGCTGGACACCAAGAAGCCCGAGGGCAAGGAAGTCCTCGAGAAAATGATCCGCGGTTCAGACGTCATGGTCGAGAACTTCGGCCCCGGCGCGCTCGACCGCATGGGCTTCACCTGGGAACGCATCATGGAGCTGAACCCCAAGATGATCCTGGCCTCGGTCAAGGGCTTCTCGGATGGCCACCATTACGAAGACCTCAAGGTCTATGAGAACGTCGCGCAGTGCGCCGGCGGCGCTGCCTCCACCACCGGCTGGTGGGACGGCCCGCCGACGATCTCGGCTGCAGCCCTCGGCGACAGCAACACTGGTATGCATTTGGCCATCGGCATCCTGACCGCGCTGCGCCAGCGCGACAAGACCGGGAAGGGTCAGAAGGTCGCCGTGTCGATGCAGGACAGCGTATTGAACCTGTGCCGCGTCAAGCTGCGCGACCAGCAGCGCCTCGACAAGGTCGGCTACCTGGAGGAATATCCGCAATACCCCCACGGCACGTTCAGCGATGTCGTACCGCGCGGCGGCAATGCTGGCGGCGGCGGACAGCCGGGCTGGATTTTGAAATGCAAGGGCTGGGAAACCGATCCCAACGCCTACATCTACTTCACGGTTCAGGGCCATGCCTGGGCGCCGATCTGCGATGCCATCGGCAAGCCCGAGTGGAAGAACGATCCGGCCTACATGACAGCTCAGGCGCGCCAGCCGCACATCAACGATATCTTCGCGACCATTGAAGTGTGGCTCGCCGACAAGACCAAGTTCGAAGCGGTCGACATCCTGCGCAAGTTCGACATTCCGTGCGCGCCGGTGCTGACCATGAAGGAACTCGCCAACGACAAGTCGCTACGCGCGTCCGGCACCATCGCCGAAGTCGCCCACAAGGGCCGCGGCGGCACGTATCTGACCGTCGGCTCGCCGATCAAGTTCTCGGATATGAAGGTCGAGATCACCGGTTCGCCGCTGCTTGGCGAGCACACCAACGAAGTGCTCGCCGAACTTGGCTATAGCCAGGAAAAAATCGCCCAGCTCCACACCGCCAAGGCGGTATAAGGGTGAGTTAAGTGAAGGCGAGGGGGCTTACCCCCTCGACCCCGCTTCGAAGTGTTAACATGACCGTCACTTGACATAGGGGTCCAGGGCCTCAGGCCCTGGCTCTTCCCGACACTCATGGGTCCTCATATGCACAGCGCGCTCGACATGAACTCTCTCGTCGCCGCCATCGGCGATGCCGTGGTCGTATGCGATAAGGCCGGTGCGATCACGCTATGGAACCCGGCCGCCGAGCGGATGTTTGGCTTCACGGAAGCCGAAGCGCTCGGGCAAAACCTCGACATCATCATCCCCGAGCGTATGCGCAAGCGTCACTGGGACGGCTATCACCACTCGATGGCGACCGGCACCACCAAGTACGGCCACGACGTGCTGCGCGTGCCGGCCATCGACAAGGAGGGCCGCGCCCTATCGATTGCCTTCACGGTCGCTATGCTGTTCGCCGCTGATGGCAAAGTTCATTCAATCGCCTCCGTCATGCGCGACGAAACGGAGGCCTTCAACAAAAACCGCGAGATGAGGAAGCGGCTGGCCGAGCTTGAGGCGCTGGTTGCTTCCAGACAAGCCACCTCCTCCGCCCCTGCTGCCATAGCCGCCGAACCGCCTGCGTCCGGCGGCTGTCCGGTTCATAAGGCGTAAAATTTAGCTTGAAGTTTGGGCCGACCGCGCCGGATTGCGCGTGTCCGAGGCGACCAACGACAATCGGCGCCGTCGATCAGTGCCGCCTCTGATCGACGGCCGCGGCAATGTCTTTGCGGACGCCTTCGGGTTGTGCGGCAACTGCCGACGTGAGTGCGCCGAGTGCGCGCCTTGCCGCATAAAGCTGGTCCATCAGCGAAAGCACGACGGTCATGCTGTCTTCCTCGATGCGCAGTTCGTAGTGCAGCTCGCAGATGAGCCGAACGCGCGCGACGTCGGCGGAATCGAAGTGCAAATCCTCGTCGTCCTGGTGCGGCAATACCCAGCCCAGATCGATCCAGCGCTGCAGCGCTTCGGCGTCCAAGGGTTCGATCAACGCCACGAGTTCACTCTCGCCGATCATGATCACGCTCCTGAAACTTTGCGGGGATTGTAGGGATGCTTGGCTTCCCACTGGACAACGGATTGGATGAACTCGTCATCGGGCGAGGTAGGCAGCACGATTTCGAGGGTTACGACGTGATCGCCAGCGCCGCTCTTGGACGGCACGCCCCTGCCGCGCAGTCGCAGCTTGGTCCCGGAATTTGAGCGCTTCGGGACGGCCAGGTTCACCATGCCGGATACCGTTTCGACGGGAACCTTGGCGCCTCCAAGGGCCTCGCCGAGTGTCACGGGCACCGTCGAGTAGATATCGTTGCCTTCGCGCCGAAGGACCGGATGCGGATCGACATGGATCTCGACCAGCGCATCGCCCGCGTCGGTGCCGCCAAATCCCGGCTGCCCTTGGCCACGCAGGCGCAGGATCTGGCCGTCCTTCAGCCCGGCCGGGATCGCAATATCGAGCGCCTTGCCGTCGCCCATAACGACGCGCTTCTTTGCGCCGATGATGGCTTCGATGAAGGGGACTGCAAACGAATAGTTGATGTTGGCGCCTCGGGAATTGGTCCGGCTTTGCCGTCCGAACAACTCGGCGAACAAGTCCTCATCTATCCCGCCGGCACCGCCTCGCCATTGGCGATCGTATTTGAAATCGGGCTCAGCTTCTGCGTGCTGGCGATAGGAGCCATGGGGGGGCGCCTGATGGACGTCGGCGCCACTGGCGTCGATTTTCCCACTGTCGAAAAGCGCCCGCTTGGTTTCGTCGCCGATGATGGCGTACGCGGACGCAATGTCCTTGAAGCGAGCTTCGGCCGCCTTATCGCCGGGATGCAGATCGGGGTGATTTTTCTTGGCGAGCGCACGAAAGGCGTTGCGAATTTCGTCGGACTTCGCCTCGCGGCTGACGCCAAGAATTTGATACGGATCCGCCATCGACAAGTGCCTCCGCCGCCGCCAATGAGGCACGCTACCCGAGGACGCCTTCCAACGCTAGCGACGCCCAGTTATTAGGCGCATTCAGGCGCCTTCCCGACAGCTCAAGCTGACATTCGGCCAGTGTTGAGATCGCATCGATATCATCTGCCACGGTCATATATCCCCCTGCTTCGATCGCCAGCGTCACTCGCGCATTCGAGCCCGCACTTGGCGGATTTGGCTATCCCGCGACAGCGCTACGAGCAATTCCGATCCCGGCTCTTTGGCCTTGACCGCCTGGGCTATCTCCTCGCCCCGGGAGACCGCGTGTCCATCGACTGCCACAATGACATCCCCCGGCCTGATGCCGGCGGCCTCGGCGGGACTTGCGGGCTTTACTTCAGAGACCAAGGCGCCGCGCACAACCCCGATATCGAGGTCATGCGATATTTGCTCGCTAACGTCCAGCATCGTCACACCGAGCCGAAGGGGCGATGACGGGGGCTGACCGGCTGCGGCGCCAGCGCCTTCATCGACCAGCGCACGAGCCCGATTGATGAGCGCCTCGCCACCCTCGGGCAATTTCAGGATGGTGGTCTTGTCCAGGTAGCCTTCCTCGATAACTAGAAAGCGGTTATTGGCCGAAATGCGCGCGCGCTTGATTCCAAATGGGTGCCGCCACTCGAAAAGGATCTCGCCGAGTGCCGTATTCCATAACCGCAGTTTGCCTTTCTCCGGAAATGTCACAAGCAAAGTACCATCCGGCGAGAGGGCTCCGCTCAGGGCACTCTCCTTCTCACCGGGATTCAGCGACCGGACTCCGAATGTCGTGCCGGAAACGAGATGGATACGGCCCGTGGCTCCCAATATCGCCGCCATGCCGCCACTGGCGGAAGCGAAATGCCAATCCGGACCGTACGTCGGCATTTCTTCAGCCAGGACATGAAGCGCATCCGACTGGTTCTTCACGTTGTTCCAAATTGCGAGTTGACCATCGGCAGATATTGCCAAGAGTTTCTGTGCCTCGGATAAAAACTGAATACCGGCCAGTTTGATGGTACCCCAGGTAAAAAACGAAATTCGTGATCCATCATTTGTGCCATAGATCTCGACCTCGCTGTCGGGATTGACGACCGCGATGCGATCATTCTCAACTGCGACCCGCCAATTGGCGACGAATTCGCTCGCAAGAGCGTCCCACTCGATCGGAAATTGCGTTACGACGGCGTCCTTTGGCACGTCCCAAAGCGTGAGCCCCCTACCCTCCGCCTCGTAAATCGCGATGCGGCTCGCATTGCGGCCAAATGCAATCGATTGCGGCTTGCGAATGAGTGGCCCTTTGGAAAAGATTTGCCGGCCCTCAGCGAGAGAGTAGGCGACGACGCGCTTGTCGCCGGTCGTCACCACGACCGCTTCGCCCGCGGGGTCACTGGCCATCAGTTTGATGGAGCTCTTGAGATCTGCTTCAAATTGCTTTTCACCCGTCGCGGGGTTGATCACTTGCAGCACCGGCCCCGTTGCGAGAGCGAGCCGGGCCGGGTTCGACTGCGTGAACTGCGCGTGAGCCACCTGATCGAATTGCGCCAGCATTTTTCGGGCACCCATATCGTAGAGCTGCGACCGGCCTTTGGGCACGTGGAGTAAGAGCGCCGCCACACTTGCACCGGAGCCCATGACGAAATCGACCGGTCCCGGATCGCGGCCGAAGCGATCGATGACGTCTCCCGAAACGAGCGAAATGATTTCCACGCTCGAAGCCCCGGCGAGCGCGATGGCGTCATGGTCGCGGCCGATTTGGGCAATCGTTACATCCAAGCTCGACGGAATTGAGCGCACGACATGGCCATCACCGGTATCAATCACACGCACGGCCCCGTCGGCACTGCGAACGGCAAACATAGGGTCGGCGTCATAGAGGTAAGCGAAAGGCGACGACCGGTCGGCCAGGAAGGTGTTGCCGATTTGCAAGGCGGTTGCCGTATCCCATATTTGTATCCGGCCATCATCGTCGGACGTGACCAGCCGATCGTCAGAGGCGACAAAGTCAAAACTCCGCCGGGCGGTTTGCAGGTTTATCTCCCGAACCGGCGCGGCGCCGTCGGCATCGAATATCGACAACACCTTGGGGCTGAATTGGGCCACGACGCGCCGTCCGGCCGGGCCGATCTCGGCGGCTTCGATCGACTGGAACGGGCCCAGGCGGCGCACCTGCTGCCCTGTCAAAAAATTTGCGACATCCAAATGGATCTGCACTTTGTCCACGTAATCGTAGTTATGCGAAAGCACTCGCGCGCCATCCCGGCTGGGCTTTACCCAGGAAACCCGTTTATTGGGTCCCGGTAGCGTTGCGATTGCCTGGCCGGTTTCGGAATCCCAAATCGAAAGCGGACCATTTTCCCGCGTGACGACCATGCGCGACCCATCCTTGGAACTCCAAAACGATTTTGCGCTGAGTTGCTGCCCGCCAAATTTTCCGACCTGGCGACCGGACGCTGTGTCGTAGACGAGAGGGGCCGTCGTACCGCCGAAAATGAACAGCCGCGCCGATCCAGTTATGAAGCGGACATTGACATGGTCCATGCTCCGCCGGACCTGCATGAGCTTGGTTGCTGACGCGATATCCCAAAGTGATATATCAAAAACGCTATATTTTTCGTCAGGGGCTCTTACAATGACCGCGAGCTTTTTGCCGTCGGGACTGAGAAATAGCTGTTCCAATTCAGTGGTCGACTCGATCGCAAGCACTTGTTTGCGCTCGACCCTGTCCCAGGCGACGACCTTGGACGCTACCTCCCGAGATTGTCCCGAAGACCCCGAACGGCCGAGTACTATGACGCTGGCGTCATCGCTCATGGCATATTTTAGGGTATAACCATGGGGCATCGTGGGACCAACGAGTTGGCCTTCTGTGGCACCGGTGTCGGCGCCGAAAACAATGACGCCGCCATTTAGACCGTTCGTCGCGATCGCAAGCAGTTTTGAGTTCTTCGAGAACTGCCCTGAGTCCACATCGAAGGTTTCGCCGGATGGTGCCTCGATAGTAGCGAACGGGCGATCGTTGACGAGATCCCACAACACGAGCTTCCGAGTGCGGAATTTCGCATCGTCGCCGGCTGGCTTGAAGAGGGCGCGGCTCGTTTTGCCGTCCACGAGCTGGAGGGTCCACAATGGTCCAGGTCCCGCATAGCTCAAACGTTCGAGGTCCGGCCTCACATCGTAGACATGCACCGCGCGATCATCCCAGGCGATGAGGCGGCTGCCGTCGGGCGCGTATGAGATGCCTCGCGGGGTCCCCCGCTGGTCGCGCAAGGCGAACAGAAGTTGCCCGGTCGCGGTCTCGAAGACAAGGACGCTGCCGTCCTCCGAAGCCGTCGCGATCTGTCCGCCAGCCGGGCTGAATGCCATCGCGGACAACGGCGCTGTGTGGCCGGCCAGCACGCGCCTGTTTGATCCGTCGGCGAGGTCAAACAGCACGGGCTCGCGATCCGACACCAGCAGAGCGACGGTTCGGTTGTCATTTGAGATTTCAAGCAGGTTGCGGGCGCCCGCTGCCCAGGCGCCATTGTACGGCCAGCTCTTGACCATCGCCTTCGTCACGCAATCGACGTCATATATTTTCGTTTTGCCTTTGGCGATGAGGTGGCCTGAATCGCTGCGAAAGCGCGTGCTCGCGACCTGGTCGTCCTTGTCGATTCCATTAATGCTGGCGGCGAGGTCTTCGATCACGGGCTGGAAATTCTGGGCGTCCCAAACGAAGGTCGAATTGCTCCCGGCCTGCACGAGCAGTTTGAGGTCAGGGGATAGTATTGGCTGCGAGACCTGATTGTCCCAGGATGTCGGCTGCTGCAGCGTGGCGAGAAGCGAGCGGCTCTTGAGGTCCCAAATCCGTGGCTTGGAATCGAAACTGAACACCGAGGACGCGAGCCTCGAATTGTCCGGCCAAAACACCAGATTGTTGTGGGAGAGGCGTCCAGTATTGAAATCCGCCACCACATTGCCCGACACGACGTCACGGACAACGATGGACGGCGGCGTCTCGTAAGATACGGCGAGATGGGAACCGTCAGGACTGAATCCGAGCCCGTAGACCGCCTTCCGGTCATCATAGAACGAGCGGACCGGCTTGCCCGATGCCGCGTCCCATATCTTGACCTGGCCGTCGCGCGAGCCCGATGCGATGTACTTGCCGTCGCCGCTGTAGGCGGCATAATTTGCGCGGTCCTGGCCTGGAATTAGCGTGAAAATTTCGCGGTCTGCCAAAGCTGCACGTGCCAGCGCGAACTCGGCGCGCGGCAGATAGGGCCGGTCTGGATCAACATTGGTGGCCGGCAGTGCCTTGAGCGCGCGCAGCATTCCGGTGCGAGGTGCGCCGGCGGTGATGTCGCGCAATGATTCATCGGCCAGCAATGCAGACTCATTACGTCTCGCAGCGTCGCGTTCGATCGCCGCCCGGCGCTGCTCGGCCACGGCGCGAGCCTCATTTTGCTTGGCAGTGTCGGCGTTTTGTTTAGCCTCACCCTCTCGCTGAATGGCCAACTTCGCATTGGTGTCGGCGAGTGTGGCGTTATCGTCTGCGACTTGCTTTTGCCAGAAGGCAAATCCCGCCAATGCGAATCCGACGATTGCCAGCGCGAGCGAGCCTCCCGCGAGAGACCGTTGCCGCCACCGCTCCTGCGCCCGGCTGGACAGAATAAATTTCCTATGGAGTTCCGTCAGCGGTGGCGCATCGAGCGGCTGACGGCTGCTCCAAGATTCCGCCAACTTCAGTTCATCGCCCCAAAGTAGACGGCCCCGGCCGCTGCCGCCCTCGGCCCAGCGGCGCGCAAGTTCGCCGAGCCGGGTGTGCTCCTTGATCCACGGCACGTCAGTTTTGAGCGCCCGAGCCAAGGCATCGGATTGTTGTTCGAAGCCAGCACCTTCCGCCCACCGGCCGGTGAAATATACGTAATTTATTTTGCGAATGCTGGCGGGAACTCTATCGTCGGGAACCGTTTCCAGAACGACAGGCGCCAGACGTTTGTTGAGCAGGCCGACCTGCTCGACTTCCCACGCACACCAAGACGAAGATATCGAGGCCGGGCTGACAACAAAGACGATCGAATCGGCCTGTCTGATGAAGCCAAGCAATTCCTGCTGGAACTCGACGGCGAGCGGAAGGTCGCGCTCGTCAATTAGAACGTCGATCCCACGCGTTTCCAGTGCTGCGACGAGCCGCTTGGCAAAGTTCAGGTCCCTCCGGGCATAGGAGACGAACACCCTGAGCCTTGGCCCGTCCTCAACGACGGGCGACGTAGTTTGAAAAAGCAGCACCACAGCGGCCCCCCGCAATTGCAATACTGATCCCGGCACCAATCAAACTATATTACACGATCCCGGCCCTGATCTCCAGGTTGCTTGAACAATGCCTGCGGTTTGCGACGCGCGTCCGAGAAGATGTAAAACCGAAGGGTTCAGGATTACTGCTTCAATTGGCGATAGAGTTTTCAACAGTCCAATCCCTTTCCAAGATGGTTTTGTTCGTGACAGTTTTGTCCATGTTACGCTTGGCACGGCGGCAGGTCCGATGGCCCGGTGAGGCGCACGCATCGACACGGTGACCGGCTCGCAGCTTCCGGTTTTCCGACAAGAAGGATGACAAAGCAAAGGGCTAGGATCGGTCCGAGATTCCATTTCAACCGGAACGACCCTAGTGCTGCACAACTGTCAACCATGTCAGGCGGCGGAGGGCGGCGCGGGTGCGGGCTGCGATGTACACTGTCTTGAGTAGAGTGGCGGCGGGGGGCTGTGGTTTTGCCGTCAGATCTTCGATCAGCAAACCCAAATGCGGGAACCCATAGCGATCGAGATTGCCAGCGATTATTTTGAGCTCGCGCGCGGTTTCGAGTTCAACCCGGCGCTGGCCGCCAAGTTCGGCAAGCCCGGTCAACGTGTCGGCGAGCCGATCCAGCGTGCGTACGGTGATGCTCCTTGCGCCGCTTGGACGTTGCAAGCTGACGTCGACCGGCATAGCGCCGATACGTTGCTTCGTTAGTGCCTCCAGCCAGGCTAGCCTCATCGCCGGGCTGGGTCGTTCGAGACCTTTGGCAGCGCCCTTCAGCTCATAGAGGCGCGGGTGCGGCTCGCTCGGGGTTGATGCCAGAACGGTCAACGGCACGAGCACTAGGCGATCTTCATCGAGTTCGGGGCGGACGATGACAGCCGCGACATCGCCGATGACGGAGAGGCGCTGGAGCCGAGCGCCGGCCATCTCGTCTGCATCGCCCAAGCTGAGAGTGAGCGCGACCCATCGGCCGGACCGATCACAAAGAGGCCAAGTATACTCCTGATTCCGCTGGTCGAATTTGGCCGCGGCGTGGGCGGCGGGGGCGATCAGGATCGGGCTTGGTTCGAATCCGGCCGTCAAGCGCTGCGCGAAGCGAGCCCGCAGACCGTCTTGCAGCGCCAGCCAATCGACATGCGTGCCGGGAAACTGGCGCACTTCAGAAGGGGTCGATTTGAGGGAGGCGAACGCTGCCTTGCTATCGGCGCTGAGCGACAGGCGGCCTTCTGGCGAAAGGCGGGCATCTGCGAGGGTTAGACGGGAGCGCGTGAGAATGGTGAGCGGTGCGAGATCCCAGATCGGCTCGATTGCGGCCGCGGCTTCGGGATCGAACGAGGGATCGGCGCCACTCGCCCGGGCGAGCGACACCGTGACGATGCGGGCGCGCTCATGGGCGTAGAAATTGCCGGTGACGCCACGTGCGCCGGTACGCGTGCGCCAGATTTCCAGGCCCAAGCCATCGAGGGTCAGTGGGCCACACGCCTCATATTCCTGACGGACCTCGCCTGCGAGTGCGGCCGCAAGCGCTGAATCGGCAGCGGCGGCTAGCGCATCGTTCAAGGCATACGCGGTTGCCATCCGGACGAGTAGGGAAGCAGGCTGGATCGAGGAGGTCCGGGCGCGTTTCTCGCGCAGTAGGGCGCTGATGTTGCGCAACTCGCTTGCGAGGCGAGGCTGGCGATCGGCGCGTGAGGAGACCGAAAGCTCGAATAGCCGGTCCTCGAGCGCGAGCGGCGCCTGGTTGAGCGCGGTCCCAACGCCGTCTTCCAGGGCGTGGCGCACGGCGGCATGGAATTTGTCGTCGGGAGAATTCGCGGCAACTGATGCCGTTGGCTGCGGAGGGTTTGATGATAGCTCGTCCATGAGGCCATGGGCTCTGCGAACGGCGAGCACGGCTGCGGCGTGGAGTACCTTTTTTTTGCTCAAAGGAGCTTTGGAGATAATTCCGTCGAGACCCTGGCCTGGGATCATGCGGATCTCAGGCGCGCCATGGCCGAGGCGGACGACGAGGCCCTGGCCTTCGACGGCGATAATGGGGCTTTCGGCCGCTTCGAGCACTTCGCCTGCGGCTCGGATGGCGGCTTTGCCAGCCCAGCGAACGAGGGCAGTTCCACCGATCGCAAGGATTTCGGCAAGTACGGCGGGCGCCGGAGGTGAGGCCGATGACGTTTCCAAAGGCACTGCGGGTGCCGGCGGGGGATCGGCTACCGGTACATGAGCAGGCGGGGCCGGCGTTTGCGTGCGTAGCGCCATGACGGCTGCGAGCTTATGGCGGCATACGCCCGGTGCGGGGCAGCTGCAATGGGCGGCGGCGGGTCCGCGCGCGTCGAGGGTCACGGTTTCCCCATCGGCTGCAACAATGGCCGCGACGCCATCGAGCGTCACCACGTCGACCTTGCCGGCTTCGACATCCTTGGCCGCGCGGCGGACGAGACCTTTGTTGGCAAGCGTTTCCAAGGCACCATCATCGAATACGGCCAGTGC
>Ga0075019_10001114_pt1 | contig 15293 bp, 16 predicted proteins | sample ColStrG_CSR_2013_FD_71473 | JGI IMG/M metagenome (GOLD analysis project Ga0075019, IMG submission 71473) | Freshwater sediment microbial communities in response to fracking from Pennsylvania, USA - Cold Stream Run_MetaG_CSR_2013 | ecosystem: Environmental > Aquatic > Freshwater > Creek >...
TATTTAAATCTCTTACCAGTTCATTTGGTATCCAGGTTACAGAAGTCATCATATATAATTTGGTGGAAGGTATTTTCTATGGGAAAATCATCTGTGGCGATGGTAAAAGATCGGCAGAAATTGATGCACGTACCTCCGATGCCATAGCCATAGCGGTTCGCTTCAATTGTCCCATATATACCTACGAATTTATTCTGGCAAAGGCAGGAATAATGATTGAAGGTAACGATTTTGTTTTCCTTGAAAATACGGAGGGCATAGAAAAACCAGCGGTACCGAATTCCAGCTTTAACTCCCTTACAAACGATCAATTAAAGGAACAGCTAAAAACCGCCTTAAGTGAAGAAGCCTATGAAAAGGCAGCGAAAATACGGGATGAGCTTTCCAAACGAAAAACCTCTTAAACTCCGTAGTTCCCTGTTAAATTATTTCATTATAATTCGTATTTTTTGCCATGGCAAGATTTACCGGGATTTTTGGAATCCTAATCATACTATTAACAGCATTCCTACTTTCTAATAATAGATCCAAAATAAATTATAGACAGGTACTTACCGGTCTGGCCATTCAAATTGGACTTGCCCTATTTATTCTAAAAGTTAAATTCGGCCAAATCCTTTTCCAATATCTGGGAGACGGAATTTCCAAGGTATTATCCTTTTCTGATAAGGGGGGTGCCTTTATTTTTGGCCCCCTGGTCAATGCAAACCTGATGGAAAAGACCTTTGGGTCCAGTGAAAAAGTGATCTTCTTTTTCAAGATTATTCCCAATATCATTTTTGTGGCCCTATTGGTGAATATTCTATACCATTTGGGTATCATGCAGGTAATTATTTCCTTTATAGCCAAGGTAGTTTATAAAATCATGCGGGTGAGTGGAAGCGAAGCCTTATCCAATGTCGCCTCAGCCTTTGTAGGCCAGGTGGAAGCCCAGATCATGATTAAACCATATATAAATGGAATGACCCTATCCGAACTGCTGGCCTCTATGACAGGTAGTATGGCCTGCATATCCGGTGGGGTTATGGCTGTTTATATTTCATTTGGTATCCCGGCTAATTTTCTATTGGCGGCCAATATCATGGCGGCCCCGGGAGCCCTGGTAATTTCCAAAATTGTATTTCCCGAAACGGAAAAGTCCGAAACTCAGGGTGAGATAAAACTAAAAGTGGAAAAAGAATACAGTAATTTATTGGATGCCATTTCCCAGGGAGCCTCAACAGGTTTAAAAGTTTCCCTGAATGTGATTGCCATGCTCATTGGCTTTATCGCTTTGGTGGGGCTTTTAGATTATATTTTGGGCCAAATGGGTTTAGGCTTAAATTCTTTGGGCCTAAAACTGGATTTCATGGGCATAAACTTAAAGGATTTAAGCTTTAAATCCATTTTAGGTGGGCTGTTTTCCTGGTTCGCCTGGATAATGGGGGTTCCATTCAAGGATATTCATAATGCAGGTTCTTTGATGGGAACGAAAATGGTACTGAATGAATTCGTTGCCTATATCGATCTGAAAAACATAAAAAGTCAATTAGATCCCAAAACCGTATTAATTACCACATTTGCTCTATGTGGTTTTGCCAATTTTGCTTCTATTGCCATTCAAGTTGGGGGAATTAGTGAATTAGCACCAAAAAGAAGGGCCGATTTAGCCAAACTGGGCATCAAGGCCCTGGTTTGCGGCACCCTTGCCTCCTATTTATCAGCCAGTATAGCAGGTATTCTATTTTAATTTGAATCCTAATGAGCGGGCATAAACAATATAGAAAAGAGAAGAATTGTCTTAATTGTGGATATCCGGTTCCGGAGCATTATTGTTCTAATTGCGGTCAGGAAAATTTGGAACTCAAGGAACCTTTTTGGACCTTATTTGCCGAAGGCTTTTCTGATTTCTTTCATTTCGATTCTAAGTTTACCCGTTCCGTCATTCCTCTTCTCTTAAATCCAGGTTTTCTTAGCCTGGAGTATAATAAAGGCAGAAGGGCAAGGTATATACATCCTCTTCGGCTCTATTTTTTCGTTTTAGTATTAATGTTATTTATATCTGGCTATCTATCCCGGAAAATAGATTTCGGTATTTTATTGCGATATATAAAGATTTCGACGACAACTGAAATGAAAACCAAAAACATTAAACCGGTAAGTTTTTCACAGGATAAAATCCAAAAAGCCTTAAAGGACACCCAATCAAAAGCGGAAAAGACCCTGATCCTGGAAAATGAACTAAGAAAGGGATTTAAATCGGATTCGATAAAATCTTCCCGGGAGATCACTAAAGTGGAGAAAATGGAAGAAGAATTGGAATCAAAAATTAGGGATCAAAGCATAAGAAAAAACAATAGCTCTGGAATAGATTCCCTGAGATTTTTTACAAGCAGTCTTAAGCAGGTAAAATTCAACCTGGAAAATTTACATAAAATCCATAAGGAGAGTTTTTCAAGAGGATTGGATAGCGCAAAATCCAGGGAAATTAAAGAGAAGGTTAGGAAGATTTTATCCGATGATGGGCCCCTATATGCCAGCATGGAGGAATTTCTAACCCATGGATTAAAAATTCTTTTAATCCTATTACTTCCCCTATTCGCTTTGTTCCTGAAATTATTCTATTGGAATAAGCCAATGTTCTATCAGGAGCATGTTATTACCATGCTTCATTTGCAATCCTTCATTATCTTGTTTTATAGTTTGATTTTATTGATTCCTTCTATATTTCCCGGTACGCTGATCTACCTATTAGCATTTTCCTTTTGGGTGGTATTGGTTTATATTTTCCAAACCTTTCAAACCGTCTATAAACAGAACTTTTTTCTGACGGCATTGAAAACCATGGCTTTTTCTTTTCTTTGCTTTATTAGTCTTTTGCTAGGAGGCATTATGGAGGTTATTCTTGAAATAAGCCATCATAAATTTGCATAGAAATTCATTTACCGATTTAAGGAAAACTTCTAAATTCTTAATAACAAAAAAAGCTCTGCAATTTTTATTGCAAAGCTTTGGAAATAATAAACGAAATATCTGTTATTTACCGATTATCTGCGGTAATATCCGTCGTGATCATGATCGTGGTAGTGATGATGTTCGCCGTATCCATAATAACCATAACATCCGGAGAGTGAAATAGCCAGAAATGCCATTGCAATTAAGGCCACAATATTTTTCTTTTTCATTTGATTTAGATTTTAATGAATTAACCCTATAGTCCAAATCAGGTGCCATAAGTCGTTTTCAAGTTTGGGGAAGGAAAACATAATCCTTTAGAGATCAAAAACAAGGAAAATTTGTTTTAACTAAGCCCATTTCATCCAAATAATGGGGTTTTCAATCTATATGTAAAAGTTTAAAGGGTTCCATAAAACTCATTTGAAATAGTATATAAATGATAAAAATGACCAGAAAAATATACATTTTTTGCCTTTTAGGAAACTTCCAGGTTTCTTATATTTAAGAAAAAGTATATGCCCTTTATAGAAACCAAGTCTTTGGAGAAAAAACAAATTGTGCCTGGATTTATGGCCGGTTTCCTTCATACAGAAAATATGACCCTTTCCTATGTGGACATAGAAGAGGGCTGTATACTTCCGGACCATGCCCACCCCCATGAGCAAATTACCCATGTTTTAGAAGGAAAATTGGAATTTACTATGGGCGGTGAAACACGAATTCTTGAACCAGGTTTGGTGGCCCTTATTCCTTCGGGGGTTAGACACCAGGCCAAAGCCTTAACAGATTGTAAGGCCGTGGATGTTTTCTATCCTGTTCGGGATGATTATAAAACGTTATAATAATGGATAAGCCCTCTTTTACTATACGGATTTATAGCGTTTATCTCTTTTTACTGGGAGCGGGTTTGATGGTATGGCCTACTATTTTATTATCATTTTTTGGTTTCCCTGAAACCAAAGAAATATGGATTCGAATGTTAGGCTTATTCACCTTCACCGTTGGAATTTATTATTTCTATTCTTCGGCCCATAAACAAATAGCCTTTTATAAAGCCACCGTTATTGGAAGAGTATTCTTCTTTTTAATGACCCTTGGATTTGTTTTTCTCTTTCACCAACCTTTCGTGCTAGCCTTGATAGGGGGTATGGATTTACTAGGGGCCTTATGGACCCAATTCACTTTAAAAGAATCCGAATAGATTTATTCCCTATTCCCATTCAAATTCACTTTTTTCAGCCTTCCCTTCAAAAGAGTAATAATGGGTGAAGTAGAGAATAATGGAAGAAATCCATGCCAGAATTCCCATCCATATCCATAAACTATATAGATTTAAAACAAATTCCAGAATAAAAAGAAAAAAGACAGGGCCAGCATTCTTATTCATAAAGAATTTTTGCATTAAGGAAAATGTATAATATAAGAACAGGGTTCCTAAGCCAATTAAAATACATTCCGGAATCATAAAATATCCCAATTTGGAAACCGGAAATACTAAAAAGAGTATAATTTCCGGTAGGAATAAAATGACCATTTTACCTACCATTTCCCAATATCTTCTGCTAAGAGAATAAGGAACATTTCTCAGATACTCCTGCCATTTACTATCGAAATAGAAAATTTCCTTTACCAGGGAATAATGGATTACCATAGCAATAATTAAAAAAAGAACAGGTACTTTCTCGTCAAAAACCCAAATTTTAGTAATGGTTAAAGAAAAAAAGAGTAATGCAAGGGAAATTATCTTTGTAATGAGCAGCATGAATTTCCGGTTAAGAAATAGATAATATAAAAAGGCTGAAAAGGGTGACTTTTTCCTATTTAAAACCCAAAGGGTAATACCTACCAGCCAATTATTCCGAACAAACAATTCTCCATAGTTATGGGATAATACATATGCCATTAAATATTGGACAAGAAAATGTATACCTAAAAAAAATCCTGAGGCAAACCAAAAACCGTGCGTAAATCCCTGATAAACAGTAAAAAAGAGATATAAGGTAAAGGGTAAACATGCCCAGAATACCGAAATCAGGAAAGAGAGGAATAGGCTGTTTTTATTAAAGCAGGGAGCCAAACATAATAGGAATTCATTCTCCGGCTTCTTTAAGGCTTTCTGAACATAGAAGAAAAAACGTATATCGTAAAGAATCCAGACCAAGACCATGATAGAATATACCCTACTATCCTGAAAAATCCCTAAAACCAGGGAGGTATGAAAAAAAGGGATCTGTTCAGGATGAAGTAATCCAAATCCAAAATATACTATCAGAAAATAAAACAAGCTCATCCGCAAATAAAAAGGAAGAACCAACACTTTAAATAAGACCCGCTTTATGGGATATAAATCGGTTTCCATTAAATCCTGTTCAGGGTTTTATTCTCCACTTTAAAAATTCCTGAAAGAATACTTTCATCAAAATTTATAACCTGATGGGTAGAAAAAAGAATCAATAAATGTTCATCCTCCTTAAACCATTTGATTAATAATTCCAAAAAAATAGCAATCGATTCTTTATCGAGGGTTATAAGAGATTCGTCCAATAATAAAAGTCTTGGATTTCCAAACCAGGATAATACCAAGGAAAGCTTTTTAAGCATCCCACTAGAATAGGTTTTTAGGGTTTTTCCTGAATATTCAGGAACACCCAATGCATTCGATAATTCCCTTGACCTGAAATTAGGACCTTTTGCCCTTTCAAAAAAGGATAATAAATCATTTCCAGTTAAAAAATCAGGGTATATTGGTTCTGCTTCCGCAAAATTAACCGCCTTACGGTAGGCTATTCTATTCAATTTTTCCGATCCTATGGGGGCTAAAATAATATCTCCCCTATAGGGTAAAATTCCTGCCAGTATTTTTAAAAAAGTAGTTTTCCCAGCCCCATTTTCACCCTGAATCAGATAAAATCCTTTTGCGATAGAAAATGAAGGAATGTCTAATATAGATATTTCACCGTATTCCTTAACCAGGTTTCGAATTTCTAGTAAGGCCCCTTGCAAAATCTTTTATCGGGAATGAAGTTCTACAAAATCGCGGGTGGAATGGCCCGTGAAAATCTGGCGGGGGCGACCAATAGGCTCCTTGTTTTCTTTCATTTCTTTCCATTGGGCAATCCAACCAGGTAAGCGACCCAAGGCAAATAAGACGGTAAACATATCGGTTGGGAATCCTAATGCCCGATAAATTATTCCTGAATAAAAATCCACATTTGGATATAATTTTCTTTCAATAAAATACGGATCCTGTAAAGCGGTTTCTTCCAGTTTTTTTGCAATTGCTAAAATAGGATCTTTAATACCCAATTGGTTCAATACATTATCACAAGCCACTTTAATTATTTTGGCTCTGGGATCAAAATTCTTATAAACTCTATGCCCAAATCCCATTAAACGGAAAGGATCGTTTTTATCTTTCGCTTTATTAATCCATTTCTCGGTATCACCCCCATCCTGTTCAATCTGTTCCAACATTTCAATCACTGCCTGATTGGCCCCCCCATGCAAGGGTCCCCACAAAGCCGATATACCTGCCGATATACTGGCGTATAAATTACTTTCGGCAGAACCTACCATTCTTACGGTAGAAGTAGAACAATTTTGTTCATGATCGGCATGAAGAATTAATAAGGTATTCATGGCCGAAACAATAGCCGGAGAAATGGTATGCTCTTCCGTTAATTGACCAAAGGTCATATTCAGGAAATTGGATACATAATCCAATTTATTTAAAGGATATATAACGGGATGGCCAAGAGATTTCTTATAAATCCAGGAAACTATGGTTGGCATTTTAGCCAATAATTTTATAATGGTTTCTTCCTGATCCGCATTTGGATTAAGAGATTCCGGATAAAAAGAAGAAAGGGCAAAAATTAAGGTCCCCAATTGACCCATAGGATGAGAATGAGAGGGAAATCCATCAAAGAACTTTTTCATATCCTCATGGATAAGGGTATGGCGGGAAATATGATGGGTAAAATCCTCCAATTGGGAAAGATTAGGTAATTCCCCATAAATTAAAAGATAAGCTACTTCAATAAAGCTGGATTTTTCAGCCAATTGCTCAATAGGATAACCTCGATAGCGAAGAATTCCCAATTCACCGTCCAGAAAAGTAATGGAGCTTTTGGTTGCACCTGTATTTTTATACCCGGAATCTAGGGTTATATAGCCGGTTTCATCTCTTAATTTTGTGATGTCCAGGGCTTTTTCATTTTCGGTTCCGGTAAAGGATTTAAGTGGAAAAATTTTATCGTCTATTTTTAATTCTATAGATTCTGGCATAAAGAAATATGGGCTTGTTTTCAAATATACGCTAAATCGTCTAAATCGAAATGGACATTTACCTTAATTAAGTCTCTAGTTTTGAATCTATTTTTAATTTAATGAATAGGAAAACCATTAGTTAAAATCTCCAGAAAAATTAATGTCCGCATATTTTTTTGAATAGCTTACCCAAGAGGAAAGATCTGATTGCATTTGTACCAGTTCTAAGGCTTTATTTTGAGCCTGAACCGTTTTACCCGGCGGAGATTCCAGGATTTTATTAGCCTCCATTCTAAAATATATAGATTTCTCCATTAGATTTCCTGCCTGTAAAAGAAGGTTCATTCTTTCTGAGGAGTTCATTGCATAAAGGTTATCCGATTTTATGAGGCTCTCTAGTTCGAGGGCTTGCTCCTCATAACGGCTTGAAAAATTTTGAAGGATCTGATAGACCCTTCCTTTCTGATCGTCCATATAGGTTTCTAACCCTAATTGATTATACACACCATTAATCCCGGAACTGGATTTATTCAGCCCCTGGCTATTCCCAAAGGAAAAAAATCCAGAATGGTATTTATTATAAAGATTAATCCCCAACATCAAATCTTCTGATTTACTATTTATTTTTTTAAGTAGGTTCCCAAAAAAGGAGTTTGGATCTAAATAATCATTTTGGTTTCCTTTCATGGATACATTCTGACGGGCAAAATATAGGATATCGGAAACCCTTAGGTTTTTAATGTTGGAAGCTTTTAATAAATCATTTCGAATTTCCGATTCTAGTTTTAAAAGGGAAGAAATCTCATTTTTTGTTTGAATAGATATTTCGGTGAATTGGGTTATTTTCTCATAAGTACTTTGTAGCTTTTTAACCTGATTAATTCCCTGGCTTAATATATTGGATAGGATCAGGGTATTCCCATCTGGCAAAATACCGGATCTGACCAGGATTCCGGAATGCAGGATAAAAAAAGAAATAAAAAAGAACCCATATATGGGATTAATCCTGGGGGATAAAGTTAATTTCATAACCATCGGGTAATTTAAATTCCATGTTCTGACTTGAACTGGCCAATTTTTTAATCTCACTAGCAAGGGTATTCCCAGCAATGGGAATATTTTCATTGATAGTTTGACCTGTTGTATTTGCTATTTGGTTTTTTGTATTCTGATATAGTTCCTTTAAAAAGCCCTTTTTATTCCCTTTTAAACCATCCAGGGAAATCCCCTCCTGGGAATCCCGTCCTATCGAAATAAATTCTATAGGGAATTCTGTTCCCTGAACCTTTACCGAATAAATACGGCAAATAAGCCTATTTCCTTCTATAGAAACATGGGCATTTAAAAGCGTATTTATCGGAAAATAAACATTATCCAGAATAGCCTCCTGGATGGTTCTAAGCTGAATTTCAGACCCTTCTTTAATAGTTTGATCGTCGATTATTTTTGTCCGCAGGTAATTAAATTTTTTTGGGATCCACTCTTTTTTTTCTTCCGTTTTCTCCAGGTTTTTATCCGGCTTAGAATAACTATTGAAAGGATTACCTGATTTATAATCTTTAATCAAACCAGTATTTGGTAAACTGGCGTTTTCAATATCCGATTGGCTTGGAATGAAGAAATCCGGGTGTTTATTAAGTTTACTTCCTTGGGAAGAATTTTGTCTTTGGGATAAGAGTTTTTCCGTCTCTCCTTCTATTCTATTCCTGTTTTCCTGTATATCCTGGTTTTGCTTTTCATAAACAGAATCTTTATCTGGAAATTTTAAGGGGCTAAGAATGCCTCCCTTCTGTATTAAATATTTCCTTTTGGCTTCCCCTAATTCCTCTTCCAATTCGTTTAAATTAAATTTCTTTTGGGAAAGAAGCTGAACAGGATTGCGAGGATTAACCACTCCAGGGGCCAGGTTTGAATTGTTCTTTGCCAGCAAAAAGAAACGGATTAATAAAACCAATCCTATTAGGGTACTGGGAACACTCAGGAACCAGGTTAATCGTCTATAGGTTTTAAAAAAATTGGATAACATTTCAATTCACCATTTTTTAGAGAATTTCAGCCAATTTGAATGCCCTTTCTGGAATATCGATAGTTTCCTTACGGTCTCCATTTAATTCGCGGAAAGTAGCACTAAACTCACCCCGATCACTGGATCCAAATAAGGGTAGTATATAAACCAAGGTCTGTTTATCCTTTGGTCCACAGGAGGTGATTTTGGGGGAGTATAATGGGGATAATACGGTATTCTGAGAAAAATGTCCCTTTCTCCTGAATTGAAAACTGACATAATCCAAATCATAATTTAAACTGCTGCGGTTTATTATTTTAAACTTCAAAATCATTCTTTTGGTATCTGAAAAAATATTGGTTAAGAGTATCGTTATTTGATTTTCGGCAGTTCCGAAGGTTTTAAACCTATCGGGTGAGTTTTGAATTTTTGAAATGGAAATACCAAAAGGATTGCCCAAAGTATCTAAGGAATCAATATTTGAACTAAGGTCTATATTTGGAGTTTTACCTTTTTCCCCCTTACCTGGATGAAAGCTTTCTTTAATTTCTTCTTTAGAAACTGTTTTATTTCCCGATTCTACCTGATGGCTTTTATTAAGTAAATCGAAATTGATATTTCTAAAATCGTAAAGGGAAATAGAGGGATGAACCTGATAAACCAGGTTTACGACCCATAAACCTTGTCCACATTTTAAAAACAAATTGGTTGTTTTAGCTCCTGGTTTTAAGGCTTTTAAGTAAACCATGCTCTTTTCCACCTGAAAGGCAAAATCAGCACTACCAATATTGATCAAATCAACTTCTTTTGGAAAAGCCAGGTAAATGGAACTGGTATTCGAAACCTTTAAGGAATCGGGGAGAATGGTAAATGTTTTAGAAATTGGATTCTGTGAAAATGCCAATACCGGAATTATTATAAAAAGCTTTAAACCAATTATTTTTAGAAGATTAGGCATGGATTTCCTTATCATAAAACCTTCTGGCAAATACCAGGATATTTTTCTTTCTTAAGGAAAATTATTGATTTCCTTTTTACAATTAAATTAAGGATTTTGAGGAATTACTGAAACAGAATCTTTCAAATCTTTTTTATTGTTTTCATATTTTAGAAAGGCAATTTTTTGAACCAATAAACCAAAGGGATTCGCTTCAGATCGGGAAACCGGAATTAATTCAAATTCTGCCTTTATTTTCTGGTATTGTATACCTCCTACCGATTGCCAATTCTGCGTCAGGTAAAAAATACCTTGAATTGGCAATGCATTCATATTTAATTGAATGCTATCCATATCGACCGTGACCTTGGCCGATGTGGATATGAGATTTTCATACACCTCATTGGATTTAAATGTATTGAAAAGTTTTAAACCGTCAGAATGATCCATTAAGTTAAGGGCTGTTTCCATATGATTATTAAAATTATCCTTATCCCAGCCAAATAAATTCTGGCATAAAACACGGATATGATTCCTGGCCTCAAAAACAGAAACTTCATGATTATAGGATGCATAGGCCAGGAATGTTTGATGGGGAGAAATAATATAAACCCTCTCTCCGGAAATCTTAAAAATATAGGCAATGGAAACCAGGGAGAGGATTAGGATAAAGACCATAGCCCAAACCAAAACGGTAAAACTGGTTTTTAAGGTTTGGAAAGATTCCTGAATAGATTTCAGAGAGGATATATCGGTTCTCATTTTCGGTTAATTAGGGAATTTGTGGTAGTTAAACTACTGGAAACCAAAGTTGTAAAGGCTCTAAAATTAGTGGTTAAGAAATGACTGGAATTAAACCCACCCATGTAAAGGCTGGTGAGCCAGGGAACCAGGGTATACATAAATCCCACCATGATCTGATCCATAAAATAGGGTGTTTCGGTAGAGCCCTGACCCTGTCCGATAAATTGATTTAATGCCGGCATTACTGAAACCTGGTTATAATAATCCAGGATTATATGATCTAAAATATTTAGAGTAAGGGACCATAAATACACTGAGACCAGTTTCTGAAACCAGAATTTACCAATATGCCCAAAACCTTCATTTAGGGATAAAGTCAAAGCCAATGGCCCTATGGCCAATAAAAACTTTAATAATAGGGCACGTACCGTCTCAATAAATGCTCTTGCAATACTGGCAAAAACACTTACTAAGGAAGCCAGAAAATCTACCCCGGTCGATTTCACTTCGGATATCATGGCTGCCCAGGTGGAGGAGGTCCAGTTTTTCAATCCCTGCCAAAGATTTCCTGATTTCATTTTTTGCGTGGATTGATCCAGGTTTTTACTATAGGTTGCCAATCGTAAGGCTCTGGCCTCATTCATTGCAATAGTTACCGAATGGATGGGATCGTCTAATGGTTTTGAAACGAAGCCAATAATAAAATTACAAACAGCACCTGTTTTTTGGATAACTGTAGGATAAGTGGCTATTAGAATCCAAAGGAGAATACCCGTATAAAACGAATGATAATGAATTGGATTAGAGGAAATAAATCCCTTAATTATCAGCAATCCGATTTTTATTAATAAAAAAAGGGGAATGAGAAATAAACATCCGGTTTGAATTCCCGATTGCAATTGATTAAAGACCAATTGCATGGGTAAATCATTTAATAGTACCATCCTCTCTCCTTTCTTCCAGAATTTGGTCGATGGCCAATTCGGAATTATATCCATATTTTTCCAAATACCGTCTAAGTTTTTCTCTGGATTCAATTTTACTGTCAAAGGCAATTTTTTCCTCCGGACTTGGCTCAAGAACAAATACGAATGCCTTGTTCCCAAATTTTATAAATATTTCTCTCCAACCCTCCATATCATTTTTCCTAAGACTTTTTAATAGTCCAAGTTCATGTTCCGTTAAGCCTAAGGAAACCTGCAATAAGGGATAAAACTGTGGAATTGAACCATGATCTAAAATAACCTTGGTGGAGGTATTTTGTAAAATGGCCCTTCCAAAAGGAGACTTTTCAATTTCATCTATTCCCTGGGTTATAATAGATACCGCACCGTTCGATTTTCGTATGGTCCTAAACATATTCATAACAAAATCACCCAGTGCATCCCTGAGCATACTCCATGCCTCATCCATATATATATGTTTTCTTTGAACAGGATGATCCCGAAATTTATCTAATACCATTTCAATGAGAATTAGGGATACAATGGGAAATAAGGTTCTATCCTCCTTAATTCCTTGTAAATCAAAACATATTAGGGAACTATCGGATAATAGGGTCTGTTCTGAAGAGTTTAATAAATCAGGATAATTCCCCAAATGGGTAAAATCAAATAATACGATTAGTAGGCTTTGAATATCCAGGTATTCAAGTCCCAATAAAATCTCCTCATCGGAAATTCTCCCTTCTTTTAAATCTTTTATAAAAGAATAGAAGCTATTCATTCCGGGCAAAGATTTTTGGGCAGCTACCGTATCCAGAATGGTGCAGGCATTCAATCTCCTATAGTATCCCATTATAATCCTGCTTAATAAGGATTTTTCGGTTTTAGAAATGGAATAATGATCTCCTTTCCAGAGTACAATAAGGAGAGTAATTAGAAAGTTAACTTTATCGGCTCCCGGCTCAAAAATCCCATTTTCATTTCTTTTAAAAAGAAATGGATTAAATGCTAATCGTTTTGTTTTTTGGTAATCGAAATACTTACCGGGTATAATTTGAAACAATCCTTTATACGAACCGCCAATATCTAATATAATTACATCCTCCCCATCGGAAAAATGCTGGCTAATAAGCGTATTTACAACAAAGGATTTTCCTGATCCTGAGGGTCCAATAATGATTTTATTTTTATTATCTAATTCTGGATTCCAGAAATCTATATAAACGGGCACCCGATTTCGGTTGCATAACAATAATCCCGTTTTATCCCCCCGGTAAGGACCGGTAAAATGGAAATAACAGGCAGCATTTTGGCTTGGCATCATGATCCACCTGAAATTTTCATTCAGATTTCCTCCTACCATGGAAAAGAATAAATTAGTAGTATCAAGGTTCTCAAGCATCGCTTTAAACCCATGTAAGGAAGTCATTTTGCCTAAAATTTTTTCAATTTTTCTACCTTGTTCATTGGGTTCTTCATCATAGACCATAACATTTAAGTGAAATCGAACCAATCCGCCTCCATTTCTTCTTACCGCTTCGGTTAGATCCGACAAACCTATTTCCTGGAGTTCGACCGCCTGGTCGCCTTTTCGGGTGAAAGAATTCACTAGTTTCCTTAATCCATCCAAGCGAAACAATTCCTTTTCTGTATCACAAACCTGAATACATTGATTTACTATATGAGGGAAATGAATTTCTGATAGCAAGGGATGGATCAAGGGTACATGGATTCCAGATTTACCCGGATAACTGGTGGATACTTCGGGTCCCTGCCCTATCATGCTAATGATATTAAGATGTTCTCTCCCTATTATACAGGCATTTTTTGCGTTTAATATGGATTTTTGAAGGGTAGAATATGCCTCGGATGAGAAATCCAAATTAAAATAACTATAATAAAAAGATATAAGGTCCTGATCTTGTAGTCTTTTAAAAGATAAATCGCCAAATTGACTGAGAATGGTCATAAATTGCGAACCTAAAACTTCCGCATTCTCCAACTTTTCTTCCAGGCCATCCAGAAGATCAGAAAATCGTTTCCTTCCCAGGGAAAAGAAGGTATTGATGGGCTGGAAACTTTGGTCCTTTTGGGTAAAACTTAGAAATAAAAAAGATTTTTGAGATAAAACCGGCCTTGAAAAGAAATGCCGCCATTTTCTATCCGAGAAATACCCTTCTTGCCCATAATTCTCCTGAAAAACTCTTGGAAAAAATACATCTATTTTTTGAAGGAAACTTCCCGGAGGAAGAACCCCTAATGCCGAATGAAAAATATAATGGAGATTTCTATAGGAATCCTCAGAAATTTCCTCCGGGCTTGGTAATCTGGTAAATTCATAGGCAAGGCTAATATTCCCATTTTTGGTAATGGTTTTACCAGATTCTATAAATTCAATAGGAAAGATTTCTTCAAGAAAATCCATATTCTTCTTTCCACCTTGTTTAAATGAATTTGATAGGAATTTGTCCATTTTCAATATAAAATTGTTTTTTCTGTAAGAAATAAAAGGCAAATAAGGAGAGTAGGTAATGGGGTTGTTTATTTTTATTATTGATTCGTAGAAAAATCAAAATGACCATAGACAGGAAAAAATCAAATCCAAAGAATTGAGGAATATTCCATCCTAAAACAAAAAAAACACCGCCTAATAATAATAAGGCAATAAAAAGACCCAAAACCAGCACCAAATCAATAAGGGATATACCAAAAAGGCTGGGCGGCTTTTCAATAAAAGGGAAGGTTCGGAAGGTTTTCATTTCATCACATTTCCAAGATCTCCAATAATGATTTGAATTCCGAACCAAACAATGAGGCCTATAATTAAAGCTATAAGTTTACCTTTTGCCTTTCCGGAATAATGATCATCACCTGAAAGTCCGAACATGGAATTAGCAATGGTGGCACCCGCATATATGGCCCCAATGATAACCATTACATTAAGAATTTTAAGCGTCCATTTAAAGACATCCTGAAGTTTTGATTCCGTTGAGCCGGAAGACACAATCTGAGCCAAATGAATAAGGTTTTGCATATCAATATTTTTGATTAAATTTAAATATATAAATTATATTATCAAATCTTTTAGAAAAAATTTGTTTTCCATCCGGGTCCTTACCCGTTAAATACAAAACCGTATAAAACCAGGTTTGATACGTGTAAAATAATCCTCTTTGGGCCCTGCCTATGGTGAGAATATGCATGCATGGCAAGTCCCCTTTTTCTATCTGGTCCGCCTATATGGAAATAAAATTTTTATGGGATCCGGAAGCTTTTATTCCTGGTTGATCCCTGGATATAATACCCTAAATAATGGTTAATATTCCTTAGTTAAATACACATTTAATTATTTGAATTATCCGGAATTAATAAAGGATTAAAGAAAAAAGAAGGATGTAAAGCACCATGCCAAAATTCAGGATTGGATAGCCGCGTAATTTAATGCCGAAACCAATAT
>Ga0075019_10001116_pt1 | contig 15286 bp, 13 predicted proteins | sample ColStrG_CSR_2013_FD_71473 | JGI IMG/M metagenome (GOLD analysis project Ga0075019, IMG submission 71473) | Freshwater sediment microbial communities in response to fracking from Pennsylvania, USA - Cold Stream Run_MetaG_CSR_2013 | ecosystem: Environmental > Aquatic > Freshwater > Creek >...
CTGCAAGATCATCCTGAAGGTCGTAAGGCACCCGCAGCTTTGTTTGCGAAAGGGATTGTCTTGCAACGGATGAATCTCAAGGGTGAGTCCAAGCAGGCTCTCAATTCCGTTTTGACGAAGTTTCCGGGAAGTCCTGAGTCCATGCGCGCTCAGGCCGAACTGAAAATGATGCGCTAAAATCTTTTCAACAAGGATGTTGAAAAAGTGAAAACATGGATTGGTTTGGCCATTGGCCTGATCGCATTTTCGAGTCTTGCTCCAGGGCAAGATATTATCCGTCCTCACAAGCCTCAAAAGGTGACTTCGGGCTCTGATCGAGCCTTGTGGTCCTTTGTCCGTCGGCAAACGGGAGTCAAAACCTACGTCACGCACAAAGGTGAGGATCTTGCGGAGGTCAGCCAAGTCTTGTTTGGTGATCGTCAGTTTTGGCCCAAAATCTGGGCTATGAACAAGGGAATTGCAGATCCACACCATGTTCCGGCGGGGACGGTTTTGACTTTTGTGGATGGTGATGTCAATCACGCGCCGTATTTTGGTGTTCCCTGGAAGCGTCCTCAGGTGCAGGCGATTCCAGAAGTTCTGGCGCTGACTCCCAATATGCCGCTTCCTCAACAGGTTCGGCCTTACCGGGGACATCCGGCAGATTTGCCAGACAGCTTGCCGTATTGGGCCTTTCGCCGCAATCCTGATTTGGGCACCAAATTGGATTTGGAGCTCCGTCCCCTTTACACGGGGGAAGCAGATAAACTTATATCAATTTATGCTGCCGATGAAAAAATAGATGGAGTGGGTGAGGTCATCGGAGTCGAGGGTGACTTCGCAAATGCTTTGGACTTTCAGTATATTTACGTTCGTTTTTCGGATCCGCAAACGGCCAAGCATATGACCCTGGTGCGAAATCTCGAGAAGGTCAAAGATTTCGACAGGAACTATTCTGGTGAAATTGTACAAGTGGATGGCGAAGTTGATATTGCAGAAGTCGTGAATGTCGATAAAAATATTTATCGCGCCCTGGTGACAAAATCTTATCATCTCATTGAGGTGGGTGATCGAGTCACCCTGGATCCCGTGCCCGTCGTTAAGATTTCGGAAAAAGGACCCATGACTTCGGTGTATGGTCACATTGTGTGGGGGCAAAAAGGCAAGGAAACAAAAATCTCGAGCTTGGGTGACATTGTTGTTGTGGACATTGGCCGTGAACAGAATGTTCAGGTGGGCCAGCTGCTCACGGTGTATCGACAGGGTGATCTTCGCGTCGATCGCAATCCTGAAAAGGTCAATGCGCGACCAATCGGTGTCATGCGAGTGATGTGGGTGTCCAAGGGGTTCGGCACAGCGATGATCATTCAACAATCTGATGAAGTTCATGTGGGCGATACGACGACTCCCAATCGCGCAGATCAAACTGTTGTTGCGCCGAAGTCTGAGCCTGCGCCGGAGGCGTCTCAGACTCAAGAAACCAAACCTTCTGAAGACAGTCCGCCGCCAATTGAGGTCAAAGAAAATGCAGACGCGACACCGCCGCCTGAGTTTTCCCCACCTCCCGCGGAAGCCACCCCTGAGCCTCCGCCAGCTGTCAGCGAGGCGCCACCTCCAGCGGAAGTTCCTGCGGCTCCTTCTGCGGCAGGCGATCCGGCCGCACCGCCCGCAGTGTCAGCGCCTGATGGCAAGGATCCATTTGCGGAATTTGCTGCGCCTGAGACTCCTGCGGCTCCGAAGCCCACGGAGGCCAAGCCTTCAGAGCCGGCGCCGGACGCACCTCCGAAAGTCGAATAAACGGACATTCAGCTCCAACTGAACACTCTTCAGATGGAGCCTCAATTTGCAAGATCCAACTGGGTGGACAACCTCGAGAGAATCCTCATTTCCTATCTGTTTTCGCAAATGACTTCAGCGTCGCTGGAAGGCTTTCAGCAAGCGCTGAATTTTTTGGCCAGTGGCAAGGCTCTTTCGAAAATTTGGTGGAAGCCCGGTGGGCCCTTTGCTGGCTTGTCGGAAAGGTGGCTGTTTGAGCTTCCTGAGATTCGCACTCAGCTCCAATCGGCTCTTGCAAAGGGGATTCGATTTACGGACCCCTTGGCTTCTGATTATCCAAAGCTTTTACGCCTGTTGGATTGTCCCCCTTTTTATCTTTCATACTGGGGAGCGGCAGTTTGGCAGACCCGTCCCTTTTTAGCAGTTGTGGGCAGTCGCGAGCCCAGCGCACTTTCGCTGCAGTGGTGTGAGCAGGAGCTTCCACTGCTTTTGCGGGGGTCCCAATTGGGCTACGTGAGTGGCGGAGCGCGGGGAATTGATCAATGTGTTCATCGGCTTTCACTTCGTGAGAAGCGTCCCACGGTCATCCTGGTTCCTTCGGGACTTTTGCAGATGTATCCCCAGAACCTTGCGGGATGGGGGCCGTTGGTTGTCAAACAAGGCGGCGCTTTTTTGAGCGAATGTCTGCCTTCGCAAGGTATGCGCAAAGAGTATTTTGTGCGTCGAAATCGAATTATCAGTGGGCTTGCGGTTGGCACGTTGATTGTCGAAGCGCGAATTCGGAGCGGGACACTCTTGACCGCTCAGCACACAATCGAACAGGGGCGTCCACTTTTTGTTTTGCCCTCGCATCCTTTGGATGGGCAAAATCGTGGTGCACTCAATTTGTTGATGGACGGTGCCACGCCGGTTTGCGCCGCTGCTGATCTGGTAGTCATGTTGGAATCTGAATTGCGCTCTGATGTCAGAGCATGTTTTTCGCCCATCACTACCCCTAGTGAAAAGGCTCTCGTGAAAACCCAGATGTAGTTAGATTTGAAGTTTGAAAAGCTGAGCGACTTCAAAATGTGCATGTTTCAACAAAAAATGAAATTTTGTGAAAAAAAGTTTTGCATCCGATGACATTCTTTCCCTACACTTAGATCCAAGGGAGGGGCGATGTGGTCAAGGATGACCCTGGTGGTACGGATGCCACTGCATCGCTCATTTTCAGTCCCAGATCAGGCGTAACCGCCACAAAGACAAGCCTAAAAAGAAAACGTTTGGAAGCCAAATAGCAACCCATGGTGGCAGGGCACCCGAGCGTGCAGCGCCCTCCGAACTGACGTACAGGATCCAGTACCCGACTACCACAAAGAGAGAAAGTATAAAGCCGTTGTTTTTCTGATGGCGGGAGTTGGCGGTGGTCCCCAACCCCACGCCCAAAAAAGCGAAAACAAAACAAACCAAACTAAAGGCCCAACGTTTGTGAAATTCGATTTGCAGATCGCGGATATCATTCGCTGACAACTTGATTTTCATCAACCGATCCGAGATTTCTTCAATCGTCATCGAGGCTGGCGATTTTTCAGAGATCTTTTCTTGAGTCGGATCAAAAAGACGCACATCAAACGTATTAAATTTTATTTTAGTATGGGATTCACTTTGCCTGTGGATGTCGCCATCAATCAGCCGCAGGTAAACTGCACGATTACCAAGACTGGGATCCTGCATCACTTTTCCTTCTTTTGCGATCACAGTGAGTGGCAGGTCACTGTCGCGCTCATCATAAATAAAAATTTTCTGCAAGACTCCGGTTTTGGGGTCGACAGTTTTTGCATAAACAACAAGGTCAAAAAAACCCTCAGAAAATGTACCTTCCCTGATCGTGGCGCTGGCTTTGGACTGCTCCAATTTCGCAATCAAGATTTCAAACTGTCGATTGCCCCAAGGTGCTAAACGAAAACTAATTTGAGCGGAAACCAATGAGATCATCGTCGCCAAAAGTACCGCGGGGGCAAGAATTTGCCACATGCTGTGTCCCGTCGCTTTCAGAGCCACGATCTCTGAGTCTTGCGAAAGTCGTCCATAGGTCATCAAAATCGCAAAAAGCAAAGCCATCGGCAAAAGAGCTGGAATAAAACTGACACAAATGTAGGACAGCATTTCGGCAACCACCAAAATGCTCACACCGTGAATCAGGACGAACTCGGTAAAGTGAATAGCTTGGATCATCACCATGATAAAAATGAAGACCATGACCCCGATCGCCAGTGGCGGCCACATTTCAAAAAAAAGATATTGTGATGCTTTGCGTGGTAATCCAAATCGCATGGAGCCCGAGCTTAGCGCCAGGTCTGGACCGACACAATCACAAAGCGTCGGGCTTCTGATTCACTCCGGAAGTCTGACTTGCAAACCGGAAAAAGGGAGGGAAAAATAAGACATGGTGAAAGTGTTGATTTTTTCCGAAGACTACTCAGAGAGCACCAAGTTGCAAACTGAACTCAAAAAAGTTGGCTTTGACGTGAGTCTTTCCAATACGGCCACGCGTGTCTCGGATTTGATTTTAACACTCAACCCCGATGTTGTTCTGGCGATGGCTGTGCAAAAGAGTTCGAGTCTTTCCATTGTTCAAAAACTCAAAGAACTGAATTTCTTCAAAGGGAAAGCCATTGCTGTTGTGGCTCACGGCGAGCGCCCTCAGCCCGCAGAGCTGGTCAAAGCACGGGCAGACCTCCTTATGGAGTCTCCCATTGGCTCTCGTCGTTTGATCGAAATTATCGCCAAACTGATGCAAATTGAGGTCGGTCCCTTGCTTGAGAAACTCAATCGAACCGCGCAGACAACCAGCGAGTCGAATCGAGATCGGCTGGGCAGCTCCGCCGCGGGAGCTGGTCGAGGCAGCCAAATTGAGAAGGAAACCGTCCAGTTTGTGCGGGGCTCGAAGCCTGAAGCGGAAGAGCAACACGCTCCACCTGTTTCACTGCAGGTGTCTTTGAATGATCCGGAGCGGGCGTCTCGGTATAACAAATTGGCCGCCACCGTTAAAATTGACAAAGCGCAGAGCAGCCACGCGCGTCAAGAAATCAAAATGCGCCAGGCTGAGCTCCGCAAAGATTGGGACTCTGAAGTGATGAAAGATTTGGACAAGCTTCGCCGAGAATTTGTTGCAGCCTTATTTAAAAAAGAGTGATAAACTCACGACGAGCAACGCTTGGAAGGGAATCTCAAAATGGGCCAAAATACCAAAAATGTGACGGATTCGACTTTTGAAACTGATGTTCTGAAATCGGCCAAGCCCGTGCTGGTGGATTTCTGGGCGGAGTGGTGTCCTCCCTGTAAAGCCCTAGCTCCAACATTGGAAGAGATCGCCGGAGAAATGGTCGATAAAATCCATGTGCTGAAATTGGATGTCGATGCCAACCAAACTGCGGCCAGCACTTATGGAATTCGCAGTATTCCCACCATGATTTTGTTCAAAGATGGCAAAGCCGTCGATCAGTTGATGGGAAAGGTGCCCAAAGCGACTTTGGTGAGCTTCATTTCCAAGCATCTTGGGTGAAATAAGTTCGGACCGTGATGAACTCTCACAGATGAAAATCGCGGGGAGGGTTCAGTCGGTGATCACGCTGTCGACTCCAGCGTGAAGATACTTTTCGGCCCTTTCAGAGCTGGCAACTGTCCAAACCGCAATTCGAAATCCTTGATTTTTAATCTCTTCGATCAAAGCGGCGTTGATGTCTCCATTTGGCAAATCTAATATTGAGTGCTGCAGGTTCAGCATGTGAATTTTCAAGAACGGCAGCAGAAGCATTTGCCTCAACCACCACACATTCTCTTGTGTGCGTTCCGAACTCACTAACAAGGCCCGGGGAATCTCAGGCGCATAGTCTTGCAACAGCCACAGCGCCAAAGGGTTGAAGCTTGAAAAGAGCACACGGTTTTGCGCTTGATGGGCCATCACGGTTTCAACTGTGAGCCTGACCAAGGGATCACTCGCCGTGCGGCTTTTCAATTCCAGATTCCAATTGGGGGTCACCTGCGACGCTGTCAAAATTTCTGCAAGAGTGGGAACTGCAGCCAAACTCTGAAGCTCACGCCGAGTGAGGCGCGCAATGACGCCTGATTTTTTCCACACGCGCTCCAAGTCAGGATCGTGGCAAACCACGGGCACTGAATCAACAGTCAGGCGCAGATCACATTCGCTCATGACGAAATCTGCGGTTCGTGCGGAGCGGAAAGCCGGCAACGAATTCTCAAGACAGTTGCTTCCACCGCGCGCAGGGGCACCTCGGTGGGCTTGCAGCCGAGGCAGTGCAACTGCTGAGGCGGGCCAGGCCGCAGCCTGGCTTTTGTGAACGATCCATTTGCGCCAGTCGAAAAGTTTCACCCGCGAGGTTGTTTCACCAAACGCAAATAGGGCTTCACAGTTTTGTACCCCTCGGGATATTTCGCTTTCGCGGCTTCGTCGGTCACCGAAGTCGGGATGATCACATCATCGCCTGGACGCCAGTTGGCAGGCGTGGCAACTGAGTATTTCGCATTCAATTGAACGGCGTCCAAGGTGCGGAGGATTTCTGAAAAGTCTCGGCCAGCACTCATGGGATAGAGAAAAGAAAATTTCAGGCGTTTGTCGGGACCAATGCAAAACACTGCGCGAATGGTCGCATTGTCGACCGCCGTTCGAGTCGCGGCCGAGCCGCTGGCATTGGGGTGAATCATTCCATAAAGTTTTGCAACCTTCAAATCGACGTCGCCAATCATTGGGAAATTCACTTTTGCACCTTGGGTTTCTTCAATGTCCTTTTCCCAGCGGTTGTGATCAGCGACGCTGTCGATTGACAGGCCGATGACTTTTGTATTGCGCTTGTCGAATTCAGGTTTCAAACGAGCGACCTGTCCCAGTTCAGTCGTGCAAACCGGTGTGAAATCTTTGGGGTGAGAAAAGAGTATCGCCCAGCCATTTCCGATCCAGTCGTGAAAGTGGATGGTGCCTTGTGTTGTTTCCGCCGTGAAGTCGGGAACAATTTCGCCTATCAAAACTGGTGTCTGTGTGGGTTGCATTGCCAAACTCCTTGTGAAGAGAGATGATGAGGGTTCGTCACTGTTGTACCGGAAAGTCATTGGAAAAACCAGATTTAGACTGGATTTAGACTGGATTTAGAGGAGGAGCGAATGCGAGTCGGCAACGTCCCAGGTGTCATTGGGCAAACTCCATTGATTCAGTTGGATTCTTTGAGTCAAAAGACGGGCTGCCAGATTTTTGGGAAAGCCGAATTCCTCAATCCAGGTGGCAGCGTCAAAGACCGCGCCGCCCTTGGTATAATTCTGCAGGCTGAATCTGCGGGTCTGTTGCGCCCCGGTATGACCATCGTCGAGGGCACCGCTGGCAATACAGGGATCGGCCTAGCGACTGTGGCGGCGACTCGGGGCTACAAATGTCTCATCGTGATGCCGAACAATCAGTCACAGGAAAAGTATCAAACACTTCAGGCGCTCGGTGTGGAGCTTGTCACCGTGGAGCCCTGTCCTTTTGCCAATCCCAATCATTTCTATCACACGGCCAAGCGAATGGCCGAGAGTCGTGCCAATTCTTTTTGGGCCAATCAGTTTGAAAACACCGCCAATGCTGATTTTCACTATCGCACGACAGGACCGGAAATTTGGGAACAGACGGGTGGTCGAATCGATGGTTTCGTCTGCGCTGTGGGGACGGGTGGGACAATGGCCGGAATTTCAAGATTTCTGAAGGAAAAAAATCCGCGAATCAAAATTCGCCTCGTCGACCCTCTGGGCTCGGGACTGTTTTCATATTTCAAAACCGGGAAGCTTGAGGCCAAGGACTCCTCGATTACAGAGGGAATTGGGATCATGCGATTGACAGCGAACTTCAAACAGGCCCAGATTGACGAGGCCGTCCAGATCGACGACCACCGCATGATCTCCATGTTGTACCACCTGGCCCGTGCAGAAGGGTTGCTCGTGGGAACTTCGGCCGCTCTCAATGCGCAGGCCGCCTTCGAATGGGGTCTCGAGAACCAGGATCAAGGTCTGAGAATTGTTTCCATTCTTTGCGATTCGGGTTTGCGCTACCAAAGCAAAGTGTTCAACCCGGACTTTCTGCGTGAAAAGGGACTCAAACCGATTTCCATTTATTAAGGGCAAGCCTGCCGCTACAATACAGTGGGGGGCTGCATGGCTCGAATTTTATTTGTTGGCGTTTTTCTTTGGACCACTCTTTGGCAAAATCAGGCCCGTGCTGAAGACATCCTGCCGGCGTATTCCGAAGTGGTCGCGCAAAGTGTAGTGGTTCTCATTCAGAACAACTCCAAGAGTTCCGATCTGATGCCGCTGGACCATTTTCGAACTTCAAAAGACAAAGAACTGGGTTTGGAAATCCAGAAATCTATGGATGAAAATCGACAGAAGATTCGAGTCACTCGGAGTGGATCGACTCTGAAGTTTTCAGACGGCGGAGCTTGGCATGCCGACCTCCTGATTCAGGATCCTTTGCGGCAGCGAATTCAAATCAACGGTGTCGCCATCGATCTGCGAAGTTATAAAACCTTGGAAGCCAAATATCGACTGGTGGAGAGGATTTTGCAAACTTCAAAAACCTCGGCAGCGTCACCGGCGACACCCTCTGCGAATCAGTCTGCGAATCAGTCTGCAAAACAGTCTGCAAATCAGTGGCGTGCACGTTTTTTGTTCGGCCAACCGGCCCAGGCCTTTGTGGTAGTCATCGTTGCCGCAATTGCAATCGTGGCTTGGTTGATCGCTGGTGGCGAATGGATCACGGCGTGTTTGAAGCACGAATGGGATTTGGGCTGGTGCCGTGACAAAGCCGCAGTCATCGGCAACTCTGTGGCCGAGATGCGCAACTTTGCGGTTTTGAAGACGGGTGAAGGTCTTCCATCGGGCCAATTGAGCTGTCGCAAACCGATGAATTTGCATTTGGAAGATGAACAGAGTCATGTGATTTATGATTCCTTGAATCCGAAACGGATCGATCCACGGTTTCAAACTGAGACAAACATTCAAACCGGAAATATGAGTTATTCGACAATTGCCGGTGCGGCCAAGAATTGCTGTGAGGCTGACCCCAAAAGCTGTGAAGCCGCCTTTCAGCATACTTTTGCTGCCGAAACTTTACGGGGAACTGGCGGGTCCTCATCAGGCGGATCCTCATCAGGTGCAACGGGATCTGACTGACCCTTTTGGGGTGTGGCCTGGACTTCGGTCTAAAAAACTAGCCTGGACGTGACTTTCGCTTGAGGACCGAAGGCGAGCCGCCGAAGGGCTGGGTATGAAAAACCATACCAGTTGCTCCTTCCTGAAGTTGATTTTCTTGCTTGCTGTGGTCTCTTCGACAGAGAGTTTCGCTGAGAGCTGGTACCTGCCGGCCTGTGAAACCTGTTTGGTGCAAGTGGGGAATCCGTCTTCTCAGCCTTTGACAGTTCAGGTCCGGACCGACGACAAGCTGGCACTCTCGCCCTTTGTCGTGTCGATTGGCGCTCATCAAAAAACACAGCTTGTGCTACCAGAGGCCTGGCAAAAAAACCCAAGTCTGACGTGGTTCGAGGTCTTGTTTCCGTCGGGGATCGCCGGGCAGGTCTGGCGCAATGGACACCAAGTGTCTTCGGGCCGAGCCAATTTGTGGCAAGGCGCTTTTTTGGATCCCAATGCTTCGAGCCCAACTTTGCATATTGTCAATTTGTCGCAAGCGCCTCAGAACGAGGTTTGGGTCGAAAATCTGAAAACAGGGGAGCCCGTGGCTGGGCCCTTCTCGCTGCCCAGTCAGGGGCAAGTTCAGGTGAGCGTTCCGGCTCGCTTGCCGATTCGAGTCCATGGTGAATTGGCACTCTTGGCGGAGTGGTTCAATGCTGGAAAATGGAATTGGAGTGAGCTCAATCCCTTCGCAGAAAATCTTTTGCAGCGAGGTGCTGTGCATGTGGCTTTTGAAATGCGGGCACAGAACGGGATGCACAGTTTTGTTTTTCAAACCAGTGACCCCAACCTGATCAGCCAGGCTCGGCAACAACTCAGCGGCGCAACCCGTGCGCAAATTCTGTGGGCCGACGTGGCCTGGGGCAGTGGAGAGGTCAATCAGGATCTGGCTTCGCCCTGGTTGACGCCTTGGTCCTGGCACGTCACACTGGTGAACGGATTTCGTGAGTTCGGTGCGCAGTCCTGCAACGGAGATGCGGCTTCGGTGGAAGATCATTTGCTGCAGTGGACATCGACCCATCGAACAATTTGCTTTTGGGGATATCAAATTCATCGGGAGCTTCCAATTGAAACGACAGCGGGGTGAACAGTGAAAAAAACAGTTGCGAATAAAGTTTCAAAACCAATGAAGAAATTTGAAATTCGGCCCGAGCATCGTTTGCTAGTGGCGTTGTTGATTTGTTTTGGATTGACCGCGTCAGTGTGGGCTTTGTTTCACCAAACTGTTGGCGAAAATTCGCCTCAGGCTTTCGCATTGAATGGGAAGTCCAAGACGCCCAGTCAGTTTCACAATCAATGAAGAACGCGTGAACACAGGTTGACCGGAGCTTTGGGGCTTCCCACCAGCACAGTGATTTCACGACCCTTGTCGCTGAGATTCACTTTTCCGTTTCCAGACTGCGGCAGTCCGCGTCCCCAGGGGGAGTCAGCCACCAGGACACCCTCTTGAGAGACATCCGAGATCACTCGCAAGTCGACGATGTTGCCGTTGAGGACCGACAGAGGAGTAAACTCCTGGACGATGTAAACGCTGGGGTTGGATCGGATCATTGTTTCAAGATCTTTCAGCTCAGAGGATTTTATTTTGGGACCCACCCAAACACTATCACCACCACGACCGTCTACTTTCTTGATCACATATTTGCTGATGTTGGCCAGGACCTCATTCAGCAATTCCACGTTTAGTTTTTGATCGACATCAGAAGCGAACTTTTGGGTGGGCAGATTCTCGAGAATTGGTTCTTCGTGCAGATAAAGACGAATCAAAGCCTCGACGTAAACATAAAATTCTTTGTCACCCGTGAAGTCGACACCAGGAGAGTAATTGGTGCCCACTTTGTTTTTGAGAATCGCGTCCAGAAGACCCGCATTTTTGCGCACGATGGCCCGGTCAAAGAGAGGTTCGATGGTCTCGAGGATTTTCGCCAAACGCTTCAGTGAGGGCAGCTTTGTGACCGGATCTACGGTCGCCAAAATTTCCGAAATTTGACTTTTCGTTCTGGAGTTTATTTTTTTGTTTTTAAGTGCTGCTGAAGCTTCATCTAAAACCGTGCGCTGCTGAGAAGCGGGATGAGAGGGATCCACCCAGGCGTGTTCAGCATTGAGAAAAATGAAACCCACTTTTTCAGCTGAACCTTTGCCGCGACCGTCGCGCAGCTCGAGGTAAACGCCGTCATCGCGGACTTTCAATTGCTTCACTGTATCTGGCGTGACAACCTCGATGCCTTCTTGTGTGAAAATTTGCTGAATGCGCTTTTCTTCATTGTCGGCAGCGTATGTCGAAATCAGGTATAGGATTGCTTTCCCGCCATAATTTTGGGCGCGCATTTTGTAGGACTGGGCCAATTTGCGGTAGAAATCATCGGGACGACGGATTGAGAAAGAGTCGTTGATTTCGGGGTAGGCTTCCAAAGTCAACTTCTGCGCCAAGTGCAAGTCTCCGAGCCCCCCAATGAAGCCGAGATTGTCTTCGATCACACGCCAGTGACCATTGGGGTCTCGGATCAGGTCAGGTCCATAAAAAAACGATAAGGTGGCGGGGTTGACCAGACCGGCAAAGCCAGCTTCGCCGGTGCGCGCGACAATGCGGTCCACCACTTCGGTCGGTATCGTTCCCGATTGTGCATAGTATTTTCGACCTGAATAGTGATCTTTCAGGAAAGCTCGAATGGCACGTCCCCGCTGAATCACGCCTTGTTTCAGTCGGTCGTAATCCGGCGCCAACAGCAGTCTGGGCATTGAGTCCAACGCATTGTCACCCTGAAAGCTCCGTCGACTTTCCGACAAGTACTGATCTTGGTTGTCGGCAAATCGCTCCTGCCACAGTTGGTAGATCATCGAATATTCAGGTCGGATCTGCCCTTCAGAAGTGAATATCTCGTTGTAAGCTGTTTGGGACTGGGCTGCGCTTGAAAGCGACAATCCGAGCACAAAAGCCAAACCTGCAAAAAATGCAAACATCTTGGGACTTGCCCCGTTCAGCTTGAAGAACATGCGAAAACCACCCAGGTCAAAAAGAAGTCGTTCAATTCCACATCAGCGAATTGAATCCATAAGCAAATCGAATGCCAGGTTTTCAGGGAAGTATGTTCTGTTCAAAAAGAAAATCCAAAGACGTGGCCTCTTCACCGTCACAGTCGTCGCCGGGGCAATGGTGGACCCGATAGCAATGGCTTGCGCGGTCGTAGTCATAATCTTTTCCACCGCGAGCCAAGACACCAATCAGTTCATCGCTGTCTTTTGTAAAAATTCCCGAGCCCGAACTTCCTGCGAAGGTGTCGAAGTTGGCGCCAAAATAATTCTTTTTTACAATTCGGATCTCGGCAGGGCCGTCGAATTTGAGTGGCAAACCTGAGGGGAATCCCAGAACATAGGCGGAGTCTCCGATTTGCGGCTTTCGCCGTGACAGGGCCACGGGTGTGCGATCGGCCACAGGTCGATCCAGACGAATGACCGCGTAATCCAAGTCGTCAGTGTTGGAGCGTGCGACAACCTCCTGGCAGGCATAGGTGGCGCTTTTCGGAAATTCCTCAATCACAGTATCAGGAGAATCCAACTGGTAGCCAAAGATATAGAAATCTCCGCTGCAGTCTTGCCGTGAAGCGCAGTGCCCTGCTGTCAACACCAGGTCGGGAGCGATCAAAGTTCCCGAGCAACTGCCAATCGAAAGTTGATTCCGGTAACGCTCTCCCGTGCACAGTTTCAAATCATTCCGAAGTGAAGAGTCTTTGATGCGAAAACTCGACCCCGTTTCCACCAGTCGATTGCGCCGGATGATTGCCACACTCGCAGCGATTGTCCGTCGTGGAGGTCCCTCCAGAAGTTCGTAAATATCCTGGCGATGATCGTCGCCGTAAACTCCGCGTCCCACATTGCTCGCGAGGCCGGAAGCGGTTTGCAGCACGCCGAGACTCACGATCAGAGTCTGAAGAATCAGCTCTTGTCTTGAGGATTTGAGTCCAAACGGCATGTGAGATATCCTTCCCAGCGTTTTTAAAAACTGCGCACGGCAGTTTTGGGGTCAATGACTTGTGCGGACTTCATGGCATCCAAGGCTAAGACAAGGTCTTCTTTCGAGCTGATCTTCGCAATAATATAAGGTCGTGCTGTCGCATCAAGAGCCGCAAAATAGGATCGGCTGGGCATGTGGCGCAGCGCTGGCAATTTTTCTTTTAAAAAAGGAATCTCCTCAGCGAGTCGGGCCAAGGAATCAATCTCTGTGGGTTTGATAACCACGAAGAGCAAAGAGTTTTCGTCACGGGCGCTGGCAATCGATTCGGGATCGACCAGCGGCGAGCTTGAGTTGTATTGCAGAATTGGAAAGCGTTTGCGCAGAATGGATTTGAGCTGAGATGACTCAAACAAACTGCTTTGGTGCAGGACAGTCGTGTGACTCAAGACATTTTCAAAATTGTAAAGGCTGTTGGGGAAATGACGGGTGAACTGATCGATCATCTGGTTGACAAAATCCGCGTCCATCGATTTGCCAGTCTCGATGTAGCTTTTCACGACGGGATAGATGGCCTTGGCATAGCCGGCGATGATTTTGTTGTTGTACCAGTCGTTGCTGTCTAAATTTTGTTGATTCACTTTGGCGTAGGCCCAGCCATTGCCAAGAGCTGTCGCGATCGCCTCATCCGCCCAAGCCAAGGCGGGTCGTCGAAATGGAGATTTGTTTTTGCGAAAATAACTATCAAATTGCTTCATCACTTCGCCAGACTGAGAGCCATACAGCGAGTGGCAAAGTTCATGAAAAATGACGCCAAAGCTGCCCTGCAGATCATCTTCATTTCCACCGGTTTGAACACCGTGAATCTCGACGCTGCCAATCGAGTGTGATGTCGTTGAATTTTGGAAGCGACTCAGTGCGGGGACTGGGAACAGTGCAATCACGAAGGGCACGTCCGGGGGCCAGTTGCCGCCATAAAAAGTCATCGCCTTTTGAAACATGTCATTTAAATTCACAGCTTGTGCCATCACCTCAAGCTTTTTTTGATGCTCCAGGAGAGCCTGCTTGTTGGGCTCCCAAATGAGACGGGAGTAGACACTTTCCAAGCGTGCCAAGGCTGTGACCAATTGGCGATGATCTGAAAGGGGCATCAGACCCAGGATGCGCTGACTGAGATCCACGAGATCTTTGGCGTAAACACTTTGTGCGAGGATCAAGTCCAAAACGGAATATCCCAATTGGCGATTGGACACTGATGAGGGAAAATCAATTCCACGCGGAAGGCGGTTCACAACAGATTGGACAGTTTGAACAGCCTTCAGAACCTCGGGATTTTTTTCTTCGCTGCGATTGAAAATTTCGGACAAGGCCGGAGCGTGACGTTGAGGATCGGCGAGAGCCAATGCAAACTCCACCAAGCCCTGCATGCGACTGGTCTTGTATTCAACCTGGACTGAGGCTGCGGCTTGGTTGGGTGAGGCCCAAGTCAGCCCCAGCAACACAGCCCAGTTCAAAAAAAATTTCACCTGCGAAGGCTGGCGCTTTTCAGGCATGTGAATCGGGTTTGGCGAAGGACGGTGTTTTGAAAAAATCATTTCCCTTGTCATCGATGATCACAAAGGCCGGGAAGTCCTTCACCTCAATTTTCCAAATCGCTTCCATCCCCAGTTCCGCCATGTCCAGAACTTCAACTTTGGTGATGCACTCTTTGCCCAGGCGCGCCGCTGGTCCACCAATGGACCCCAGGTAAAAGCCACCGTTTGTCTTGCAAGAAGCCGTCACCTCGGCCGTTCGATTGCCCTTCCCTAACATGATCTTGGATCCGCCCTTGGCCTGAAATTTGGCCACGTAGGGATCCATGCGTTCCGACGTTGTCGGGCCAAAAGAGCCCGAAGCAAAGCCCTCCGGAGTTTTCGCGGGACCGGCATAGTAGATTGCAAATTTCTTGAACATGTCAGGCAAATCGCCTTCTTTGTCCAGACGTTCGTTGATTTTGGCATGTGCCACATCTCGCGCCACAATCATGGGGCCGTTCAGCATGACACGAGTTGCAATCGGCAACGTGGACAGGATTCGCAAATTTTCTGCAATCGGTTTGTTGAGGTCAATGTGAACACAGTCCACGTTGGATTCTTTGACGTGGCTGGGAAGAAAGCGAGCCGGGTGCTCTTCGAGCTGCTCGACAAAAATTCCGTCGCGATTGATTTTTCCTTTGATCTGGCGATCGGCTGAGCAGCTCACACCGATTCCAACAGGACACGAGGCTCCATGTCGTGGCAAGCGAATGACGCGCGCATCGTGGGCCAGATATTTTCCACCAAACTGCGCACCAATTTTGGTTTCGCGAGCCCACTGTTCGACCAGGGCTTCCAT
>Ga0075019_10001118_pt1 | contig 15281 bp, 16 predicted proteins | sample ColStrG_CSR_2013_FD_71473 | JGI IMG/M metagenome (GOLD analysis project Ga0075019, IMG submission 71473) | Freshwater sediment microbial communities in response to fracking from Pennsylvania, USA - Cold Stream Run_MetaG_CSR_2013 | ecosystem: Environmental > Aquatic > Freshwater > Creek >...
TTGTCGACAAGATACACGCCGAAAGTGAGGGACGATTCACTTATCTAGGCGAATGGCACACTCATCCCGAGAAACATCCAACTCCTTCAGGTCTCGATAAAGGGATGCTGGACGACATTCTAAAAGGCAGCAAACTGGCAACCCCTTTTCTATTCGGACTCATTCTTGGAGATACCGGTAACCTATGCCTATGGTATCAAGAACCTAACGGGCGCATTGAAATTTACTACCCCACCCTTCCAACCCACAAATAGAAATGACGCACAATGCACTCCGGCACTCCTTCGCCTCATATTCATTGGCTGTTGATGCTGACGAAAAGACGATTGCCTCACAAATGGGGAACAGTCCATATATGGTCCACCCTCACTACAAGGCTGTTCTGGAGGACACAGGAGGACATGAGTTTTTTAACACGACCCCAAAGATTCCTCTAAGAAAGTTAAAAAGAAGAACTAAACTTTATTGGTTTTTGACAAATCAAAGCTTGCGGCAAATAAGATGAGGATTTAACCTTGAGGATTTGATAGGGCTAGATGCACAGATCAATTGACCTCAGTAGTCAGTGACCGATAAAGGAGGACGAATGACCGCAAAACTGCTTCAGATTACAATCAGCTTGGTGGCCATAGTCTTAACTGCTGTTCATTTAATTTGGCCACACATAGCCCTAGACGGTATATCTGTAACATTGCTTCTTATTGCAATTCTGCCCTGGTTAGCCCCCCTATTTAAGTCTGTTGAATTACCAGGGGGCGTAAAAGTCGAATTCCAGGAGTTAGAGAAAGCAAAGGAAAGAGCAGACAAAGCAGGATTGTTATCGGACACCAATTCAACACCAGTACAAGAATATTCATTTCAGCTGGTAGCAGAAGAAGATCCGAACTTAGCTCTTGCTGGCCTTCGCATCGAGATTGAAAAGCGTCTAGTTCAGATAGCTAGGTCGCATCGTATTGACGGAGAAAAGCAGGGTGTAGGCAGACTGCTTCATGTGCTTGCTGGGAAAGAACTAATCACACTTGAGGAGCGTTCTGTCCTCTCCGATCTTGTCGGTCTGCTTAATTCAGCAACACACGGAGCCGAAGTTGATTCCAGAGCAGCATTATGGGCAATACAAGTAGGTCCCAGACTTCTTAAATCTTTGGATGAACGCATTCAGAAATAAGCAATCAATCAGCCGGTGGGGCAAGGCGTGAAACGCACTTGGCCCACCAATGACTTAAGCGAAAAATGGACTTAGACCAAAACATCTTTGACAAGCAGATGGCTCTCTTGAATAATCCGTTAGTTCAGGATTTTTATCACCAAGTTAAACTGTCCGCTGGATTCGATCTCCCTCCTTCTGCAAGAATACTTTTCACGGAATATCATCGGCATTTTTTTGAAGGTGCTAAACCAGATTTCTCCAAAGAATGGGGCCCCACATCACCCAATTGGAAATGGCAGAAAAAGCATTCGGAATCCATTTTTGGGAGCGTTCAATCAGCATTAGCCGCAGTTCATTATCACCGGGGCAATATGCTGAGAATTGAGAGAGAGATTTTATCTTTTGCTCGAATTGATGAACTAGTCGAGTTCTTCAAGAATGATACGTCCGGATCGTGCATAGGCGGCGGCAATACACAGAAGCTGGATTTTGAATATCACGCATTTGTCTTTTCATTCCGTCGAACACTAGATTACCTCACTCGTGGTGTATCCGCCTTGTTAAAACAGGAGTTCCATTCATTCAGAACTCTTAACAAGGGCTTCGCAGCTCATCAAGAAACTCCTTGGGTTAGTGATATTATAGCTATTCACACGAGATACATACCGAAATTAGAGAAATTTTTAGGAAATGAAGGTGGAAAGGGAACGAGAGATTTGATCACCCACTATTTACACGTGCCCGCAGGTTGTTTGAATGTGAATAGTTATGGAGTTTTTTTTGCAGGCGGCGGAGAAGGACTGTCACGTGATCAAACGCTTAAAGCCGTCATAGATTCATATGTTCGCATACTAGAGGGAATTATATCCGAGACATTTTTAGCTATAATGAAGGGCCATAAAAAGAAGTAACCACAACAAGAATCGTTACTACCTGCCGAAAATAAATGAATCGGAGAAAAGATCTCGGACAGTGCGAACACTGTGGGAGGTCGTTTGGATATTATTTAATCCATAACGGCTTTAATGATTCGGCTTACGCTTATTCAGACACCGTTTGTTCCACAGCTCTACTTGATAGATGGAAAATCCCAGCTAATATACCTGTTGCCATACGGGGTAAAATAAAACAGGAAACAGAAAAATATCTTCTACCAGCCCCAGGTGGGGGCCGTTTTAAAGCATCCTCTTCACCGCGTTGCCCGCACTGCAATCAAATTTTAGATCCAGTCAGAGCGTCGAGATACATCGAAGAAAATGCAGAAGGATCTAAGGGAGGCTGGAGATGGCAACAGAGTTGGGATGGTATGTATTGCATTATCATTGAAGATCTTCTCGTGAGAGATCCATATATAACGTAAGCTAAATCATGTAGTTCGAAACGGTTAGTGGAATTGGCCCCCGAAGAGATTCAATGAAATTATGGAAACCCGAATTCCTGATCCATTCCCTTGGCCTGATGATGAAGTATGTGTCGAGTTCGGCCGAGCTTCTTACTACTCACACAAACTTGAACGCGAGTTAAAGCTGCTTTTGCTTGCCGCCCAGGCTGCAAACATAATCCAAATCACTATTCCAACTAGAAAAAATATAAATACAGGCGAACTAGAGCCAGTCTCAGAAACCGTCGAAGAATATTTATACAACGAGACACTAGGTCCGCTGATTTATTTATATGGAAAGCATGATGGATGGCGTGATAAGAAATTAAAAAAGAAATTATTTAGCGCCCTTTTTGCTCGAAACGAGCTCGCCCATACTGCTCTAGAAAGACACGATCCAATGCACTATGAAATGCCCGACCGAACCGAACTGATAGGCCGTCTGAAGGAGTTAAGGTTTAGGATTGGCATTCCCTATATCATTATGCGCGAGGTCAGGAAAATTATTGAAGAGCGGATTGGTATCACAGAAGAGCAGTTACAGGCCATGTTGATGAAATGGAGTAAAGAGAGCTATGAAGGCTGATATTGGCGAAGAAACTTGCAACAATCTTGCAACAGCCTGAAGTTTTGATTCGTACCCCATTTCGACAAGTCCTTATAAATGAGCTAGATACAAAACGACTACGGCTGGTTATATGGTTTTTTTTGTTAGCCTCATAACCTGAAGGCCGCAGGTTCAAATCCTGCCCCCGCAATGAGTCCGGCTCCAGCCGGGCGAATGAAGGGTCTATTACCCAATGCGCGGAGCGCCATCCCGGATTAACTGATGGGATCAGGGCAATCCAATCCTGCCCCCGCAATGCTTTCAGCGAAAGCATTGCGCTTTGTCGAAATGCGCAGCACCAATTAAAGCCCCGACTGTCTTTCGGGTCGGGGCTGCCCCCCGCAACCACTTTAATCCCTCTGGGTTAGTGGGTTGCAGCTCAGATTCCGCTCTCCGCGATTTTCCCTCGAAAGCCCCAAAAAGGCCTGTTTTACTCAAAAAAGTTGCAACAGAGTTGCAACAGATTTAACGCTTCGCATGCCTCCAGAGCCCTTTGTCCCGGTTAATGGGGACATTTTGGGCATCAATTAAGCCTGCCCAGCCAACGGTATATTACGCTTCGATTGCGCCAAACCGCTCCTAGTAATACTTGCACCCAGAGACAACTTACTAGAAATGCGTTTTTAATTATTGGTTTGACGTTGTATCGTTTGATGTAATGATATACCTCCATGAAGTCGGAGCCTCCCATTCACGATCTGCTTGTTGCCTTCCTTCTGGTGCAAAATACCCTTAAACGTCGGAGCGATGAATTCTTCCAGTCATTCGGGCTGACAGATGCCCAATTCAATATCCTGAATCTTCTTGCCGTAAACGGAGGGCCGATGGATCAGTTTGATGTGACAGAACGGCTTCTTGTTGGCAAATCGAGTGTCTCTATTGTTTTAAATCGCATGGTGAAGGCAGGGCTCATTCGACGTGATGAGCACTTAAAGGACCGGCGGCGAGTCGTTCTTTCGTTGACACCAAAAGGGAAGAAGATTTGGAGTAAGGCTTCGCCTGGTTACAAAAAAGGCGTTCAGGACATTTTTGGATCTCTTGCTCGTGAAAACCGTAACAGCTTTCTCGATGAACTTGCGACACTGTACAGCGCGATGAAGAAAAGCACCAAAGGAGTGTCTCACGATGGCCCATCCCTCACGCTACGTGAAACCATGCATCAACTCTCCACAATCACCTAATTATGAATTCCACCTCCTCGCCTCTGGATCGTCCGGCATCCATTACCACCATCCGTCGACTGCTAGCATTGGAGTTACTGACAACAGAAGAAGCCCGTAAAATGGAACGGCAAGTGCGACGCGAACTACCATGGAAACTCTGGTTGGATCGGGGATTATTGAGCTTGGGAGTCGTCTTAATTCTCGCAGGGATCAGCTATTTCTTTGCTCACAATTGGGATCACATCACTAATAATGACAAGTTGGGACTTTCTGCTGGAGCCGTTTTACTCATTCTCATCGGAGCAACCTGGGCGGGACTGGATCACTTTCCCGGGAAATTACTTCTACTCGCGGCCAGTGCTTTTGTCGGAGTTTTTATCGCTGTCTTTGAACAGACCTACCAGACCGGTGCGGACACTTACAGATTGTTAGCCTGCTGGGCCCTACTGATTTTTCCGTGGGTAGCACTGGGCCGATTCATGCCACTCTGGCTTTTCTGGCTGGCGCTCCTCAACTTGGCTTTGGAGTGCTACTGGCTTGATGTTCCTTGTATGGATACGTCGGATAGCTGGATAGAGTATCGTCATGAGACAATCAGTCTCTTGACCTTAAATGGTGTCGCGCTTCTGATGCGGGAATTTTTAGACACCAAAAGAATCTCATGGATGGATCGCGGATGCTCCGCCCTGATCCTCCTCTGCGCCGTGATTATTCTAGCCACACTGGAAACGGCTGGCGAAATTCTATACACATGGAACAACGATATGTTCAACGGTCACACTATTATTTCCTGTGGGTTTTACACCGCATTAATCACTGGACTAGGACTCTTCTATAGGCGGTGGCGTTATTCCCTGCCATCGCTGGCCATCATTACTTTGGGGGGCTGCGTAACACTGACCGTTTTGGCCTTTCGCGCTTTTATTGCTGAGATAAACTTGGATCACTCCGGCATATGGATCCTTATGGGGCTGATTGTATTGGCTATCTTCGGTAGCGGTGTCCTTTTCCTTCGCACACAACGTCTCTCTCACAATCAAAGCTAAATCGATTTCCATGAAAACACTCAAAGAACTCTTACTCACGCAAGAGAATCAAGACCACTTCGGGCCGGAAGATTTGCAACGGATTGAGCAAATCCTTGCAGAAGATCACAAGTCGGCTATGCCGTGGTATCTCCGCATCATTCCAGCAATTGGTGCGTGGTTGGCCTCGATCTTTTTCCTTGGATTCGTAGCGGTTTTTCTCGGATTTCAAGAGGCCCACCACACTGTTCTTGGAGTTATCGGCAGCGTTTTATTGGTGATCGCCGTAATTATTGGGCGGCAAAGGTGGGGGATTTTCGTCAGCCAATGCGCTCTGGCCATAAGCTTGTCCGCGCAACCAATGATTTATATAGGATTCCTTCCCGACCACGTCACAAACGGTACCATAGCCGCATTTTCCTTGTTCATGGCGCTCTTGCTTTACTTCGCTTATCCCGATTTTCTCTCCCGTCTCATCACCTGTTTCGCCGCCTTACAGATCACGTTATTCTGGCTTAATACAAATCAAGGTGACGGCCTACTTTCTGGCGGCCATCCAATTTCACCTGATCTTTCTCCGATCGTTACGCCTCTATACGGACTATGGTTTTTTGGGTTACAACTCCAGTTAATCGCTTGGTGGTGTACTTGCGAGCGCCGCTCTAATTTAGTCGCTCCGCTCGGCTATGCTGTTGCCCTTTCCCTCGCAGCATGGGATATAGAAAATCTCTGTAATGTCTTTGATTCATACGCGATTGATGACCCCGTCAATGTAATGTTAAGGTATGTTAAATATATGCGACTTGCATTGGTTGCTGTGTCGATCTTGGGCATGGCGATCTGGTCGTCTGGCGGTGCATCCACATTACGAAGAAATATTCCGATATTTTTCAGACTCTCACTCGCATTAGCAGCATTCGTCTGGCTTGGCTCGGACGGAGTCCTCTTGTCTCTCTTGTTCCTGGTGCTTGGATTTTTACAGCAAAACAAAGTGATCCTCGGCTTGGGGCTGATTCTGCTTCCCGTTTTTCTGGCTCACTATTACAACAATCTTAATCTGGATCTGCTTGCGAAGTCATGCGTGCTAATTGCTTCCGGCATGGTGTTGCTCCTAGTGCGAAGCGGTCTCACCCGATGGGTGTTTGCAGATTTGAAGGAGGCGGCATGAGAATTCCACTTATTTGGATTGCTGGAGCGTTTGTCTTCGGAAACTTCTATTTCATGGTGCAGCAGAAAGAAACGTTACTGCGGGATGGACAGACTGTCTATTTGGCACTGACTCCGGTCGATCCCCGTTCTCTACTTCAGGGCGACTATATGGCGTTGGACTATGCCATCACCAATCAGTTCGATAAACGGTGGCAGTCTGATTCCACAAAGACAAAACTGCCAACCAGCGTCACGATGGTTATTCAACTCAACGGTCAGAATGAAGGGCAATTTGTTCGTCTTCACGAAGGAGAAGCCATTGCACAAGACGAACGCCTGCTAAAGTTTCACCATAAGTGCTGGCACACCGTAATCGGACCCGATAGCTACTTCTTCCCAGAAGGTACTGGATCGAGTTTTGAGCACGCAGCCTTCGGCGAATTGAAAATAGCATCCGACGGCACCCCACTCTTGCTTGCTCTTTGTGATAAAAATCATCAGCGCCTCATCGCCAAGACTTCACCTACTACGAAATAATCTTCACGGAAGACTCGTTGTGAATATGTGGCTGCGCCGAATTCTCAAGACTTTAGCCTTGCTCGTCCCCCTGTTTGTTATTGCATCGTGGTGGCCAAGGTAAGGGCGCGGCGTGAGGTTATCCTAGCGTTCCTGCCACTGCGGAAACAGCCGGAAAAACAGTAATGCAGCGTCTGTACACTAGATCAATCTGTCGCACGCTACTGAATATAAGAAACCCGGATGAAAGTTCAACCTGCCCTGCCCGGAGGGGAAATGACAACAGTATCACCTATACAATCTTGCAGGGAACATCGGCATCTTCGTTAAGCTGATAAACCGAACACATTCGATGGTAGCCATCCGCGATGATGAGCCGCCGCTGTTTGTCGTCGCGGACCAGCAATAGCGGCGACAGTCTCAGTCCGGCGCGCAGTTTTTTGGTGTTCTTTTGTACGTGCGAATTGCTGATGCCGAGCAGCGGCAGGCCCGAAGCCCGGAAAATGTCCTTGGCCTTGAACGAGGTCATCTTGGTTTTTTTCAGGGCCTTGACCAGATTTCTGGCCTCCCCCTTGGCGTAGAGCAGCGTGAGATACGAGAGCGCGGCCGGATAATCATGCGCTTCCGGTTTTTCCAGCCAGAATATTTTTTTCGCTTTGGGCATACCTGAATTAAAAATCAAACCATCCCGAGCTTCATCCGTCCGACTTCACTGATCATGCCCTGGTGCCAGGGCGGGTCCCAAACCAGCACCACCTCGGCTTCGCTGATGCCGGGCAGGGCCTGGATCTTGGTCTTGGCATCGTTTTGCAGCACCGGGCCCATGCCGCAGCCAGGAGCGGTCAGGGTCATCTTGACCAACGCCTTGCGGGTGCCGTCGTCCTTCGGTTCCAGAGCCAGGTCGTACACCAAGCCCAGATCCACAATGTTCACCGGAATTTCCGGATCATAGATCGTCTTGAGCAGTTCCCAGATTTTTTCCTCGGTCTGCTTGCCGTCCAGGGGCTGTTCAGAGGAAGGTCCGCCCGCCGGGAGCGTGACGGAAACTTCCAACCCCAGGGCATCGGCGTCCCTGGCTTCGATGCGCATCATGCCGCGGTCGGAAACGATGGTGTAGGTGCCGCCCAGCGATTGGGTGATGCCTACTTCCAGTCCGGCAGGCAGGGTGACGGGTTCGCCGCTGGGAATGCGCACGGCGGCTACTTCTCGTTTCAGGGCAATGGGGTCGTGGGGGTTCATATAAATTTAATTTTGGAGGCTTTTTCGCGTTCGCGATTCACATCGCCGAGAATGCCTCCGGCCTGCGCGGGAGCCAGGTCCGCCACGGCACTTTGGGGCGCATTCAAGGCCTGTCGCAACGCCTCTTCCACCAGGGTGGCGCAATGAATCTTCATGGGGGGCAGAGGCCCGAGCGGGGCGGACAAATCGGCGCCCTGCAAATTCCGGGCTTCCTCGACGGTTTTTCCGGAAAGCAGTTCCGTGGCCAGGCTGGCCACCGCGATGGCGGTTTCACAGCCGAAGGACTGGAAGCTGGCCTTGTCGATCACCTTCTGACCGTCACGACCTTCCTTGTATTTGAGCCAGATGCGCAGGGCGTCACCGCAACCCGGGCTGCCAGCCGTACCCACAGCGTCGGCGCCCTCCAGTTCCCCCATGTTTTGGGGATTCTGCATGGCCTCGCTGACTTTCTTTTCAAAATCGTTGTTCATGTCACAGCGGCTGCTCCAAACGATAACGTGGCATCTGGGGATCAACTTGCAAGGACCATGCTTCAATGCCGCCACGCAGTCCCCTGACATTGCAGAACCCATGACCGGCAAAGTAGGAAACAGTCTCCAGCACGTGTTCCCCCAGATGATCGTAAAACACCAGTGCCTTCTCCCGGTCTGCCTCACCCATCAACTCCCGCATCCAGTTCTGAGTCATGAAAACCGCGCCGGGAATGCTTACCGCATCAAACTCTTCACGCGACCGCACATCCACGAGAACGGGAGCTGCGGCCCCTTTCATGGCCCCGGCCAGGGCGGGAGGGTCGATCAGTAACTTTTGTTCCTCCTCGTGGCCGGCCACAATCCGCTCCATCACCTCGCGGGGGTCGATGTTTTCATTGCGCAGGCACAGCGCCGCCAGGGTTTCACCGGGTGAAAAGGCGCAACTGCTGCAACCCCCGATGTGGTAATGGCGGAAGAGGGCGCGCCGGGCCCCGGGAAAATTCGCCATGATTTCGGCAAGGGACTGGTCCGGGTCGATGCGGGTAGGGCTCATGACCTTCTGGTTGCAGCGCAGGCCGGAATTATTCCGTGCCCTGGAGGCTGCGGACGTTGGTTTCCTCGATCTCGTCCTCGCTGACGGTCTGCAAAGCGATTTTTTGGGAACGGCTGAATTTCTCAGCGATCAAGCTGCGCAGCACCGCGCTCAATTTTTCCTGTCCGAAGCGCTGCAACACCTCCTCGGTGAATCCGACCGAGATGAGGTAGTTGGCCACATGCTGCGGGATGCCCCGGGCCAGCATGTAGAAAAGTTCCTCCGTATTGACCTGGCCGGTGGTGGAGCCGTGGCTGCACTTGACGTCGTCGTTGCGGATTTCCAGACCCGGCATGGAATCAGCCTCGGCCACCGGGCTGAGCAACAGGTTGCGGTTGGTCTGGTAGGCGTCGGTCTGGCTGGCACCCGGCTCGACCTTGATCAAGCCCTGGAAAATGGTTTTGGAGCTGTGATTGAGGGTGTTTTTGTAAAGAAGATCGCTCCAGGTATGGGGCGACTGATGATCTTGCAGGGTACGCTGGTCGAATTCCTGTCCGGCGTGGGCAATGGTCAGTCCCAGCATTTCACTGCGGGCCCCTGTTCCGGCCAGGCGGCTGTGGCTTTCCACCCGGGCAAAGGAGCCGCCGAGATTGAAGTTGAGCGACTTGGCGCTGGCGTCGCGCTGGACGGAAGTGGAACTCATCTGAAAGGCCAGGGTCTGCTCGTTCCAGTTCTGGCCGGCAAAATAATGCACCTGGGCCCCCGCGGAAAGGATCAGATCACAAATGCTGCAGGCAAAGCCGGGCTCTTCGGTCAGGGATTGATACCAGTCGAAGCAGGTCACCTGGCTGTTTTCGTCCGCGATGATCAGGGTGTGGGGAAAGGCGGCCGTGTCCGCGCCGGCGATCCAGTGCCAGACGGAGAGGGGCGCGACCAGTTGGACGTTTTTCGGAACGTAAAGCAACATGCCATTGCGGCAGAAGGCGCGGTGCAGGGTGGAAAACTTTTCCGAACCCAGCACGACGGGTTTTTCCATGAAATGTTTTTGCAGCAACTGCGGATGTTTTTCCAAAGCCTGGGCAATCGGCTCAAAAATGACGCCCTTTTGCACCCAATCGACCGGCAACGGGCTCTGGGCCAGGACCTGGTCGTTGGCCAGAACGGCCGTGGCGGCTGCTTCCAGTGAGTTTTGGGATCGGGCCAGGATGGACTCCTTTTGGCTGGTGGAAAGTGCGGCCCCGGCGGTGTAACGGGAAAGGTCGATGGCATTGATATTGGCAAAGCGCCAGTCCTCGTCCTTGCGTTTGGGCATGGGCAGGCTCTGGAAGCGGGTCCAAGCCTCCTGCTGGCGATCGGTCCACCAGGCGGGGGCAGCGCAGCGGCCCGGTCCCGCGAGCAAGCCCGCCCTCACCGCACCGGAAATACTGTCGTCCATCTTTTCCATCAATTTAACCATGTTTTTTGTCAAATAAGAACCTTGGGCAGCGGCCCGGAGGCTGCTGCCCTGACCCGACCCCGCAGGGCCGGAATTCCGAAATTGTGGAAAACCCGGCCTATTTTGAGCCGTCGTTGCCTATAGCCTCGACCGGGCAGCCTTCCATGGCCTCTTTGCAGAGGGTTTCCTCTTCCGGGGAGGAGGGCTGCTTATAGACGTAGGAATAACCGCCGTCTTCCTGGCGCGAGAAATTGGCCGGAGCCGTTTCGCGGCACAGGTCGCAATCAATGCACTGGTTGTCCACATAGTAAGATCCGGCTACATTTTCCGGATACCGATTCGATACGTCTGCCATAATTTCTATTACTCCGTTTGGTTGTGAGCTATCCGGATTAACCCACTGAGCCTTCCATTTCAAGATCGATTAAACGCTTCAATTCGACGCTGTATTCAATGGGGAACTGGCTGACCAGGTCATTAACAAAGCCGTTGACGCTCAAACTCATGGCCTGGGCCTCCGTCAATCCCCTCTGTTGCATGTAAAAAATCTGCTCCGCACTGACCTTGCTCACGCTGGCCTCATGTTGCACCGAATTCCCCTCACCCCGCACGGTGATGGCGGGATAGGTGTCGGTGCGTGACTGGGGATTGATGAGGAGCGCATCGCATTCGGTGTTGTTTTTGCAGTTCTTGAGGTGTTTGGGAATGTGAACCAGGCCGCGGTAGCTGGAGCGTCCGCTGCCGATGCTGATGCTCTTGGCGATGATGTTGCTGGTGGTCTCGTCGGCGGCATGGATCATCTTGGCGCCGGTGTCCTGATGCTGGCCGTCGTGAGCCAGGGCGATGCTGAGCACCTCACCGCGGGCCTTGCGGCCCTTGAGAATCACGCCGGGGTACTTCATGGTCAGGCGGGAACCGATGTTGCAATCAATCCATTTCACCTCGGCCTCTTCCATGGCCATGGCGCGCTTGGTCACGAGGTTGAACACATTGGCGCTCCAGTTCTGTACCGTGATGTACTGGATCTTGGCGCCCTTGAGGGCCACCAGTTCCACCACGGCGCTGTGCAGGGTGGCGGTTTCAAACTTGGGCGCCGTGCAACCTTCCATGTAGGTCAATTCCGCCCCTTCATCGGCAATGATGAGGGTGCGCTCGAATTGCCCGAACTGCTCGGCATTGATGCGGAAGTAGGCCTGCAGGGGATGCTTCACCTTCACGCCCTTGGGCACATAAATGAAACTACCCCCGCTGAACACGGCGCTGTTCAACGCCGAATATTTATTGTCGCCGGTGGGAATGACCTTGCCGAACCAGGGCCGGAAAATTTCCGGATATTTCTGCAACCCTTCCGTGCTGCCGACAAAGAGCACCCCCTGGTCGGAGAGTACCTTCTGCATGTTGGAATAGGCGGCTTCACTGTCGAACTGCGCCTCCACCCCGGCGAGAAATTTACGCTCCTTTTCCGGAATGCCCAGGCGTTCAAAGGTTTTTTTGATGTCGTCCGGTACATCCTCCCAGTTGCGCGAAGCCTGCTGGCCCTTGGCCAGGTAATAACGGATCTTGTCGAAATGAATGTTGTCCAGATCGTGGCTGGCCCAATGGGTGGGGTTGGGCTTTTTTTGAAAAATTTCCAGGGCGCGGTGCCGGAAGGCGCGTATCCAGTCCGGATCATTTTTGACATCGCTGATGTAATCGATGGTCTTGTCCGTGATGCCATAACCGGCGTTGAAGGCATAATCCTCGGGATAGCTGAAATTACCAGCCTCGAGGTCGGACATCTGCAGGTCTGGTTTTTCGCTCATGAAGGTTCCCTGATTGTCAAAGGCACGGGTACGTTCAGGCCGCCACCGGATCGCCGCATTCCTTGATGATCCAGTCGTAGCCTTTTTCTTCCAATTCCAATGCCAGCTCCCTGCCCCCGCTGCGGACAATGCGGCCCTGCACCATGACGTGCACCACATCCGGCACAATATAGTTCAAAAGCCGCTGGTAGTGTGTGATGACCAGTGCGCCCAGACCCGGGCCTTTCAAGCGGTTCACGCCCTCCGAAACCACGCGCAGGGCGTCGATGTCGAGCCCGCTGTCCGTTTCATCCAATATGGCATAGGACGGGTTGAGCATGGACATCTGCAGGATCTCGCAGCGCTTCTTTTCCCCCCCGGAAAAGCCGTCATTGACCGAACGGGAGGTGAAGGCGCGGTCCATTTCCAATTCATCCATGCGTTTGTAGAGGGTCTGATAAAAATCCACTGCGTCCATCTCCTCGCCCTCCGGCAGCCGGGCCTGCAGGGCCGAGCGGATGAAGTTGGCAATGGTCACGCCGGGGATTTCACTGGGATATTGGAAAGCCAGAAAGAGGCCGAGCCGGGCCCGGGCATCGGGTGGCAAATCCATGATGTTCTGACCATCAAGCAACACGCGACCGGCCGTGACTTCGTAGTCGGGATGACCCGCCAGCACCTTGGCCAGGGTGCTTTTACCGGAGCCGTTGGGGCCCATCAAGGCATGCACCTGGCCTTTGGGAATGCTCAGGGAAAGGCCGCGCAGGATTTCGCTGCCCTGAATAGTGGCATGCAGATCTTCAATCACTAAATTCATGTGCCCTACTATAGAGCAAAAAAAACCGGATCGCAAAAGGAAACTGAGATTGCGACTCAACTAATTGCCCCATAGTGACCTGGAGTAATTTGAAATTAGCAGCGCTTATGCCTTTGTCTTGAAAGTATTCGGGTCTGTTCCTTTTCCCGTATTTTGGCTTAAAATCCGACCTCACCGATGAATGAACTCCCCCATCAGCTTTCCGCCGATGCCCTCCGGCACCTGCAAGGCTCCGGCACCAGCGCCTTCCGCCTCGGCAGCGCCTCCGACCGCTGGATTGAATACTTCAATCGCAACCTGCTCCTCTCCGCTCCGTCCGAAAAGGATTTTGCCGGACTCTTATCCATGGCCACAGCGCTCTGCCAAAAACTGGACCTGCCCCGGGACCGCTGCTACGGCCGTATTCTGAGCAAAAACCAAGACGGCAAAACCGCCCCCTCACTCCTGCATGGCCCGGCCCCGGAATCCCCCCAATGCGTCGTCACGGAAAATCATCTGCACTACCAGCTCGATTTTTCCGCAGGCTATTCCACCGGCCTGTTCCCCGATCAACGCCACAACCGTCAGTACCTGACTTCACTGCAACCCCGGCAGCTGCTCAACTGCTTCGCCTATACCTGCGCCTTTTCCGTGGCCGCTGCCGCAGCCGGCGCCCAAACCGTCAGCATTGACGTCGCAGGCAAGGCGCTCGATTGGGGTCGCCGGAATTTTGAACTCAACAACCTCAGCCTGGCCGGACACCGTTTTCTAGCCGACGACGTGCGTGACTGCCTGCCGCGACTGGCGCGGCGCGGTGAAAAATTCGACTGCATCGTATTGGATCCGCCGACTTTTGCCCGTTCGCACAAAGGCAAAGTTTTCCAGGTGGAAAACGAAATGCCGCAGTTGGTCCGGTTGGCTCTGGACTGTCTGTCTCCGGGCGGGCGGGTACTGGTTTCGACCAACTGTCGCCAGCTTAACCCCCGGGCCCTTGAGGAACTGCTGCGAAGCGTTCTGGCGGGAAAGGGGCGCCCCAAATTGCACGCGGAACCGCCGCCGGCCGACTTTCCGGCCTGGGCCATGCCGGCCACCCTATGGATTAATTCCTGAATCCCGGATTCTGCAAGACCTCTGGACAGCACCGCCATATTTTTCTAAATTACCTTCAACCCGCTGCTGGACTCCCTGAATTTCCATGACCCGACAAAGCACAATCCTTCCCCTGATCGCCATCGCCGCTGTTTTCCTCAGCACCACAGCCGGGCTGCAGGCCAAAATCGATCGCAAATCGCCTCATTTTCTTACGGAAAAAAATGGCGACTGGACACTCTACAAACTCCGTTGGGACGCCCCCGCCACGGAAGGGGATTCCACCGGCTGCCCCATCGGCAACGGCCATCTCGGTGCGCGGGTTTGCGGGGGTGTTCCCACCGAAATACTGGAATTGAACGATGCTCATTTTTGGTCGGGCGGGCCCAACCCAAAAACCCAGGATCCCAAACGGTTGCTCGCCGCCATCGATGTGCGCAAAAAACTCGCCGCCGGCGACATTCCCGGCGCGGATGAGGCAGCCAAAGGCATGTGGGGCCCCCCGGACGTCGCCTCCTATCTCCCCGTGGGCAATCTGATGCTGGATTTCGAGTCAGGCGAGAACTACAGCGGGTACAGCCGCATCCTCGACCTGAGCAACGCCGTCTGCACGGTCAGCTACACCGCCGCAGGCGTGGATTATACGCGGGAAGTTTTCGCCAGTTTCCCTGACGACATCATCGTCATGCACCTGACCGCCAGCAGCCGTGGCAAAATCAATTTCAGCGCCCGCTTGCAATACCCTCCGGAAATGGAAGGCCACGGGGCCTCGCTTTCCACGGAAGGCAGCGAGCTGGTGATGAAGGGTCGCGCGCCCACCCTGGCCGGTTGGGACAAGGATCAGGGCATGCGTTGCGAAGCCCGGGTAAAGATCCTCTGCGAAGGGGGACACATCGTGCCCGATGGCAACAAACTCCGCATCACCGATGCCGACAGCGCCCTGTTGAT
>Ga0075019_10001120_pt1 | contig 15269 bp, 15 predicted proteins | sample ColStrG_CSR_2013_FD_71473 | JGI IMG/M metagenome (GOLD analysis project Ga0075019, IMG submission 71473) | Freshwater sediment microbial communities in response to fracking from Pennsylvania, USA - Cold Stream Run_MetaG_CSR_2013 | ecosystem: Environmental > Aquatic > Freshwater > Creek >...
GGTGTAGATCATCGGCGGCGTGTCCATGCTGGTGGGGGCATAAGTGAGGCCGACCGAATAGCCGGTGGCGCCGAAACGCGCCCCCTGGTAGCCGCCGGCGTCCAAACCTTCGGCGTGGCAATCGAAGATCTCGCCCAGTGTGGTGCCGGGGCGCGAGATCTCGGTCATCTTCGCCAGCGTGCCGCGCACCGTGTCGTACATATGGCGCTGCTTGTCGGTGCACTGTCCCAGCAGGACGGTCCACTCGGTCTTGACGCAGTAGCGGCGCAGCGCCACCGGATACTCCACCACGATCTGGTCGATCGCCTCCAGCCGGCGCGGCTGGCTGACACCGCGGCCATAGACGGCACGGGCGCCGGAATTGAACAGCGGCGCATTGGGCGGCATGTCGCCGCCACCGCCGAGCACGACGGAGAGGTATTCCGCGGTCAGCGCGCCGTCCATCACGCCCGGCTTGGTGGCGGCGATCACCGCCTCCAGCGACCGGTCGAGCAACCGGCCGGCGTCGCGCATCACCTCGATCTCGGCCGGCGACTTGATGAGGCGCAGCAGGCGGATCATGTGCTGGTCGAATTCCAGCGTGCAGAACCCGGCCATGGCCACCTGGATGCGATGCAGATTCCAGCCGGTCAGCCCATGGGTGTTCATCTCAACGGCCACGCGTTTTCCGGCCAGGCCCTTTTCAGCCAGGATGTCGCGCAGCGCCCCGGCGGGATCGGCGGCCTCGCTGTCCCACCACAGGCGGATGTCCTCGATGGTGCTGGTCTGGCGCGCCTGCAGCAGGTCCGGGCGTCGCGTCAGCAAGGTGATCGGGGTTTCGTCCGCGGTGATCACCGCGCATTGGAAGAACACGAAGCCGCCGCTGTCGTAGCCGGTCAGCCAGAAATGGCTCTCCTGGGCGAACACGAGAATGGCGTCGAAGCCCTTCTCGGCCAGCGCGCGGCGCAGCGTGGCCTGGCGCGCCATGTGTTCTTCGCGGGTGAAGGGGAGGACGGGAACGCCTGTAAACATTGTGTTGGCCTCAGCAAAGATGAAGTTCTGGCGGAATGGCGGAGAGATTTTCCGCAGCCCCCTCGGTGATGACGAAGCTGCGGCCGAGGCCGGCGGCAACACCCGCCACACTGTCGGGCACCATGATGTGCACGAAAAACACCATGCCCGGCCGCATGATCAGCGGATTGCCGGAATAGATCATCGGCGGCACGTCCATCCAGGTCGGCCGGAAGGTGCAGCCGATGGCATAGCCGCAGGCGGCGAAACGCTCCTTGGCGAGACCCCCGCGATCGAGCACGCGGCGATGAATGTCGTCGAGCTCGCCCAGCGCGCGGCCGGCGCGGGCGTGGTCGAGCACCTGGTCCATGGCCTCGGTGGCCAGCGCGAACAGCGCGCGCTGGCGATGACTGGGCGGGCCGACCGAGATCGTCTCCTCGGTGCAGACATGATAGCGGTAGTACGAGGCCGCGAGCTCGATCATGATCTGATCATCGCTTTCCAGCATCCGCGGTCCGCCGATGCCACGCCCGTAGATGGCACGCGGGCCGGAATTCACCAGTGGCCCGGTCGCCGGCATCTCACCGCCGGCGGCCAGCATGGCCGAAACACCGGCGGCCGTGGTCATGCAGTCCAGATTGCCGGCGGCGGTGGCGCCGATCATGGCGGTGACGGCAAGATCGGCCAGCCTGCCGGCCTCGCGCACATAGACAAGCTCGGCGGGCGACTTCACCAGGCGCATGAAGCGCACGATGTCCGACGCGTCTTCCAGCGTGACCAGGCCTGCAAGGTTTTCTTCCACCCGGCGGTGATTGGCCGCCGTCAGCCCATAGGTCGCGTATTCGATGCCGACCCGCTCGCCCTGCAGCCCGAGTTCGATGAGGATATCGCGAAGATCCTGTGCAGGATCGGCATCCTCGGCATTCAGCCAGATGCGGATGTCGTCGTACAGCGAGGCGTCGCGCGCCTGCGCCAGATCCGGCCTGCGGGTCAGCAGCACCGTGGGGCGTTCATCGGCGGTGATGACGCCAACCTGAAAGAACACATAGCCGGAGGTGTCGAAGCCGGTCAGCCAGTAGTGGCTCTCCTGGGCGAACACCAGCAGGGCGGCAAGCCCCCGGCTGCGCAAACTGGCGCGGGTGCGCGCCAGCCGCTCGGCGTGTTCCTGTGCCGCAAAACGCAGGCTGACCTTGCGGCCGTCGGCGGCGACGGCCGCGATCTCCGGCATCGTCAGGCCGCCAGCCACACCTTCTCGATGAAGAAGGTCTTCTGGATCGGGCTCGGCGTCCAGCCGCGCACATTGGTGCGGTTGGCGGTCAGCACGTCCTGGAAGAACGGCAGCAGCGAGGGCTTGTCATGCACCATCAGCGCCTGCGCCTTGGCATAGATCTCGCGCCGCTTGGCCTCGTCCAGCGTGGCCGCACCGGTTGCCACCAGCTGGTCGAATTCGGCATTGTTCCAGGCGGTGTCAGCGAATGCGGCCTTGGAGGTGAACAGCAAGGTGAAGGCGGCATCCTCGGTGGCCTGCATGCCCCAATAGCCCACGTAGAAATTGCCCTTCATCCACACATTGGCCAGATAGGTGTCGTGCGGGATGGTCTGCACATCGATGTCGAAACCGCCCGCGCGGGTCATCTCCTTCATCGCCACACCCACCGCCGAGCGGATGGCCGGGCGGTTCGAACAGATCAGCGGCACCTTCAGTCCGTTGGGATAGCCGGCCTGGGCCAGCAGCTTGCGGGCCCCCTGCGGATCATAGGCCACCGGGGCGGTCTCGCTGTAATAGCGATACTGTGGCGAGATCACATTGTCCGCCCCGGACTGGCCGAGGCCTTCCAGCACCAGCTCGACCAGCGTGTCGCGGTCGACCGACATGGCAAGCGCCGTGCGCACGCGGATGTCGTCGAAGGGCTTCTGGTCCATGCGCAGCACGACATTGACGAAACGGCCGGACTTCACCCGCTGGCCCAGAATGCCGGGTGCGGTGGAAACCCGCTTGTAGTCGGCCTGCTGCACATCGGACATCACATGCGTGGCGCCGGACAGCAGGTTCTGCACCTCCGCCGTCAGGTCAGGGAACAGCGGCAGTTCGACGGTGTCCAGATAAGGCTGGTCGGGCAGGAAATACTTGGTGTTGCGGTTCACCCGCAGCAGGCGCGAGCTGTCGAACAGGTCGAGCACGAAGGGCCCGGTGCCGGCGGGCTTGGTGTTCAGCGCCACCAGGTCAGACAGCGCCGGGGCCGCCACGATACGGGCGTTGGAATGCGCGGTCGCCACCGGGAAATCGGCAAACGAGGTGGCGCAGGTGAACCGCACCGTCAGCGGATCAACCGCCTCGATCTCCTTCAGAGAACCAAGCGCCGCGCGGGCAGGGGAGGCCGATTTCGGATCAAGGATCGCCTTGTAGGTGGCGACCACGTCGGCCGCCGTGAAGGGGCTGCCGTCGTGGAAGGTCACGTTGGGGCGCAGCTTGAAGGTGAACACCTTGGCTTCCGCATCGCCCGTGAAGCTCAGCGCCAGATCCGGCTGCGGCTTCATGTCCACACCCATGCGCAGCAGGCCGGAATACAGCATGTCGATGGCGATGTATTCGGAAGGCCCCGAGATCTGCAGCGGATTCAACGATGTCGTGCGTGTGGAAACCGACACCCGCAGCGTGCCGCCACGTTTCGGCGCGGGTGCGGGCGTGGTCTGGGCCTCGGCCAGCGCAGGCAGGGCCAGGCCGGCAGCCACGCCACCGAGAACCGAACGACGGGTAGGGGAGAACATGCTGATAATCCTGTGCCGGGAGGGAAGGAGAACTTTGCCAGTGCAGCGGCATCTTAGGATTATATTGCACTGCAACGTAATACGTCTCGTCGCACAATCGGTGCGAATATCACATGTGCCAATGAATGGGCGCGACGCCCGATGCGAAACTCACGGACCCAGCGACCTTAAGTCGTTTGACCACCGCCCGCGACCGCACCGAAGCTGCGTCGGGTCCCAGGACCAAAGCAAGAGCACGGCGAAGTGCTGGAAGAGGATCAACCCGCATGATGCGAAACCTGCTGCTGGCCACCATCGTGGCCGCACTCCCCTTCGCCGCCCAGGCACAGACGGCCAACATCGCAGTCGGCGGCGCGGTCACCACGCTGGATCCGCATTTCTACAACAATGCGCCCAACGACATGATCTCCACCTACATCTTCGACAACCTCACCGACCGGGACGCCAATACCCAGCCCGTTCCAAGCCTGGCAATGTCCTGGCGCGTCATCGCGCCCACCGTGTGGGAACTGAGCCTGCGCCCGGGTGTGACCTGGCACGACGGGCAGCCCTTCACCGCGGATGACGTCGCCTTCTCGCTGGCGCGGATTCCGCATGTGCCCAACAGCGTCTCCGGCTTCGCCGGGCTGGTCCGCGCGATCACCAAGGTCGAGATCGTCGACCCGCTGACGATCCGCCTGCACACCGAGGCGCCGCACCCGCTGCTGATAACCGAACTCGGCACGGTCGCCATCGTCTCCCGCCACATCGGCGAGACCGCGACGACCGAGGACTACAACTCTGGCCGCGCCGCCATCGGCACCGGCCCCTTCCGCCTGCAGTCCTACCGCCCCGGCGACCGGGCGGAATTCGTCCGCAACGACGCCTGGTGGGGCGGCGCGCAGCACTGGGCGCGGGTGAACTACCGCTTCGTGCCCAACCCGGCCGCGCGGACGGCGGCCCTGCTGTCCGGCGATGTCGACATGATCGACCAGGTTCCCACCGGCGACCTGGCAAGGCTGTGCGCCAGCCCCAGCGTCAGCGTGTTCGAAAAGACCGGCGGCCGTATGCTCTATCTGAGCATGAACTATTCCCGCAAAGGCACACCGCCCTACGCGACGGCCAACGACGGCCAGAAGCTGGCCGCCAACCCGTTCCAGGATGTGCGCGTGCGCCGCGCGATGTCGATCTCGATCAACCGCGTCGCCTTGGCGCGCCAGCTCATGGAGGGCACCGCCACCCCCTCCGGCCAATGGCTGCCGCCCGGCGCCTTCGGCTATAACGAGGCGGTCGGCGTGCCCGCCTACGATCCGGCGGCGGCCAAAAAGCTGCTCGCCGAGGCAGGCTACCCCGAGGGCTTCCATCTGACGCTGCATTCGCCCAACGACCGCTACCAGAACGACGCCGCCACAGCCCAGGCGGTGGCACAGATGTGGTCGCGGATCGGCGTGCAGACCCAGGTCGAGGCGATGCCCTGGTCGGTGTTCTCGGCCCGCTCGTTTCGTCAGGATTTCGACATGCGGCTGATCGGCTGGGGCAACGGCACCGGCGAGGCAAGCTACGCGCTGGTCAACATCATGGCCACCTACGACGCCGCCCGCGGCCTCGGCTCCAGCAACAGCGGCCGCTATTCCAATCCGGCACTGGATGCGCTGTCCGAACGTGCGCAGGAAACCCTCGACGACGCACAGCGCCGCGCCCTGCTGGAACAGGCGGCAAAGCTCGCGATGGACGACGTCGCCTTCATCCCGCTCTACCAGCTCTCGAACTACTGGGCCACGCGCAAGGGGCTTGCCTACACCCCCCGCATCGACGAGGCCACGCGGGCGGTCTATCTGCGGCCGGCCGAATGAGAAACGCCTGGGTCCACCTGCGCCGCGTTGAAAACAGACATCGCAGCGCATCCTGCAGCTTCCCCGGGCGGTAAACTCTCCCGGCGACCAGGCGGCCTGGCGAACTTCATACGCCCAGCTCTCCAAATTCGGTGCCCCATCATCATGCATACGCACGTTCGATCCGGTGCAGGTATTCAGTCCCTCTGTCATTGACGAAACCCACATCAGCGCCGAACGATGCCGAAGCGGGACAACACCATCGGCAACGATCCCGTGTTGTGAGGACCGACCCGATGCCCGCGGCGACCAACCTGCGCAGCCTCGATCTGAACCTGCTCACGGTGTTCGAGGCGGTCTTCGAAACCGGCTCCATCACCCGCGCGGCCGATCGCCTGGCCCTGAGCCAATCGGCCACCAGCCACGCCTTGTCCCGCCTGCGCGACACCTGCCGCGACGACCTGTTCGTGCGGGTCGGTCAAGGCATCGTCCCCACGCCCGTGGCGCAGCGCATCTTTCCCGACATCAAGAGATCGCTCGATGGATTGCGCCGCTCCGTGGACGAGGCGCGCGGCTTTGATCCGGCGACGTCGGAACGGCGGTTCCGGATCGCGATCCCGCACCCGATGGGCCCGCTATGGGCCTTGGCGATCCGCGAAGCCGTTCGCGCCGCAGCACCCGGCGTTCTGCTCAGCTTCGACACACGAACCCTGGCAGACGAAGCCGGCGAGCGCATGAAAAGTGGCGAACTGGACGTCTGCGTCGACTGGTATCCGCCCGATGGTGACCGTTTCGTGCTCCGGAAGCTGCTGGAGGACGAGGTCCTTTTCATCGCGCGAAAGGCCCATCCCCGCGCCTCCAAGGGCATGTCCGTTGCAGCCCTCCGTGCGGAGAAATTCGTGGTCACACGCTATCGCAGCGGCAATCCACCCGAGGCAATGCGCATCCTTCGCCAGGCCTTCATCGACCTCAACCTCAGTATGGACGTGCTGCTGACCGAATTTCTGGAGGTTCCATTTGTCGTGATGCAGACAGACCTCATCGGTTTCATTCCCAAGACCATGGTGGGGCCGGCGTTGGAAGCGGCCGGACTGGACGTCGTCGGTGAGGTCGTGCCGTCGCTGCAGATCCCAATCTACCTTGTCTGGCACGAAACCCGCCGCGCCGACGATGGCCACCGCTGGCTGCGAGAGATGGTCACGCAAACGGTGATCGCCGCCACCCTCCGCTGATGTCTTCGATCACCTATCCCATCGCAATACATGCATGAGATTGAAGCCGCGGATGCACCGCGATGCGTAACCCCTGAAGCCGGCTCGACATTAAAAGGCCAACCGGAACGACACGCCGTATCGGGGGTGGCGTCGATCGAGGAGTGAGCGGTTCGTGCTTTGTCCCTACAGAATATCAGAACACTCGTTTTCCGAGACCGAGGCCCGGATTGCCCTGGAAGCTTCATGGGGCCTGTGCCTGATGGCCGGATTTTCAAACCCCAGAATGGATCGAAAGGGTGACAATCGGTTCTACACCTATGCGCTTCTCGATGAAGACGGCGCTGCGGTCTACGTCGGAAAAGGATCCGGTGATCGTTGGCGTGCACACGAGAAGGAGGCACAGGACCGCTCGAATCGGTCCCAAAAGCACCGCTGGATACGAAATCAGTGGGAACACGGTCACCGGGTGCTGCGGTGCAAAGTTGCCCAGGGTCTGTATGAGCACGAGGCCTTTGCCCTGGAAAAAGAGCTGATCGAACTGATTGGCCTGGAAAAGCTGCTCAACGTGACCGAGGGCGGAGCTGACCCGTTCAAAGGCCTGACGCCGGCCTATCTGAAAATGATCGCCAAGGCGCGTGCCAAGATGCAGGCGAAACGATCGAGGCCCATGGTTCCGACGAACCACATCCAAAACATGGCGGCAGGGTATCCGGTGCAAACCCCCGATGCGTTGAAACGTCTGCTGGTTGCCAGGGGACTGCCATGGTGCACGCCCGGTCCCGGTGGCGGAAAGGACGCGCTGCTGCGCCTGATCCGCATCGGCGCGGATGAAATGTTTGCGGTGCTCGGCCTGGCGCCAGCCGGGACGATCACCCAGGAGCGGCTCTTCCTTCAACGGGTCGCGGTGCAACATCCTGAATGGTCGGTGGTGGAGTGCATTGCCTATGCCAAGGATCAAGGTCGTCTCAGGAACCCAGCAAAAACCGACACCGTCCCTACGTCGGATATGCGCGGGGTGATGAAGGCATACGCTGTGATGGTACAGAAGGCCCGCCAGCAAAAGGCCACCAATCCCAATACGCGTGTTGGATGGTCGGAAGCGCCCGATGCCAACCTGGACCAGGAAGGTGCGTCGGCTCAGAACGCCATGGCTTTCGTCCCACCGGGGAATTTCGGGCACAACGGCGGCCCCGTCTGGAATGACGCGGATTGAACACGCCACCCGCGCGCAGCTCGATGCCTATGCGCTGGAAAGCCATGTCCGCGCCGCGGCGGCAAACCGGGCTGGCGCCTTCCGGCGCGAGATCGTGCCGCCGGCGGTGCCGGGCGCGCAAGGCGATGTGCTGCACGAAACCGACGAGGGCATCGTCGAGGCACTTTGACCGGCATGCGCATATTGCAGCCCGGTATAGCCTGAGTGCTCCAATTGCAGGCACACTCGCCGAGGCAGCGATTGCCGCACTTTGATCTCCGACCCGGCAAGGAGCCGCCATGACCCAATTTCGCATTTTTGCCGCGACGGCACTGGCTTCCCTGATGGCGATGGGCGCGGCACAGGCGGCGGCCTTGCCGGATGTGATCCGCAAGGCCGGTGTGCTGCATCTTTCGGTCAACGCCACCTATGCGCCGATGGAATATCATGATCCCGCCACCAACCAGCTGATGGGGCTGGATGTCGAACTGGGCGAGGCGCTCGGCAAGCGGCTGGGCGTGAAGGTGGAATGGACCGACGTGGCCTTCGCCGAGCTGATCCCGTCGCTGGCCACTGGACGCACGGACTTCATCATCAGCGGCCTGTCCGACCGTGCGGCGCGGCGCGAGACGATGGATTTCATCGACTACCTCAAGACCGGCGCGCAGTTCTTCGTCATGGCCGACAGTGCGGCCAAGGAGCCCGCCGACCTGTGCGGCAAGAAGCTGGGCACCACGCGCAGCACCTCCTTTCCCGGCGATATCGAAGCCTGGAGCAAGAAGACCTGCGAGGCCGCGGGCAAGCCCGCCGTGCAGTACGTGCCAGGTGAGAACAGCATCGACGTGCGCAACCAGATGAAGCAGGGCCGCATCGACGCCGCCGTGCAGGGCAGTGAGACGCTGCCCTACGCAATGTCCAACGAGGCCGGGAAGTACCGCATCCTCGGCGCGCCCTTCACCTTGGGCTACCAGGGCATTGCGTTTCGCAAGACCGACACGGCGCTGCGCGAGGCGGTGATGGAGGCCCTGGGCGGCATGATCGCCGATGGCAGCTACGTCGCCATCCTCGGCAAATACGGCCTCGCCGCCAATGCGGTGAGCACGCCGCTGGTGAACGCATCCCCGCTGTGAGCAGCGAGACACCGCTCGCCGCGGGATTTCCTGACCTTTCGGGCCTGCCTGCGGCGCGGCGGATGCATTGGGGGCGCTGGTTCGCCGCCGCCGTGATTCTGGCGCTGTTGGCCTTGCTGGCGCGGGCCTTCGCGCTGGGGCAGATCGAGTGGCCCTATGTGGCGCGGTTCCTGACGGTGCCTGTCATCATCAACGGCATTATCAACACCGTGGTGATGGCGGTGCTGGCCATGGCACTCGGCATCGCGCTGGGCGTCACGATCGCGATCATGCGGCTGTCGCCCAACCCGGTGCTGAAATCGGTCGCCAGCGGCTACACGTGGCTGTTCCGCGGCACGCCGCTGATCCTGCAGCTGCTGCTGTGGTTCAACCTGGCCCTGGTGTTTCCCACACTCGGCATTCCCGGCATCTGGTCGGGCCGGGCGGTCGATATCATGACGCCGTTTCTCTCGGCGTTGTTGGGTTTGGGCATCAACCAGGGCGCCTACACCTCCGAGGTGATCCGGGCCGGCATTCTCTCCGTCGACACCGGCCAGTACGAGGCGGCGCAGAGCATCGGCATGGGGCGGCTGCGGGCGTTGCGGCGGATCATTCTGCCGCAGGCGATGCGCGTGGTGCTGCCGCCGCTGGGCAACGAGTTCATCGGCATGGTCAAGGCGACCTCGCTGGCCTCGGTGATCCAGTATCCGGAGGTGCTGCACAACGCCGAGAACATCTACTACGCCAATTCCCGCGTCATCGAGCTGCTGATCGTTGCCGGCATCTGGTATCTCGCGGTGGTGTCGGTGCTGACGCCGCTGCAGATGCTGCTGGAACGGCGCTTCGCCCGTGGCACCACGAGGATGGGGCGTTGAGCGCGCCGCTTGTCGCGATCCGCGACGTGCGCAAGCGGTTCGGCAGTTTCGAGGCGCTGAAAGGCGTGTCGCTCGACATTCCCGCGGGCCAGGTGCTGTGCCTGATCGGCGCCTCCGGCTCCGGCAAGACCACGCTGCTGCGCTGCGTGAACCAGCTCGCCGAGATCGACAGCGGCGGCATCTGGCTCGAAGGCGAATTGCTCGGCCAGCGCGAGGACGGCGGCCGGCTGCACCGGCTCAGCGAGGCGCAGATCGCCCGCCAGCGCCTCAAGACCGGCATGGTGTTCCAGCGCTTCAACCTGTTCGCCCATATGACGGCGCTGGACAATGTCACCGAAGGCCCGATCCAGGTGCAGGGCCGCAAGCCCGCGGAGGTGCGGCGGGAGGCGCTGGAGCTGCTGGACCGTGTGGGCCTTTCCAGCAAGGCGTCGAACTACCCCTCCGAACTCTCCGGCGGCCAGCAGCAGCGCGTGGCCATCGCCCGCGCCTTGGCGATGCGGCCGCGGCTGATGCTGTTCGATGAACCCACCAGCGCGCTTGATCCAGAATTGGTGGGCGAGGTGCTGTCCGTCATGCGCGAACTGGCCAAAAGCGGCATGACCATGATGGTGGTCACCCACGAGCTCGGCTTCGCCCGCGAGGTCGCCGACCGTGTGGTCTATATGGATGCCGGCCTCATCGTGGAGGCCGGCACGCCGGACCAGGTGCTCGGTGCCCCGCGCGAGGCACGCACCCAGGCTTTCCTGTCGGCGGTCATTCGCCGATAAACTCTTATGCGTATGATGGAGCCAGAACATGAAGCGCCTGCTCGCTGTGATGATAGCCTGCCTGCCGGTAAGCCAGGCGTTGGCCGAACTTCCTGCCGCCATCACCCAGAAGGGCAGCATCGTCTTCGCCAATGTGCCCAACTATCCGCCGCTGGAATTCCGCGACCCCGCCACCGGCGAGCTGACCGGCTTCGACATCGAGCTCGGCATCGCGGTGGCAGGCAAGCTCAAGCTGAAACCGGTGTGGCAGGAGACCAGCTTCGACCAGATGATCGCAGCCCTGCAGACCGGCCGCGTCGATGCGATCCTGTCGGGCATGAGCGACGTTGCCACCCGCCATGACGCGGCGGCCTTCGTCGACTATCTGCGCACCGCGCCGCAGTTCCTGATCCAGAAGTCGCGCGCCGGCGAATTCAAGGAGGCCACCGCTTTGTGCGGCCACAAGGTCGGCGCCAGCCGCCGCACGCTGTTCCCCAAGAACATCGCCGAATGGTCGGACGCGCATTGCGGTGCCACCCCGATCGTCTTCGTCGGCACCGACGGCTCGGCGGACGCGCGCACCCAGTTGAAGCAGGGCCGCATCGACGCCGCCGTGCAGGGCAACGAGACGTTGCCCTACGTGATCGCCCAGGAACCCGGTGCCTTCCAGGCGCTCGGCGAACCCTTCGGCGGCAGCCTCAACGGCATCGCCTTGTCCTTGAAGGAACCGGGTCTGCAACAGGCGGTGGCCGGTGCCATCGACGCGCTGATCGCCGACGGCAGCTACGCGAAGATGCTGGAAAAATGGCAGCTCACGCCCAATGCTTTGGAAAAGGCCACGATCAATGCCGGACACTAAATCCTGGGCCGGCGTGCCGCTGCACCCCGCCAACACCGCAGGCCCCGCACCCGCTTTTCCCTGGCCCGCCACCTTCAGCTCGGCGATGTTCCTGTCGTTTGACATCGACGCTGAATCGGCCTGGACCGGCAAGGACCCCGCCCACGCTGAGCGGCTGATCACCATGAGCTACGGCGGCTTCGAGGCCCGCGTGGGAACACCGAAACTGCTAGAGCTGCTCGAGCAACTCGACCTCAAGGCCACGTTCTTCATCACGGGATGGGCCGCCGACGCGCATCCGGCGATGTGCGAGGCGGTGCTGCGCGCCGGCCACGAGGTCGGCCACCACGGCTATCACCATCTGATGCCCGACCCCGGCGATCCACACATCGAGGCCGAGATCGAAATGGGCTTCGAGGCGTTGAAGCGACGCCTCGGCGTGGTGCCGAAAGGCTACCGCGCGCCGGTCGGTGAATTCACCGAGCAGCAACGGGTGTCGCTGAAAAACCACGGCATCATCTACACCTCCTCGTTTCGCGACGACGTGCGACCCTATCGCCACCGCCTGGCCGACGGCACGCCCGGCACCATCGAACTGCCGGTGACCTCGAGCTACGACGACTGGATGCACGGGCTTTCCGCCCGCTTCAGCCCGCGCTCGATCTTCCCCAAGGAACACGTGCTGTCGATGTGGAAGGACGATCTGGACGAGACGCGAGACTGGGGCGCCATGGTCACCACCGTGCTGCACCCCCAGGTCAGCGGCCGGCCGATGCGGCTGCGCCTGCTGCGTGAATTTCTACGTTACGCCAAATCCTGCACCGACCTCTGGATCACCACCGGCGAACAGATCGCCGACAATTTTCTGGCACACGAGGCCGCGCCGGACGGAACCGCGCAAAGCGAATGAAAGTTTCTTGGTTCTTTTTTTCAAAAAAGAACAGCGCTTCTTTTTGAAAAAAGAAGCAAAAACTTTTCATTCGTCAGGATCCACTGAACCAGTTGTAGCCCTGGTCTTCCCAATAGCCGCCGGGATAGGTGTTGGTCACGGACAGCGACACGATGTGTTTGGGGTTCTTGAACCCCAGCTTGGTCGGCACCCGCAGCTTCAGCGGAAACCCGTACTGCGTCGGCAGCGGGCCGCCCGCGAAATCCAGCGCCAGGATGGTCTGCGGATGCAGCGCCGTCGCCATGTCGATGCTCGCATAGTATTTATCGGCACACTTGAACGACACATAGCGCCCGCGCAGATCTGCACCGATACGCTCCAGAAACGCCCGCAACGGCACACCGCTCCATTGCCCGATCGCACTCCACCCCTCGATGCAGATATGCCGGGTGATCTGCGACTGCTGCGGCAAGGCGCGCAACCGGTCCAAGCTCCAGGCCTGCCGCTCCGCCACCAGGCCGGAAACCTCCAACGCGTAGTCGGAAGCATCGATGTCCGGCGCGTCGTCCTGCGGATAAAAGGCGTTGAACGGGAAGGGTGTGGTGATGTCCTTCGGCGAGAAGGTCGGCGCCAGCCGGTTGGGGTCGAACAGCCAGGCCTGCACAGCATCGTTCCAGCGCGACATCGCCCACAGCACCCGGTCGACGGTGTCGCCGTCCTGCAGGTTGCAGCCGGTCAGCAGCGACAGAGCACCCACCGACAGGCTGCCGCGCAGGAACAGGCGCCTGTCCAGCCGGGCCAGGGCTGGGCGGTGGGAGTGCAGGTCAAGCCGGCCGGTTCGCTTCATTCGGCCGGCCCCGCCGTGCGGTCGCCCAGGATCATGCCGATCAAGGTGCGGGGCACCAGCAGCACAAGCACGAGATGCACCACGATAAAGCCGGCAATGCCCGCCATCGCCAGGAAATGGATCCGCCGCACCACCTCATAGCCACCCATCGCGGCCGCCATGTCCTGAAACTGCACCGGCTTCCACAGCGCCAGGCCGGAGATCACCACCATGGCGCCGAACAGCAGCACCAGCACATAGCTCAGCCGCTGCACCGCATTGTATTCGCCGTCCCGATGCCGCAGGCGAAAGCGCGCGGCATCCAGCGCATCGCGCAGCACATCCCCTGCGCGCAGCGGCAGCAACGCCCGCCGGAAATGGCCAGACAGCAGGCCATACAAGCCATAAATGACCGAATTGCCGACAAACAGCCACATGGCGGCGAAATGCCAGGCGATCGCCCCGCCCAGCCAGCCGCCAAGCGTCGCCCAGGCCGGAAAGCGAAAGCCGAACAGCGGCGAGGCATCATAGATCTGCCAGCCGCTCATCAGCATGCAGCCGATCGCCAGCGCATTCACCCAATGCGTCACGCGAACCAGCGGCGGATGCAGCGACACGCGCGCTGTCACATCGGCGGCACCAGCCCCGCCTTGCCCACATTGATGCTGCCGGCCGTCACCACGCCATCGGTGGCGCGTGTGCCGTTGACGATGACGTTGGCGCCCATCGTCAGGGCCGCCCGATCGGCCGGCTCGTAGCTGACGAAAGGCACGTCGTCAGGCACGTTCACCCGCTTCTCGCCGCCCTTGTAGGTCACCACGATGGTGCGGCCGTTCGAGGCCACCAGGCTGCCGATGGTGCCGTTGGTCATCGTGCTCTGCGGCACCAGGTCCCACTCGCGTGAGCCTTCGCCGAGGCCACGCATGCTCGGCGGAAACACTTGCACCTCCAGCGCCTTCCAGGTCCCGTCAGGGTTGGGCACGGAAACGGTGCCGATGTAGCTGCCTTCCTTGATGTCGCTCGGCTGTGCCACCGTGAGATAGGTCACCCGGATATCGCCAGGCAGCTTCACCTGCGCCTTGCTCCCGTTGCGCAGGGTGAGTTCCATCGCATCGGCGGAAATCGCGTCGATCTTGCCGCGCAGTCGTGCAGGCGGTGCGGTCTGGGCCTGGGCCACGGTCGCAAGCAACAGAGTGGCAGCCAGCGCCGATGTCAGAAGTCGGATCATGGTCGGTTCAGTCCTTGTGCGAGATAGCCGGAGGGTGAAGTGGTGCGACCTGGCGCTGCGTCAACGCGCGCGATACCCGCGATGGCAGGCGCCGCAGGCCTGGCCCACGGCGGCATAGGCCTCGGCAAACCCCGCCTTGTCCTCGGCGGCGGCGGCGGCGGACAGTTTTTCGCCGGCGCTGGCCAGGTTCGCCGCGGCCTTTTCAAAACCCGCGCGATCCGACCACACGGCGGGAAGGGCCTTGGTGGTGGCGCCGGCCTCGCTGCCCGGCATGAACATCCCCGGAATCGCCTTGCCCCAGGCGGCGATGGCATCGGCATTCGGCTTCAACGGCTTCACATCGCCCTTGGCCTCGACGGTGCGCTTGATATCGCCGGAAACCGCGGACAGCAGGTCCATCCCGGCCTGGCGCCCGGCGATCAGCGCTGCCGGAGCCCCGGCGGTCTGGGCCATGGCGGGAAGGGCCAATGACGTTGCAAGAAGCACGGCGGCGATGGTGATGCGGTGCACTGGCTGGTCTCCGAACATGACAGCCGCGGCGCGGCCCGATGTCCGTAGACGTGCCACCCCAAGGATTATTCCCAGGCCCGGAAAAGAATTCCGCCCTGTCGCCCATCGGGCGGAAACGACAGGAGCATCACGCCCCAGACGAATGAAAGTTTTTGGTTCATTTTTCAAAAAAGAACAGCGCTTCTTTTTTGAAAAAAAGAAGCAAAAAACTTTTAACCCCTAAGCTGGCTGCGCACCTTTCCGGAGACCTCCAACAGGCGGCCGTACGGCTC
>Ga0075019_10001122_pt1 | contig 15255 bp, 13 predicted proteins | sample ColStrG_CSR_2013_FD_71473 | JGI IMG/M metagenome (GOLD analysis project Ga0075019, IMG submission 71473) | Freshwater sediment microbial communities in response to fracking from Pennsylvania, USA - Cold Stream Run_MetaG_CSR_2013 | ecosystem: Environmental > Aquatic > Freshwater > Creek >...
GAAGCCACTCTGACTTTTATTCCCAAAATGATCGTTGTGGCGATCGTGATCATTTTGGCAGGTCCTTGGATGTTGGACGTGATGTCGCACTACACAGTGAATTTGTTTGAAAACATTGCTTCGTTTGTCAGGGAGTAGAGTGAATCCATTGGTTGGCCAGTTTCCAGAAGGACAAATCATCGCGATGGCGCTGGTCTTTCTGCGTGCAGTCGCCTTTGTGGTCGCTTGGCCTATATTCGGTGTTGGACAGGTCCCGGTGTCCTTGAAAGTTCTTTTTGCCATTGTCCTGACCATGACGCTCTTTCCGGTGGTGCATTTCGCACAGCCACATCTTATCCAAATTTCCAGCCTCTTGGTTTTGCAGGTGATCCGTGAGGTCGTCGTTGGTTTGTTCTTGGGTTATCTCCTGCGCGCTTTTTTTTACACAATTTCAGTGGGCGGTGAAATCATTGGTATCACCTCAGGTTTGTCATCAGCTCAGCTGTTCAATCCCCAAATGGGTTCGCAAACGAATGTCCTTGAGCAGTTGCATTTGATGATGGCGACTCTGTTTCTGCTGGCCATGAATGGACATCACCTTTTTTTGCAGGGATTCGCGCAGAGTTTTGATTTGATTCCCGTGGGGGCCTTGGGTCTGAAGCATGAAGGCTTTAGTGCCATGGCACTGATCGCACGCGATGTCTTTGTCATGGGCGTGAAGATGGCATCGCCTCTGATTGTAGCCGTTTTCATCACCAATTTGACGATGGGTCTCCTGGGTCGTGCGGTCCCGCAATTGAATGTGATGATGACTGGATTCCAAGTCACAATCTGTGTTGCATTTGTCGTGTTGTTTATCGGGATTCCTTTTTTCGTCGATCAGATGAACATCACTATGCAAAATATGTTTGAACACTTCTTTTCCGCAATGAAGGTGCTCTGATGGCAGAAGAGCAAGGGTCAGGCGAGAAATCCGAAGAAGCAACACAGACCCGGCGGGAAGACTTCCGCAAACGTGGTCAGGTGGCACAAACGAAAGAGTTGGCCACTGCTCTTTTTCTTTTGGTCGGTCTTGCCGCAATATTTGCTTTGAGTAAGTTCTTCTTTCGCGAAATTTCAGATCTTTTTGTCCACTCTTATGGCGACGAGCTCCGCGTCGCAATTCGCGATGGCGACATCCATGCCGCAATCCGTTTCGCCGGTGGGAAGATGTTCAATCTGATTGCTCCCGTTGCGGCCATTGGTCTGGTGATTTCGGTGGCATCCACGATGTTGCAAGTGGGCTTTCTGCAGGTCGAAGATGCTCTGACTGCCGATCCCGAACGAATCAACCCTCTGAGTGGCTTTTTCAGAATTTTTGCATGGAAAAATGCAATCGAGGGCCTGAAATCCATCCTCAAGCTGCTGTTGATGATGGCCGTGGCTTATTACACTCTTCGGTCCGAGGTTTGGAAAATTCCAGGTCTGGCGGAAGCGGGGACTGAAGAGACTCTGTCTGTGCTGCAGGCCTTGATTGCCAAACTTTTGGGTGGGATTGGCGTGGCGATGGTCGGCCTGGCTGCGGCCGACTATTTTGTACAAAAGCGTCAGCTCGACAGCCAGATGATGATGACCAAACAAGAAGTCAAAGAGGAGCATCGGTCCCGAGAGGGAGATCCGATGATCAAAGCTCGCATTCGCAAAGTGCAGCGCGAGGTTGCCAATCGCCGGATGATGTCCAAGGTCGCCAAAGCCGATGTGATCATCACGAACCCAACTCACATTGCCGTCGCGTTGAAATATGATGCCAATTTACCCGCACCGCAACTGGTCGCGAAGGGCGCCGACCTGGTCGCCGAGAAAATCAAGGAGCTGGCGCGCGAGCACAACATTCCGATCGTGGAAAACAAGCCTTTGGCACGTACGATTTACAAAACTATGAAATTGGATCAGGTCATTCCTCGCGAGCTTTTTGTCGCAGTGGCTGAGGTCTTGTCCTTTGTCTACAGACTCAAACGGAAACGGATGGGCCAGTGATGGAACAGCTTTTTGTTTTTCTAAAGCGCTTTGAAAAATACACCAAAAATACCGATCTGCTGATCGCGCTGGCCTTGTTGATGGTGCTTGCAGTGATGATCATTCCATTGCCACCCATTGTGTTGGACATGGCCCTGACCATTTCACTGGCGAGTTCAATCCTCATTCTTTTGGTTTCAATTTACATTTCAAAGGCCCTTGAATTCAGTGTGTTCCCGTCTTTGCTTCTGATGACCACACTTTACCGACTGGGTTTGAATGTGGCCACAGTGCGTTTGGTTTTGAGCCACGGACATGAGGGCTCGAAAGCGGCGGGTGAAGTGATTGAAGCTTTCGGCCATTTCGTCGTCGGCAACAACTATGTCATTGGCTTCATCGTTTTCGTGATTTTGGTGATTATCAATTTCGTTGTGATCACCAAGGGTTCGGGGCGCGTGGCCGAAGTTGCGGCTCGGTTCACCTTGGATGCCATGCCAGGGAAACAGATGGCCATTGATGCCGATTTGAATGCGGGACTGATCAATGAACAGGATGCGCGCAAGCGACGCAAAGAAATTGAACAGGAAGCTGATTTTTATGGAGCGATGGATGGTGCCAGCAAATTCGTCCGTGGTGATGCCATCGCTGGCATTATTATCACCGTCGTGAATATCATTGGTGGTTTGCTGATCGGAGTCTTGCAAAAGAATTTGGATCTGGCGACAGCCGCCAAATACTACACGACGCTGACCATCGGTGATGGCTTGGTGTCACAAATACCAGCGCTGATCATTTCCACAGCTGCCGGTGTCGTCGTCACTCGCTCCAGCAGTGCTGGCAAAGGCGGCATGGGGCAAGAGATGATCGGGCAGCTTTTGCTCAATCCCCGGGCACTCTATATCACGGGTGGAGTTTTCGGCTTTCTCGCGTTGATTCCTTCTTTGCCCAAGCTGCCTTTCATCATGATTGCTGCCTTTATGAGTGGTCTGGGATGGATGGTGACTCGGTACCAACAAGAAGCTCGCGACGTGGAAAGCAAAAAGCAAGAGGACGAAGCGGCCAGCCCCAAGAAGGAAAACATCGAAAGCCTTTTGCCCTTGGACATGTTGGAACTTGAGGTCGGTTTCGGTTTGATCAACGTCGTCGAAAGTGACAAAAGCGGCGATTTGCTCGAACGGATCCGCAGCATCCGCAAGCAATTTGCACTGGATCTGGGCATTGTCGTTCCGAGCATCCACATCCGCGACAATTTGCAGTTGCAGTCGGGTGAATACCGGGTCTTGATCAAAGGCAATCGCGTCGGTGGCGGAGTCTTGCGTTCTGACTCTTTACTGGCGATGGATCCTGGCAATGTTTTAGACCCCGTCGATGGGACACCCACGAAAGAGCCCGCGTTTGGTTTGGATGCGCTCTGGATTTCACCGAGCCTCAAAGAACAAGCCGAAATTTCGGGCTACACAGTTGTCGATCTGCCCACAGTCATGGCGACTCATCTGACAGAACTTGTGCGCTCCCACGCTCATGAGCTCTTGGGTCGACAAGAAGCCGCGGGTCTCGTTGAAAATCTGAAAAAGACTCATCCCAAAGTTGTGGAAGATCTGATTCCAGAGCATTTGAGCCTCGGTCACGTTGTGCGCGTCTTGCAAAATCTTTTGCGCGAAAGCGTTTCGATTCGCGATTTGCGTTCGATCTTTGAAACCTTGGCTGATGAGTCTAGCAAGACAAAAGATATCGAGGTTTTGACCGAATCTGTTCGCAAAGCACTGTCGCGATCGATCACGTCCAAGTATTTGAGCGAAGGTCGACTGAATGTGATGACGCTGGCTCCGATGGTGGAAGAGCTTTTGGCAAACTCATTGCTGCAGACGGAACAAGGTGTGCAACTGGTGATGGATCCACAAACGGCACAGCGGTTGATTTCCAATATCGCCGAAACAGTTGAAGAGCACCCGGAAATTGCGGGTCAGCCGATTTTACTGACCAGCCCCACCAGCCGCCGTCACCTTTACAAATTGACGAATCGATTTATTCCTCAGCTGGTGGTGTTGTCACACGGTGAGGTCACATCTGATGCCAACGTGAAGTCCGTTGGAGTCGTGGAGCTGGGTCATGCAAGTTAGAAAATTCGAAGCCAGATCAATGAAAGAAGCTTTGGATATGGTCAAAAATCAGCTCGGACCTGATGCGATCATCTTGAGTGCCAAAGACAACTCACGCGCCTACGGCCTGGCTGGCAACGGCAGTGTCGAAATCACGGCCGCTGTCGCAGAAGAGACTTTGCGTCGCAAACAATTCGTAGAGTCTCGCATGCGTCAGCAGGAGCGCGAAAAAATAAACAGAGCACCGGCGCGAGTCCAACGGCAATTCATCGACGACATGGTGGATTCCTATCAATCCAAAAATGCTGTTCGAAAAGCAGTGACATCAACTCGGTATATCGAAATTGACGACGAGCAGGGCCCGGCCCTCTCGGCGCGTCCCAACTGGACCGAAACTGCCAAGTCCATGGTGATTGAACCTGACATCGAAGCCAACGGAAGTACCGAAGCAACCGCACGGATTCGCTCCGCTGCGAAGCGAGCGTGGTCGGCAATGAACAACCAGATGGAGTTCTTGTCGCAGCCTTCGGTGGGTGGATCGCCACCTGCGATGCCGGAGACCCCGCTGAGCCCGGCAGCTGTGGCCCCCCGAGCGGGACTGGCGATTGATTCGAATGCAAAGTCGACTGCCGAATATGAAAAATTGCGCGAGGAACTGGTGCAGTTGAAGTCAGTCCTTTCGAATATTCAAAAAGTTCCTCAGGCGACGGGGCAGCATCCGGGTTCAGATTACGGCCTGCCCTATGAGTTTGCCAGTCTGTTTGAAAAGCTACTCGCGGCAGGTCTAGCGCCCGAGATCATTGGCGGTTTGCTGCAAGAAGCGCAAAAAGAGATGCCTTTGGTGCGGTTTAAAAACCGGGCCCTCGTTGAAGGTTGGGTGGCACGGAAAATTATGGACACCACACCGATCGTTGGCGACCTGCAAGGGACACGTGTGCAGGTTTTTGTAGGCCCATCTGGTGCTGGTAAAACTTCCGCTCTTGTCAAATTGGCTTCACATTATGTCGTCAATGCTCACAAAAAAGTTGCCCTGCTGACGACCGACACCTTCAAAGTGGGAGCGACGGATCAACTGCGGATCTATTCGCAGATTTTGAATGTTCCATTTGCGATTGTTCGCTCGGTTGCGGATTGGGACTACGTTCTGCAGCAGCTTTCCGGTTACGATTACATTTTGTGTGATTGCCCGGGTCTGTCGCTGCGCTCGGTGGATGAAATCCAGATGTTGAAAAATTTAATGCCACGTCGAGGTGACCAAGTCAGTGTCCACTTGGTTTTGAATGCGACAGCGAAGGATCAAGACCTGTCTGAAATGGGTCGTCGCTACAAAGCTTTGACTTTCAAGGACGTGATTTTCAGCAACTTGGATGATTCCGTCCAACACGGTGGCATTTACAATTTTGTGCAAAGGTTTTCAGTGCCCTTGCATTCGTTTGGTATTGGTCCCCGCGTTCCGGAAGACTTCGAGGCCGCGACCCGAGAACGTGTCGTGGACCTCGTTTTCAGACTCAGTAAAGTTAAAAAAACAGATGAGGCCTCTGCTACTTAAAGCCATTGAGTCAACTCAAGGAGTGCATACTATGTCAGGATTGAGTGCGATGCGAAGAACCCGAACGATCAGTGTCACCAGTGGCAAGGGTGGAGTCGGGAAGACCTCGTTGGTTTGCAATATGGCCCTTGCACTTCAAGCGCGTGGACGCAAGGTCTTGATCTTGGATGCCGACTTGGGCCTGTCCAATGTTGATATTCTTTTTGCGCAAAAAACTGAAAATCACCTTTTGGATCTCATCGAAGGCCGTAAGAAAATCGAAGAGGTTCTGCACTCGGTGGACAAAGGCATCGATTTGCTTTCAGGGGGAAGTGGCCTGGTGGAACTCAGCCGGATCAATGCTTTTCAACGGCGCCAACTGGTTGAGACTTTGGACTCTTTGGATGGCAAATATGACTATATGTTGATTGATACGGCTCCCGGGATTTCAGACAATGTCTTGCATTTCAATACGGCCGCCGAAAAATCAGCGGTTGTCATCACTCCAGATCCAGCGTCTTTGACCGATGCCTATGCCCTGATCAAGGTGCTGCATCAGGAGCATCAAGAAAAGCATTTTTCGATTGTTTGCAATCAGGTTCGCGACGAAGTTGAGGGCTTGGCCCTGTTCAATCGTTTCAATGATGTCGTGGCGCGGTTCCTTCTTGTGGGTCTGGACTACTGGGGAGCGATTTCTCAAGATGCAGGCTTTCGTCGTGCCACTCATGGGCAGCGTCTCGTTTTGAAACAGGAAGCCCAGTCTGAAGTCGCACGACAAATTGTCAATATTTCAGACAAAATGGAACGCAGTCTCCAGAGATCCCACGAAAAAAATGGGATCCAGTTTTTCTGGGAGCAGGTCGTCGGTGTGGCTTAATCAGATGAACGTGAATTGGACTTTTGAGCCGGCAAAAGCTTTGTTAACATAAGTTTGAGGGGTTGGGAAAATGGCAAAAAATCCAGCATTGATTAAAAAGTATTCCAAAGACGAGCCCAAGAAAATGACTCCCGAAGAGAAAAATAAGCTCGTCGTTGAATACTCTCCCCTGATTAAATTCATTGCGCAAAAAATTGCCTCAAGGTTGCCTGCCAATATTGAATTGGACGATTTGATTTCGAGTGGTGTGATCGGGCTTATGGACGCGATCGACAAGTGGGATCCCACTCGTGATAATAAATTTAAAACCTATGCTGAGTTTCGTATCCGTGGTGCAATTTTGGACGAGCTGCGAGCCCAAGATTGGGTTCCGCGCTCGATTCGTGACAAAGCCAAAGTTTTGGACAAAACAACGGTCACTCTGGAAGCTTCGCTGGGGCGAAACGCCACGGACGAAGAGATCGCTCAGGCCTTGAGCCTTTCGGTGGATGAATATCACGATCTGTTGAACCAAGTTCGACCAGTCAGTCTGTTGTCGATCGATGAGGCCCAGACTTTCAGTAGCACAGATAAAAAGTCGATTCTCAATTTGCTTGAAGGCACCAAACTGAACAATCCCTATATTCAGTTGAATTTGAAAACAGTCAAAAACTACATCACGACTGCGATCGAGGAACTCCCCGAGCGTCAGCGGCTGGTGTTGTCCTTGTATTATTATGAAGATCTCAATCTGAAAGAGATTGGCAAAGTTTTGCGAGTCACCGAGAGCCGAGTGTCGCAGCTTCACGCTCAAGCCGTCACTCGACTCCGAAACAAGCTGCAACAGTATCTGTCGACCGAAGAGGTTGATGTCGCCTAAGAACTCCGGTCTTTTGCTTCAGAGCTCAAGTCCTCAGGGGTTGGCGAGATGATTTGCGGTTTCGATGAGATCCTGGATGACGGCTGCGTCCAAGGCGTTGACTTGGGCTCGGAAGCCCTGAGTGCGGGGGACCTCTTTTGAGATCCAATTCCCGGCCATAAGTGCAAAAAAGCTGAGATCAGATTCGGTGTCTTCTGTGCTGAACCGTCCCAGGTGGTAGACATTTTGCGACGGGTACTGGTTGGTCAGATACGATTTTCCGTTGTGTTGAATGTTCAGACTTCCGACTTGTGTTGGATACCATGTCAAGGGCACGCCAGAGGTACAAATTTGATTGGCATGTGCGCCGGTGAACACGGGTGCAGGATTCGGACTGGAACTGTTTGCAACCAAAGTGTCAAAAACCGACAGCAGTCGACCGGGCCCCATTTGTACGGTGTTCAAATCCCGCCATCCAGCCATGCCAAATCCGTGACCCATTTCATGCGCCAGGGTTGTAATCAAATCCACTTTGTCGATGGGGACAGGGTCTGTTCGGAGTTCCGGATGAGGATCGATCCAGTGCTCGGATCGAAGGTAGTCGATTTCAATCTGAATGCGAATATCGGGAAGGCTTTCGTTTGCAGAGATTCCAGTGCGGAGCTTGTGAGTCGCGCCCAATTCGACAATCTGAATGTCACCCTGTTTGGGCAGTGCAAACGCACTTGCCGAGGTGCCACTGAATCGGCCCGTTGGCGTCAGGCGGGTGATTTCGAGTTCAATCCAGATCGGCGTGGGGCTTTTTAAAAAGCGGTTCCAGTCTGCGACGGCAGCATCAAGACTGCCCAGCAAGTCCTCGCGTTCGTGGCCTGACAAAAGATTTGCCGAGTCGACTATCGTTGCACGGTAGGGCAGAGCCGCATGACCTGGGCTGTGAATCAAAATCGTCAGAAGAACCAAACTCCAAAAGCGCATTTGCATCTCCCCACTGTCAGCGAAACCCAATGCAGCTTCTAGCACAGCTGGGCCTCCGCGAGGGCTCGAAAAGGCACTGTCCAAAGAGTGTTCAGGAAAAAATTCTTGGTGTGTTGCAAAAGCGGGGGCGCCGTGGGACTGCAGTTCTCTGTGTCTGAAGTCATTACCTGTCGTGAAAATAACACCCCAGGAAAGTGCAAGTGTGAGTGGCATCTGTGGTAACGTGGCCAACTGATGCAAAAACTCAATTGCGCAAAAATTTGGAATGGACTGGCAGTGTCCCTGATTGTCGCCCAAGGGGCTGTGGTTTGGGCGGAAAGTCCCAATTCTGTTGGGTCCGCTCAGGGCAGGGCCCTGGGAACGATGCAAGCTGCAAGTCAGCAGATTTCCGTGACAAACTCGGTGCCGGTGCGAGGCCCCATTCATAAAAAGCACCGGTCGCACCGCCAACCTGAAAAACAAATCGTCCCACCTTCGCCAATTCGGGTTCGGCTGGATCCAACCAAGCCGGCACCGTGGGTTGATCCTCATCCTGAAAATGCGTTTGGCAACACTGAGTATTTTGATGCGCAAGATCCAGCTGCCGTGCCACGTCTTATGGCGGTTCTGCGAGAAGATCCTGAGGTCGCTCAACTTTTGCTGGACGTGCAAAACGCTTTGGATGGTGCTGCGCCTGAGTCCGTCTTTGTTTTTCAAATTGAGTCCGGTAGTTTCGAGGACGGCTCAGCAAGTGCAGAGGTTGTTGATCCTGCGCTGGGTTCGCCACTGCCAGGCTGGATTGCTCTTCAGAGTGACGGTCATTTGCCTCAGCGCCCTTTGGCCGCCAGTCAGATCAAAGTTGCAATCAGGTTGCGCAAACATGCCCCGATCGCAAATGTGTTTACGACGGTCGTTCATGAAATGACTCATCTGCGCCAAAACATCTTGAATTTGCGGTCCGGAGCCCCCGAAGATGAACTGAACTACAAGACACCTTATGAAAACGCTCTGGCCTGGATTTATCGGCCCGGTGGTGAAGTCGATGCTTTTCGCGCAGAAATCGCAGCCTTGATTCGTTATCGAGTTCGTCATCATGCCGACTATGACGTTTTTCACACGGCAATTCGTGAAAAGTATTTTGATTACAACACCGGTCTGCTGTTAAAGCCTCAGGCTTTTGCGGATGACATCGCCAAAGCTGGTGGTGTTTTGAGTTATGTCTTGAACTATCAATACACATACATCAACCAAATCAAGGCCGACAAAACCTGGCTAGAGGACGGTATCACTGCGCTTTCCAACCATCTTGTGAGCGCCCCGGCTGACACCAATGCGCAAGAGGAATTGACACGGCTGCAGACTCGTTTGCAACAGATGGAAAGTATTCCGCTGCAAACTCAGATTGCCGGTTGGGGCCCGACTTCCACTGAAAACAATCCCTCGCTGCAATGGATGCAGGCGCACCAGCTGGTGAATGTGAAAAGTGATTTTTAATGAATCAGGAAACTGATATGCCGTTTAATCAGTCAACTGATTTTTTGATTTAATCAGTAAACTGATCTGTTGATTTAATCAGTAAACTGATCTTTGAGCTTTTTCATCAAACGCACTTCGGCTTGGCGTACAGCCTCGCGGGTGATGCCGTATTTTTCGCCGATTTCTTGAAGCGTCAAAGGCTCTTCAGCCAACAAACGTTCTTCGAGTAAAATCTTTTCGCGTTCATTGAGGCTGGGACGCAAAGCTTCGATTTTCAACCGCAGTTGCGCCAGCTCTTCGGCATGGCCCAGTTCTTCATCTGGACCGGCACTGGTGTTGCGTTGGAAGTCTTTAAGAGTCAGTGTGCTTTCGTCATCCATTGGCTGATCGAGACTGACATCGCGACCCGAAATTCGTTGTGACATTTCCTGAACTTCATCCTCTGGCAAACCCATGCGACTGGCGATAAGCTTGATATCGGGAGATTCCCCGAGGGCCTCAAGATCCCTTTTTTGCTTTTGCAGTTGGTAGAACAACTTCTTTTGATTGTGAGTGGTGCCAATTTTCACCAATGAATACTGTTTCATCAAATACTCTTGGATGTATCCACGAATCCACCAAACGGCGTAAGTGATCAGGCGGACACCCTTGTAGGGATTGAAGTCTCGCACAGCGTGCATCAAGCCCATATTGCCTTCTTGGACCAAATCAATCAGACGGGCTCCAAAGCGTGAGTACTCGACCGCAACTTTGACGACAAACCGCAAATTTGCAGTGACCAAAGCCTGAGCCGCGGCTGGGTCCTTGGTGTCATAGTAACGTTTTGCCAATTCCAATTCCTGCTCTCGTGTCAGGAGTGGATAGCGACGGACTTCATTGAGGTAGGCTTGGATGGGATCGGTTGAAGTGAGGGCTTTGCCCCCATCCATTTTAACCGAGGGCTCCAAGCTGGGCAGTGCCGTGCCATCGTCTTCAACTGGCAGAATTGACTCTCGTGTCTCGGAAGACGTCTCATTTGCAACTGAGTAGTCGTCCGAGGGCTCAGCTTGAGCGTCAACAATTTCGGGTATCACGGTCCGAGGCACAACATCGGAAGATTTTTTTGTGAGAGGCTCAACTGGTTTTTTTTGTGCCTTGGCAGGTGCCGGCTTTTTCTGACCTGTTATTTTTTGTTTTGCCATAAATGGAAAGACCCTGGAGCTCAGTGAAGCTGCCCTTTTTAGGCCAGGTAGCGGCTGAGCTTGTGTTTGATCGTCTCTTCGACCTTACCCTTGAATGGCGTCAGAAGCAAAGGAAGGTCGACCACGATGGAAATCTGACTTCCTGCACCTTCGGAGCTCACCTGTACGTCAGCTTTGAACTGGCTGCCTTTGACCTTCCCTTGCAGGGTTTTGGGGTCAAACTGGCAGGTCAACTTGGAATCCATTTTGGCTAGATCTTTATCGGACTCAAAAAAAGTTTGAATTTTACTGAGGGCGTCAGTCGCTGGAAGTGAACTCGTATGGTTGACAGTGATTTTTGGCATGCTTTATTTGACCCATCGCCTCTTGACGTGTCAAGATCGGCGCCTATGAAATTTGTAAGCGAAAAAAAACGCACTCACTATTGTGGCCATCTCAATCAAACTCTTGTTGGGCAAAAAGTTGTCCTGATGGGCTGGGTCAACACCCGCCGAGATCACGGCAGTTTGGTCTTCATCGACCTGCGTGACCGTGAAGGAGTCGTTCAAGTTGTCCTGGACCCCAAAAATCCAGCGACGGCAGCGGCCAAAGATTTGCGCGGCGAATATGTTCTCGCGCTTGAGGGTCTCGTGAAAGCTCGTCCCGAGGGCATGATCAATTCGCGCCTGAAAACGGGTCAGGTTGAGGTCGAAGGTTTGACCTGTGAAATCCTCAATGAAGCGCAAACACTCCCCTTTCAGCTTGATGATGAGAGTGTTGGCGAAATGCTGCGGCTGAAATATCGTTACTTGGATCTGCGCTCTCCGCGTTTGCAAAGTCAGATTTTGCTCCGTCACAAAGTTTTGCAGCTCGTGCGAAAATTTTTGTCTGACAACGCTTTTATTGAAGTTGAGACACCTATTCTTTACAAGAGCACCCCAGAGGGAGCGCGCGACTATCTCGTTCCCTCGCGTGTCAATCCGGGTCTTTTTTACGCTTTGCCACAGTCGCCGCAAACACTGAAACAGCTCCTGATGATTGGTGGCTACGATCGGTACTTTCAGATTGCGCGCTGCTTTCGCGATGAGGATCTGCGCGCGGATCGTCAGCCTGAATTCAGTCAAATCGATATCGAAATGTCTTTTGTCGACAAAGAAGACGTCATCGAAGTCAACGAACGCCTGCTTCGGCAGATTTGGAAGGAAGTCAAAGGCGTCGAGATTGGCACCGTACCCAGGATGACCTTTCAAGAGGCCATGGATCGCTATGGTTCAGACAAGCCTGACGTGCGATTTGGTCTGGAGATCCAGGATCTGGCTGCGCTTGTGAAGGGCAGTGGTTTCAAAGTTTTTGACGATGTCCTGGCTCGCGGTGGAATCGTGCGCGGTTTGGCAGTCCCCAAGGGTGGCGGATTTTCACGAGGCCAACTCGACAAGCTGACGGATTTGGCCAAAAAGGCCGGAGCTAAAGGCTTGGTTTGGATCAAGTCTGAGGCCGACGGCTCCTACTCGTCACCGGTTGCGAAGTTTTTCGATGCCGCAAAACTGAAGTCCATCTTAGAGAAATGTGGCGGGCAAACTGGCGATGCTGCTCTGATTGTCGCTGATGATTATGATGTGGCGTGTGCGGCTCTCAACACTTTGCGCTTGAATCTGGGCAAGGAATTGAAGCTCATCGACACCTCCAAGGACCGATTTCTTTGGGTTGTCGATTTTCCCTTGCTTGAGTACTCGCCAGATGAAAAGCGCTGGGTGGCTCGACATCATCCGTTCACTGCGCCCATCAATGAACATGCCAGTATCATGCTGAACAATGAGGAATCAAAGTTTGGTGGCCTCTTGGCAAAAGCCTACGACCTGGTTTGCAACGGCTACGAAATAGGTGGTGGTTCGATTCGAATCCATCGCAATGAAGTGCAGCAGGCCATGTTCAAAACATTGGGCATGACGCCCGAAGAAACCAAATCAAAGTTTGGTTTCTTTCTGGAAGCGCTTCGCTACGGGACTCCTCCTCATGGGGGAATCGCGTGGGGTGTGGATCGTCTGGTGATGATTCTCTGTGGGACGGAGGCGATTCGCGAAGTCATCGCGTTTCCGAAGACTGCGAAAGCAACCGATATCATGGCGGATGCTCCCAGTGAAGTGAACCGAGACCAATTGGCAGAGGTGGGCGTCAAGCTCAGTCCTTTGGCCGAAAAGCATATCGAGGAACTTCGAAAGGCACATTTGTGAACTCAGGCGTGAAATCGATCATGAAGTCAGTGGCGAAGATGGCGTTTGCAGGCTCCTTGGCCATCGTGTTGAGCAATTTATTTTCTGCGGAAACGGCCCAAGCCTATCCCGAGTTTATAGGCTACGGTTATGCGTCTTGTGTGACCTGTCACTACAACGGATTGGGCGGTGGCCCCCTCAATGATTACGGACGTGCATTGTGGTCAGCCGAAATTGCGGCCCATCCCTTTTACGCTCCTCACAAGTCAGATGAAGAGGTGGCAACAGATTCCGGCTTTCTGGGATCAGTTCCACTGCCATATTGGATTCGGCCGCATTTGAAATACCGAGCGCTTGAGCTGCAAACCAATCCAAATCCCAATGGACCTCAGCCCGCTTTTTATCAAATGCAGGCCGACTATGGTGTGACGGTTGCTTTCGACGAGGACCAAAAGTATTTGTTTTCGGGAACAATGGGATACGCCCCTGCCAACTATGGTTCTGCCAACAATGGCTTGGATCGATTCTGGCCCACCGAGTACTATTTCCGGGTGCAGCCAATTGAATCTTGGTTTGTTTATGTCGGACTTCTCGAGAAAGCCTATGGCTTGCGGACTCCTGATCATGAATCCTATCAAAGAGCCTATCAGGGCTTTCAAATTTATCACAACAACCCAGCGGGTACGCAGAATTCGCAGAGTGTGATTTTGCAAAAAATTGCCGAAAAATGGGAGTTGGCGTTGGATTACTTTTTCGGCAGTCCCTATGAAGACGTCAACTACATCGAAAAAGGTGGTTCGGTGCTGTTTGAGTTTGATGTTGCTGAAAAAAAACGTCTGGGCTTTGGACTCTTGAGCTCAACAGATACAGCCGACAGCAAAAATATGGCAGAAATTCATTACAAACAGGCGGTCTCAAAGGGATCGTCTTTGCTGGCTGAGTACGGATTGATTCAAGATCAATTTCAGGGCAAATCTAATAACACCGGAAGTTACAACCTGCTTGAGCTCATGATCAATGTGAAGCGTGGTTACAATTTGGTTTTTTCAAATGAGCGTTACAGCCAACTCTTCAATCCGACGAGTCCTGATCAATGGCGATGGATGGCCGGGGTTCTGATGTGGCCGATTCCACGAGTTGAGATCCGTTTCGACGGAATCAACGGACGCAATCTTTCAACCAGTGGCGCACCGGCAGACAGCTGGTTTTTGGAAGGACAAGTGCATGTTTCTCTTTAAACGGCTCGCTTTCCTGTGGATTTGTTTCATCAGCACATCTTCTGCGTTTGCCGCGACTCCGTCTTTCGAGGAGGCCGAGGCCAAAATCGAAGCTGAAAGTGCAAAAATTTTTAAAGATGACTCAGCTGGGATGCCACAACGATGGATGGTGTCAGTGGCCTATGTGTCGTGGCAGGAGCAGATGAGTCTGACGAGCGGAGCGACCAGTGATTTTGGTTTCGCAGATTTTTCTGGCAACGCCATCACTTTGCAGCGTAAATTTTTTGCCCCTGAATCTCACCATGGCTTCTTGGCTGAGGGCGGACTTCTGTATGGAGCGATGACAGCTGCAGGCGCTGGTGGTGTTTTGAGCTACAATGTCTCGAATATCAGTTGGACCGGTGTTGAGGCCTCGGTGAAATATTTTTACCGTTTGTCTGCGCAAGCCTCCGTCGCGGTAGGGCCGTTGGCACTGAGCCGACAGGTCAGTTATCCAACTGTCGGAACAGGAACATCAGGCACCAGTGGTGCAAGTGTCAATTTTGGCGGTTTGTTGGAAGCCCGTGCCTTTCTCTGGCCACGCGGCGAATTGATTTTGGGAATCGGCAAGCTTATCCAGAATGCGGCGGGTTTGTGGAGTCTGGGCCTCGGTTACTCCTTCTAAGGAAGGCAGTTGAAAACGGCCCATCTGCTTCGTTGCTCGCCGGTCGCCCCTCCTTGCGACGCACAGGAGTGCGCCTCAGTCGGGTCGCCGTCGTGCGCCTCGCATCTGCACCGTTTTGAACTGCCTTCTTGAAAATCACGGAGTCGGCCCATCTGCTTCGTTGCTCGCCGGTCGCCCCTCCTTGCGACGCACAGGAGTGCGCCTCAGTCGGGTCGCCGTCGTGCGCCTCGCATCTGCACCGTTTTGAACTGCCTTCTT
>Ga0075019_10001124_pt1 | contig 15234 bp, 6 predicted proteins | sample ColStrG_CSR_2013_FD_71473 | JGI IMG/M metagenome (GOLD analysis project Ga0075019, IMG submission 71473) | Freshwater sediment microbial communities in response to fracking from Pennsylvania, USA - Cold Stream Run_MetaG_CSR_2013 | ecosystem: Environmental > Aquatic > Freshwater > Creek >...
ATGGACCGCCTTTTTATCAAGCAACGGGTTGTTCTTTCGTTAATTCGACGGGGCTGGCGGAGGCGTGCTTTGACTCGAGTTGCCGGAAGATGGCTTGTGCTCTTCCCACTGTTTCTTGTGCTGCTCGCGGATGGCCGCCCACTTGGCCTGCTGATCCGGGGTCAGCACGGCATTGATCTTGTCCTTGGTCTGCTCCATCAGCGCGTGAACCTGCTCCCGTTTTTCATCCTGGGTCAGCACGGTATCGTTTTTGATTTTTTCCAGCTCGGTGTGCTGATCCTTCATGATGGTTTTGATCTGGGCCACCTGATCGTCACTAAGCTGCAAGTCGGTCTTCATGCGTTCCAGCATCATCTTGCCATGTCCGGGCCCACCACCCGGAGGCGGGGGATTTTCGTTGTTTTCCGCGACACAAATGCCGGTGCATCCCAGCACAAACAGGCAGAGCACTAATTTAAACGGTGATTTCATAATTGGTCGGTCCTTGGGTTGAGTTAAGGTATTAAACCCGCGCGGGGCGATAAAGTTGCGGCCTCCAACCGACATCTCTTGCCTTTGTCTGTTGGGGCGCTCAAAATGCAGGACCATGAAACAGCCCCTGAAGGCACTACTGCTGGGTACCGGGTTGGCGTTGCTGCTTGGCGTGCCCCAGTCCCACGCCGCCGACTATGAGCACCTGATCCTCTACGGTCAAAGCCTGTCCACCGGCCAGCAATCCTGGCCTCCCCTCTCCACCAAGGCCCTGGACGGTAATTTCATGATCGGAACCCAGGTCTGGTCCAATTACAACAACCCCGCCACCGACAAACTCATGCCGCTGCTGGCCGATGTGGCGGCGATTGACACCAACAAACCCAAAACCCGCGCCAGCCAGACGACTGCCGAGTGCCCCATCGTCGCCACAGCCAACCACCTGCAAATGAAGGCACCCGGCCGCTTTCATTTTATCGCCACCTCCTGCGGCACCGGGGGCCAGACCATCGAACAATTGTCCAAGGAACACTTCAGCCCCGCACGTTACAGGGATTTTTCCAACGCGCTCGACTACGCATCCAAAATCTCTGCCAGCATGCATTGCCCGGCTGTTTTCTGGATGCAGGGCGAATACAACTATGGTCCCGGCAGCAACGGCCTGACCAGGGGAGCCCCCAGCGTCACGGATAAGTCCGGGTACAAGGAACTTTTGCTGAAACTGAAGGATAATATGCAGGCCGACATCATGGAAAAATACCACCAGCCGGATAAACCCCTCTTCATCACCTACCAGGTCGGCGCCGGTTACACCCGGGGCAGCGAGGTCGCCATCGGCATGGCCCAACTCGAAGCCTCCAATGAAAATCCCGACGTGATCTGCGCTGGCCCGGTCTATCCCGTGACCAACCGCGGCGGGCATCGCGACCCCAATGGCTACCGCTGGTATGGCGAAATGCTGGGCAAGGTGTACTACAAAACCAAGGTGCTCGGGGAGACCTTCAAACCCCTGCAACCCCTGCAAATCAGCCGGGGCTCAAGCCCGAATACGCTTGCCATCAAATTCCTCGTACCGCAACCACCCCTGGTGCTCGACGACAAACTGGTGCCGCCGACCAACAGTTCCGGTTTTGCCGTGCTGAACGATGGCGTGAAGATCGAGATCAAGTCCGTCACGGTGAGCGGCAACGACACGGTCGAACTGGCCTGCGCGTCGGAATTAAACGGGGTGGTGGAAGTCACCTACGCCGGAAGCGAGGTCCGGGGCCAGGGCAATCTCCGGGACAGCGATGCCTATGCCGCTTTTTACAACTATCTCGATCTGGACGCCAAGGACTCACAGGGCCATTTCATCTACGAACGCGATCCTGCCGAACCCACCCTGCGACCCGCGTACGAACCACGCGATGACTCCGGAGTCATTTACGACAAGCCCTATCCGCTCTACAATTTCTGCGTCGCATTTTACTATAAACTGGGCAAGGGCGACAGCTCCTACAGCGTCCCTGGTTTGGAAGCGGCTCTGAAATAATCCTCTCGAGCGCAAATAATTATTCCCCACCGCAGCTTTTGCGGATGGACTCCAACTCCTCCCAGCGGGCGTAGCTCACGCGGATGCGCGACTCCAGGGCGGTCAAATCCTCCTTCAATTTCGGCACCAGCGCCGGATCATCCTGGTACAATTCCGGCTTCCACAAGCGTGCCGCCAGTTCACTCTGCTCCGCTTCCATTTTTTCAATCAGGGCCGGAATTTCCTCCAGTTCCCGACGTTCCCTGTTGAGGAATTTACGGGGCTTGCCTGACTTCACCAGGGGTGTGTCCGGATCGCCCTGGATCGGTTCCACCGCGCGGGCTGCCTGCTTTAACACAGCCTCCCGCTGCCGAACCCAATCCTGATAGCCCCCGTTGTATTCCAGCACCCGCCCCTCACCCTCAAAAACCAGGGTGTCGGTCACGACATTGTCCAAAAACACCCGGTCATGCGACACGAGTAACAGTGTACCGGTGAACGAAACCAGCAACTCTTCCAGCAACTCCATGGTCTCGGCATCCAGATCGTTGGTGGGCTCATCCAGCACCAGCACGTTGGCCGGTTGCAAAAAGAGACGGGCCAGCAGGAGGCGGTTGCGCTCGCCACCGGAGAGCATTTTCGCCGGCATGCGGCTCTGTTCCGGGGTAAAAAGAAAATCCTGCAAATAACTGTGGATGTTCCGCGCCCGTCCTTGGAAGGTCACGGTATCGGCGCTGCCCGCCACATTCTGGGCCACGGTCTTGGCGTCATGGATCTGGCCGCGCATTTGATCCAGATAAACCACCTGCAGCTTGGTGCCCGCCACCACCGAGCCCGACTGCGGCTGCAAGCGCCCCAGGAGCAGTTGCAGCAGGGTGGTTTTGCCGCTGCCATTGGAACCGATGATCCCCACCTTGTCTCCGCGCCAGACCACGGTGGAAAAATCCCGGATGATGGGACGATCCTCATAGGCAAAGGAAATGTTTTTGACGTCGATCACCTTCTGACCGGACATGGCCCCTTCCTGGATCTCGATCCGGGCCGTTCCCATGCGTTCGCGCCGCTGCTTGCGTTCCGCGCGCAGGCTTTCCAGAGCGCGCACCCGGCCTTCATTGCGGGTGCGCCGGGCCTTGACGCCCTGCCGGAGCCAGGCTTCCTCCTGGGCCAGTTTTTTGTCAAACAAAGCCCGCTGTTTTTCCTCCGCCTCCAGCGCGGCACTTTTACGTTCCAGATAGGTGTCGTAGTCACAGGACCAACTGGTGAGTTGACCCCGGTCCAACTCCACGATGCGGGTGGCCAGTTTTCTCAAAAAAGCCCGGTCGTGCGTGACAAAGAAAAGCGTACAGCGCCGCTCCATCAAAAAGGTTTCCAACCACTGAATGGAATCGAGATCCAGATGATTGGTCGGTTCGTCCAGCAGCAGCAGATCGGGCTGTCCGGCCAGAGCCTTGGCCAGCAGCACCCGGCGCTTCATCCCGCCGGAAAGCTCTGCGAATTGCTGTGCGGCCGGCAGCTTCATTTCCTGCATGATCTCCTCAATGCGGGATTCGCTTTCCCATTCCTCCTCATGCCGTTCGGGTGAAAGTCCCGAGTGTATCACCTCCGTGACCGTGCCGCTGATACCCTCCGGAACCTCCTGATCCAGACGGGTCATGACCGTACCGGCGGGCGATACCACCTCGCCGTCGTTGGGAGTCTCCTCACGGGTGATGACGCGCATGAGGCTGGTTTTGCCGGTGCCGTTACGACCCAGCAGACAGACGCGCTCCCCGGCTTCGATCTGGAGATCCACCTTGTCCAGCAACGGCAGAGCACCGTAGCGCAGCGTAACCTGTTTCAATTGCAAAAGGGCCATGGAACCCCAGAAAATAGAAGATAATCCGCAACTGTCACTGTATTTACGGAGTTAAAATGCGGGGGTCAGACCCGACGCAGCGTCAACTGCGCAATCTCGGCAGGCGCACCCACCCGGCAGGGAAACCAGTCGCCGCAACCATTGGAAACCACCAACGACTGGGCGCCCCGGCGGTAAAGGCCGCTCCAATAACGGAACAGCAGCGGGCCGAATCCGAACGGCCCGGCCATAAGCTGTCCCCCATGCGTGTGTCCGGCCAGCATCACGTCCACCAAACCCTCCGTGACATCAAACAAGTCCGGATGATGCGCCAGCAGGATGCGACATTCCCTGGGGGCCCGCTGCACCGGCAACAGGCGCTGCAAATCCCGGGCTTGGTGTGCAAAATGCCGACCCCTCCACGGCAGGCCGGACAGGCTAAGATTACAACCGCGCACCTGCAGGTTCAAACGACTGTCCGACAGATAATGCAATCCGGCATCGCCACAGGCCCGCTCCAGCGCCTCGGGATCCACATGATGATCGTGGTTGCCCTCGCAAACAAAAACGCCCCGGCGACATTCGATTTTCTGCAGGGCGCTCATGGCACCGGGAAGCTCAAACAGTGAGTCATTGATCACATCACCGGTCACCGCCACCAGATCTGATTTCAAATCGTTGGCGGCATCGGTAATCTGTCGCAAGCGTTCCGGGCCGCAAAAAACACCCGCGTGCAAATCGCTCAGATGGGTGATGGTGAATCCCTCCAGATCCGGAGGCAGGCCCGCCACCGGCAGATCCAGATGACTGACCCGGAGATCGTTCCGGGTCAAAGCCCCGTGCACACCGAAACCCAGAGCCACGGCCGGGGCGCCTCCCACCACGGCCATCTCGATGAAATCGCGCCGGGTCAATCCAGTCTGAACCTCGACTACCGGCGCCGGACCAGGCGGGGCCATGATCTGTCTGTTCCGGAAAGTCCTGACGGCCACGATCAGGGCCATGACCAGCACCATCGGCGCGAGCAGAATCAGATTCCAAAACATGGAGACGGAAAACAGACCATAAAAATGTTCGCGCCAGAACGGGCGCCACGACTCCGGCATGAACACCTGGGAAAGAATCAAAGCGCCCATCAACAGGGGCCAGCCCAGGATCAATCCCTTCACAACGGGCAGGGCCGCCGACCGGCCCTTGAACAAAAGGCAGCCCAAACCCAGCGCCGAGAGATTGGCGGTGCTGAAATAGACCAGAACCAGTAGATGAAATCCGCGCATGACTTACCCGCCACAAGCCTGCCGCAGTTCCGGGAAACTAAGAAGCCAATTTATCCGTCAAAACGATACCTTGGCCCCGCCATCCACGCTGTAGGCGTTATAGGAGCTTTGCCCCACCTGGGCATTGTAACCCAGGAAAAACGTGACCATGTCCAGGCCGGGAAACACTCCATTGAGCGTTCCGCCCACCAGCCCGAAATCCCGTTCCGGACTGCGCGGATCCACCGAGAAGTTGGAAATCCCAGAGGGCGCAGCAAAGCTTGTGTTGGTGCCATTGCTGTCCTCCATGAACTCATGATGCCATGCCGCCGAAAGCTGCGGGGTCAAACGCATGAATTTTAAATCAATTTCCCGGCTGATTTGCGCGCCCAGTATCGTCTGCAGGGAATCAATTTTTTGTTCCCCGACATTCAAGGCAATGGGCCCGCCAGTCTGATTATAGGAATTGATGTTGGTATGGGCATACTGCACACCCAGCGACGGCCCGATTTTCCAGCCACCGGTTTTAAAGTCGTAACCGCCCGAAACCAGACCGGCCCCGGTGTTGCCATCGGTCTTGCCGGTGGCACTGCTGCCCAGCACCTGACGGTCGATGTCATAACGGCTGTGGATATAGGATCCCATGCCTTCAGCGTGCCACCCATCCTTGGCATATTGCGCGTAAAGTCCGGCCAGTCCGCTGTCGGCATTGATGTGGCCGCCGCCGGACAGATTCGCATGGTCGTTGGAATAACCTCCCATCACGCCCACGGTCACATTGGGGGCAACCTTGGCATCGATGCCGACAATGCCCCGGTAGGCGGCGGTATTGTAGCCGGGCAATCCGTCATGTGCGTCCTGGTTGCCGAAGGTGGCGCTGCCGTCCACCCACGCTCCCCAATCCTTGGTCTTGGCCTGGGCCGAGGCCACCCCATAAGAGTCGGGAACATCCCGGAGGGTTTCGGCGCGGGCGAGGAAATTCAAATGATCCTGCATCTGGCCGGCCTGGGCGATCTGTGATTTTTCCGTGACCTGAATGCCGGAGAAATCGACGCCTTCCGAACCGTTGCGCAAGGCCCAGGCGCGGTTGCCCAGGTTGCGGCCGAGTTGATTGACCAGACCGAGATCCAAAGAATTGATGGCATCGAGCACATCCTGACCGGCCAGTTGCGAGAGCTGCTGCGCGGCATCGCCGGACAAACCGGCGGCGGTGAGGAGGGCGGCCATTTGCGGGCCGACATCGGTGGTGATGCCATCCAGGGAGTTGGCAAAGTTGTTCAAACCGCTGTTGCCGATCAAGTCATGGAAACTGGTCGCCTTCAGATTGACATGTTCAAACCCGACGAAATTATAAGTCTGTCCGGCGGCCACAAAGGTGCCGTTCCCGCCGCTGGGCAGGCCGGCGAGGTAGGTCAGCAGGGCGGCTTTGGCGGAGGCGCTGACCCCGACCAGATTCAGGTTGAGGGTATCGTTGCCACCGGCACCGCCATACATATTGCCGGTGATGCGGTTGATGCCGTTGAGATTGACCGTATTGCCAGCGGCGGAATTGGCCAGGAACAGGGCCGAACCCTGATTCGCCGGTGTGTTGGAGGTGATGGTGCCGCCCGTGTTGGTCAAGGTGGTGGTGCCGCTACCGACATAAACACCGTAACCGGTGCTCGTGCTGGCATTGCCGGCAGAGATGATGACCCCGGTATTGGTGATGGTGTTGCTGGCGCTGGCCGAAGAAGCGTAGATCCCGGTGGCATTACCCTTGCCGCTGACCACGGTGATGTTGCCGCTATTAATAAGGTTATTGAAGCCTGTGGCACCGCTGTTGGAAGCATACATACCGGAGACCGAAGATGAGTACAGTTTGCTACCGCCGGTGGCCGAAGCGACTATCACACCCGTATTGGTTTCAGTGATATTGCCTCCGCCGGAGTTGAAACCATAGAGGCCCGCCACCTGGCTGATATAGCCGTAATTGGCCGAGGCGGTGATCAGACCGGAATTGTACAGCGTAACCGCTGCAGCATTGCTGGCCGACGCATAGACGCCAAAAACATTCCTGTTCTCATACGCATAATACGAAGAAGATGCGGTGATATTTCCGGTATTGGTGATGCTCAAATTACCCCCGCCTGAACTGGTGGCAAAGATGCCGACAGAAAAACTAGGGTTCGCGACGGGGTTGGCAGCATAGCCAGCGGTAGCTGTGAGACTGCCGGTGTTCAAAATAATTTCATCGCCACCGCCTCCGCTCTTTTGTGTAAAGATCGCGTAAGCCGAACTGTCCAGCAGATAGGGAGAGCCAACTGCCGTGTTGCTCGAGGAAGCGATCACCGTACCACTGTTCTGCAGAAGAGTGGTCGCATTTCCGTTGCTGGTACCGGAATAGGCATAGAGCCCGTAGGCCGTGCTGTTCCTGGTGCTGCTACCACTCAAACTTCCAGAACTGGCTATCACGACCCCTGAATTAGTCAGGCCAGTCGAAGCCATCCCATGAGTGCTGTAGCTATAATCGTAAATCCCCGTTGCCTGGGTGTTACTGCCGGAACTGTTCCCGGAAGAGGCCGTAACCGTACCCGTGTTAACCGCCGTGGCGGTCACGTTGCCATAGGTGCTGCCCGAGGCCGAGTAGACTCCGTAGATAAGCGGTTGACCAGCACCGGCGGATGTGGAGCTGATTGCGATCGTGCCGCTATTCAGCACTGACGAAGTGGCATTGCCGTAACTGGTGTTGGCGGCAGCGTAAATGCCATAGCCGGAGCTGGAATGCAAGGCAGACGCACCCACACCCACCGCGATGGTGCCGCTGTTGGTCGCCGATACCGCAGCGGAGCCCTGTACCGTGCTATTGCCGGTCTCATAGGCCGTGACGACGATGCCCTGACCGTAAACAAAGCCGGTCGTCGAATTACCCCCTGTGGCATTGCCCGCTGTCACCGCAATCGAACCGCCATTGTAGGCTGTGGCAGTGCTGTTGCTGGAATTGCTGCTGGACGAAATTGAAATCCCATAGGCCCCGCTGTTGCCGGCCGTGGAGTTTCCGGAGGTCACCGAAATAAGTGCGCCGTTATTGTTGTTAAAAGTGGCGGTCGCTGTGCCGCGTGTACTGCTCGCTCCGCCGCTGAAACCGTAGCTGGTGGTATTATTGCCGCTGTTGCCGGAAACTGCCACCAAGGTGGCGCTGTTACTGCCATTGATCTGTGCGGTGCCGTTGACACTGCTGGCCCCGGCGCTGATGGCACTGGCCGTACTGCTGTTGCCGCTGGCATTGCCCGATAGCGCCGAAATCAACCCGCTATTGGAGACGGTGATGCTGCTGTTGCCTGTATTGCTGTAACTACCGAGACTAAAACCCGTGGCGTTCGTGGCATTGGCCGTGTTTGCGCCCGTGGTCGCGGTCAAAGTTCCCGTGTTTGCAGCGTTAAGCGTGACGACTCCATCGGGACTGCTGGTAGAAAGATTGGCGCCCTTGGCATTGCCGCCCGCAGTGCCGCTATTGGTGGCGGTGGCAATTATAATACCCGAATTATTAAAAGAAAGCCCGGTGTTGCCCGTGGCAAGGTTGGTGGCACCGTAAACACCCGTGCTGTAAACATTGTTGGTCGAGTTGCTGGAAAGCGCATTGATGTCGCCGCTGTTGCTGATCTGAAGGGTCCCCACCACATTGTGGTCATAAGCATACAAACCGTAAGCACTGGAAATGGAACTGCTCGAAATATTGCCGCTGTTGGTCATTTGATCCACACCCGCATTGCCCGGGTTTGCCAGCACCCCATAGGTTGCGCCCGTCAGACTGCTGATGCTCAGATTGCCGTTGTTGTTGACGTTGCCCGAGTCAATGCTGATCACATAACCGGCGCTGCTGTTACCGGTGATGTTGGAGCCGGAGGCAATCGTGATTGTATCAAAGCCGCCATTGCCGTTGAAGGAGCCGGTAAAATTTCCCGAGGCTGAAACATTGTCATTTCCAGCCGTGCCGGTTCCGGGAACAAACTGCGCCTGCAGCGAGGCCTGGGCAGCGGCATAGGCCAGTAAAAGCGCACAAAACCGGAGGGCTTTGAGGAGGGCGATTCTGTCAAAACGGAGCAGCTTCATAAATGTTTCTTGGGTGTGTTAAGTTAAATTTACTTTTTACGTATAAATTAGTTATTAGTCGGGGTCAAGTCTCTTATTCATAATGCCACTGTGACCGTTCTAGCACACGGGATGGCTGCGAATTCTCAACCGGACCGGGAGAATTTCACCTCAAGCTTCGATGCACCGGAACACCCGCAGGCTCCGGCGCGCAGAATCTCAATTCAGATCCAAAACACAGTTCCACTGGTGCGCCAGTAATTTACCCCCGGCGCGCCTGGCCAGGTTGATGGTCTCCAAATGACGGTGCACATGAGCCCGCAAATAAATTTCCGCTATGCCGACGCGTTGAGTCCGCCGACAGGCCTCCTTGAGCAGGATCGTGTTCAAACCAAAGACATGCCGGGCCGATTCATCCACCACCCGCACTTCCACCATGATGGTCTTGTCCCTGGCATAGGCCAGAAACGCCCCCACCGCCCGGCCTTCCTGCAATAAAATGAAGGAAAGCCTCTGATCATAATTGGTGGCGCTCTCATTGACACGATTGGCCAGGTCAAATTCCGGTGCCAGATTGTTTTGCAGGACCAGTCGCTTCACATCCTTCATGTATTCCGGCAGCAGGTCCGATGCGGTCACGCCGGCGGGAATGCGTCCCGCCTTGTCCAACCGTTCATAAAAGGCATTCACACGATCGGATACCGGAGCCAGCGGCGCGAGGTAGCAAAGATGTTCCTCCTCAAAACGGAAACCCTTCTTTCTCAGAAATTCCGCCTCCGGGCTGCCCTCGTCCACCACGCGCAAACGGCGCAGCCGTTTGGCCCCGCTGCGGCGCGCCACCTCAATCAACGCATCCATCAAGGGCAGCACAAAAGGCCGTCCGCGGAATTCCGGGACCACGCCCCAGAAATAAGAGGCCTCCGCGTCTGCTGTCGTCGCAGGCGGCAACCACAAAGCCCAACCGCCCAAAACCTTCCGGGTCGGGTGATGCACCGCCACGGCAAATTGCAGGGGCAGCTTCATGGAAAAGGCCCCCGGCATGAGCGGCTGCAGCACTTCCAATTCCTCAGCCCAGGGGGCACGGATTTCAATCTCACCGACACGCAGATAATTCATCATAAAATTTCCATTCCCGATACCACACCGAATTTAACCGGAATTCCCCGGCCGGGAAAACAAAAAGGCGCCCGGCTGTGGCCGGACGCCTTTTTTACTAGAAGTGGTTTCGTTTAGAACGACACCTTCACACCGCCATTGACGCTGTGGTTGAAGTAGGTGCTCTGTCCCACCTGGGCGTTGTAGCCCAGGAAGAAGGTGACCGTATCCAGTCCGGAGAAGACGCCATTGACGCTGCCTCCGACCATCATGAAGTCGCGTTCCGGCTTGAGGGTATCAACCGTGAAGCTGGAGATCTGCGGGGCATTGACGAAACTTTCGTTGGTGCCGGTGCTGCCATCCATGAATTCATGGTGCCAGTTACCAAAGGCCTGCGGGGTCAGGCGCATGAAGCTCAAATCAAACTCCTTGCTGACCTGGGCTCCCAGAATCGATTGCAGGGTGTCGATCTTTTCCTTGCCCACATTGAGCGCCACCAAAGAGCCGCTCTGGGTGTAACCCTTGACCTCGGTGTGCCCGTATTGCACGCCGGCAGTCGGTCCCAGTTTCCAGCCGCTCAGATTGAACTCGTAGCCGCCGGAGGCGTAACCCGCGAGGGTGTTGGAATCGGTGTTGCCGGTGGTGGTGGCGCCGAGCAGATCATGATTCAGATCATACTGCGCATGGCTGTAGGCACCCATGCCTTCCGCATGCCAGCCGGAATCAGACCAGGCGGCATAGACGCCACCCAGTTCGTTGTCGGCCGTGACCTTGCCATTGTTGGAAAGTTTGGCTTCATCGGATTCAAATCCACCCAAAATACCAACCGCCAGGTTCTTCGTGACTTTGTAATCAACACCCAACGTGGCACGGTAGGAATCCGTGCGGTAGGACACTTCCCCTTCGCGCTCATCCTGCTTGCCCTGGCTGGCAGTACCCGCCACCCAGAGACCCACGTCCTTGGTTTTGGCCTTGGCCGAGCTGACTCCATAAGCGTCCGGCACATCAGACATGGCCTTCTGGGCATCGGCAAACTGGGTCAAATTGTTCAATTGCGATTCCATCTGGCCGGCCTGCGCCATGAGGGAACTGTCCGTGACCTGCAGACCCGCGATATCGATGTCCTGCGAGCCATCGCGCAACGACCAGCCGCGCGAGGCCAGATCCTGGCCGAGCTGGTTGATCAGGTTGTAATCCATGCGGCTGATGGCTTCGAGAAGGTCCTGTCCGGCGAGAATGGAGAACAACTGACCGGCATTCGGATCATTGGCAATCTGGCTCAGGAGCATGTCAAACGCCGGACCCGGGTCGCCCATGTTGTCCAAGGCATTGCCGAAATTGTTCAGGCCCTGATTGGGCATGAGCGCCTGGAAGCTCTTGGCTTGGGACAGATTGACCACTTCAAACTGGTCGAAGGTGTAGGTCTGACCGGCAGCCACCACTGTGTAGCGATGATTCGGGTCGGGAGCCGTGCCCCCCACGCCATAGATGGCGATCTCCGCCAGCAAGGCTGTTTTCTTGGCCGCTGACAACCCGAGAATATCGAGGTTGATGGTATCGCTGGTGCCGACGTTGCCGTAAATATCGCCCTTGATGCGGGAGATGCCCTGCAGGGTCACCGTGTTACCGACCGTGCTGTTGGCCAGATAGACCGCCGAGCCGAGATTGGTCGGGGTATCGGAGCTGATCAAAGCGCCGCCGGTGTTGGTCAGATTGGTCGTGCCGTTATGCACATACACACCGTAGGCGGAATGGCCAGGCGCACCGCTGTTGCTCGTGGCCGCAATGCTGCCCGCGTTGTAAATGGTATTGACCTGAGTGCCGTTGCCCCAAACCAGCGCGCCCACGGAGGTTCCTTTTTCAGCGTAAGCGCTGACCGAACCATAGTTGTTGATATGCGTGGTGGCAGTGCCGTTGGCACTGTTGGCATAAGCCGAGACGCTCAGACCCGAAGCATTGAACAGCAAGCCCGCGGCACCGGTGTTGAAATAGCCGGAATAGGCGGAGACACTGCCTTTGGCCGAGTTGTAGACGGAGGCGATGGCGTTGCCATTGGTGCTGGTGGCATTGACGTAGATGCCCGACGCATAGGTGGAACCGCTGGTCGTGTTGCCGTTGTAAAGACTGCTCGCACCAGCATACACCGAACCGCTGTTGCTTACCGAGACCACGGCATTGCCATTGACAGCCAAAGCGCTGGCCTTGATGCCATAGGCCGAACTGCTGCCGCCGTGCGACAGGCCGTCGGTTCTGACCGAGCCGGAATAAGCCGAGATTTTACCGTAATTGCTCACCGTGGAATTGGCCTGGGTGCCATTGGTGCTGGAGCTGTTGGCCACGATGCCATAGGCATAGGAACTGCCACTGGTGGAGTTACCCGCACTGGTGGTGGTGCTGTTCACGTTCCCGGAGTCGGCAAAGACGCCGCCGCGGTTGAAGACAGAGGCGGTGGCATTGCCATTGGTGCTGCTGCTGATGGCGTCAATGCCGGTGGCCGTGGTGTTGCCGCTGACAGAACCGCTGGTGCCGTTGTAGGTGCTGCTGTTGCTGGTGCCGGACGTGGCCTGCACGTAACCAATGGAAGTCACACTCGAGTTCGCATCACCATTCGTGCTGAAACCGCTGGCCTTAATGCCCGTGGCGGTGCTGCCGCCCACCGTCGAGCCGGCAGTGCCGTTGTAGGTGCTGACGCTGCTGACGTTCCCAGAGGCCGCAGAGACAAAGCCATTGTTCTTCACATAGGCCGAGGCCGTGCTGTTCAAGCTGGAACCGTAGGCCCCTATGCCCAGGGCGGCGCTGCTGCCCGCCGTGGCGTTGCCAACCGAAAGGGAGGAGGCGAAAATATTTCCCGCCGTCGCATTGATGCTCGAGTAATTGTCAACCGTCACCGAGCCATTGCCCGCAGTGCTGCTGCCGGTGGCGTAAATGCCCTTGGCGTAACTGCTGCCGCTGCTGGAACCCGAGGTGGCGTTGATGGAACCGGCCCCGGCGTTGATCTTGGCATAGTTGGACACCGTGGTATTGGCAGTCGCGTTACGGCTGTTGCTGTAGGCGGCGATACCCTCCGCAGTGGCTCCGCCACTGGTGGAGTAGAAGCTGCTGCTGACGTTGCCGGTGGAGACATTGATGGTGCTGGAAGCACCGCTGCCGTAATGCGAAACCGTGGTGGTGGCATTTCCGCCGGTCCTTTCATACGCCGTGCTCCCTGCTACGATACCGTAAGCCTTGCTGTAGTTGCTGGAGCTGTGGTTGCCGCTAACGACAGTCCCGGAGGTCGCATTCAAGCCGCCATAATAGATGACCCTTGTATTGACATCGCCCACCGTGACATTACCGGCCGTGGAATTACCTCCGGAGCTGTATGCGTAAACACCCGTGGCGGTGCTGCCCTGGTAGGCTAAGCCGCCGGTGGCGCTGTAATTACTGCTCGTCTCATTTCCTGACCTGACTGAGACATTGCCGTTGTAATTGTAAACCGTGGTGTTGGCGCTGGAATAGCGGCTGTAGGCACTGGCAGAAATTCCGTAGGCATTGGTGCTGTCGGTAAAGCTGTAGGTGTTGCTGGAAGAATCACCCGAGGCAACGGTGATATTTCCGTAGTTGCTGACGGTGGTGCTGGCATTACCGCCATTGGGATGCATGGCGTAGCCCGTGCTGCCGCCCTTGATGCCGTAAGCCCTGCTGCTGCCTGCGGTGGAGTTGCCGTTGGTGTCAGTTATGAAGTCTTGGCTGCTGACATTGCCCGAGCCCACAACAATGTTGCTGCCGTAGTAGGCCGTGATCGTGGTGTTGGCATCGCCGCCGCCATTGGTGGTGGACTTGCTGCCCACCGTGCTATTGCCGAACAGGCCGTAAGCGTAACTGCTGCCCGCCGTGGTATTGCCGACTGTGGCGTTGCCCGACTTTTTGGAATAACTGGAAACACTGCCGGAGCGTACCGTCACGTTGCCCGTGTTATAAAGGTTGGTGGTGGCATTGGCGTAGTAACCGCTGCTGCTGCCAAAGATGCCGTAAGCCGTGCTGTTACCGACGCTGGAAGCCCATCCTTTTTTGCTGTAGCTGGAGGCACTGTCGGAGGTGGCATTGATGGAACTGTAATTGTTAACCGTGGTATTGGCCAAATTGTAGGCGCTGCTGCTGGCGTAGATGCCGTAGGTCAAGGCGCTGCCTGCAGTCGCACCAGCCGAGTTGTTGCCCGTGGCGCTGATATTGCCCGACTTGGCATAAATGCCACTGTAGGTGCCATTGCCCAGAGCGACATGATAGTTGTTAACCACGGTGTTGGCATCGCCGTATTGGCTGTAGCTGCTGGCCGAAACGCCCCGGACTGCCATGGAACCGGCATGGGCCGTGTTCGCATTGTGGGAATAGGCTGACAGCGAAGTCGTGGCTGCGGTGGCTTTGCCGTAGTTGCTCACCGTGGTGTTGGCATTGCCGGAAAGACCGGTACGGGTGACATTGCCCGCATAGTAGCCGCTGCTGCTGGTGGCAGAAATGCCCGTGGCATGGGCATTGCCCACAGTGACCTGCGGGCTGTAATGGTTGCTGGCACTGACATTCGCGGTATAACCAATGGCATAGCCGCGGTTGACCACCGAGGTGGTTGCATTGCCGTAATAGCTACTGCTGCTGGCCTGAATGCCATAGGCATTGGCACTGCCGGCTGTGGCCCCATTTTGACTGACCACCCCCGTGGAAAGCGCAAGCACACGACCATAGTTGCTGACCGTGGAGCTGGCTGTGCCCTCAAAACCGTTGTTCGCGCTGTTGGCATGAATGCCATAGGCACTGTTGCTGCCCGTGCTTGCGCCAGCCAGAGTAGTATAGCCACTGGCCGAAACATTGCCGGTGAGAGTTTGAATGGTGTTATTGCCAAAGGTGTAATGGCCCGCGCCACTCATCGCAATAACTGTGGCATTATTGGTCGCATTGCCATTGAGCACCCAGGTCGAGGCACTGCCGTTTCCGGAGGCGTTCGCTCCGGCCACGCTATTCGCATA
>Ga0075019_10001125_pt1 | contig 15215 bp, 15 predicted proteins | sample ColStrG_CSR_2013_FD_71473 | JGI IMG/M metagenome (GOLD analysis project Ga0075019, IMG submission 71473) | Freshwater sediment microbial communities in response to fracking from Pennsylvania, USA - Cold Stream Run_MetaG_CSR_2013 | ecosystem: Environmental > Aquatic > Freshwater > Creek >...
GTGCAGAAGCGGGGGCGGGCGACGAACCTGCCGCGCTGCTGGAGTCACTCGTCGCGGCATTGCCTGCCGCTTCGGGCCCGGCCGCCGTGCTGCTGCGATGGGGCGGCAACAGCGGGGGCCTGGACCTGGCGCCCGCAGGCGCAGCCTGCCCGGGCGCGGAGCGCGTTGCCGGGCGCGGCAGGGGCGGTCGCTCGGCGTTCGTTCCGGCCTGCGCCAGTTGTCCGTCTGTGCGCGGCGACTGCGCTTGCGTTGCCGCCTCCGGGGCTGCCACTGCCGCCTGGGCCTGGGAAAAAGGCGCAGGCACAGCCTGCCAGGTGCGCGCCAGCGCGTCCTGCGCGTCCTGCGCGCCGCGGCTGCTGCCCTGCTGTGCCGGGCTGTGCGGCGCCGGTTCCGGCCAAGGCAGCGCCGCGTCGCTCCAGGCGTCGGGCCAGGCGCTGCTGCGGTACAAGGTTTCGCCGCTGCGGGAGACTTGCAGCAGCAGCAGGTCTTGCGTGTCTGCCACGCCCAGACGCGCGCGCAGCTGCGCGGCGTCCTGTTCCCATTCGGCGTCGCTGCGCGTTCCTTGCAGCGCGTGTTCGGCGTACGCGCCGAGTTCACTGTCCTGGGCTTGCAGTTTGCCCTGGCGAACCAGCCACCAGCTGGCGCTGCCGAACAAGATCAGCACCAGGCCGGTGAGCACGGCCGAGAGCAGCGCCAGGCGAAGCCTGAACGAATGGATCATGCGAGCTTGCGAAAGCGGTAGCCCACGCCGCGCACGCTCTCTATGGGGGACTCGGTCTGCGCGCCCGCGCCTATGGACGCCATTTTCTTGCGGATGCGCTGGATGCACACGTCGACGACGTTGGTGCTGGGGTCGAAGTCATAGCCCCAGACGTGTTCCAGAATTTGCGTGCGTGTGAGCACGCGTCCGGGCGATCGCATCAGGTATTCGACCAGGTTGAACTCGCGCCCCGTCAGGTCCACACTCTGGCCATACCAGGTGACGCCGCGCGCAATGCGGTCCAGGCGCAGCTCGCCCACGCACAACATGTTTTGCCGTTCGCCCGATACGCGGCGCAACAGGGCGTGCACGCGGGCGATGAGCTCTTCCACAAAAAAGGGCTTGGCGAGGTAGTCGTCGGCGCCCAGCGACAGCCCCTGCAGGCGGTCGTCGAGTTCGTTGCGCGCCGTCAGCAAAATAATCGGCGTGGCCTTGCCGGCCTGACGCAGGCCTTTGAGTACCGACAGGCCGTCGCGCCCCGGCAACATGATGTCGAGCACGATGACGTCGTGCGCGCCCGCGCTGGCGCGGGCAAAGCCCTGTGTTCCGTCGGCGCAGTGCTCGACCAGGAATCCCTGCTCCTTGAAGCCTGCGCTCATGAAAGCGGCGATTTTTTCTTCGTCCTCGATCAGCAATACGTGCATGGCGTGTCTCCCGCTGGCTACTGTACGCCCGGCGCGCACGCCGGCCGATTACAAAACTGTCATGCGCCTATCCCCCAAAATTTGGCAGGCGCAGTTGGCGGGTGCGCCTGCCCCTACACTGGCGTGGTCCTGCAAGGAGGGTTGTACATGCTGAACACGGAAAAAATGTGCGCCAGTCTGGACGGCGATTTCGTCGTCTTCCTGATCGGCATGCGCTTTAACCAACCCTGGAAGCTGCACAAGTGGCTGCCCGTGGTGCGCGCCATGGGCCGTATGCTGCCCGAGCTGTACGCGCAGCCCGCACTGGGGCTGCTGCACCACGAAATGGGATTCGGCCGCACGCTTTTGCTGGTGCAGTACTGGCGCTCGCTGGACTTGCTCATGGAGTACGCGCGCAACAAGGACGCGGCGCACCTGCCCGCCTGGCGCGACTTCCACCGCGCGGTGGGAACCGACGGTTCGGTCGGTATCTGGCACGAAACCTATTGCGTCGCCGCCGGCCGCTACGAGAGCGTGTACCTGAACATGCCGCCCTTCGGGCTGGGTCGCGCCGGCCGCTTGCAGCCAGCGCGGGGGGGCCTGGCCAGCGCCGCCGGGCGCATGGCTGGCAAGGGCGAGGGCGCATTAGGGGACCAACCCTAAAGAGGGAAGCCGGGCGAGCGCCCCGGCGCGCGCCGGCTTGGCAGCGCCGCCGCTATCGCAGGGTGCAGCGGATTGCGCGCAGTGCCGGGGCGATAGCGCCCGCCGGGCGCAGGCGCGCGCCACGCAGCCGTCAAATCGCCGTCACTAAAACTTCATGCACAGCGCGAACAATGTCCTCTCAACTACCGGACAGGAAGTCGCCATGAATATCAGCCAGCGGATAACGATGCTCGTTGTCCTCACCTTTCTGGCCATTTCCCTGATAGGCGGCTTTGCCGTCTACCAAAGCCGGGGCAGCGCGCTGGAAGTGCGCACGGTGACGCAGGGGGTGGTTCCCAGCGCACTGGCATCTGCCGAGCTCGTCGGCCAGCTCAAGGACGTGCAGCTCGCCGTCATGACCATTGTTTCGGCCGCCGATCTGAACCTGGCGGCACAGGCCGCAGACCGTCTGCAGGCCACGCAGGTGCGCTTGCAGCGCGCCTTCGACGATCAGATGACCCAGGCCGACAGCGACGCGCAGCGCGGCCTCGTCAAGCAGGCCAAGGAAAGTCTGGCCAACTACTTTGACGCGATCAAGGAGACCGTGGACTTCAAGCTCAAGGGCCAGGGACCCATGGCCGAGGCCAATCTGGCGGCGAATGTCGCGGGCTACCTCAACGAGATGGAGCAGGTCGTCGATACGCTGCAAATCGAGAAGCGCCGCAGCAAGGACGACGCCATCAGCGCGCTGAACGACAACCTCAAGGGAACGACGGGAACGATTGCCGGCGTCACCGTCGTCGCCGTCGTGCTGCTCACCAGCATAGGCGTGCTGCTGTATCGCCAGATCATCCATCCCATCAAGGAGATGGAAATCAAGATGACCGAAATCGCGACCAGCCAGGATTTCAGCCACCGCCTCGAAGTGCACCGCATGGACGAAATCGGGCATTCGCTCATGGCCTTTAACCTGATGGTGGGAAAGATTCAGGAAAGCACCGAGCTGGTGAAGCAGAAGACCGCCGACATCCACGCCATGCTGCAGAACATTCCCCAGGGCATTCTGACCGTGGAGCAGGGCAACCGCATACACCCGGAATATTCGCAGTACCTGGAAGACATTCTGGACAACCGCAAGATCGCCGGCAGCGACTTGCTGCAAACCGTCTTTGGCCGCAGCGACTGCAACGCCGACCTGCTGTCGCAAATCGACGCAGCCGTGAGCGCTGCGATTGGCGAGGACGCGATGAACTTTGCATTCAACGCGCACCTGCTGCCGACCGAAATCCGCTACACCACCAGCGACGGCCGCACGAAGACGCTGGACCTGAACTGGTCGCCGATTTGCGACGATGCCGACATCACGCAGCGCGTGCTGCTCTGCCTGCGCGACGTGACCGAGCTGCGCGCGCTGGCGCAGGAGGCCAGCGAGAAAAAGCGCGAGCTCGACATCATTGGCGAAATCCTGGGCGTCAAGCAGGAAAAATTCCACGCGTTCATCCACAGTGCCAGCGCCTTTATCGAGGACAACCGCCGCATTCTGGAGGCGGCAGTACCGCGCGACGCCGCCGAGCGCAGCAGCGCCATCGCGCAGCTGTTTCGCAATATGCACACCATCAAGGGGAACGCCCGCACCTATGGCTTGTTGCACCTGACGCACAGCGTGCACGCCGCCGAACAAAGCTACGACGCGCTGCGGCAGGATGCAGCGCTGGCCTGGGACGCCGGGCTCCTGCTTGCGCAGCTGGAGCAGACGCGCAAGGCGCTGGACGAATACGCCCACGTCAACGACGTGACGCTGGGCCGCAAGGGCCCGGGTCGGCGCGGCGACGTGGACAAATTCTTGCTGGTCGAAAAGGAACACATCGACGCCGCGGTCGCGCTCATCGACGGCGCCGAGAGCGCTGGAGCAGCGGCGCAGCGCGACGCCTTGCGGCAGACGCGCTACCAACTGGAGCGCTTGGGAACCGAGCGCCTCGAAGACGTGCTCGCCGGCGTGCTCGATTCCATGCCCTCGCTGGCGCGTGAATTGGGCAAGGAGCCGCCGCAGATCCACATCGACGCGCACGGCATCGTGCTGCGCACTCAGCTGGCGCTGATGCTGAAGAACGTGTGCATGCACCTGGTCCGCAACGCCATGGACCACGGCATCGAGCCTGCGGCGGAGCGCATTGCCGCCGGCAAGAGCCCTGCGGGACGTATCGACCTCAGTCTGGCCATGCAGGGCGAGCAGCTGGTGCTGCGCCTGCGCGACGACGGACGCGGCCTGGCGGCCGGGCGCATCCGGAACAAGGCGCTGGAGCGTGGTCTGCTAGCGCCGGACGCCGAGCTCACGCCGGACGCCGTCGCGCAGCTGATATTCCTGCCGGGCTTTTCTACCGCAGAGCAGGTGACCGAAGTCTCCGGCCGCGGCGTTGGCATGGACGCTGTGAAAGGTTTTGTCGAAGCCGAAGGGGGAAGCATAAAGCTGCTCACCCAGGCGGTCGACGCGCACGCCGAGTTCGTGCCTTTCGAAACCGTGCTGCTGCTGCCCGGAAAATTTGCCGTGGCGCCGGCACTGCGCCTGCTGCAGCAGACCGCCTGAAGCAGCGCCCATGCCAGGCGGATTGCTAGCGTTTGTTTTTGGCGTGTTGCTGGGCGCTGCGCTGTGCGCGGCGTGGGTCTGGCAGCAGGCGTCGCAGCTTCGCGCGAACGCCGAACACGCTGCGCTGGAGCGCCGTGCACAGGCGGACAGCGCGGCCGAACTGGACGCGCTGCTGATACGCCTGGAACAGGCCGAGCAGGACATGGACGCTGCGCGCAGCGCCAGCGACAAGGACGCGCAGCGCATGCAGGCGGAACACACCCAGGCCTTGCACGCCATCCGGGATAGCGTCGCCGACGCGCATGCGCAGGCGGCGGCGGGTTGCGCTTCGATGGCGCAGGAGGTCGCGACGCTGCTCGGTCTGGTCAAGACCTTTGAACGCTGGAACGACGATATGAACATGCTGATTCGGCACAACAGCGAAATGCGCGAACTGAACGACGACTTCGCGACCATCGTGCGGCAGATGGTGATCGTGACCCTGAACGCGTCGATCGAGGCCGCGCGCGCCGGCGAGCAGGGGCGCGGCTTTGCCGTCGTCGCCAGCGAGATGCGCAACCTGGCGACGCGCGCCGAGAAGTTGTCCAGCGACTACCGCGCGCGCCTGTACGAAAACGACCTGATCACGACAACGACCTTTCAGGGCCTGCAAGCCGGCGGCAAGATGATCATGGGAACGGTCATAGGTCTGGACCTGATCAGCAAAAAGACGCGCGCAGCGTTGCAGGGCTGAGGCAGCCATGATCAGTGAGCGCGCGCAGCAGTCCTTTGATCAGATGGTGACGCGCGCTATTTTGGCCAGTCCGCTGGTCGAAGTCGACGTGCGACGCGGCGTGGAATGCAGCCCGGTGCTGGCGCGCGTGCAGACGACGCACATGGTCGTGTTGACGGTGTCGTCCTATCTGTTTCGCCTGAACTTCATGCTGCATTACGCGGACGACAGCGTCACGCGTGCGCACTTTGCCGCCGCCAATAAAGTGAACCCGGAAGACCTGGGCGAGCAGGCCTTTCTGGACGCCATCCGGGAGTGCGGAAACATCTGCTGCGGCAACCTGAACCGCGATCTGGTCAGCGTCTTTCCGCACGTCGGCATGTCCACACCCAACATCGTAGACCGGCACTGCGTGGCGCACCTCGCCAAGCTCGCGCCCGGTTACGTGCAGCACTACGAACTCGTGGACGCGGGCGGGCCGCCCTTTGCCGTGACGCTGTGCATCAAGGAATTTGCAGACCTGGACTTCGCGGTGCAACTCGATCAGGTCGAAGAGACCGGCGAACTGGAAATGTTTTAACAAGGACTGGCCATGGCACAACAGGACGATCTGGTGAGCAAGGTATTGGTGTTGGACAGCGACCCGAAGTGTCTGGAGAGAATCCGCGCGTTCTGTGACGCCAACCAGCTCGTGGGACTCAAGGTGCAGCCCGACAACGTCATGGCGGTGCTGCGCTCCAACGTCGACCTGGGCGGAATTTTGCTGTCGGAGAACTTTGACGGCCGACCGCACGGGGGCGTTCAGATGGCGACGCTGATGCACGCCATACGCGCCGAATTGCCCATTTTCCTGCGGCGCGAAGTGCGCGCTTCGCTGGATGATCTGGCGCCGTCCGAACGCAAGGCGATTTGCGCCGCGTACACCATGGACACCATGGACACGCTGCGGCAGCCGATTGCCGATTACATCTTCAGCCTGTCTTATCCGAACGCCCTGGTGCGCGGCATATCCGACATCACGTGCGCGGCGCTGTCAAGCCAGTTCAAGGATTTGCAGGTGCAGATTGCACCGCCCTACATCGTGCGCGACCGCCTGATCTACGGCGAAATCTTCACCCTCATTCCGATCGAAAGCACCTGGTGCCGCGGCTACATGATGCTGCAAACCGAGGAAATCGAACTGTTGGAACTGGTCAAGGCCGACCGCACGCACATCAGCCCGGACCAGGGGCTGGACTTTCGCAACCTGAACGGTGTTTTGGGTGAGATTACCAACCTGGTGTGGGGCGCTTTCAAGAACCGCTACATGGGCGACAGCGCGCGCATCTCGCATATGTCGCAGGTGCCCATCGTCATCAACCACCTGCACCGCTATATCTCGTTCGGCTCGGACAATCCGCAATTGTGCTTTCGCTACACGCTCAACGATAGCGCGCAGGGTGACAAGCTGGTGATGTACCAGAAGTTTGTCTTCAACCTGAATTGGACGCCCGAGGATTTTTCCGAAGACCTGACTTCGGTAGAAGACCTGGTCGAGTCGGGCGAACTGGACCTTTTTTAACGGCAAGCAACAGACAGGAGAGCACGATGGCACAGATTTTGGTGGTGGACGATTCGAGCACGGTGCGCAACGAGGTCGGCGAATTTCTCAAGTCGAATGGCCTGGACGTTGCGTACGCCGTCGACGGGCGCGACGGCCTGGCCAAGCTGAAGGCGGACCCGGCGGTCAAGCTGGTGGTGTGCGACGTGAACATGCCCAATATGGACGGTTTGACCATGGCCGAAAAAGTGCGCAGCGAACTCAACAACAGCGCAGTCAACATCATCATGCTGACCACCGAGAACTCGCCCGCCATGAAGGAACGCGGCAAGGCCGCCGGCGTCAAGGGCTGGATCGTCAAGCCCTTCAAGGGCGAGGCCGTGCTGGCAAGCTTCAAAAAGATGGTGGGCGTTTAGTCGCCCGGCGCTGCGCCAAGGGTTTACCCGGTTCCCGGGTCGGGGCGCGGGCGCCGGCGCGGCGCTGCGGCGCAGCCGTGGGAGTGATCGGTTACGCTCGGGACTGTGCGTGCGTAGCACGAACTTGCGGAATTTTCGCTACGCTAGAGACTGTTCCTGGCCCACACCACCATGTCGCTTTCACTTCAGGATGGAGAAGATGCGCGCGCCCTTGTCGTGGAGGGAAACCCGACCATGCGCTCCATGTTGGTGGCGCAGCTGCGCGACTTCGGCGTCGGCACGGTGGCGCAATGCGGGCGCATCGTCGACGCGCGCCGCATGCTCGAGTACCAGACCTTTGATTTTGTGCTGTGCGAGCAGTATTTTCCGGGGGAGGAATCGTCCGGCCAGGAATTGCTGAACGACTTGCGGCGCAACCAGCTGCTGCCTTTTTCCACCGTCTTCGTCATGATCACCGGCGAGGCCACCTATACCAAGGTGGCCGAGGCCGCCGAGGCCGCACTGGACGGCTACCTGCTCAAGCCGCACAAGGCCTCACAGCTGGCCGAGCGCCTGGAAGCGGCGCGCCAGCGCAAGATCTCGCTCTACGACATTTTTTACGCCATTGAAGGCGGAGAGTTCGACCGTGCCGCCAAGCTGTGCATAGAACGCTTTGAGTCGCGTGGCCGCTATTGGCTGTACGCCGCACGCGTGGGCGCCGAGCTGCTGCTGCGCACCGACCAGCCCGTCGAGGCGCGGCGCATGTACCAGGCGGTGATAGACGCCAAGACGCTGCCTTGGGCGAAACTCGGCGTTGCGCGCTCCATGCTGGAAGACGGCCAGGCGAACAACGCCATCAGCACGCTGCAAAACCTGATTTCCGAAGACCCCGCGTACACCGACGCCTACGACGTCATGGGCCGCGCGCAGTTCGAGATGGGCCGCTTTGACGAGGCGCTGACGACCTACAAAATGGCCTTTGACCTGACGCCCGGCTCGATCAGCCGCATGCAGAGTCTTGGCATGATGGCTTTTTATTCCGGCAATCTGGAGGAGGCCGGCCGCACCTTGCGCCGTACCTGTACCCAGGGGCTGGACTCCAAGCTGTTCGACTGCCAGACGCTGGTTTTGCTGGCGTTCATCGAGTTCGACCTCGGCGACTACCGCGGCCTGCAGCGCTGCGCCCAGGATTTCGACCGCCTGCTGGAACGCGACCCCGCGAATGCCCGGGCGCAGCGCTTTGCACGCATTGTGGAAACCCTGGGACTGCTGCAGCAGCACAAAATGGCGCACGCGCTGGAGCGCGTGCGCAGCATGGTGCTGGAGGTTCGCGTCGCCGACTTCGATTTCGAGGCCGCGTCCAATCTTTTGGCCCTGCTGGCCCTGCTGGCCAAGCGTTCCATTCAGCTCGACGAAGTGCAGCTCGTCGTCGAACAACTGGCGCTGCGCTTTGCCTCCAGCCGTGCCATGAGCGAATTGCTGGTGGGCGCCGCCAAGGCGTATAGCGCCTACGCTGAAATCGTGCGGACCAGCAGCAAGAAAGTGCTCAAGTACGCCGAACACGCGGTCTACCTCGCGATGAACGGCGACCCGTCGGCGGCGCTCGAGGAGCTGCTGCTGCGGGGCGATGAAACGCGCAACCTCAAGCTGCTGGAGTCGGCGCAAAGTCTGCTCGACCGGTACAGCGAGATGATCGCCGACCGCAGTGCCGTCCAGGCCCGCCTGCGGGCCTTGCGCCTGCTGTGCGCCGCCGAGAAGAACCCGGCCGCCGCCCTCGAGGGGCCGCGCAAGGCCGGCGCCCTCAGCCTGCGTGTCGGCGGGCCGTCGCGGCGCGCCAAGGCCGATCCGCCGCTGAGCAAGGCCGGGGCCTAAAAGCGCGCGCCGCTGCCCGCACTGGCGGGGCGACGGTCTTGCACCGGCGAAGCTTCAGTCCTGCGCTGGCAGAAAAGCGTGGTAATCGTAGGGCGCTTTCACGGCTGCGACTACGCGCTCGGCGTGCGCGCCAGCGCCTTGCAGCAAGGCCTGCGTTTTGCCCTGGTTGGTGACCACGGTCCAGTCCAGTGGCTCCACGGGCTGCACCGCCAGAGGCGTCTGCGTGGCAACACGGTCCAGCGCCGCAGCCAGCACCGCGGGATCGGGTACGTATTGCACATAGCCCTCGCCGACAAAGGCGGCACGGTCCAGTCCCAGCGCCGCGCTCAGCCGCATGCGCTGCTCGGCTTCGGATTCTGCCGCCTGGTTCAGGTGGTCGATCGCGTCCTGCATCTCGGCGTCCACCAGGCGGCCGCCCTGGATGAACGCGGGCGCATCGGCGCGCCAGGCTTCAGGAGGGCACTTCTTGCCGGCGATGGAGAAAACGCCCAGCCCCAGTGTATCGGCCGGGTAGACGCGGCAAATCGACGGTCGGCGCGCATAAATGGTGCACCGCATGTCGGCGCCCAGGTTGGGGCAGGCGCCGGTGTGTGCGCTGGTCAGCAGCAGCTCAATACGGCAGTCCAGCGCGCCGCTGCGTGCGCCAAAGGTGCGCCGCTGTTTGCGCGCCATGTCCGGATGCGCGGCCGGTGGGGGCGGCGTCGCCCCATCGGGCTCGGCGTCCCAGGGCGTGGCTTCGATCAATACGTGCACGCCGTTGCCGTCGCGCAGCCAGGCGCGCGCCTGCGCCAGCGTAAAGCGCAGCTTCAGTCCGTGGCAGCATTTGCCGCATTCGGTGCATTGGAAATGAACGTTGGCGTGCATGGTGGCGGCGTCCGTGCGCGGCGCGTTGCTGGGTTGCAGCCAGTGTAGCCGCCCCGGGACCGCCTGCCGGCCAGCGGCGCGTGCGGCACGTGGCGCGCACCACCCGGCTTTCTGTCATATGCGCCCTGTATAGTTTTGCAGACTTTACAAGCAGCAGGAGGGCGCCATGGGTTCCGATAATTTCCGCGATCAGGAAGAGTTGATGCGCCGCGTGCGCGAGGACTTGCTGGACAGCTACGACGAAGAGCTGGAAATGGAGCTCGAAGATCGCAATATCGAAGAGCTCGCGGCGCACGGTAAGCCCCTGAGTGCCGAGGACAAGCTGGCACGGCGCAATTACTTCCAGGAGCTGTTTCGCCTGCAGGGCGAGCTGGTAAAGCTGCAGGACTGGGTGGTGCGCACGCGCCACAAGGTGGTGATCCTGTTTGAAGGCCGCGACGCTGCCGGCAAGGGCGGCGTCATCAAGCGCATTACGCAGCGGCTCAACCCGCGTGTCGCGCGCGTTGCGGCGCTGCCGGCGCCCAACGACCGCGAGCGCACGCAGTGGTACTTCCAGCGCTACGTCTCGCACCTGCCTGCGGGCGGCGAAATCGTGCTGTTTGACCGCAGCTGGTACAACCGTGCCGGTGTCGAACGCGTCATGGGTTTTTGCAACGACGACGAATACGAGGAGTTTTTCCGCACTGTTCCCGAGTTCGAGAAAATGCTGGCGCGCTCGGGCATACAGCTCATCAAGTACTGGTTCTCGATTACCGACGAGGAGCAGCATTCGCGCTTCCTGGGGCGCATCCACGACCCGCTCAAGCAATGGAAGCTCAGTCCCATGGACCTGGAGTCGCGCGTGCGCTGGGAAGCGTACACCCAGGCCAAGGAAGTCATGCTGGAGCGCACGCACATCCCGGAGGCGCCCTGGTGGGTCGTGCAGGCCGTGGACAAGAAAAAGGCGCGGCTGAACTGCATTCACCACTTGCTGCAGCAAATCCCCTACCACGAGGTGGAGCACGCAACGGTCGAGCTACCCGAGCGCGTCCGGCACGAGGACTACACCCGCCACCCCGTGCCGCAGGAAATGATCGTTCCGGAAATTTACTGAGCGCCTCAGGCGCCAGCCGGGTTGCCGTCCCGGGGGTGCCAGGGATCGACGTGCGTCAGCAGATTGAGCACGCGGTGCCTTTGCAGGACGCGGTTGCGCGCCTCGACGGCGATGTTGTGTCCGGTTTCCACGCTGTGCGTGGCGTTTACCTCAATGTGCGCGTCGACGACCAGCATGTCGCCCATTTTGCGCGTACGGATGTCGTGCACGCCTTCGACGCCCTCGGTCTCCAGCAGGGTCTGGCGTATGGCCTGGACTTCGTCATTGTCCGCGCCGCGGTCCATCAGGTCGTTCATCGCCTCCCAGCCGAACTTCCAGCCCATGTGCGCCACCATGCCGCCAACGATCAGCGCCGCCAGCGGGTCCAGCAGGGGGTAGCCGCAGAGATTGCCGACGATGCCCAAACCCACCACCAGCGACGACGCAGCGTCCGAGCGGGCGTGCCAGGCGTTGGCGACCAGCAGATTGGACTTTACGCGCCGGGCGATGGCCAGCATGTAGCGAAACAGCGCTTCCTTGGCGACCAGCGCCAGCGCCACAACCCCTAGCGCCAGCGTGTGCACCTGGGCGATGGAGCCGGGGTCTTGCAGTTTGTGCAGCGCATTGATCACCATGCCCAGGCCGACGCCTAGCAGCAGTACCCCCAGTGCCAGGGAAGCGGCGGTCTCAAAGCGCTGGTGTCCGTAAGGGTGCTCCTCGTCGGCGCCTTTTTGGGCGTGGTGGCTGGCGAACAGCACCACAAAGTCAGCGATCAGGTCGGACAGCGAATGCACGCCGTCGGCGATCAGGCCTTGCGAATGGGCAAACCAGCCGACCAGGACTTGCGTGATGGAAAGCAGAATATTGACCGCCGCGCTGACCCAGGTGCTGAGCGCCGTTGCGGCGGCTTTGCGTTCTGGCGTGACCGTGTCGTCTTCGTGGTCCGTGTGTTCGTGGTGGAAAAGCATGGGCGCCCCCGGCTGGTAGCAAAGGCCCCTATATTAGCCAAGCCGGATGACCGTCTGGGGTCATCGGGCTTGGGGAGTGCGCACTGCGGCGCAGCTACGCTTAGTGGTCCCAGTCGCGCCGCTCCAGCAGGGAGCCGGCGTACTGTCCTACGTGTTCGGGCGTATGTAAGGCGTAGTGGCGCGTGAGGGCCAGATAAACCCTGACCAGGCATGTCGACAGTTTTTGCATGATGGTCTCCTTCCGTAAACAATTTATACAGTTTACTACGTTTCGACGCCGCGTGTCGTCTATTTACAAGGCGTAACACTTAGGGTGTTCCCTGGGCTGTCGATGCGCGCGCTGGGGCGCACGGAACGGGTGCTGCGGGCGTGGCTCGCGTGTGTCTTGCGGCGCGTTGAGGCAGGCGATTGTGATCGCTTGGGCCTGCTTGGCAAGCGCTATTTCCAGCCCGCTGCGGGCGTGCGCAGGCCCGCCATCGGAGCGCCAAAAAAGCCTGTTTGCACCCGGCCGCTGCGGCGCTACAGTGCGCTCGCCGCCGGCCGCGTGGCCGGCGGCTGTCACCCCTACCCGATGGAGGCCAGCGATGAACCCAACCGCCGCACAGTTATTCGAAAGCCAGGCCCTGGCCCAGGGCTATCAGGTCGTTCTGGACCTGCGCTGGGAGCCCGACACCGTGCTGACCGAGCACAGCCATCCCTTCGACGCCTACGCTTTGGTGCTGCAGGGCGAGCTGTGGCTGACGACCGCCGGGACCACGCAACACATCACGCCGGGGAACAGCTACCGGGTGCAGCGTGGCGCCGCGCACAGCGAACGCTACGGCGCACACGGCGCACGCACGCTGATGGCGCGGCGCACCTTGTGAGGCTGGTTGCGTCTGCCTATGGCCAGCCGCGCCGGTAAGATGGCGCACGTCCCTGCAGTCCGGGGGCCATAACGAGAGGAGCAGCCATGGCAAACATTTTTGACCAGGATCTGGGTAAGTCAGCGGCCAATTACGTCGCCCTGTCGCCCGTGAGTTTTCTGGAGCGTTCGGCCGAAATCTTCGCAGACCTGCCCGCCGTGGTGCATGGCCAGCGACGTTACACCTGGGCGCAGACGCGCGAGCGCTCGGCGCGCCTGGCTGCGGCCCTGCGCGCGCTCGGCGTGGCGCGCGGCAGCACGGTCAGCGTGCTGCTGCCCAACACGCCGGAAATGGTCGAGGCGCATTACGCCGTACCGGCGCTGAACGCGGTGCTGAATACGCTGAACACGCGCCTGGACGCCGCTTTGCTGGCCTGGCAAATGAACCATTGCGAAGCGCGCGTGCTGATCACCGACCGGGAGTTTTCCCCCGTGGTGCGCGAAGCGCTGCGTCTGCTGCGCGTCGAGTACGGACGCGCTCCCGTGGTGATTGACGTGTGCGACAGCGAATACCAAGGGGCTGGCGACCCCCTGGGAACGCACGAATACGAGGCGCTGCTGGCTGCGCACGCGCCCTTGAAGCAGCTGCCCGGGCCGGTCGACGAATGGGACGCGATCGCCGTCAGCTACACCTCCGGCACCACGGGCGACCCCAAGGGCGTGGTCACGCACCACCGTGGCGCCTACCTGAACGCGGTCTGCAACGCCGTGACCTGGACCATGCCCAATTTTCCCACCTACCTGTGGACTCTGCCGCTGTTTCATTGCAACGGCTGGTGCTTCGCCTGGACTTTGGCGATGCTGGGCGGAACCCAGGTCTGCCTGCGCAAGGTCGACGCGCCCACGGTGCTGGACGCCATTCGCCAGCACCGCGTGGACCATTACTGCGCTGCGCCCATCGTCCACAACCTGCTGCTCGCCGCGCCCGAGGAGCAGCGCGCCGGCATAGGACACCGGGTGCGCGCCATGGTCGCCGGCGCCGCGCCGTCGGCGTCCATGATCGAGGGCATGGCGCGAATTGGTTTTGACATCACGCATGTGTACGGATTGACCGAGGTCTACGGTCCGGCCGCGGTCGCCGTCAAACGCGCAAGCTGGGGCATGCAGGACCTGTCAGAGCAGGTCCGACTGAACGGCCGGCAGGGCGTGCGCTACCCCTTGCAGGAGGGCATGACGGTGCGCGCGCCCACGGGAATGGAGGAAACGCCTGCCGACGGCAGCACCATGGGCGAAATCATGTTTCGCGGAAACATCGTGATGAAGGGCTACTTGAAGAATCCGGACGCCACCGCCAAAGCGTTCGAGGGCGGCTGGTTTCATACCGGAGACCTCGCCGTTCTGGAGCCCGACCGCTACGTAAAAATACGCGACCGCAGCAAGGACATCATCATTTCGGGTGGGGAAAACATCAGCTCGCTGGAAGTGGAAGATGCCTTGTACCGGCACCCCGACGTCCTGGTCTGCGCCGTCGTCGCCAAGCCCGACGCCAAATGGGGTGAAACGCCACTGGCTTTTGTTGAACGCCGGCCCGGAGCCGACGTCAGCGAACAGGCCTTGATCGCGCACTGCAAGTCCCTGCTTGCAGGCTACAAGGTGCCGCGCGATATCCGTTTCGAGGCGATTCCCAAGACCTCGACCGGCAAAATCCAGAAGTTCGAGCTGCGCGCGCGCATGCGCTCAACGCAGGCGCTGGAGTAAACCCGGGTGCCAGGCGCGTGCGCCTGGCCTACGATAGCGTATGCGCACCCCTTATTTGATCGCCTTGCTGCTGCTCAGCGTATCCGCCCACGCCCAGCACACCCTGCAGCAAATTGCCGAAGACGCGACGCGCCACCAGGCCTTGTCCGAGACCATGGTCGCGCTGTCACGCTGTTACACCGTAGGCCAGAACCAGGACGCCTGCGTCGCACAGGCCAAATCCCAATGCGTGGGGCTGGCGATCGGCAAGAACTGTGGCCTGCGCGACGAGGCCATGGCCGAACCGGCGCAGTCCTATGGCATTGCGGCCAAGGCGCAGGCTGCGGTGGCGCAATGCCTGAGCACCCAGAGCAAGCCCTACGAAGAGTGCCTCTGGGACTTGCAAAACGCCTGCAAGGGCATAGGCGTAGGGAAGTTTTGCGGCATGGTGCACGCGCATTCGTTCTAGCGGTGCTGCGCCTTGCCGCGCGCGCGGCAGTCGCTGCATTTGCCGAACAGCGTGAGTTCGTGGCGCTCGACGCTAAAGCCCTTGGGCGCGAGCTCCTTGAGTTCTCCCGGACACTGGTGCACGTCAAACACGC